>Ga0193752_1000832_pt1 | contig 27785 bp, 28 predicted proteins | sample H1c1metaG_FD_144924 | JGI IMG/M metagenome (GOLD analysis project Ga0193752, IMG submission 144924) | Soil microbial communities from a riparian zone of the East river system, Colorado, United States - H1c1 | ecosystem: Environmental > Terrestrial > Soil > Riparian zone | place: USA: East River...
TCGACGATCTTCAACTGTTTTTCCGACGACATCGCCCCCACCGAGACAGTTTCCTTGTCTCCCGATCCTTGGCGCAAGCGCCTGGTTTTCTCGACTACGAGCCGCGTAAACTCCTCCGCAACACTCTCCTCGACATAGAGCCGCTCGACCGACGAGCAGGACTGCCCCGAGTTGCAAAAGGCCCCCCAAACGGCGCCTCCCGCAGCCAGCTCGAGGTTGGCATCGGCAAACACGACCATCGGGTCCTTGCCGCCCAGCTCGAGCACCACGGACGTCAGGTTCTTTGCCGCGGCCTCGGCGATCTTTTTGCCCGTGCCGACACTGCCGGTGAACATTATCTTGTTCGGTGCCGCATCGACCAGCGCCGCGCCAGTTTCGCCTGCACCCGTCACGATCTGCACGGCGTTGGTAGGAAACCCCGCTTTCTCGAATATCTCGCCGATCTTCAGCCCGACCAGCGGCGTTAGCTCCGATGGCTTCATCACCACCGTATTACCGGCCATGAGCGACATTACCGTCTCGCCGAGCGGGATCGAGAACGGATAATTCCACGCCGGGATGATCCCGATCACCCCGAGGGGCTGGTAAACGATCTTCGACGAGCGGCCGAGCAGCGAGTACAAGCCGATACCTACCTTTCGCGGCTTCAGCATCTTCTCCGCGTTTTTGGCAAAGTATTGCATCAGGTCGAGCACCGGGGCGATCTCCATCGCGATCGCCTCGCCGAACGGCTTGCCCGATTCCTGCGAGATGAGGTGAGCGATCTCGTCCACTTGGGTGAGTATCACCTCGCGCGCCTGCATCACGAGACGTTTTCGTTCGGCAAACGAGGTGTTTTTCCATGATGCGAAGGCTTCCCGCCCGCGCTTCACGGCGGCGGTTACATCTTCAGCGCCCATATTGGGCACGCGGCCGACCTCTTCCCCCGTCGCCGGATTCAAAGAAATTATCTCGTTCAGCTTTTTACGAACTGCGCTCATGTATGGCTCCAGAATACCGCACTATTCACCAATTTCGTAAGCATTTTTCACCCGGAGTTCCGCTCCGGTCGGGCTGACCGTTTCGCTTCGCGGTCCGTCCCGATTACTGCCGCAGAACAACCATTACCCGAATCGCGCGAATTTACCATTTTGTATTCAATACCAACCGCTGATCTCGACAGTTTAGACCGATATTAAATAGATTAGTACCCCCTAAAAATAACCCTTGACATATAAATAACAGAATATTATTCTGTTTAGGTCGGGTGAAACAGAATGATTGATGAAATAGACACACAGATACTAACGATAATTCAGCAGGATGCGCGGATCTCGAACGCCGAGATCGCGCGGCAGGTAAACCTTGCCCCCTCGGCGGTGCTCGAGCGTATGAGAAAGCTGGAAAACAGCGGGATCATCAAGGGCTATTCGGCTGATATTAAGCCGAAGGAAGTCGGTTTCGGGCTGACGGTTTTCGTTAACGTTCGGACCAGCGAGTGCGGGTCGGATGCAGGACGAGCGATCGCGGAGATACCAGAGGTGCTCGAGGTACACGACGTAGCCGGAGAAGACTGCCTGCTTTTGAAAATCCGGACAAAGGACACCGAGGAATTGGGCAAGCTGCTGCGCGAACGCATCAAGCCGATCCCGACCGTACTCGCCACGCGCACAACGGTCGTTTTGCAGACATTCAAGGAAACTAATGCGCTGCCGCTGGACAGGATAGATTCGATCGAATTGCAGAGGTCGGCGAAGAAGTCGTGAGTTGGGAGTCGTGAGTACACGCAATTATTAATACATTTATACAGATTAAGGGGTAGCCATGAGCAATTATAACGTAATAAATAATCCACAAAACAAGCGGAACGTGGTCTTGATGATAGCGGCGTTCGCGGCTGTTTACCTTATTTGGGGCTCGACCTACCTGGCCATCAAATACGCGATCGAGACGATCCCGACGTTCCTGATGGCAGCGATCCGATTTTTAACGGCAGGCGCTGTTCTTTATGGCATCGCCCGTCTTTCGCCCGGATATGAAAAGCCGAAGGCCGTCCATTGGCGCACGGCGCTTATCGTAGGCACACTGCTGCTCGCCATCGGCAACGGCGGGGTCGTGATGGCGGAACATCACATCTCGTCGAGCCTGGCGGCGCTGCTCGTGGCAACGGAGCCATTTTGGGTCGTGCTGATCGGTTGGGGCTTTATGAAAACGGGGCGTCCTAATATCAAGGTTGCGGGCGGTTTGCTTTTGGGTTTCGTCGGCGTGTGGCTGCTTATATCGGGGCAGCAGCCTGGACCCGCGGGCGAGAGCTCGCACCAGTTGTTCGGCGCGTTCCTGATAGTTATCGCGACGCTTGCATGGGCGGCCGGCTCCCTTTACGGGTCGCGGGCCCCGGCGGCAAAATCCACGATCCAGGCGGCCGGGATGCAAATGCTCGCGGGCGGCGCGGTGATGCTCGTGATCGGAACGGTAACCGGTGAATGGTCGAGATTCGACCCGGCGGCGGTTTCGTTACGTTCGTGGCTGGCGCTCGGCCACCTGATCGTCTTCGGCGCGATTGTCGCTTACACAGCTTATAGCTGGCTGCTCAAAAACGTCACGCCTTCTGCGGTAACCACTTACGCGTATGTAAATCCCGCCGTGGCCGTCGTGCTAGGTTGGGCGATAGCCGGCGAATCGATGACGGCGCAGATGCTGGTCGGGGCGGCGGTGGTCGTCGGCTCGGTGGCATTGATCACGCTGAATAAGAGAGCAGCGAAAGCAATAGAAAAAGCGGTGGAGCCGGAGACGGAAATCGGGCCTGCCGGGGTGAGGGAGAATTATTCTACCTCATGACAGGATTAGCCGCGGGTAGAGATTATGTGTTCAGATATTTCCTAATTTGATTTGAATGAACTCTATTCGCGGCTAATGTTAATCTTTTACTATGGCAAACAATACTTATAACGCGACAGTGCAATACGCCGGAAATCATTACTTTATCGGCACTCCGCCGAGCGGGCACGCCATCGTGATGGAAGCCGACCACGAACGCGGCTCAGGGACCACTCCGCTCGAAATGCTGCTGGTGGCGGTGGCAGGGTGCACGGCGTATGACGTGCAATCGATCCTCGCGAAAAAGCGGCAGGATGTAACGGATTACCGGGTCGAGATCTCCGGGACACGCCGCGAGGAACACCCTAAGGCCTTTATCAAGCTCCACGTAAAGCACATTGTCACGGGTCGTGATATTTCCGAAAAGGCGTTGGCCGATGCGATCGAACTTTCGGAAACGAAATATTGCTCGGTAGGGGCGACGGTGAAACCGACGGCGGAGATAACCACGAGCTACGAGATAATTGAAGGCTAATTATTTTGGAATTAAGAGGTCAAACTCAAGTGTTTGGTTAGCTTTTTTCAACTTCGTGCCTTCTGGATCGATTTGGTAGACTTAGATGAACGTAGCTTCTATTTCTATCAAATGCCTATCATCAACCAAAATTTCGCGTATTCATTTTCGATCTTACTGCTTTTATTTTCATTCCCCGGCCTGATTAAAGCACAGGCGCATATGGCCGGCGATATAGTGACGGAAAAACGAAGCGCCAAAACCCCGGATGGCGCTTCAGTCGAGTATGAGATCGGTTCCTTCTATGTACCCGAGAACCGGAATAATCCAAATAGCCGCATTATCGGGGTTGGGTTTGCGCGGCTAAGAGGGGCAAAAGGCTCCGGAAAAACCCCGGTTTTTCTTCTTCCGGGCGGACCGGGCGAATCGGCTCTAACGAATTTTACCAAAAGCGACCCGGCTTCACAGCGCCGATTGGCCAACTTTATCAAATATTACAACTCGGTTGGTGATCTGGTAGTTATCGATCAGCGCGGCTTTTCCGATTTCGGTGAGAAACTAATGTTTTCGATGCCCGAATTGCGGCTCGATAAACCTCGCTCGCTTGCCGATGAGACGGCGGCGCTTAAACAGGCAGCAAGAGAAGCGGTAAAAGCTAATGCCGGCAAAGACCTCGCGGGCTACACATTGACCCAATGCGCGGCTGATGTTGACGATCTGCGAAAGGCACTGGGGTACGACAAAATAATATTGACAGGGCAGAGTTTCGGTTCGCAATGGTCGCTCGCCGTGATCAAGCTGTTTCCGGACACGGTTGAGCGGGCGCAACTCTCCGCCAACGAGCCGCTCGATAATGCCTACGATATGCCCTCGCATATTTTTGCCTCGATCCAGCGGATAACGCGTGATGCCGATGCGGATCCGGCACTTGCGCGTTATTTTCCAAAGGGTGGAATGATAGAAGCGATAAAGGCCGTGAACGAGCGATTGGCGGCGATGCCCGTAACGGTAACTGTAAAGGACGGGAAAACCGGCAGGGATATTCGGATCGTGCTTGGGGTGGAAGATTTTCGCGAATCGCTATTGACTTCCGCCGTCGAGCTGCCAGCACTTGTCGCCTCGCTCTATCATAAACATTATGATGAGTGGGCCCGTGACCGGATCGGGGCGCGAAAGGCTTTTGCAGAACCGTCCGCATTGATCGGACCGTTGATCGATACCAGCCTCGGCGTGTCTCCTGCCCGAGAAAGGCTGCTGAGGACCGATCCGGCTGCCGGTATTCTTGGTCTTGGAGCTTTTGAGACGTATATTGATTCCGCCGCCGATTGGCCGACCCCCGATCTTGGCGACGAATTTCGTTCGGCTTTGCCGAGCAAGATACCGGTTATGTTCGTCCATGGCGATTGGGACACTTCAACCCCGCTCGATAATGCCTTGGCCTTGCTGCCCTATTTTCGTAATAGCCATCTCACGATCGTGCATCGCGGATCGCATGGAGCCAGGAAAGAAGCGCTTGACTATAGCGCACCGTTATTGGAAAAAGTGATCGAATTCTTAAAGACGGGCGAGTTGGACGGGATTCCGGTGGAAGTGACGCTGCCCGTGCCCGAGTTTAAAAAGCCCGGATTCGCGGTACCGAAAATCTCGAGCTAACGACGCTGAATACTATTCTTACCTGTCCGATTCCCCACATTCATAACTTAGCATTTTACGGTTCTTTCACCATCTTTTCGATCACCGCATAACTCGCTTCGATAGCCTCGGACAGTTTATCCGGCTCGGTGCCGCCGCCCTCGGCCATGTCGGGTTTGCCGCCGCCGCGCCCGCCGACTATGGGCGCGATCTCGCGGATCACCTCGCCCGCTTTTACCTTGCCGGTCAGGTCCGCCGACACGCGCACGATTATCCCGACCTTGCCCTCGCTCGCGCGTCCGAGCACGATCACGCCCGATTTGAGCCTTGCCAATAAAGTATCAGAAAGCTGACGCGTCGCGTTGGCATCGAGCCCCTGGACAACCTTCCCGAGCACCTTAACCCCGGCGACATCGCGGGCTTCATCAGCATCCGCGGCACCGCCGCCGTTGCCGATCGTGCCTGTAGCGATCTTTAGCTTCAAATCGTCCATCTCGCGCCGGGTCTTTTTCAACTCTTCCTGCAGGCGCTCGATGGCGTTCGGCAAGTTATCGCGTTGGGTTTTCAGCGCGCCGAGGCTGCGGTCTATGAGGCGCTCGTCATCGCGGAAGCGCTCAAACGCGTCGAAACCGGTGATCGCGCGAATACGCCTTACGCCTGAGGCGATCGCTTCATCCGATGTGATCTTAAAGCTGCCGATATCGCCGGTAGCGCGAACGTGCGTGCCGCCGCAGAGCTCCTTTGAAAACACGCCGTCGCCCACGCTCAGCACGCGAACGTCAGACCCGTACTTCTCGCCAAACAGCGCCATCGCGCCGCCGCGCATCGCCTCCTCGATCGCCATGACATTCGTATTCACGGGGTCGTTCTGCAAGATGTAGCGGTTTACAAGGTCCTCGACCTCGGCGATCTCGGTCGCCGTCAAAGGTTGGTAATGGGCGTAGTCGAACCGCAAATAATTCGGCGCGACCACCGATCCGGCTTGTTTTACATGGGTGCCCAAAACTTCACGTAAAGCGGCGTGGAGGAGATGCGTGGCGGTGTGATTGCGCCGCGTAGAATCACGCTTTTGCACATCGACACGGGCTGTTACCTTGTCGCCCACGGCCAGGGACTCTTTTTCGATCTTCGATTTGTGAAGGATCAATCCTGATACGGGTGAAAATGTATCGATCACCCTGATTTGAGCACCCGCGGCGCTGAGCACGCCGGTATCGCCGACCTGCCCCCCGGCCTCGGCATAAAACGGCGTGTTGTTCAAAATTACAAGGCCTTCCTCACCCTCTTCGAGTTTATCCACCCGCTCGTCGTTTTTCACCAGTCCGATCACCTCGGTTTCGTCGAGGTGCGTAGCATCGTAGCCGTGAAAGCGGTTAGCGCCGATCTTTTCCAGAAGTTCGGCGTACATCGGGTTGATCTGCGATTTACGCTCCGTTTTGCCGATGTCGCCCTGCTGCTGCAGCTCGTGCAGTGCCTTATCGAAACGGGCGTTATAATCGTCTTCCTCGAGGCCAAGCCCGCGTTCTTCAAGATACACCCGTATCAGGTCGCGGGGCGTGCCGTAGGTATCGTAAAGCTTCGCAACTCTTAGGAAAAGATCGTGCCCGTTCGGGTCTTCCGAACCCAGATCAAGCTCGTTCAGTTTGCCGAGACCGACGGTAACCGTATTGCCGAACCGTTCCTCCTCGATCCGTACCATCTTGCCGATAAATTCGCGCTGGGTTTCAAGCTCGGGAAAAGCGCCGTTCATTTCGCTGACGACCAGATCGCAAACCTTGTAGAAAAAGGGGTCGTTTAAGCCGAGATGCTCGCGCCCGTGATAGATCGCGCGGCGCATGATCTTGCGCAGCACATAGTTGCGGCCCTCGTTGCCGGGCAGGATGCCATCCGCGATAGAAAATGCTGTGGCTCGCGCATGATCGGCTATCACGCGGCAGGCAAACTGTTGAGTTTCGGTCAGGTTTTCGTAAACGCTCATCTTGCGTAAATTGTATAACAGGCGGGAATGAAAATGTAGCGGGGTGACAATCTGCAGAGGTGTACCCAGTCGCTACCGCTCCCGGTTCTGACCTCCAATTCCGCCGATCAGGTGCAGCGCAACGCCCGCTAGTGACGTATATATCCCGAAGCGGCTTATTTCCGAGAAATGCGCAAAAGTGTAGGTTTCCGCGATAAACGCCCACACCAGCAGCCCGCCCGATAAATAAAGCAGGCCGGACCCGAAATATTGCAGCCATCTTCTCCAACCGGGCTGCATCTGAACATAGACTCCGAGCAGTATGTGGAGAAATCCGCAATAAAGGATGTAAATGTGGCGCGAGCGCATTAGCAGGCGCAGCTCCTGCGGGATGATGTCTTTATCGGGGAAATCGGCGCGCATAAAATGGCCCGTCACCAGAAAGACGACAAACAGAATTACTCCCGTAAATAAATGAATGCGGCGCATAAATTCGTAGAGAAAGACGCCCGCATTTTGGCACGAATTCCGAACCGTTTCAAATTTTATCGATGGAATTGACAGTAAGGGGCGATTAGCCCGATGATTAATATCTCTCCGGATCTCAGCAAAAGGAACGATAAATGAAAATAAATCTAAAAATGGCCGTCGCTGTGGCGGTCCTCACAGCAATAGCAGGCGCCGCCAGCGCGGTAACTGCACAGATGGTCGGCGGCTATAAGACGGTCGAGGTAACCGACCAGTACGCCCGTGCCGCCGCCGAATGGGCGGTTCGCGAGAAAGGTGAAAAAACGGAAACGGGGATCGAACTGCTCTCGCTCGTTAAGGCGGAAAGACAGACGGTGCAGGGCGCTAACTATCGGCTCTGTATGAAGATCAATACCGAGGACGCGGACGAGCCTGTATCTTTTGTCCAAGCCGTTGTCTATATGGACCTGAAAAAAAACTATAAGCTGACAAGCTGGGCCGCAAATTCGCCCTGCGCCAAGCCGGCCGCTCCCGCGTCCGTCAGGCCGCCGATCGTGGGTGGATTTAAACCGGTCGAAACTACCGACGAACGTGCCCGCGCCGCTGCCGAATGGTCAGTTCGTGAAAAGGGCGAGAAGACGGAGACCGGAATCGAGCTGATGTCGCTCGTAAAAGCCGAGCAGCAGGTGGTGCAGGGCATGAATTACCGTTTCTGCATGAAGATAAACACCGAGGGCGAGGAAGAGCCCGTGTCGTTTGTCGAGGCCGTTGTTTACATGGACCTGAAGGGTGCCTATAAGCTCAGCAAGTGGACCGCCGCCTCAAAGTGCGGCGCAGCGTAACAATAAAATGGGTATAAATACCTATATACAGGCGCGCCGGGAACCGTTTATAATTCCGGTGAATTGGAGGGTTATCTTGATGAGAAGCAGTTTTAGATATGCGGCGATGCTGGTGGTGGCGGTGTTCGTACTAGGATTTGCGGGCAACGCGTATTCGCAAGGAGTAGTGCTCGGGGGCTTCAAAAAGATATCGGTCGAAGACGCCGGAGTGAAGGCTGCGGCGGAATTTGCTGCGAAAGCACAGGGCGAGAAAGCCGAGATCGAGATCGAAGTGCTGGAGATATTCGAAGCCGAACGTCAATCCGTGGCGGGCACCAATTACCGGCTTTGCTTGAAGGTTTCGTCCGCCGGCGAGGATGAAGAGGCGGCCGAGTATTTCGTAAAGGCGATCGTATTTTTCGACCTGAAAAAGAACTATAAACTGACGAGCTGGACCGATTCGGATTGCGGCGGGGTAGAAGAAGAAAACTAGCAGCGCATTCCCTCTCTTAAAACCTTCGCGTGGACGGCAACCGCTCTCGGCCGTCCGCGCTTTTTTATTCGGAGTCGCGGGTAGGCGAGTCGCGATGTTGAGAAAGGAGGCTGAGCCTCCTTTTTCTGGTTCATTCGGGCGAAAAAGCATAGCTTTTCCGCAAATAGAGCGGCACAGCCGCACGTAGTTAGAAAACTCCTTTTCCGGGATCCCATGCCTTCTGCAGCTTTCGCGCAACAACTATCTGGCTCGTGTGATAGGCGATGTGAATATTCTGGTGCGCGAGCGGCACATACCACGGCTCTTCATAGGTCGCCGAAACTTGCTCGTTCAGCTTCTCTTCCGTGATATTCTGGAGCGCCTCCATCCAACCGTCCATCACCCTGAAAAGTTCCGCCTTTTCGGCCTCCCAATCGGGTTCCTGGTCGTTCAGATACGTCTCGCTTATCTCGGCCTTGCTGGCCTCGAGCGTCTCGCCATGATATCGCCGGAGCCAGCGCTCGCACCAATAGGTGATGTGGATCACCGATTCGCGGATGGAATGATCGAGCCCCTCGATCTTCCAAACGGAATGCTCCGGCGTTACGCCCTCGATCGCATTTTTAAGACAAACAAACCAGCCGTTTTCGTTATAAGAGGCGTCGAATTGATCTATTAAAATTTGTTTTGCAGACATATTAAAGCAGAATATTAAACCCTTCCTGGGTAAAGTGATTGTCGTGTGTAAGAATATCGGAAATTTTCATCTCTCGACAGACGTTCATCGAGATGCAGTCGGTAAGACTGTAGCCCTTATCGAGACGGGATTCATATAAACGAAGGCCGTCCAGAAAAATCTCACGCGACTGTTCAATGACAATGAATTTAGAATCGGTAAGAATATCGTGAACAAAAGCAGAAACCTCTCTTCTCGTTTCCTCACCGAAGGCACAGAAGTAGTTTAAAACTTCCGCGAGCACGCAATCAGTAGTCACGAAATTGTAATGTTCTATCGTTTGTTCTAATGCAACCGCAGGCGAATGCCACTGGTCCGACCTTTGAAATATCGCAATGAGGTACTGAGTATCTACAAAAGCCGTCGTCATTTTTTGGGAGTTCCGTAGATGTGATGGTCATGCTGCTCTGAACCGTCGGCCGGCATTTCTTCCCAAACTTCATCCGGAATCTTATCGGCACGCGCGCGGATACGCTGCCAGATCGTAGAAGTACCTTCCTGTTCGCTAGCCTCTAGCTGATGCAGGATTTCTTCTTGTTTCTCAAGCGGTAAAACCTTCACCCGCTCATAAATTTTCTCGGCAACATCGGTCTGCATAATAAATAAAGACTAGCACAAACTGGCAAGGCTAAATCAACTTTTTCGCCAGTTTCACCACATTCTCGGCGGTAAACCCGTAGTCTCTGAACACATCTTCTGCTGGTGCCGAAGCGCCGAACTTGTCCACGGCGAGCACGTCTCCCGCATCGCCGACATATTTTGCCCAGCCCATCGAGACGCCAGCTTCGACCGCCAGACGTGCCCGCACATTGGGTGGCAGGACCTCGTCCTTGTATTTCTGCGATTGTGCGTCGAAAAACTCCCAGCAGGGCATTGAGACGACGCGGGTGGGGATGCCTTCGGACTGCAGCTTTTCGCGCGCTTCCATCGTGATGCCCATCTCGGAGCCGGTTGCGATCAGGATAAGCTTCGGCGCGGCCGCTTTGCCAGATTTGTTTTCCGCCTCGGCCAAAACATACCCGCCCTTGTGCAAGCCTTTTGCGTCGGCGAATTTCTTTCTATCGATCAGCGCGCATTTCTGCCGTGAGAATGCGAAAGCGGTCGGCGCATTGTCACGCTTGAGTGCTGCGCGCCAGGCTTCGCGGGTCTCGTGGGCGTCGCACGGGCGGATAAGCGCGAGATTCGGGATCGCGCGCAATGCCGCGAGATGCTCGACCGACTGATGCGTCGGGCCGTCTTCGCCGAGGCCGATCGAATCATGGGTGAAAACGTAGATCGTTTGTATGCGCGAGAGCGCCGCAAGCCTGATCGCCGGACGCATATAGTCCGAGAAGGTCTGGAAGGTGCCGCCGTAAGGGATAACGCTGCCGTATAGCGCCATGCCGTTCATTGTGGAGCCCATCGCGTGCTCGCGCACGCCGAAGTGGAAATTGCGGCCCTCGTATTTGCCTGGTTGGAAGTCGGTCGAGGCCTTGATCATTGTATTGTTCGAGGGAGCCAGATCGGCCGAACCGCCTATAAGCTGCGGGATCGTATCGGCGATGGCGTTTATCACCTCGCCGCTATAGGCGCGGGTGGCTTTAGCCTCGACGCCGTCGAATTTCGGTAAGCTCTTTTCCCAGCTGTCAGGCAGTTGGCCCGTGCGTGTGTCCTTCAACACCTGCCCGAGTTCCGGAAACGCCTTCTCGTATTTCTTAACCTGTGCATCCCATTCTTTTTCGAGCTTCGCGCCGTTTTTCACAGCCTCGCGATAATGCGTTAGCACCTCTTTCGGGATGTAAAAGCTCTTGTCCTCCGGCATGCCGAGGTTGCGCTTGGTCTCTTTTACCGCCTCTTCGCCCGGAGCGTCGGAATGCGCCTTGCTGGTGCCCTGCTTCGGCATCCCGAAGCCGATAATGGTCCTCACACGGATAAGCTTCGGCTTGTTTTTGATCTTCTGCGCGTCCTTGATCGCTTTCTCGATCGCCTTGGTGTCGTTGCCGTCTTCGACCATCAAGACGTGCCAGCCGCAGCTCTCGAACCGCTTGGTAACGTCCTCGGTAAACGCGAGCTCGGTTGAGCCGTCGATGGTGATGTTGTTGTCGTCGTATAGATAGATCAGATTGTCGAGCTTCAGGTGGCCTGCTATCGAGGCCGACTCATAGCTGACACCTTCCATCAGGTCGCCGTCCGAGCAAATGCAATAAATATAATGGTCGATCACCGTGTGACCTTTTTGATTGAATTTTGCCGCAAGGTGCTTTTGCGCGATGCCCATCCCGACGCCGTTGGCAAACCCCTGCCCGAGCGGTCCGGTGGTGATCTCGACACCGGGCGTCATGAAATTCTCGGGGTGGCCCGGCGTGCGCGAATGAAGCTGGCGGAAGTTTTTGAGCTCGTCGAGGCTGAGGTCGTAACCCGTCAGGTGAAGCAGGGAATAGATCAGCATCGAACCGTGTCCCGCGGAAAGCAAAAACCGGTCGCGGTTGAACCACTTCGGGTTTTTCGGGTTGTGCCGGAGGAATTTGGTCCAGAGCACATAGGCCGCGGGCGCCATCCCTAGCGGTAGGCCCGGGTGGCCCGAGTTGGCCTTTTGCACGGCGTCAACGGAGAGCGTGCGGATGGTGTTGATAGAAAGCTGTTCGAGATCGGTCTTGGTTTTTGTTGCGGTTGCCATTATTTGTTTGTTTTAAATAGGTCTTTAATTTTTTGCTTGAATTCAGTGCCTTTTATCAGAGCACCACCCTCGGAATCAGGTGAATCGGCACGAACAGGAAGAAGCCACACCCGCGCCTCGGTATCGTACGAATCTTTTACTATTAGAAAGGAAACTCGTGAGAGATCGAATTTTAGAAAAACCATGGCATCATAAATATTGTTTAGAAACGATAGTTTTAATTTCCGCGACTCCCTTTCCTTCAGCCGAATCAATATAAACCCGTCTGCCTCAGAATCGTTATTTAGCCCTACCATGAAATTATCGATCCTTGCTATGACGTCATTTCTGGACATTCTTCCGAAGATGTCCATTGGCATGCCACACGCGGTCGAAGCAGAAGCTGCAGGGACCGTCTCCGACACTTCCTTTACACAACCACTGGGCAGACCTTCAATGTTAAGAACCGCCGTGACATTCCCGCTACCCATATCTTGCGGCGTTTTAACCACGATACTCGGCGTTCCCTGTCCCCTCTCGATTGTCCCCGCCGAAACGCTCCATGCGTATTTGATCTCTCCCGGTCCGCTAAAATTTGTGACGTTCGCGGTAAACGTCATCGTTTCACCCGCTGCTGTGAGTCCAGAGGGCGCGACAACCGTAATTTCCGGACAATTACTCACGACGCCTTGCGCGACCGCGCAACCGCAGGCGATCAGGATTACCAGGACTATATATGGAAGTAGCTTCATTCTAACTCAGTAAATAGGTGGTAGTATTTCTCGTGCCTCTCCCGCGCCTTTTTATACACCGCGCCGCGCTTTTTATCAAACTTGAACTCGCGCCCCTTTGGCGTTTCCAATTTCTCTACATTCTTTATTTTGCCAATTGTTTCGAGCGCAAGCAAAACCGCACCGCGGGAAGATGCTTCGTGCGTGTTCGGCAGGTCCAGATTTCGGCCCAGCACATCGGCGATTATCTGTGTCCAGATGGGGGATGAGCGTAGCGCACCACCCGAGGCGATGATGTCACGGACTTTTGCGACGTCGTTTAACTGGTCGAATATCTCGCCAAACCTATAGGCCACCGATTCGAGCGCCGCCTGGACGATATCGATCGTATCCGTGGCGGACCTCAATCCCAGGATCGCCCCGGCAGCATGCTCATGGTAGCCAGTGCTGCGCTCGCCGGCGAGAAAGGGCAGGAATGTCAGCCCGTGCGCATCGGGCTCTCGTTTAGCGATCTCGGATTCAGTCCTATTGTCGTCTTCTTTCAGCCGCAGATTTTCCTTGAGCCACCGGTAGAGCCCGCCGCCATCGCTGAGCGCGCCGCCAATTATCACGCGCTCTCGGTCGATTCGGTAGCACCACAGACCGGACGGTATTTTATCCGGCACGTCGCCACGGTAAGCCACGCGCATCGCGCCCGAGGTGCCGATCATCAGCGCCGCCTTACTTTTCATCACGCATCCCGCGCCGATATTATTCGCCGCGCCGTCGCCGATAGCAGGGAACCACTTCGCATTTTTCAGTCGCGGCCAGCGCTTTGCAAATTCGTCCGTTAGCGTAAACGTGTCCTTATCTGTTTTAACGATCTCGGGGAGGTTTGTGGGGGCGATACCCAGGAATTCGGTGAGTTTCTTGTCCCAGGTACATCTGCGGATATCAAAAACTCCGGTCCCGGAAGCCATCGATATGCTCGTTAGAGGTGAGCCGGAAAGCCGGAGCGTGACCAGATCGCTAAAGGATAGCCACTTTGCAGTTTTCGCGAATATCTTCGGGAAATCTTTCTTGAGCCAGAGCAGCTTGGCGGGCCAAAAGCTGGAATGAAAGCGCGCGCCGGTGCGGTTGAGGACGGTTTTCTCGTTTAGTTTGGCGCGCAACTCGGGCAAGTGCCTCGCGGGTCTCGTCTCGGCCCAGCCGAAAACTTTTGTTGTTGCCTCACCCCTTTTATCCACCCCGACAAGGCTGTGCCAAAAGCAGGAGCCGGCGACATATTCGATATCGCCTTTTACGCCTTTTGCCTTTTTCAAAACGGTGTCGATCGCCTCTGCGACCTGATCAAACGCCTCATCGGCGTCGAGCTCGGCCCCGCCGTCATCCGTCGAAACGAGCGTCCGATCGTTTTTTACAAATGTTTCGGGCAGGACATTGCCGTCGCCGTTATAAAGAGCGGCGCGAACGCTCGAAGTGCCGATATCGAGGGCTAATATAAGAGGAGGATTCAAAATTGAAAGAAATTTATCCCGGGAGATTTACGCCGAGCACCTTTTTGCACCACCAGCGAAAGCCGACCATAAGAAAGCGCCAATCCTTGAAAAACTCCGGCGGCTTGCCTTCAAAATAGTGGCCGATAAACTGGAGCACCCAGCCGATGACGAACAGCCCGAGCGCAAAACGCCATGCGCCCGCGACGAAGAAGCAGAGCGGTATCAGCAGCAGCGCGATCACAATCATCGGTATGCCGATCGTATGCGTGATACGGTTCACCGGGTGCCGGTGTCCGTCAGCATATTCCTCGATCCATTCTTCCCAGGTCTTTCCGCCCATATGGATTGTCTCCTTGTAGTATTTAAGGAAGATTTTACACCAAAAGCTGTTTTCTTAGAAGGATATTTAGCTTTAACTTTTCACCAAGGTCTTTCGTCTCCTGAATTTCAAATCCATCTAAGAAATTCATCGGCATAAAAGTGTCGGCACCCTCAACCGTTTCGGGCACCTCGGTAACCAGCCATTTATCGATCACATCGGCAAATGTCTCAAAGACTTTTGCGCCGCCGATGATGAAAACATCCTTGTCGAGAGTCTTCGCAAACTCCAGCACATCTTCCTTGCTTCGTGAAACCTTAATATTGTCGCTCTCTGTTATTTCGGCTGTTCGGCTAAGGATCATATTTAGACGATTCGGAAGCGGCCGGCCGATCGAATTCCACGTGTGCAAACCCATGACGATCGGGTGACCCGTGGTCGTCTCTTTAAAAAACTTCAGATCCGCCGGGTAATGCCACGGTAGCTTGCCGCCCTTTCCGATGGCGAAATTTTTAGCAATGGCGATAATCGCGATAATGGACATAAATACAACCTCGAAATAGATGAAAGATTATAGATGATAACTGATAGATAAAGAATGGCTTACCTATCCTCTCGTATTGATCTTTGCTCCCTTGTACACGGCGATCTTTGAACCCTTCGCCAGTAGTACCGAAAACGGTTCATGCCCGGACAAGAAAGCGAAATCTGCGCCGTATGTTCTGCCGAAATCGACCTCGATCTTTACATCGCCTACCGAGAAAAGCTCCCACTTCGGGTGCTCGACCTTGTATTCGTCGACGCGCGTTGCGCTACGCTGCGTGTAGCCCCAGTAATGCTCGATTATAAATTCGCCGTGCGAGCCTTCATCCGGCACTCCGAGACTCTTCTGTATGGTCACGCTCAGGTTATTGCGGCACCCTCCCTTTTCCCAGGAATAACCGACGCCGGTTCCCGTGCGCGTATGCGACATCGACCACGTCTCATAAGGCTCGTCATACATCAAACGGGCAACGGTAGCGATGGCCATTCGCGGCACGATCTCCTTTACAAAGCACACGGCCCGGCGCGTTTCGCCAGGCAATTCGCGCTTTACATAGTAGCGCAGGTTTACCTCTTCGAAATTGACGTGAAAGGGAATCGGGATACCCATCACACGCGTGTCGAGAAACATGAACCCGACGAGGCTGACAAAACAACGCCCTTCGTTCAGGTCGATCTCAGTGCCGCGCGGCACGCGGGATGCGAGCACCGCAGCGTCCACTTCGTAATTCGCCATTATAAGGTCTTGCCATCGTGCTGTTAAGAATTTTTGCATCGGAAAGATTTAACCACGGATGCACACAGATAAACACGGATGAAAAAGATCATTTCCTGCCGCATCAGTGTCCATCGGCGTGTATCTGTGATTACCACCTCTTATAAGATCAATCTTTTATCTCCCGCCCGCCTCGTAACACGCTCGCGGTCGAAATATTCGAGCAGAGGAATCGCGTATTTTCTCGAAATCCCGGCGATCTCCTTGAACTTCGGTACATCTATCAAGCGATCGGGCGTGCCGGCGGCGAATGTTTTCATTTTATCGACCAAATCATCGATCGCGCCCCGCGTGAAATAAAAATCTTCGCTTATCTTTAGCAATTCGCCCCCGTCTAGAAGGAGTTGAAAGATCTTACGGGCGTTTTGTTTCTGGAGCTTTGTTCCCGTGGCGGCCTGTTCCAACGCATCCTCCATTTTCGGCACTTCAAAACGCGCGTCAGCGTATATCTTTCGCAGCCGAACATGGATCTGCTTATCATCACCAGCGAGTTCAACGCCATGCGATGCGATACGGATTGTTTCACCCTCCCGCGCGACCTTTGCGGCATTCTCAAGTGTTGTTATTACCTCCTTGAATATATCATCCGCAAGATGCGCGAAAACCTTCTCTCGCAATAACTCACCTCCGATGCCCTTCGCTAAAGGCTCGCGTTTGTGGTGCGCTTCGATCTCCGCGATAGTTTGGGATTTGAGACCTTCGAACGCCTCCGCGGTTAGATAATAATTGCCCGCTGTCGCGATCCCGTTTCCCGAAAGAGCGTCTTCCAATGTTTCCCGTCGCCAGCCGGTTTTCGCTTGAAGGTCCGCAAAGGTCAGCCCGCCTGTCCCCGCGCTGCCGAGTACGAGTTGCACCTTGGCATGTCGGGCTTCCCCCGATCTAATTAGCCCCTGTAGAAACTCGCGGACCACGCCTAACTCCCGCTTTCGGTGCTTTTTCGGAAACGTATCCAGAATCTCCCCTCCAGCGATCGTGGATTGGGGTGAATAGCTCCGAACGATAAACCTCTCTCCCGGTATCGCCGCAACCGGCGCTTCGAGTCTTAACTGCACCAAGTCTTTCGCACCGGGAGCGATCTCGCCTGTTTCATTCAAGGCCTGCACCCGCGCGAGCGCCTCGATCGTTCCCGTATGTACCCTTACGCGCTGCCTCGACCGCAATGCCTTCGGGGAATCCGGCAGCACCTCGATCTCAGCGTCGAGCATCTGTGTCGGACGTAAAACGCCCCTTTGGGCCAGCACCATGCCGCGGGCAACCCCATGATGATCCACGCCCGCCAGGTTTACGGCTGCCCGCTGCCCGGCGCGAACTATCTCCACCGCCTTGCCGTGCGTCTGCAGTCCGCGCACCCTAACGTTTTTACCTTCAGGCAATAATTCGAACTCGTCTCCGGTTTTGATCTCACCGGAAACAAGCGTTCCGGTCACAACAGCGCCGAATCCTTTTACCGTAAAGCTCCGGTCGATCGGCATCCGCGCAACCGTCTCATTCAGCCGCGCCGGTACCCTACTTGAAAGCTCTAACAGCGCCGATTTTATTTCGTCGATACCTTCACCCGTTTTGGCGCTCGCGGGAATAACATGGGCCCCTTCGAGAAACGATCCCGCCACAAGTTCGTCCACCTCGAGCCTTACGATCTCGAGCAGTTCCCCATCGACAAGGTCGCTTTTTGTTAGCACGATAATCCCCGCGCCGACCTCGAGCAGCCTGCATATCTCGAAATGCTCGCGCGTTTGCGGCATCACGCCCTCATCGGCCGCGATAACCAGGATGACGAGATCGATCCCGCCCACGCCAGCCAGCATGTTCTTGATGAAACGTTCGTGCCCGGGAACATCGACGAAGCCGACGCGCACATCGCCCAGGTCGAGCTCGGCAAAGCCAAGATCGATCGTTATACCGCGCTGCTTTTCTTCGGGTAGGCGGTCGGCGTCGGTCCCGGTAAGGGCTTTTACTAGCGCAGTTTTACCGTGATCTATGTGGCCAGCCGTGCCCGCGATGATGTCCATATGAGAAATGCCAGTTTAGCATTTTCTTAAATGAAAGGGGCTTAATGTACCTTTCCGGGGCCGTCGAAGTAGGTGAGATAAATATAGAGGAATGCGCTCGGGACCAGCGCGGAGCCGAATACGACGAGGAGCGAACTTATCAGGGAAAAAAGCCACGCGGGACGGCCCGTCTCCATCTTGAATATTTTTAACGAAATGCGTTTAATCAAGAGGAGTAAGAACGGCGGAATAATGAAAACAAGCCCGACCAGGACCCACATCACTGCTTCGTTCAGACTGGGATTTTTCAGCTTTTCGTAAGTCAGCATGAAAAGGAACATTATTAACGCTAATACGACGCCCGAACCGACAAAGAAACCGAAAAGGTTGGATGTGATCGAAAAGGCGAGCGATCTCTGAAAACTCGCCCATTTCCGCTGTTTAAGCCAAAAAGCCTCGCCGAACGTAAATCCCCAGAATAGAAGGAAAAACATCAGGATAGTGATCCATTGAACTAAATCAGAGGACATATTTTGGCGTTGATATTACGTTCGAGCTATACGGATAAGGACAAGTGAAACTAGCACAGAAAAGGGGACGAATACAAGCAATCTACCTGAGCCTAAGCAGGCTCTCAACCGAGATATCCTCGTCGATCTCTTCCCAGCGAATGCCAAGGCCACCGCCTATAAGGCGCCAGTTTCGCCTTTCCTTCGTCGTGGCTTTCTGTAATCGCGGGAACCAGTCCAATGGGGCGGCGATCTCTCGTCCGTCCTTTAGCGTGACATGAAGCTTATCTGTCGGAAATTCTACATCGATTGCGAGGGGTTCTACGTCGGCCGCTAAAATACTCATTTAAAACATTCTCCCGAAATAATTACTCTATAAACTTAAGATACAAGAATCGAGATAGGGTAAGCAACTGGTCGGCGGGAAGATAAAACCCATCCTACCGCCCGCGATCCGGGCTTCGAGCGGGAGGAGCAACGACTGGCGTCGTCACTTCCTCCCAATCGAACGGCCTCTCCCACAAGCCGTTCGAACCGTTTAAACAAGCCTTCGTTAGCCTTTCCGCGTTGGCGGAGACAAACTATGAAGAAAATTAGTTAAGTTCTGTGGATCCTTGTGCTTCTCGTGTTTCCCTTGCACGAAGAAGACGATTAAGAACACCTTAATAAGATTGCCGCGACAGTGTCAAGCATGATTCAACAAATCATTGAATTTGGTTCAGCAGGGTTTATTTGACACTTGTTAAAACCTTGACATATATTAAGTTTCACTCGTTGTTATGTAAGATTTAACGGGGACGCTGATTGACCATGGAACGGGGTTGTTTGGAAAAGTCTAAATGATTATGGAGATCAGCGGTAAAAATCCCACCTTTGGTTCCCGGCTCCGGGAAAAAAGATTAGCAAAAGGTTGGTCGCAGTATTACCTCGCAGAGCGCGCGGGCTGCACCAATTCTAATATTTCGTATCTGGAGAATCACCCTCACCAGCGCCCGAAGATCGAAACGGTCGAAGCGCTTGCGGGTGCACTCGGCTGGCCGATCAGTGAGGCGCGCCGTTTGGCCGGATACCCGGAGAGCGATCAGGCCCTTACCAGATTAGACGTCGAAGACGAGTTTCGCTTCGCGCTATTTGGTTATAAAAGGTTGTCGCAGCGGGGCAGAGAGTTGGTTAACAAGCAGATCGGTATGCTCATCGACCTGGTCTTTGAGTTCGAACAAGGGACGGGAGAGCCGGATCACATGATTCCGGAAATGACCCTTGACGAACTCGATCAGCGCATCGCCGATCGTGGTAAAGGAGAAAGGGGGAGTGAGGAATAAATGCCTCCCGGTTACCCGGGAGGGCGTTTTCTTGATCGATCAGTGGAAATCGATCGAATCAAAAAATATTCTTGATCATTAGAACGATCTTAACCAGCATTGAATCGGGATTCGACGTTTCCGGTTTTTCTGTCGGGGCGGATGCTCTTCGTCCGATCGGGCATTGCTCGCCGGGCATACAGCAAACCTGGCTTATGGGATACCAAAGCCCGGGCGCGCACCCCTGGACACCGCTGATCGGAGTTTCTCCGTCAGCCACTGCGTAAAGGGTGAGGACCAATGACAATGCTATTGTTAAGAGTGTTTTTTTCATGATTTGTTCTCCTGTTTTTTGTTGATTTTTGACGCCGCATTCCGGTAAGGAACGGCATCGCACCAATTCTAACAAGATTTCTTGTTATTACTATGAACGTAAAACTTTCCATAGCGACGTCTGCGGACGTTCACCGGGTGATCGAGGATGCAAGGGATGCGGAGTTAAGCCGCAATATGGATCTTTTTCATGAAATTCTTTCAGTCTTCTGGGAGAATACTGATCATGATCCGAACGTGACTTCCTTTGAGCCGAACGCTCAGGCCGAGCTTTTAAGATTGTGCGGGGTATTTCTCAGCCAATTCGGGCGGGCGCGGGGGCTTCCTGATTATCAACTGAGGGCTAAGGACCTTTTGACCCGGTCGGCGGAGATCTTCGAAGACGTACAGCGGCCCGACAAGGCCGCCGAGGCAAAAGTTTGCCTGGCCAATTGTTTCTGGTTTTTGGGCGAGATCGCCGAGTATGACGACATACTTCAGGCAGTCGAAGCGGATTTCGACGAGAAACCGGAGCATACCGTCTCGATCCAGATCAAGCTAAATCGGATTCTGGTTGCGGTGTCGCGGACACGGTCTGAAGAAGCGCTTCGTCTTGTGGATGAGATCAGTCGCCTTATCTCATCCGACCACGATTTTCGGCTGCGGACACAGTTTCACAATCTCGCGGGAATTGCGTGCCGGGTGGCGGGCGACCTGGCGGGCGCGGCTTTGCATGCGAGAGAGGCGGTACTGATCGCGCGCGAAGCGGGCAACCCGATGTTTGTAGCATTAAGCCTGAATAACCTGGCTTTTGTTTACCGCACGGCCGGGGAATTCGACCTTGCGCACCAAACGGTCGATGAATCCATCTCAATAATGGAATCTCACCTGGACAGGGGGTGGGTTGCACATGCCCTGGACACAAAAGCTCTTATCTATATCGATCAGCGCGATTGCGAAAGCGCGATGGCGACGATAGAACGCTCGATCCGCATATTCGAGGAAGGCGAGGACTATTCGGGGCTTGCGGATGCAATGTGGAACAAGTGCGTTTGTCTCATGCGGCTCGGCCGAAAGCAAGAGGCTATCGTTCTGTTCGGCCAGGTCCAAAACGTCGCGGCGCAAAAGATCGGCAAGATCGCGGTGGATAAGTACGCAACGCGTTTTGGCGAAGAAGTTTATTTTTTACAACACCTCCCGCTTACGGAAGAGGTCGCTGCCTTCAAACGCTCGCGGGTGGTCAAGGTAATGCGCGAGCAGCGCGGCCACGTTGGCGAATCGGCCCGCACGCTGGGCCTTAAGAGCCAGCAGCATCTCTCCGATATTCTCAATAACCAGTTTCCCGATATATATGAGGAGCTCGGCCTAAAGCGCCGGGCCAGGCGGTCTGACGCGAACATTCCTAAGAAGCCGGGGCCGGGATCGATGCCGGGTGTGACGCGCCTGATCATGCCGAAAACGTCCGCATATTCTTTCAACTTTACATGGCCGGCTAACTCAGAACCCGAGTTTTACTACTTTCCAATGGATATGATGGCGGCGTTCGGTGTGAAAACTGACGCGGTGGTAGCGGTGATGCAAGCTACACCTGAATCACTGTCACACGATAACCCCGTCCTATACAGGAAAGGTGATAAGTTTCGCGTCGGCCGCCTGAGCTTTGACAAATTGACAGGGCTTTTTCTTGTCGATATGGAAGACCCGACGTTTCTATCGGATGTTCAGTTGCTGGGCGTCCCGTCGGGTTACTGTCCGGCTGCCGATCTGAACAATAAAAAGCTCATGAAATTTGAGGCGCTAAGGTTAATTGAGATGAGTTGATCAGAAAGAGCTACCCCCGTCGTCATAAAGTTCGAGCTTTCGGTAGAGCGTCTTTCGCCCGATATTCAGTAACTTTGCCGCGCGTGATTTATCGCCGTTAGTGTAGTCGAGCGTGGCTGTAATAACCTGTTTCTCGACTTCGTCCATTGACGACGGCAGCTCGATATCTATCCCGATCGATCGCCCCTCGCCAGCCGCCCGCGCACGCTCCTGCCGCGCTTGCGCAAAGGCTTCGAACGCAACCTTGCTTATTGCTTCGGGCAGGTCGTCAAGCTCTATCTGCCGCCCGGACGCGATGATCACCGCCCGCTCGATGGCGTTTTCAAGCTCGCGGACATTACCCGGCCATTCGTAATTAACCAGTGCGCGCAGGGCTTCTTTCGAAATGCCCGAGACAAACCGGCCCGTCTTTTCCTTGTAGCGTTCGAGAAAATGAAAAACGAGCAGGTTAATGTCCTCGATGCGCTCGCGGAGCGGTGGGATCGTTACCGGAAAGACCGAAAGGCGATAGTAGAGATCGTTGCGAAACCTTCCCTCGGCCACAGCTTTAGCAAGATCGATATTGGTCGCTGCTACGACCCGGACGTCCGTTTTTATCACGTCCTTGCCGCCCACCCGGGTCAGCTCACCGTCCTGCAGAATTCGCAGCAGTTTCACCTGCGACTGCAGCGGCATCTCGCCGATCTCATCTAAAAACAGCGTTCCGCCGTCCGCTTCTTCGAATCTGCCCTGCCGTTGCGCACGCGCGTCTGTAAATGCACCCTTCTCGTGTCCGAAAAGCTCGGATTCCAGCAGTGTTTCGGGTATCGCGCCGCAGTTTATCTTGATATACGGCTTGTTTTCGCGGCCCGAATTGTAGTGGATCAGGTTCGCCAGCAGCTCCTTACCCGTTCCGGATTCACCTTGCACCAGCACCGTGGTGGTTGTGTCGGCCACGTTCAGCGCCAGCTCTATCGCGCGCCGGATCCCCGGCGCCTGCCCGATTATCTCGCTATGCTTCTGGTATAGCTCGCTTTTGAGCCGCATTACCTCGGCCGAAAGCTGGTCTCGCTCGAGCGCCGTACCGATCTGGTCCGCGATCCCCTCGACCAATGCGGTTTCGTGCTCCTCGAGCACCCGCTCTCTTTCCTTACCCCAAACGAACCCGAGTATCCCGAACGCCTGGTCACCGACATTTACCGGCGTCACGAGCGCGGCCTTTCCGCCGAGCTGCGTGGTAAAAATAAGCCTTATCGCCAGCGGAAGCTGCTTATCCTTCAGGTGCAGCGTTTTACCCTCGCGCAGGATGTCCGCGATCGCCGGAAAAGGCGCGATGTCGAGCGATTTCCCGTAAGCGTCGATCATCTGCAGCACGCGGCTCGGTTTGATCCCCTCGGCCGATTTGAACGAGGCAAGCGAGATCTTTTTACCCGATTGATCAAGCACTCCCAGCGCCCCGTAATCCGCTCCGACCAGTGCTATGGCACGCTCGAGCACCCGCGAAGAAACCTCCTTGAAATCGGAGTGCGAATTCAGCGTATTGGCTATCTCAAGCAGCGCATTGGTCCGGCTCGTTTCCTGCTCCTGCGCAACGTACATGCTCGTGTACTGGTAACCTACCGCAAGCTGACGGGCGATCGATTCGAGAAACGCCACCTCTTCATCCAGCCACTCGCGCGGTGCATGCGTATCGTGCAGCCCGAGCAGCCCCATCACCTTGTCTTTCAACATGATAGGGATGATCAGCAAGGACCGCGTCTCGAGCGCCTTCGCGAAAAATTTCAGCGTCTTGTCTTTTGCTTTTGAGGTGTCGTTTATGCGGATCGGCTTGGTAATGTCGAACCGCTCCGCCATCTTTTGAACATCGATCGGGATGGCCGTGCCCTCGCTCTTCGGTACCGAGCGGTCTTTGCGCCATTCGTGGCTGATCCGCAGCTCTTTGCCCTCGATCAGTTGCAGCAGATCGCAGCGGTCGGCCTCGAGCATGCGGCCGATCTCGGAAACGATAACGTTTAGGAATCGCTCGAGATCGATATCGGTCGGCAGGTCGCGCGCGAGGCGGTCGATGATCCCCTCACGGGCTTCGTGCATTCTGATCTTGCGCTCGAGCGAGAGCGATAGGGGGCTTTCCAGTTCGATCTTCATAACCACAGATGTATCTTAGGGTTAAATGTGCGCCCTGGAAAGGAGGATGTCAAGGTGATACAACGTATTAATCCCGTGTGTATTTTCGAGGCACGTGCGGGTGGGTCAAATTGATAGACGGGAGGCGCCTACATTGGAGATTTATCCGAAATTATGGAGACTTATTCTGAAAGGTACTGCTTCAAAAAGGGTTGAAGCGTACTGAAATCAAGCGGTTTGTCGATAAGGTCGTTACAGCCCGCCTCGATCGCTTTTTTATAGTACGAGTGTCCCTGGGCGGTGACCGCGATTATCGGTAGTTTGCGAGTTCTTTCGAGTTCCCGGATCTTTCGCGTGGCCGTGAGGCCGTCCATCACGGGCATTGAAATGTCCATCAAGATGAGGTCCGGAAGCTGGTTTTCAATAGCCTTAAGAGCTTCGAACCCGTTGGCTGCCTCTACAACCTGGCAACCGTAATACTCAAGCAAAAATTTTAAAAATTCCCGACTGTCCTCGTAATCTTCAACAACTAAAACCTTCATCCCCATGACGACCTTCTTTAAACCTCAAAGAATCTTTCGAGTGTTTTCCGTACACCCGTCGCAATAAACTCGGTTAAGGCAACTATGGTGCCACTTAATGCGGTCTTGGCCGTGGGGTCGCCGGGGCCATTTTAACAGGGGGCGGCGGCTTAACTTCCCGGCCTCCTGGGGTCGGCGGAGGCTTGACCGACCCCGGTGAACCCGTCGTCTCGGGCGTTGGCGATGTGCTTACATTTGAGTTGGCTGATTTCTTCGGATCGTCCTTTTTCGGATTGATGTAATCTACGCGCTTGAGTCCTGCTTCGGCCTTTTCGAGCTCTTCCTGTGCCGTGATATTATCGGCGTCCAGCTCAACCGCCCTTTTTAGCGCCGCGACAGCCTCGGCGTACTGCGCGAGTTTGTTAAGTATCACTCCCAGCTCGGTTTGATACTCAGTGTCGTCCGGTTTTAGCTTTACCGCCTGCTTCAGTGCCTTGGCAGCATCTTCGTCTTCATTAAGCTTGTTATAAGCGCGCCCCATATTAAAGAAGGCGACATCGTCCTTCGGGCTTTGCTCGACTACCTTTTTGTAGGCGTTAACGGCCTTTGTAAAAGCTTTTTCGGAATCGGTTTTGGGTTCTTTCTTTTCGCCTTTAGCGTTCGTATTCGTGTCAGATTCCGGTTCTCCGACGAGCATCGGCGCCTCCGTTGTTTTGGCCCTCGATTCCATGAGCGCATAGGCAATTCCCATTTTGAAATGGGCTTCTGCCAGGTCCGGATTTAGCTTTACCGCCTGCTGAAACGCCTGTATTGCCATTTCGGTCTTGCCGTCGTCAAACAGCTTTGTTCCCACGGTAAGCGCCTCGTTAGGATCGGTAAATTCCGGAAGCGGAGTTTCTGCAGCGTCAGCCGTTTGATTCGTATTTGCGTTGTCCGCCGGACTGCCCGAGCAGCCCCAGAGCACGAAGGTAGAAAGTATGATAAATAAGAGCGTAAAACTTTTTCGCATAAAAATTGAATTTCCTATCCGGGAGGGAAAACAAACGGGCGGCCGGCAAGCAAGTGAACGTGGAGATGAAAAACGGTCTGCCCGCCATCGGCATTTGTGTTGATCACCACGCGATATCCGTTCTCGGCAAAGCCTTTCTCACGCGCTATTTCCGCCGCCGTAAGCAACAGGTGCCCGAGCGTATGCTCATGCCCGGCCCTCGCCTTGTCGAGCGACTCGATATGCTCGCGCGGGACTATCAGGATATGCGTCGGGGCCTGCGGCGTGATGTCGTTAAATGCGATGCACATATCGTCTTCAAAAACTTTCGAAGCCGGTATATCACCCGAGATTATCTTGCAAAACAAGCAGTTTGCGTCCATAAACAATACCGATTATTAAATCACAAAATGCAAAATGTGTCAGTCCCAACGGTTTCAAAACGCCCACGTCCCGTTCACAAATCTTGCCGTAAATAGCGCCAGGAACATCACCGACCACACCATAAATCCGATCCCGAGCACCCGGTTTCGGCGCGATGCGAGGGCCATCAAAATAAACATCGGAAACAGGGTCAGCGAATATCGCGGCACGCTCAAAATAAATGAGGTGCTTATAAATAGCAGCCAGTTCAGCACCATCCAGACACGGTACGAGTTCCGCATGTATTTCCAGCCGAATACGATAAAGATCAGCCCGATCGCGATATAGAGCAGTTCCTGCAGGCCGTACATATTGCCCGCCTCGGCGCCCTGTTCGAGATAGGTGTGCACCTTTTCCCTGATCCCCTCATAAGGAAACCGCATGTACTTGTGCCAGTTTTCGCGCTGGTAATCCAGGAATTTGAACGCGCTGCCGCTCAGGTAATAATTTAGCCAGAGATAAACCCCGAATCCCGCCGGGGCGAGCATTAGCCAGGACCACCGGGCATCCAATTTCCTCCTTGCCTTGTATTGCTCGAGCGCTTCGAAGGCCAGGGCCGGTATCAGCACGATGCCGTTGACGCGCGCCGTACACGCAAAAAAGCCGAGTACCCCGGCCATCAACCATTGTTCGGTGCGTGCCGCCCAGAAGCACCCGATCACGAGCGCGAGAAAAAGGCTCTCGGTGTAAGGTATGTGCAGGAAAAGGCTGGTCGGGAAAATAAAGAGAAAAAGCACCGCGGCCTGCGCGGTTTTTTCGGGATGGTCGAGGCAAACAAGCAGCCGGAAAAATAATGCTGCGAATAGCGATGCGACGGTCGAGACAAAGAATGCGCTTAACAGATAATTCCTGAAAACAGCTGCGAAACCGGCGGTAAGCAGGGGATAGAGTGGCAGGAACACGAGCAGGAACCGCTTTGGCCCTTCAGCTTCGTAGCCGTTCTCGGCGATATAAAGATAGCTTTCGGCGTCCCAGCGCGACAGGCGGTTGAGGAAATCGTCAAATCCCGTTACACGGCTGTGTGCAATTATCTCGCAGCACTGCCACGCAAAGATGAAAAAGACCGCCTTGATCACCAGCACGGTTCCGATGGTGCGTATATTGAGCCAGCCGCGTTTTTGCAGAAACGCCGCGGCGCGTCGCCGTATATTCATCGCAAAAGAAAAAGGGCCAGAAGATCCGCTAGATCCTCCGACCCCTAATATCCGATACTTGCGCGAAAATGTCTATTCTTCGCCGGCCGCGGCCGCGATGTCTTCGGTCACCCGCGTTATGTCAGCGCCTATCGACCGCATCTTCCGGACGATCGTTTCGTAACCGCGGTCGATGTGATAAACCCGGTCGATCGTCGTTTCGCCTTCGGCTACCAACCCCGCAAGCACCAAGGACGCCGAGGCCCGCAGGTCGGAAGCCTGTACCCTCGCCCCGGTAAGTTTTGTGGGGCCGTTCACGACAGCCCTGTTGCCCGAGATCTGGATGTTAGCGCCCATCCGGGCAAGCTCAGGTACGTGCATAAAGCGGTTCTCGAAGATCGTCTCGGTCACGACCGATTCGCCCGCCGCCTGCGTCATAAGCGCCATATACTGCGCCTGCATATCCGTCGGGAACAGCGGGTGCTCCTTGGTGGTGACGTCGTGCGCTTTTAGCGAGCCCGGTGAGCATTTTACGTGTAATGTGCTCTGGTTAAGCTCCTCGATCTCGACCCCGCACGCGCGAAGGGCCTCGATCACGGCGGTCAGGTGCCTTGGGTTGCAGCTCTTTATTTCGAGCTCGCCGCCCGTGATCGCCGCAGCCACAATAAACGTTCCGGTCTCGATCCGGTCCGGGATGATCGTATGCTCGGCGCTGCCAAGCTGCTCGACGCCCTCGATCTCCATCCTTGGGCTTCCCGCGCCCTTGATCCGTGCGCCCATTTTGTTGAGCAATTCGGCAAGGTCCTCGA
>Ga0193752_1000833_pt1 | contig 27750 bp, 31 predicted proteins | sample H1c1metaG_FD_144924 | JGI IMG/M metagenome (GOLD analysis project Ga0193752, IMG submission 144924) | Soil microbial communities from a riparian zone of the East river system, Colorado, United States - H1c1 | ecosystem: Environmental > Terrestrial > Soil > Riparian zone | place: USA: East River...
CCTGGCGAAGATCTTGCTGCCGGCCACGAGGAGGGTCGGCACCGAGATCTTCGCCAGGTCCTCGCGGCGGTCGAAAGTCGTCACCAGCCGCACCGCCTTGCGGTAGGTCTCGGGCGGCACCCCGGCCATGATGTCTTGGGCCAACTCGAGGTTCGCCGCGTCCGAGATGCGCCCCTGCATCGTCGGCAGCAGGTCCGCGGCGATCTGCGCCATCGTCTTTCCCTGGTCGAGCGGGCCCAGGCGCGCGTTGATGAAGTGGTTCACGAAATCGGGGCCGGCGGCGAAAGCTGCGCTGGTAAAGCAAAGGGCGAGGGCGGAGACGCTCTGCCGGTAACGCGCGTAGAACTCCTGCGCGATCAGCCCGCCCATGCTGTGGCCCACCAGCACCACCTCCTCGTCCCCGATCTGCTTCTTGAGCGCCGCGACGATGTTCTCGAGCGTGTAGGGGTCGACGATGGGCGTGGCGCCGTAGCCCGGCTGGTCCCAGGCCGTACAGCGGTGGCCGAGCTTGCCGAAATGCGCGACCTGGCGGTCCCAGGCGGCGTGGCCGCCGCTTACGCCGTGCAGGAAGACGAGGTGGGACACCCCTTCATTGTAGAATGCGCAAATGATTGTTTTCGATCTGCTTTGCGCCACGGGACACCGCTTCGAGGGCTGGTTCGGCTCGGCCGACGAGTTCGCCTCGCAGAAAAAGCGCCGCCTCGTCGAATGCCCGGCCTGCGGCTCCGCCGAGGTCAAGCGGATCCCTTCGGCCGTGCGCGCCAACCTGGGGGCTCAGCCGCCCCAGCCGGCCCAGCAAGCCGTGCAGCCCGCCAAGGCGCCGGCACCCGCGAAAACCGCGGAAATGGAGGGCAGGGACCCTTTCGCCATGGCCCAGATCCTCTACTCGAAGATGCTCGACGAGCTCCTCACCAGGTCCGAGGACGTCGGCAAGCAGTTCCCCTCCGAAGCCCGCAAGATCTTCTACGACCAGGCCCCCGCGCGCCCCATCCGCGGCCACGCGACCAACGAAGAGCACGATGAGCTCCTCGACGAAGGCATCCCGGTCGCCCGCTTTCCCGTCCCGCCGAGCGACAAGCTCAACTAGCTATTTGCGGCCGGGTTTTTTCCGGCTGATCTTCGCGGGCTTGGTGGGCTTGTCGAAGGCCAGTTCCAGCGCCTTCATGAACACCCTGTGCGGCGGCAACTCCTTGCCGCTGACCCACAACTTCAGGTCTTCTTCGGAAATATCGAGCGCCTTCGCCAGGTGGAAGAGGCTGCCGTAAGCCTCCAGCGCCCGCTGGAGCATCCGGACGTCGGGCGAAGTGGCTGGCTTGTCGCTGGTTCCCACGCCCGGATATTGGCGTGTCGGGAATTCCCTTGCAAGCCAGGCACGCAGCGGTTTTCGAAACGCTGCCGCCTAATCTAGAACGAAGGACACTTAACTCCAGACGGATTCCGTTCTATGGGGAGTACCCCATGCAGGCACGGTGGCGGGTGGACTTGTATACCGGCCTCCGAAACGCGGCATGGGCGGTGCGGAATAGCCGCTCTGGCGCAGCGTTCAACCCGGTTGCGCTTCGACTGGTATTGACTGAGGCCTAGAGCCTCATCGCGGATGGTGAACGGTTGTACGACGTGCTAGAGGCGTTTGCCGAACTGCTGACGCACCCATGAGGGCGGCGACGCCCTTAGAATGCGCGTGCCATGGCATCCGCCGTAACTTATCCGGGTGGTTCCAAGTCCCGTGTTAATCGGGCAGGGGACGCCGTGCGTGCCGGTACTGCGAGTGCGGAGGACTACCTCGTCATCGAGGATTGGAGGGCAGCGCATCGTGGCGTCCTCAATACGTTCCAGGCCATTCTTAGGAACCGGACACGGAGGACTCGCATAGCTGTTGCCCAGCGCCATAAGCGGCGGCGGACGATCTTCGACAAGCTTCTGCGATATCCGGATATGAACCTTTCGAGGATGGACGATATTGCGGGCTGTCGCCTGATTTTCGGCAGCTTGCGCCAGCTACACGGCTTCCGGCGTACTTTTCACAAGGCGCGGTTTAACCACAAGCGTCGAAACGATGTCGATAAGTACGACTACATCAAGGAGCCGAAGGAAACCGGCTATCGGGGCATTCACGATGTGTACGTGTACGACGTGAACTCCGACGTTGGTCGTAGGCTCGCTGGGTTGTACGTAGAAATTCAGTACCGGACACGTGTGCAGCACGCTTGGGCCACGGCGGTCGAGGTTATCGGGTACATCACACAGAGCCAGCCGAAGTTTCAGCAGGGCGACAAGCGTTACGAACGAGTGATGGCGCTCGCAAGTGAGGTTCTCGCGCGTGCTTTTGAAAGCAGCAAAGGGTGCTTCGGCAGCCAGAGCGATGCGGAGATTGTGCAGGAGTTCTACGCGCTGGATGAGGACCTGGCGCTTCTCAATACCCTCGGCAGCCTCAACGCGGCGGATCGATTCATTGGCGCGGGTCGTAACATCATTCTGATGTTCACGGACCCCAGCGACCTTCAGGTAATTGCCTACCGTGACGCGCCCGACGCGATGAACTCGCTCTTTGAGCTGGAGAAGCAGCATCCGGAGCGAGATATCGTTCTCGTTCGCGCGGATACGACGGATAACGTGCGGCTGGCTTTCAAGAACTACTTTACGGACGCCCGGGACTTCATCGATCTGGTGGCGTCGGGGTGTAAGCGGCTGGCCCCCGAGGTTAAGCGCGTGAAGAAAAAGAAGCCGTTTCCGATACCGATCAGGGCTGTCTAAGTCGGGCGCGGCAAGGGCTTGCAGGGGCCGTATGTTTCGGGCATTCTGCGTTTCCCGGTGGTGCACAATGTGCATTATGTGAAGTTAAGGATGTAGCCCCACGACCAGGTTTTAGAGGGTGGCTGCCAGGGATCGCCTGCTCCGCCGTCAGAGTAAGCCTTACGCCTGTATCACCAAAGGCTTAGTGATACCAACCTAGAACTAAGGTTAAGTCTTAGGGAGCCGAGCCAACAGGTCGGCTGAGTAGAGCTTTGGATTGAGCGGATGGCTGGCGAGGAGGCGATCTTTGCCCATCTGACGGGCGTAGGCGAGCCAAGCTTTGGCGGCGGCTGGGGAGGCCTTCCCTGCTACGGCCTGGTACTTGGGGGGAAGGCCGAAGGCGGTGAAGGAGCGGTCTAGGGCGATTTTCTGGAGGGCCTCGGCGAGCTCTTCGGCGCTTTCGCGGTCGTCGGCGAGGCCGGGATTCTTGAGGAGGGCCTCAAGGCCTTCGGATTGGGCGGCGTAGTGCAGGGCGCGCAGGGGGGCGCCGCCCGCATAGGCGAGCCAGCGCTCTGCCCCTTTGATCCCCTGCCCTGACAGCCAGTCCAGCGCGACTTTGCGTGGCGGGACGGTGACCGGGACGGCGACGCAGCGGCTGCGAATGGTCGGCGGAAGCTGGGCCGGGCGGTGCGAAACCAGAAGGAACATGGCCCCGGAGGGAGGCTCCTCGAGGCCCTTCAAAAGCGCGTTGGCGGCGCTCAGGTTCATGTCTTCGGCCGGATGGACGAGCGCGACGCGCAGGCGGCCGCGGGAGGAGCCCACGTTCAGGAAGCCGGCGACCGCGCGGATCTGATCGACCTTGATCTCGGTGCTGGGCTTGGTCGTCTTCTTGGCTGGCGCGGCATCGCCTTCCTCCGGCTCGATCGGCTTGGCGAGGGATTCGGGCTCCAGACGCAGGAAGTCGGGATGGTTGCCGCCGAGGAACCAGCGGCAGCCGTCGCAGCGCCCGCAGGGCTTCGCGCCGGAATCGGCCTCGCACAGCAGGAGTTGCGCGACGCGCTCGGCGAGGGCGAGCTTGCCGACGCCCTGCATGCCGTGGATCAGCATGGCGTGCGGCAGCTTGGCGCTGGCGGCGCGTGACGCGAGGGAAGTCAGGATCGGCTCGTTCCAGGGATGCATCAGAACTTGAGGTGCTGCTCGAGAGCCTTGCGGATCTGCGCCGGCTCGGCCGAGGCGTCGACGACGCGAACCCGCTCCGGCTGCGCCCTGGCGAGGTCGAGGTAGGCGGCTCGCACGCGCTCGAAGAATTCGCGGTCCTCGCGCTCGAAGCGGTCCAGCTTCTTGCCGGAGGCGGCGAGGCGCTTCTTCGCCACCTCATAGGTGCAATCGAACACCAAGGTACGGTCCGGGGTCAGGCCGGAATGCGCCGCCACGCCCAGGCGATCGATCAGCTCGAGCGGCACGCCCTTCCCGCCTCCCTGGTATGCCACGGTCGCATCGGTGAAACGGTCGCAGACGATCCAGGTCCCCGCCTCCATCGCCGGCCGGATGACGCGCGCCACATGATCGGTGCGCGCGGCGAAGACCAGGAAGGTCTCCGCCACCGGGTCCATCGGCTCCTCGAGGATCGTCCTGCGCAACCGCTCGGCGAGCTCGGTGCCGCCGGGCTCGCGCGTGACGACGACGTGGCGGCCGCCGCTGCCGCCTTGCATCCGGATAGCGTCGGCGATGAATTGCAGATGGGTGGATTTACCGGCGCCGTCGACGCCTTCGAGAGTGATCAGCTTGCCGCGCGGGGTCATCGCTTGAGCTGATATTTTGTCACGGCGCGGTTGTGCTCGATGAGGTTGCGCGAAAACTGGCTCGAGCCGTCGCCGCGCGACACGTAGTACAGGGCGTCGGTCTTCGCCGGGCGCAGCGCGGCGCGCAGCGACGCGGCGCCGGGCATGGCGATCGGCGTCGGTGGCAGGCCGGCGCGCGTATAGGTGTTGTACGGCGCGTCGGCGAGGAGGTGCTTCTTCCTCAGGTTGCCGTCGAAGGCGGGTCCGAGGCCGTAGATGATGGTCGGATCCACCTGCAGCCGCATGCCGATGCGCAGGCGGTTCACCAGCACGCCGCCGATCTGGTCGCGCTCGCCGGCCTGGCCGGTTTCCTTCTCGATGATCGAGGCCATGGTCAGCGCCTCGTACGGCGACTTGTAGGGCGCGTTCGCCTGCCGCGTATCCCATTCGGCCTTCAGATGGCGCTGCATGGCGCGATAGGCGCTGCGCAGCACCGCGGCGTCGCTCGAGCCCTTGGCGAAGAGATAGGTGTCGGGAAAGAACAGTCCTTCCGGATGCGGCTCGGCCGCCTGCAGCCGCTTCAGAACCTCGGCGTCGTCCAGGCCCTTGGTGTCGTGCTTTAGGTCCGGATGCGCATCGAGCGCGTTGCGGAACTGCGTGAACGTCCAGCCTTCGATCAGCCTCACCTCGGCCTGCGTGACATCGCCGCGCGTCAGCTTGTCCAGCAGCTCGAGCGGCGTCGGCGCCCTGGACAGCAGGTAGTTGCCGGCTTTCAGGTCGCGCTCGCGCCCGAAACCGCGCACCAGCAGCAGGAACTCGCGCCGGCGGACCTGAAGGCCGGCGTTTTCGAGGCTGTTTATTACGGAACGCACGGTGGCGCCGCGAGGGACTTCCACCTCGAGCGGTGCCTGCCGCATCGTCAGCGGGCTGCGCAGATACCACGAACCGTAGCCCACGATCACGGCTACGCCGAGAAGCACCAGCGCGAACAGGGTCTTAAAGAAAGTTTTCAGGATGGCCGGGCGGTAAAATGTGCATTCTACGATGGAGTGCGCGCTGCTAAATCGCTACGGAATACTGGCCGTCACCGGCACAGACGCCCGTGCTTTCCTGCACGCGCAGCTCACCAACGACATCGAAAACCTGCCGCCTGACCGGGCAGCCCTCGCCGGCTGGTGCACCGCCAAGGGCCGGCTTCTCGCCACGATGCTGGTGATTCCCTCGGCCGATGGATTCCTGCTGCAGCTCGCGCGCGACATCGCGCCGATGGTGGCCAAGCGCCTGTCGATGTTCGTCCTGCGCTCCAAAGTGAAGATTTCAGATGAAAGCTCGAACCTGGCGCAGATGGGCGTGTGGACGGACGAGTGGAAGACTCCCGACGTCGCCTGGGAAGGGCCCATCGTCCGCGTGCGGGTCGGCGAAGGCCGCTATCTCACGATCGGGCCGGGGTTGTCCGGGCCGTGCAGCAAGGGCGAGGACGACTGGACCCTGGCGGAGATCCGCGCCGGCCGGCCTTTCATCAGCGCGGCGACGCAGGACAAGTTCGTCCCCCAGATGGTGAATCTTGAAACGCTGGGCGGCATCAGCTTCCAGAAGGGCTGCTACCCCGGGCAGGAAATCGTCGCGCGATCCCAGTACCGGGGCGAGGTGAAGCGGCGCATGAAGCAGTTTGCGGCGCCGGCTGGCGCGCAGCTCCAGCCGGGCGCGGAGTTCAACGGCGGAATGGTCGTCGATGCCGCCGGCGGCGAGCTCCTCGCCGTCGTCCCGGTTTGAACTACTACGTCTACTACAAGATCGAATCCGCGCGCCTTGCGGCCCTGCGGGGCCTTGTCGATAGCCTCTTCAAGGAAATTGAGAAGCAGACGGGCATTCGCGGCAGGTGGATGCATCGCCGCGACGATCCTCTCACCTACATGGAAGTCTACGAGGACGTGAAGGACGAGAAGGCTTTCGAGGCGCTGCTCGAGCGCGAGGGCGCGAAGCTGGGCGTGCCGCGCAAGGTCGAGCGCTTCGTATGTGCCTGATCGTCTTCGCCTGGAAGACGCACCCGGACTACCCGCTGATCGTCGCCGCCAACCGCGACGAGTTCCACGGCCGCCCCGCCGCTCCCGCAACGTTTTGGCCCGACAAGCCCGCGATCCTCGCCGGACGCGACCTCGAGGCGAAAGGAACCTGGATGGGCGTGGCACGCAACGGCCGCTTCGCCGCGGTGACGAACTATCGCGGCGGCACCGAGGCGCGGGCGGCCGAATCGCGAGGGGCTTTGGTTACGAGGTTTCTGGACGGAAGTGAAAAGCCGGGAAGCTACCTCCAAGGGATAAAAGCAGATCTCTATAGCGGCTTCAACCTGCTGGTGTGCGATGGCGAAGAATTCTGGTCGATGTCCAATCGCGACGGCCCGCCGCGACGCCTGGAGCCGGGCATCTACGGGCTGGGAAACACGCTGCTCGAAGCCGCCGAGGTCGCCGAGCCGAAGGCGCGCTTCACCGCCGAGCTCGGGCCGGCGATCGAGCCCCTGTTCGGCGTCCTGGCGAAGTCGAAGATCGTGAACGAGCGATATGGGACCCGCTGCTCGACGATTCTCCTGAAAGGAAAAGGCAAAACACGGTACGCCGAACGGAGCTTCTCGCCCGACGGCGCCGACCAGGAGACCGTGCGCTACGAGTTCTAGAGGTCGCGGCGCATGTCCCGGTGCGGGATGCCGGCTTCCTCGTAGACCTCACCGAACGGCTCGAAGCCGTACGACTGATAGAACGGCACTGCGTGCACCTGCGCGGACAGCACGACTTCACGGTCGCCGCGCGACTTGGCGGCCTCCATCAGCTTCGCCAGCACCGCGCCGCCGGCGCCTTTACCCCTGAATTCCTTCAGCACCGCCATGCGGCCGATGTGGCCGTCGGGCAGCAGGCGTCCGGTGGCGACGGCGCGCTCGCCGTCGAAGGCGAGCGCGTGGATGCAGCGCGCGTCCATTTCGTCCATTTCCAGCTCGGGCGGGACGCGCTGCTCCTGCACGAACACGGCGAGGCGGATGGGCGCTGCCTGCGCGCGCGCCTTGTCCCAGGTCATCAGCTCAATGCGCCACATGGCGGAAAGTATAATTCGCGCCATGAAAAGTCTCTGGAGCGACGCCGAAGCGGCGAAATTCGATGGGCCGCTCGGGCTTCGCGTGTACACCTCGCGCCTGCTCGGCCGCGACAAGTCGCTGGTGCTGCACGGCGGCGGCAACACTTCGGTCAAGCTGAAAGAGAAGAACCTCTTCGGCGAGGAGCAGGAGCTGCTCTACGTGAAGGGCAGCGGCTGGGACCTGGAGACGATCGAGGCGCCGGGCTTCACGCCGCTGCCGCTCGACTACATGCGCCGCCTGACCGCGCTCGAGCGCCTGTCCGACCCGCAGATGGTGAGCGAGCTCGCCACGCATTCGCTGCGCGCCGGGGCGCCGGCGCCCTCGGTCGAGACGCTGCTGCACGCCCTCCTCCCGCACAAGTACGTCGACCACACGCACGCCGACGCCGTGCTCTCGATTTCCAACTCGCCGGACGGCGACAAGCGTATCCGCGACATCTACGGCAGCCGCGTTGTCGTCATTCCCTACATCATGGCGGGCTTCGACCTCGCGGCGTATTGCGCGCGGGCCTTCCCCAAGGAAGCGACGAAGAGCACCGTCGGCATGGTGCTCCTGTCGCACGGCGTGTTCTCGTTCGGCGACGACGCGCGCGAGTCCTACGAGCGCATGATCGAGCTGGTGTCGATGGCCGAGCGCTACCTGGAGGCGAAGAAGGCCTGGAGCATCGGTCTGCCCGCCGCCCAGACACCGGCGTTCAAGCGAGAGGAAGCGGCGAAGCTCAGGCACGAGGTGTCGAGCGCCGCCGGTTTTCCGATGCTTTGCCTGTGCAACGACTCACCGCGCTTCCTTGCTTTCGCGCAGCACCCCGACGTGGCCAGGATTTCGCAGAGCGGCCCGGCGACGCCCGACCATGTCATTCGCACCAAGCCCGTGCCGATGCTGGGCAAGGATGTCTCTGGTTTTGTTTCTTCGTACAAAAGCTACTTTGAACGGAATTCGAAGAAGGCAAAAGAAGCCAAAACCATGCTCGACGCCGCACCTCGCGTGGCGCTCGACCGCGACCTCGGCTTTGCCGCCTTTGGCCGCACCGCCAAGGACACGCGCATCGCGGAAGACCTCTACGAGCACACCATCGACGTGATCCTGCGCGCCGAGGCGCTCGGCGGCTGGCGCGCGCTCGAGGACAAGCACACCTTCGACATCGAGTATTGGGACCTCGAGCAGGCCAAGCTGAAGAGAGCCGGCACGCCGCCCGCGTTCACCGGCGAAGTCGCGCTGGTCACCGGGGCGGCGTCGGGAATCGGCAAGGCGTGCGTCGAGGCGTTCCTCAAGCGCGGTGCCGCCGTGGTCGGCCTGGATCTGAATCCGGCGATTGAAAAGCTGCTCAAACGACCGGACTTCCTCGGCATCACCTGCAACCTGACGGATCGTTCCGCCATCGAAACCGCCTTCGACAAGGCTGTAAGGCAATACGGGGGTATCGATATGCTGGTCTTGAACGCCGGCATCTTCCCGGCATCTTCCCCCGTGCAGAGCATCGCCTCCGACGCCTGGCGCAGCGCCATGACGGTGAACGTCGAGGCTCCTCTGCTCGTGATGCAGGCCGTCCACCCGCTGCTGAAGCTCGCGCCGCGCGGCGGCCGCGTGGTCGTCATCGGCTCGAAGAATGTGCCGGCGCCCGGTCCCGGCGCCGGCGCCTACTCCGCGTCGAAGGCGGCGATGAACCAGCTCGCCCGCGTCGCCGCGTTGGAATGGGCGAAGGACGGCATCCGCATCAACACCGTGCACCCGAACGCGGTCTACGACACCGCGCTGTGGACCGACGAGGTGCTCGCCTCGCGCGCCAAGGCCTACAACCTTACCGTCGAGCAATACAAGAAGAACAACCTGCTCAAGACCGAGGTTTCCTCGAAGGACGTCGCCGAGCTGGCCGCCGAGATGTGCGGTGCGTTGTTCGAGAAGACCACCGCCGCCCAGGTGCCCGTCGACGGCGGCACCGAGAAACTCGTATGACTAACCGGGTCGCCCCCCTGACAAGGGGGGCGCGAGCTTCGCGAGCGGGGGGTTGTTTTTCGAAAACCGAACCCCCCGTTCGCCTCCGGCTCACGACCCCCTTGTCAGGGGGTCGCACCCATGGCTGAGATCCGGCCCATTGTGTGGAAAGGCGACAGCGTCGAGCTGCTCGACCAGAGACTTCTTCCGGAGAAGCTCGTCTACGTGAAATGCAAAAGCGCGGCGCAGGTCGCCGAAGCCATCCGGGAGATGGTCGTGCGCGGCGCGCCGGCGATCGGTTGCGCCGCCGCATTCGGCGTAGCGCTTTCGAAAGGTTCTCCTGAAAGTTTTTCCATTCTTGCGGCCAGCAGGCCAACAGCCGTGAACCTGTTCTGGGCGCTGGAGCGGATGAAGAAGGCGAAGGACCTTGACGCCGAAGCCAAGGCGATCTTCGAGGAAGACCTGGCAGCGAACCAGGCAATGGGCACCCACGGCGCCGCGCTGATTCCGCAGGGTGCCCGCATCCTCACCTACTGCAATACCGGTGCGCTGGCGACCTCGGGCCACGGCACGGCGCTCGGCGTGATCCGCTCCTCAAAGGACAAAGGCGTTTCGGTGATCGCCTGCGAGACCCGCCCCTACCTGCAGGGCGCGCGTCTCACCGCGTGGGAATGCGTGCAGGAAGGCATCCCCTGCACGCTCATCGCCGACAACATGGCGGGCCACCTGATGAGCCGCGGCGAGGTCGACGTGGCCATCGTCGGCGCCGACCGCATCGCGGCCAATGGCGACGTGGCGAACAAGATCGGTACGTACACGGTGGCCGTGCTGGCGAAGCGGCACGGCATCCCCTTCTATGTTGCCGCACCCCTCTCCACCTTCGATCCCAAGATTCCGGACGGCTCGCACATCCCGATCGAGGAGCGCGCGCCGGAGGAGCTGACCGGCTACCGCGGCGTGCGCTGGGCGCCCGAAGGCATCGCGGTGCGCAACCCGGCGTTCGACGTCACCCCGGCAGAACTGGTCACCGCGATCATCTGCGAAGCGGGCGTGGTGCGCGAGCCGAACCGCGAGCGGCTCGCGCCTCTCTTCAGTCGCAGTCCGGCTGCAGCCGGCGCGGACCGTCGCGATCGCCGGTAAGGCAGCGCCCGGCGTCCGGATCGCGCTCCAGATCGAACAGGACGCGCGCCGCCACTGCGGTGTCGGCGAAATCCGAGAACACGCCGTCGATCCCCAGCCGGTAGAACTGCAGGTACTCGCTGACCGGGTTGCCGGCGTAGTCCGAGACCAGCCGGCTCTGCTCGTTGCGGAAGGTCCAGGTGTGGATCAGCAGGCCGGCCTTATGCGCCCGCTTGACCAGGTCGCCCGCCGGCAGGAGCTTGCGGCTCGCCTCGCCGGGACCGGGCAGCCCGGCCGGGACCGAGCTGACGATGTAGCGCTTCCACGGGCCGATGCCGTCGGCGTAGGTCTTGATCTCGCGCAGGCCCGCGTCGGTGGCGAAGAAGCCGAAGGTGCGCGCGAGCAGCCGCGGATCGCCCGACACGGTCCAGTCGTACGGCCGGTCGAACGGCGCGGTGAAATCCAGGCTGCCGTCGGCGCTGACGTCGTTGGCGTCGACCAGCTGGACCAGGCGCACCGGCGTCATGCGGCGCAGCTCCTTCAGGTTCGACTGCTCGAAGGACTGGATGAAAACGGGCGCGTCGCGCCGGTTCCACCCCGCCTCGGCGAGCGCCGCCACCAGGCGCTTTTCGAGCGGCAGGCCGAGCGCCTTGTGGTAGGTCGGATGCTTGGTTTCCGGATAGATGCCGATGGTGCGGCCTTTCTCGCCGGACTTGCGCTTGGCGAGCGCGATGACCTCTGCCAGCGTCGGGATCTCGAACTTGCCGTTGAACTGCTGCGGACGGTCGGCGAAGTCCTGCACCCGGCGCAGGCGCTTGATCTCGGCGAGCGTGAAGTCGGAGGCGAAGAAGCCGACCTCGGCCGCGCCGTCGACTACCGCCGTGCGGCGGCGAGAGGCGAACTCCGGCCGGCTCGCGACGTCGGTGGTGGCGATGAGGTTGGGCTCGTGGCTGGCAATCAGGTGCCCGTCCTTGGTCGACACCAGGTCGGGCTCGATGAAGTCGGCGCCGAGCTCGATGGCGAGCGCGTAGCCCTCGAGCGTGTGCGCCGGCAGGTAGCCGTGCGCTCCGCGATGGCCGATAACCAGCGGCCTGCGCGGCTCGTCGCCGTCGTGTTCGCGGTCGCGGTCGGCGACCGCGGGTGTGATCTGGATGGCAAAGACTGCAGCAGCGAGCGCGAGCCCGCGTGCAATGGTGATTCGCATTTTCTTTCTCCCGGTGGATAAGCGGCCGGGAGACCGTACTCGGCTGCAATTACGCCGTCGTTACACCTACACGACCGTGTTGTCCACGTAGCACCAGCGCCAGTTCTCGCCCGGCTCGAGCGAGCGGATGACGGGATGGCCGGTGCCCTTGAAGTGCGTGGTCGCGTGCTTGTTCTTCGAATCGTCGCAGCAGCCGACATGGCCGCAGGAGAGGCACAGGCGCAGGTGAACCCACGTATCGCCCGTCTTGAGGCACTCCTCGCAGCCGCGAGTGCCGGGTTTCACGTCCTTGATCTGGTCGAGGTGGGAGCAGGCGCTCATGGTTTTCTCCGGAAAGAGGCGGGAAGCGGCGATGGACAGGCCGAAGATGACGGCGATGGCGAGCAGCGTCGCGGCGGGCGGAATCTCGATCCAGCCGGCGAGGAGCATCTTCGCCGCGACGAACAACAGCATCACCGCCAGCCCGGTCCTCAGGAAGCGCAGGCTGCGGATGGCGCCGGCGAGGACGAAGTACAGCGAGCGCAATCCGAGAAGGGCGAACACGTTCGAGGTGTAGACGAGATACGGATCGCGCGTCACCGCGAATACCGCCGGGATCGAGTCGATGGCGAACACCAGGTCGGCGCCTTCGATCAGCACGAGCGCGACCAGCAGCGGGGTCGCGACCAGGCGGCCGTCGCGGCGTACCAGGAAGCGCTTGCCCTCGAGGTCCGGCGTGATCGGGATGAAGCGCGCCACCCAGCTGGTGCACACGGCGCAGGTCGCCTCGACGAACTTGCGCTCCTTCTCCTCGCCGAACAGCATGCGCAGGGCGGCGAGCACCAGGAGCGCCGCGAACACGTAGATCACCCAGTGGAACAGCGCCAGCAGCCAGACCCCGGCGCCGATCAGCACCGCGCGCATGACGAGCGCGCCGGCCACGCCCCAGAACAACGCGCGATGCTGCAGCGCCGGCGGCACGCCGGTCTGCGAAAAGATCAGGGCGAACAGGAACAGGTTGTCTACCGACAGCGACTTCTCCAGCGCGTACGCGGTCAGGTAGGTGATCCCTGCGTTGCCGCCGAAGCGCAGCGTGACCCACGCGCCGAACGCCAGGCTGAGCGCGATCCAGATGCCGCTCCACATCAAGGCGCGGCGCACACCGGTGCCGCTGCTGCGCCCGGCGATGGCGTCGCCGGCCAGCGCCGCGACGACCGCCACCCAGAACACCGCCCACTCGGCGGAGCCCGCGTCGATCATTCCCTGATTTCTACCGGCGTGTAGGGCGCGACGCGCTCGAACAGCTCGAGGAGGTCGTGGTTGCGCATGCGGACGCAGCCGATCGAGCCGGGCTTGCCCATTTGCGCAGTGTCGGGCGAGCCATGGATGTAGATGTAGCGGCGCATGGTGTCGACGTCGCCCAGGCGGTTGAAGCCGGGCGCGCGGCCCGACAGCCAGAGCAGCCGCGTCAGCATCCAGTCGCGCCCCGGGTACTTCGCATGCAGCTCCGGGCTCCACACCTCGCCGGTCGGCCGGCGCCGGACGAATACCGTGTTGACGGGCTGCCCGGCGCCGATCTTCGCCCGCACGATGTGGCTGCCGCGCGGCGTGCAGAAGCTGCCGTTCTTCTCGCCGGGCCCGTTCTTCGCCGTCGAGACAGAATAGGTCTTGCCTTCAAAAACCAGCGCCTGCTTCTTGAGGTCGATCAGGATCATCGCCTGGCCGCAAAGAACTTGCTCAGAATGCTGCCGCATTCTTCCGCGAGAACACCGCCCGAGATTTCAACCTGATTCTTCAACACGAGCTTCTTGGGATCCTTGGCGCCGAACACCACGCGCTCGATACGGGCATGGAACATGGCGCCGACGCACATCTCGCAGGGCTCGAGCGTTACATAGAGCACTGCCTTGCTCAATCGGTAGTTCTTCACGGCCGCTGTGGCCGAACGCAGGGCATGAATCTCGGCGTGCCAGGTCGGATCCGACGCCGCGATGGGCCGGTTCCAGCCTTCTCCTATTATTCTTTCTTCAAGAACAACAAGGGCGCCGATCGGCACCTCACCCTCGGATTGCGCATGGCGGGCGAGCTCCAGGGCCCGCCGCATATACTCCTCGTCGTTCATTACGGGTGATTCTCGCAGATGGCCTCGCCTTTTGCTGTGCGCAGCTTTCGCTTCCAGTGGCCGGCCGACCTCGCCACGGCGTTCGCTTTCGAGATGGAAGCGCTGATCCTCGGCTGGTACATCCTCTCCACCACGGGCTCGGTGCAGCAGCTGGTGAGCGTCGCCGCGCTGGCCTGGCTGGGGTCGCTCTTCTCGCCGTTCTTCGGCATCGCCGGCGACCGGATCGGCCATCGCACCCTGCTCTGCATCACGCGCGGCGCGTACGCCCTGTTCGCGGCCGTGCTGACCGTCCTCACCCTGAGCGGAGCGCTCGCGCCCTGGCACGTATTCGTCATCGCGGCGCTCACCGGCCTGATGCGGCCTTCGGACTGGGTGATGCGCAACGTCCTGGTGGGACAGACCATGCAGCCGGGCATGCTGCTGGGCGCCCTCGGCCTTTCCCGGACCACGTCGGACACGGCCCGCATTGCCGGCGCGCTCGCCGGCGCCGGCGGCGTGGCGCTGGTCGGCATGGGCGCGGCGTACGCGGCGGTCACCGCGTTGTACATCACCTCGACCCTGCTTTCGCTCGGCATTGCCGCGCGGCCGCGTCCCACTGCGCCTACGGCGGCAACGCACGCGCTCTTCGCTCTGAAGGAGGGCTTCCGCTATGTCTGGCACAAGCCCGAGCAGCTTGGCGCCTTCACCATGGCCTTTCTCGTCAACCTGTTCGTCTATCCGTTTATCCTGGGGCTGCTCCCCTACGTCGCCAAGGAGGTCTACGGCACCGGCCAGGCCGGCCTGGGCTATCTGGCCGCCGCCTTCTGGTCGGGCGCGCTGGCCGGATCGCTCGCGGTAGGCGCCGGCCGCTGGCGGCTGCGCGCCGCCCGCACGATGCTGTGGAGCGGCGGCCTGTGGTTCGCCATCATGCTTCTCTTCGGGCAGACCACCCACTTCGCGCTGGGCCTCGCGCTCCTCTTCCTCGGCGGGATCGTGCAGAGCTTCTGCATGACGCCGCTTGGCGCGATCATGCTGCGCGGCGCGCACGACGAGATGCGCGGCCGCGTTATGGGAGTCCGTTCGCTTGCCATCTGGAGCCTGCCGCTCGGCCTGGCCGCGGCCGGGCCGCTCATCGTGCATATCGGCTATGCCGCCACCACCCTGCTCTACACCGGCCTTGGGCTGGCGGCGACCGTGGCCATCGGCTACCGCTGGCGCCACGCGCTGTGGCTGCGCTCGGCGGCGGCCAACGCCGCATAGCCCTTCACCGGCTATGCAGGCTTTGCGCGCGTCGCCTGCCAGGAGACGAGCGTCAGCCCGCTCGCACGACGGATCCATACGGCGTGGAAAAGCTGCTCGAGGACCGTGTCCTGGCCACGCGCGGTGAACTCGAAGGTGCCGCGCCCGGTGATGATCGCCAGCGCGCCATAGACCCGCACTTGTGCCTCGTGGCGCGTCATGCGGCGAAAGCGCACTGTTCCCGAGCGCTGCAGATCGATGAAGCTTGCCTTCGTATCGACGGCGCCGCTCGAGTGGAAATAGACCAGCTCGTCATCGTAAAGTCGCTCGAGCGCGGCGAAGTCCGCCCCCGTCTGCGCCGCATAGCGCGAGTCTTCCGCGCGCAGCGCTTCTTCGGCAGTAATGGTTTGTTGCATCCCGGTATCATACAAAACCGAAGGAGGAATCGTGCCGCAGGCGAAGAAGAAGCCGTATCCCTCGCAGGTCGAGCCGCGACTGTACGCGCGGGCGCAGCGCCTGCGCCGCGAGCTGGCGGGCAGCGGCTACGTCAAGGACGCCGACGGGGATCTCGATCCGGCGCTGCTGCCCGCGCGCGAGGTGCTGACCGAGCTGGTGTGGGGAAAGGTCTGGCTGCGCCCCGGCATCGACCGCCGCACGCGCAGTTTCATGAATATCGCGCTATTCATGGCGCTCAACCGGCCGCAGGAGCTGGTAGCGAACTTTCGCGTCGCGCTCACAAACGGCCTGTCGCGCAACGATATCGCCGAGGCGATCCTGCATGCTGCCGTGTATTGCGGAGCGCCCTGCGGCGTGAACACGATTGCCCTCGCGCGCAAGTTCTTCCTGGAGGAAGACGCGCGCGCCGCCGCCCGCAAACCCGCGCGCAAGGCGCGGCGGCGCCGCTAGCGGGGGAAGGCCGCCTTCACGTAGCGGGCCGCCACGGCGATGAAGGCCGACATGTGGGGCGGCATCTCGCGTCTTCGCGCCCACACCAGGCTGGTCGACGAGCTGAGCGCGCGGCCGGCGCGATGCAGGGGCACGATCACGACGGAGCGCCCCTCGACGGAGGCGATCGAGGGAACGAGTGCGACGCCCTGCTCGGCCTCGGCCAGCGCGACGAGCGTGTGCAGGTTCTCGCTCTCGAGCGTGAAGCGCGGCCGCACGCCCTCCTCGCTGAAGGCCAAATCCACCAGCAGGCGGCTGGCGAAGCTGGCCGGAGGCACGAGCAGGCGCTCGCCCTCGAGGTCCAGTACCGAGATCGTACGGCGCCCGGCGAGCCGGTGCCGGCGGTGCAGGACGGCGACCGCGTGGATCAAGAACGCCCCGGTCGACTCGAGTAGATCGCTGTCGGTGGTGCGGCCCACGCCGACGTCCACCTCGCCTCGCTCCAGGGCCGCGAGCAGCTCCGAGCCGCCTTGCGTGCGCAGCCGGATCTCGACGTTGCTCCATTTCCTGCGGTAGAGCTGGAGCACCGCGGGCATGATCCGCGCGAGGGTATTGGAGGCGCCGCCCACGCGCAGCACGAAGGTCTTCCCGTGCGCGAGAAGCTGCGCCTGATCGAGCAGGCTGTCGGCATCGGCGAGCAGCCTGCGTGCCGGGCCGAGCAGTCGCTCGCCCTGGGGGCTAAGGGAGATCCGGCGCCCGACCCGCTCGAAGAGCTCGAGGCCGAGCTCGGCTTCCAGCTCCCGGATGCTGCGCGACAGGCCCGGCTGGCTGCGCTTGAGGGCCTGCGCCGCCTTCGAGAAGCTGCGCGTCTCGGCGATCAGGGCGAAATGCCGAAGGCTGCGCAGGTCCACGCTTCAAGATAACAAATACGCATGCAATGAACAAGAATTTGATATTGGACAGGTATAAGAGGATGCGGCGAAACTGCGCGCCAGGAGGATTCAACTTGGCTTCCCATTTCATCGTCGCGGCGCTCGCGGCCACGGCCCTGCTCGTTCCGGGCACCGCCTTGGCGCAGGCCTATCTCACGCAGCCCCTAAGACTCGTGGTGCCCACCGGTCCAGGCTCGATCGCCGACACTGTCACGCGGGTAATCGGCAACGCCCTGAGCCAGCAACTCTCGCAACCGGTAGTAGTGGAGAACAAGGTCGGCGCCAACGGCATCATCGGAGCCGAGGCGGTCGCCCAGGCCGCGCCCGACGGCACCACGCTGATCGTCGGCAACGTCTCCACCCATGCCATGAACGCGGCCCTCTATTCAAAGCTGCCCTACGACCCGGTGCGCGATTTCGCGCCAGTGTCGCTGGTGGGCTTCGTGCCCTACACCTTGGTGGTCGGCGCGGGCGTGCCGGCGCGCAACATGGCCGAGCTGACCGCCCTGGCGCGCGCCCGGCCCGGCAAGCTCACCTATGCTACTGGCTCAGCGCCGAGCCTCGTGACGATGGAGATGATCAACCGCGCCTCGGGTATCGACGTGCTGCAGGTGGGCTACAAGACGGTACCGCAGGGCCTCACCGACATTCTGGCGGGCCGCATCGACATGATGGTGGCCGATACCGGCGCGGCGATTCCCCATATCCGCAGCGGCAAGCTGCGCGCGCTGCTTGTGGCCACCTCCGCGCGCAGCCCGCTGCTGCCGGAAGTGCCCTCGTTGCCCGAGGTCGGGCTGCCGAAGCTGGACATGGTCGGCTGGTGGGGCTGGTTCGCGCCGGCCGGCACGCCCGAGGCGGCGATCGTCCGGCTCTACGAGGCGCTTGCGAAGGTGACAGCGAGAAAGGACCTCCGGGAGCAAGTGGCCGGATTCGGCGCGGAGCTGAAAGGCGGCACGCCGGCCGAGCTGAAGGCCTTTACCCAGCAGCAGAGTGAAATGTACGCCCGCATGATCAAGGAAGCAGGCATCAAGCCGGAGTGACCAGGAACCGGAGAAGGAGCGAAAGATGAAGACCGCGAAAAAAGCGAAGAAAGCAGCGCCGCGCAAACCCGACCTCAAGAAGGCGCTGCAGCGCCTCGGCGAGTGGCCGAAGCAGAAGTTCCATGTCAGCCACTATCGCGACGGGGATTTCAAGACCAACGGCCTGCGCGCCTACGTGCAGTACCGTGACCTCGGCATCCGCAAAGCGACGGGCGGGCTGGTGGATGCGCACGTCAACCGGCGCAACGCGCCGTTCAAGAAGGAAGACGTGTCGCAGCGGCACGTTCACGACGTCAGATTCCAGATGGTCTATGTGCTCAAGGGGTGGACGCGCATCGAATTCGAAGGCAAGGGCGAGCACCTGGTCGAGGCCGGCGGCTGCTGGATCCAGCCCGCCGGCATCAAGCACTCGGTCCTCGGCTACTCCGACGACCTCGAGGTGCTCGAGGTCGTCATCCCGGCCGATTACGACACGGTGAACGTCAAGAACCTTCCGCGGTATAAGTAGCCGATGGCGAGGGCGGACGGCGGATGGATCTCGGCCTGAGCGGGCGCTCGGTGCTGGTGACGGGCGCCTCGCGCGGCATCGGCGCGGCGCTGGCGGCGGCGTTCGCCCGCGAGGGCTGCCGCCTGCACCTGGCCGCGCGCAGCGCCGAGCGCCTTGCGGCGCTGAAGGAGCAGCTGCAGCGCGAGCACGGCGTCGAGGTCGCGCTGCACGTCATCGACCTCGCCGAGCGCGGCTCGGCCGTGTCGCTCGCCGAGCTGGCGAGCGGCGCGGATATCCTGGTCAACAACGCCGGCGCGGTGCCGCGCGGCGACCTGCTCGAGGTCGACGAGGAGCGCTGGCGTGCCGGGTGGGAGCTGAAAGTCTTCGGCTACATCAACATGACGCGGGAGTTCTACCGGCAGATGCGCAGCCGCGGCAGCGGCGTGATCATCAACATCATCGGCTTGGGTGCGGAGAAGCTCGAGTACGGCTACGCGGCCGGCTCGGCCGGCAACGCCGCGCTGGTGGCCTTCACGCGCGCTGTCGGCAGTGCGAGCCTCGACTACGGCGTGCGCGTCCTCGGCATCAATCCCGGCACGGTCGCCACCGAGCGCTCGCTCAATTCGCTGCGGGTGCGCAGCGAGAAGCTGCTCGGCGACGCGGAGCGCTGGCGCGAGCTGGTCGCGGAACTGCCCGGCGGGCGCATGATCCGGCCGGAGGAGATCGCCGACGTGGCGGCCTTCCTCGCTTCGGACCGCGCGGGCGCGGTGTGCGGCCATATCTTCACTATCGACGGCGGGCTCGCGGCCCGCTCCTACGCGCATCGCCGCTGAGCCGCGGCCGCGCAGACCAAAGGTAAAACGAAAATGAGAATGAAACCGGTACTGACCCTCGACGACGCAAAGCGCATGCTCGCGGCGGGCGAGGCGGAAGCCGTGCGCAACCACTGGGAGGTAGTGATCGCAGTGCTCAACGACAGCGGCATCCTGGTGGCGCTGCACGCGATGGACGGTGCGCGGCCGGGCAACCCCCAGACCGCCATCAACAAGGCGATGACCTCGGCGATGACGCAGCGCTCCTCCAAGGTGTTCGAGGACTGGGTGGTGAAGGACCGGCGAACTTCGCTGCTCGGCATGGGCTTCCTGCCCCTGCAGGGCGGCTTGCCTATCATCGTGGACGGGGAGTGCCTTGGCGCGGTCGGCGTGTCCGGCGTGGCATCGCACGAGGACGAGCAGGTCGGGGTGGCGGCCATCAAGGCGGTATTTCCCGCCGCGGTTTTCGTCCGCCCGGGGGACTGAACCGGAGGATGCAATGAGACTCGACCCGACACGGCGGCTGCGCCGCCTGCTTTGCGCCGGCCTGCTGCTTGGCGCGGCGACCGCTTTCGCGCAGGACTATCCCGCCAAGCCCGTGCGCATGCTGGTGGGCTTCCCGCCCGGCGGCGGCGCCGACCTCCTGGGCCGCGTCACGGCGGAGCTCCTTGGCAAGAAGCTCGGCAGCCAGTTCGTTGTCGTCAACACTGTCGGCGCCTCCGGCGCCATCGCAGCCGGGACCGCGGCCAAGGCGGACGCGGACGGCTATACCCTGCTCTTCGCCACTTCGCCCCTGACGCTCACGCCGCACCTGTACAAGAGCGTGCCCTATGACGCCCTGAAGAGCTTCACGCCGATCGCGCGGATCGGCGACGGGCCGTTCGGCGTGGTCGTGCAGGCCGAGTCGCCGTTCAAGTCGGTGGCCGATGTGATCGCGGCGGCGAAAGCCAGGCCCGGCACGCTCAACTACGGCTCTGGCGGCACCGCGAGCACCAGCCAGTTCGCCGGCGAGCTGCTGCGGCTGATGGCGCAGGCGGATATTCAGAACATCGCCTACACCGGCCTGCCTGCCGCCCTCGCCGCGTTGCTAGGCGGCCAGATCCAGCTTGCGATCACCGATCTGCCCCCGGCGCTGGGACAGGTGCGTTCCGGCCGCCTGCGCATGATCGCCGTGACCTCGGCGCAGCGCGTTGCCATGCTTCCCGACGTGCCGACGGTAGCCGAGTCCGTGCCTGGTTACGAGGTCTCGGTCTGGTATGGGCTGCTCGCGCCCGCCGGCATTCCCGCCGCCGTGAGAACGCGACTGCAGACTGCGCTCACGGAGGCCTTCCGCTCGCCGGACAAGGCGCTCGTCGACCATTTCGCCGCCCTCGGCGTGGTCCCCGCCCCGCTTAACACGCCGGAGCAGTTCGCCGAGTTCCTGCGCAACGACTTCGCTTTCTGGAAGAAGCTCGCGGCCGACGTCGGGATAAAGCCGAACTAGCCGCACCTTACGCGACGATCTTGTCTACGACCCAGGCAACCGCGTACGAGAGCGCCAGCGCGATAACGAAGATGCTGATATTTCGCGTGATGCCTTTGGGAATGTCATTGTCGTCGGCCCAGCGCTTGATGAAATAGCCGAAGACGAAGAACGCGACGGTAGAGATAACGATGCTAAGCACTGCCGGCGCCGCCCTCAGTCCACGGTGACCTTGATTTCCCGGGTGAGCTTCGCGTAGAGCGCCTGGTCGGCGCGGATGCGCGCCGTGAATTCCTCGGGCGTGCCGGCGACGACCACCGCACCCAGATCCGGCATCCTGCCTTCGACCTCGGGCGACTTCAGCGCCTTGACCAGCTCGCCGTTCAGCTTCGCTATCGCCGCCGCCGGCGTGCCCGCGGGTGCGAAGAAGCCGATGTTGGTGACCGCCTCGATCGGATACCCCGCCTCCGCCATCGTCGGCACGTCGGGAAGCTGCGGCCAGCGCTGGCTGTAGGCGACGGCGAGGACGTTCACCTTCCCCGCCTTGACGTGGCCGCCGATGCCGGCGGAATTGGGCGAAACGAACATCGCCACGGTGTCGCCGGCCAGCAGCGCCGGGACCGCCTGCCCGACGCCCTTGTATGGGATGTGCACCAGGCTGAGGCTGTTCGCCAGCGCGAGCTGCTCCATCGCGAGCTGGTGGATGCTCGCGTTGCCCGATGAGCCGTAAGGCAGGCCGGGCTTCGCTTTTGCCAGCGCGACGAATTCCTTCACCGTCTTCACGCCGCTCGATGCGTTGACCATCAGGAACAGCGGCCCGCGCAGCGCCTGGGTGACCGGCGCGAAATCCCGCAGCATGTCGTACTGCAGGTTCTGCCGCAGCGCCGGGTTGAGCGCGTATTGCGCGATGTCGCCGACCAGGAGCGTGTGGCCGTCGGCGGGCGACTTCATCACCAGGTCGACGGCGATGATCCCGCTCGCGCCGGGCTTGTTCTCCACCACGATGGATTGCCCGACGCTATCGGACATCTTCTGCGCCACCAGGCGCGCCATCACGTCCGGCAGGCCGCCGGGCGCATAGGGCACGACGAAACGCATCGGCTTGGAGGGAAAGGGCTGCGCCGAAGCGCCGAGAGCGAGAAGGCTGAATGCGGCTGCGAGGAGGAAGCGCATGGGTCTCAGTTGTGGACGGCGATGCAGTCGATCTCGACGTCGAACGGCCAGGGCCAGGAGCCGACCGTGACGAAGGTGCGCGCCGGCGGGTCCTTCGGGAAATAGCGCGAATACACCTCGTTGACGATGTCGAAATACGCCGCGTTGGTCACGTACACGGTGCATTTCACCACCTGCTCGAGCGAGGAGTTCGCGGCCTCGAGGCGGCGCTTCAAGCCTTCCAGGCAGAGCTCGGTCTGACGCTTCACGTCCGCCAGCGGGATCTTCGGATTGCCCGGCTCGCGCGGCGGCGTGCCGGAGACGAACACGAACCCGCCCGCCTTCACCGCCGCGGAAAGCGGCGTGGACGAGAGGCCCTTATCGACATCGACGATTTCTTTCTTCATGCGGCGATGCTACCCCAACCGGCGCGGGCGCTTGCCGGCGGTTCGCCAGAATCCTCCACCGCTTTTCTAGCATTCGGGCGGCGCTGCGCCCTGCCATGGCGCTGCAATGGGTGCATGAAAACCACCTGGATGATCCTGTTCGTCGCGCTGCTCGGCGGCAAGGCCCTTGCCAACGAAGCGGAGCGCGGCGGGCTGCTGCTCAAGTCCCGCCATCACGGCGCCGCACAGCACGCACCGCTACTCGAGACCGACGTCGAGATCCGCGTCACGGGGCACGTGGCGCGGGCGAAGGTGTCGCAGCGTTTCCGCAATCCTCATCCCGACTGGTACGAAGGCACGTACGTATTCCCGCTGCCGGAGAACGCGGCGGTGGACCGGCTGCGGATGCGGATCGGCGAGCGCATCGTCGAAGGCGAGGTGCGCGAGAAGGAGCAGGCGAAGAAGAGCTACGCCGAGGCCAAGGCGGAAGGCCGGCGCGCCGCGCTGATCGAGCAGGAGCGGCCCAACATCTTTACTTCGAGCGTCGCCAACATCGCTCCGGGCGAGGAGATCCGCGTCGAGATCGAGTACCAGCAGACCCTGCGCTACGACCAGGGGCGGTACTCGCTGCGCTTTCCGATGGTGGTCGGGCCCCGCTACCTCCCGGCGTCGATGGATCCGCTGGACGCAGCGCGGATCAGCCCGGCGGTGCTGCGGCCCGACGAATCGGGGCGCCTCCACAATCCGGTCACGCTGCGCGTCGAGATACAGGCGGGCGTGCCGCTGGCCGGGCTGCGCAGCACTTCGCACGCCATCGACACTCCCACGTGCGGCGAGTCGGGCTGCCGGGCGGTGTTGCGCGGACCGGTACCGGCCAACAAGGATTTCGTGCTCGATTGGGCGCTGGCGCCGGGCGCAGCGCCCGTCGCGGCCGCGATCGCCGAGGAAAAGGGCGGCCGCTACTACGGCCTGGTGATGGTGGCGCCGCCGGCGCTCGAGCGGCGCGCCGCGCCGATCCCGCGCGAGGCGATCTTCGTCGTCGACACCTCCGGCTCGATGCAGGGCGCATCCATCGCGCAGGCGCGCGAGGCGCTAGAGCTGGCGATCCGCAAGCTCGGCGCCGCCGACCGCTTCAACGTGATCGAGTTCAACAGCTACGCGCGCCCGCTCTATCCGGAAGCGCGCCCGGCCACCCCCGACAACATCGCCGGCGCGGCGCGCTGGGTGCGGAACCTGCGCGCCAACGGCGGTACCGAGATGGCGAAGGCGCTGGACCTCGCGCTCGACGGCCGCGAGACGCCGGGCCGCATCCGCCAGATCGTGTTTCTCACCGACGGCGCTGTCGGCAACGAGGAACCCCTGCTGCGCATGATCCGCGACCGGCTGGGCGACTCGCGCCTGTTCACCGTCGGCATCGGCTCCGCGCCGAACAGCCACTTCATGACCAAGGCGGCGCAGTTCGGCGCCGGCAGCTTCACCTACATCGGCCGCATCGAGGAGGTGAAGGAAAAGATGGACGCCCTGTTCGCCAAGCTGGAATCGCCGGTACTGAAGGGCGTGCGCATCGACTGGGGCGGCGCCGAAGACGTCGAGGCCTGGCCGAAGCAGGTGCCCGACCTCTACGCCGGCGAGCCAGTGATGGTGCTGTTCTCCGCCGCGCGCCTGGGCAGCGGCGAGGTCACCATCTCGGCGCTCGCCGGCGACCGGCCCTGGCAGGCGCGTGTGCCGCTGCTTCCGGCCGCGGGCGAGAACGCGCTGTCGGTGCTCTGGGCGCGCGAGCGCATCGGCGCCCTCATGGACCGGCTGCGCGGCGGCGCGCCCGAGCAGGAAATCCGCGACGCGGTGGTGGCCCTCGCCCTCGAGCACCAACTGGTCTCGCGCTACACCAGCCTCGTCGCCGTGGACAGGACGCCGGCGCGCAGCGCCGAGGCGCAGCTCAAATCGGCGTCGCTCGCCACCAACCTCCCGGAAGGCTGGACCTATGAAGGCGTGTTCGGCGAACTGCCGCGCGGCGCCACCGGGATGCGATTCGATTTCCTGCTTGGCGCCCTCCTCCTGCTTCTGGCCGCGCTCCTTTGGCGCCGCGCCGGAGCCTGACCCTTGGCGCTGCGCTGGTCCTGGCGATCGCGGGCGCGGCCTGCCTTGGAGAAGGCGCCTGGATCCACGCCAAGGCGCACCTCGCCCGGCGCCTCATCGAGCGCGCTTGGCAGCGTGCGCTCGCCGGCGAGCCCGCGCCCAAGCCCTGGCCCTGGGCCGACACCTGGCCGGTCGCCCGCCTCGACGTCCCCTCGCACGGCATCTCCCTCTTCGTTCTCGCCGGCTCGAGCGGCCGCACCCTTGCCTTCGGACCGGGCCATGAGCAGGGGACGCCCGCCCCGGGCACGCGCGGCAACAGCGTCATCGGCGGCCACCGCGATACCCACCTTGGTTTTCTTGAAAAGATAAAACCGGGTGATTCCATCCGGATCCAGCGCCCCGACGGCGCGCGCGTCGAATACCGCGTCACTCAGCTCGACGTTCTGGACAAGCGCGATACCTGGGTGACACGCAATGACGGCGCAACCCGCTTGACGCTGGTTACCTGCTGGCCGTTCGATGCCCTGCGTGCCGGCGGGCCCGAGCGCTATGTCGTGATCGCCGAGCCCTGAGCCCTACTCCCACTCGATGGTGGCGGGTGGTTTGGAGGAGATATCGTAGGTGACGCGGTTGATGCCGCGCACCTCGTTGATGATGCGGCCGGAGATCTTCGCCAGCAGCTCGTGCGGCAGCGGCGCCCAGTCGGCGGTCATGAAGTCGGTGGTCAGCACCGCGCGCAGCGCGACCACGTATTCGTAGGTGCGTCCGTCGCCCATCACGCCGACCGATTTCACGGGGAGGAAGACGGTGAACGCCTGCGCGGTCTTGTCGTACCAGCCCGAGCTTCTCAACTCCTGGATGAAGATGTCGTCGGCGCGCTGCAGCAGCTCGACGTACTCCTTCCTGATCTCGCCCAGGATTCGAACCCCGAGGCCCGGACCGGGGAACGGATGCCGGAACACCATCTCGCGCGGCAGGCCGAGGGCGAGGCCGAGCTCGCGCACCTCGTCCTTGAACAGCTCGCGCAGCGGCTCGAGCAGCTTGAGGTGCAGCGTCTCGGGCAGGCCGCCGACGTTGTGGTGCGACTTGATGTTCTGGGCTTTCTTGGTCTTCGCGCCGGCAGACTCGATGACATCGGGATAGATGGTGCCCTGCGCGAGCCACTTGGCGTTCTTGATCTTCTTGGCTTCCCGCTGGAACACCTCGACGAAAAGACGGCCGATGATCTTGCGCTTCTCTTCCGGGTCGGAAACGCCCTTCAATGCCGAAAGGAAATCCTGCGACGCGTCCACGTGCACGACCTTCAGGTGCATGTGCTTCGCGAAGGTGTCCATCACCTGCTTCGCCTCGTTCAGCCGCAGCAGGCCGTGGTCGACGAAGACGCAGGTGAGCTGGCTGCCGATCGCCTTGTGGATCAGAGCCGCGGCGACCGAGGAATCGACGCCGCCCGACAGGCCGAGGATCACCTCTTCGCTTCCGACCTGCTGCTTTATGTCTTTTGATAGTTCAAGTGCGTAATTCGGCATCTGCCAGTCGCCGGTCGTGCCGCAGATGTCGCGCACGAATCGATGCAGCAGCTTGGTGCCCTGCTTCGTGTGAGTGACCTCGGGGTGGAACTGCACCGCGTAGAAGCGCCGCGCTTCGTCCGCCATCGCCGCGATCGGGCACGCGTCGGTGGAGGCCATCAGCTTGAAGCCGGCCGGCATCTCGGTGACTTTGTCGCCGTGGCTCATCCACACCTTGAGCATGCCGTGGCCCTCGGCGGTGCGGTAGTCCTCGATGCCGTCGAGCAGCTTGGTATGGCCGCGGGCGCGGACCTCGGCGTAGCCGAACTCGCGCACCTTCCCCGCTTCGACGCGCCCGCCGAGCTGCTGCGCCATGGTCTGCATGCCGTAGCAGATGCCGAGGACCGGGACGCCGAGCTCGAACGCGGCGCTCGGCGCCTTGCCGGTCGACTCCTCGTAGGCAGACATGTGGCTGCCCGAGAGAATCACGCCCTGGGCGCCGAAGCCGCGCACGAACTCGTCGGAGACGTCATGGGGGTGGACCTCGCAGTAGACCTTTGCCTCGCGCACCCGACGGGCGATCAGCTGCGTGTACTGCGCACCGAAATCCAGGATCAGGATTTTCTGATGGCTATTCGACCCTGTAATTCGGGGCCTCCTTGGTGATCTGGACGTCGTGCACGTGGGACTCACGCATTCCGGCGGAGGTGATTTCGACGAACTGGGTACGGGTGCGCAGCTCCTCGATCGTGGCGCAGCCGGTGTAGCCCATGCTCGCCCTCACGCCGCCGACCAGCTGCTGTATCAGCGACACCGCGCTGCCCTTGTAGGGGACGCGGCCCTCGACGCCCTCGGGCACCAGCTTCTCGACGTTCATCTCCGAGTCCTGGAAATAGCGGTCGGCGGCGCCCTTTTGCATCGCACCGAGCGACCCCATGCCGCGGTATGCCTTGTAGGAGCGTCCCTGGAACAGCTCGATCTCGCCCGGCGACTCCTCGGTGCCGGCGAACAGCGACCCCAGCATGACGGTGTGCGCGCCTGCGGCGAGCGCCTTGGCGATATCGCCGGAGTAGCGCACGCCGCCGTCGGCGATCGCCGGCACGCCCGTCTTGGCGAGCGCCTCGGCGACGTTCTGGATGGCGGTGATCTGCGGCACGCCGACGCCGGCGACGATGCGCGTGGTGCAGATCGAGCCCGGGCCGATACCGACCTTGACGCCGTCGGCGCCGTGGTCGACCAGGGCCTTGGCCCCGTCGCCAGTGCCGACGTTGCCGCCGATGACCTCGACCTTGAAGTTGTCCTTGACCCACTTGACGCGGTTGAGCACGCCTTGCGCATGGCCGTGCGCGGTGTCGACCACCAGAACGTCGGCTCCCGCCTCGACCAGCGCGGCGACGCGCTCCTCGGTGCCCTCGCCTACCCCGACCGCGGCGCCGACGCGCAGCTTGCCTTGCGCGTCCTTGCAGGCGTTGGGGTGCTCGGTCTCCTTCAGGATGTCCTTCACCGTGACCAGGCCCCTGAGCTTGAAGTCCTCGTCGACCACCAGCACGCGCTCCAGGCGGTTGCGGTGCATCAGGTCGCGCGCCTCCTCGCGGCTCGCGCCCTCGCGCACGGTGATCAGCTTGCGCTGCGGCGTCATGATCGCCTTCACCGGCTGGTCGAGCTGGGTCTCGAAGCGCAGGTCGCGGTTGGTGACGATGCCGACTACCTTGCCGGCCTTCACCACCGGGAAGCCGGAGATCTTGTGCTCGCGCTGCAGCGCGATGACGTCGCGCACCGTCATCTCGGGGGTCACCGTCAT
>Ga0193752_1000834_pt1 | contig 27723 bp, 20 predicted proteins | sample H1c1metaG_FD_144924 | JGI IMG/M metagenome (GOLD analysis project Ga0193752, IMG submission 144924) | Soil microbial communities from a riparian zone of the East river system, Colorado, United States - H1c1 | ecosystem: Environmental > Terrestrial > Soil > Riparian zone | place: USA: East River...
GGCTGCTGTGCTTCCTCGACGACTTGTTGGGCGAGCGCGCGCGCTTCGACCTCGGTGTGAATCGCGCCCGGCACTGACTTCGCCGAGGTCGTGTACGTGATCAGGACGTGCCGCGCTCCGATGCGTTCAGGGCCGACGTCCGGATCGCGAAGTCGCTCGAGCACGATGTATCCGTCCGGCGTTTCGACCGGCTCGCTGATTCCGCCGACTCGCAACGCGAGCGCAGCGGTTACGACTGCAGCGTTGAATGGAGCGGGCTCTGCCGGCCGCAGCTTCGCTACGCCTTGGTCTTCGGTTGCACCGGCGCGGTCGCTGTACGTGTGGACCAGTTCGCTCAGCTTGTCGCCTTGTCGCGCCATCATCGCGAGCCCGCTTGCGCGTTGCAGGGCTTCGTCTTTCGAGCGTTCGGGACCCCTGCCGGGCCCTCCAGCATCCTTGTATCCGACGAGCAAAACTCGAATCGCGAGAAGCTCGGGTTTCGGTGCCGTCGAAGCAGCGATCGGCGGCGGCGGAACCTCGTTCGCCGGAGTCGCCGCGGGCGGAGAGGACGTGTGGCTGCACGCCGTCAAACCCAGCAGAAGCACGAGAAATCGCGTTTTCATGGAGCCGTTTTTAGCAGCTCTCGCGACGGCGACCAGTCCGCTCCGCGCAACTTGGGAACACGTTGGCGCAAGCAGCGATTTGCGATGCTCACTCGCCGTCGATCCGACGTTCGCCGGGCACCCGGCGCACACTGCCGCTAGTGGCTGCCGACGGTCGCTGCGCGTGTGCGCGCGCCCACTCGGAACGCGATTCGGTGGCCTGAACATTCCGTTGGGATGGCGGTTGAGCGATCATGAATCCGCGGCCACGGGGCGCCGCAACCGGAATGTTGCGATTGAAGATTGGTTTGCTCGGGTGGGCGTTGTTGATTTTGGTTGGCACGTGCGGACGCTCTTGTTTGAACGCACATGGCAGTGCGTCGTGTGCGGAAGGTTTGTGCGCGCCGAGCTGGACCCAACTATCAGACGGGCGCCTTGACCTACACGCTGACGAAGCTTACGGGCGGAACCGTGTGTAGTGACGTTCGAGCAGCACTGCCTTGAGCAGTCAGTGTTAGTGCAGGCGCAGCATACTCGGCGCGATGGACGCAGGCGAAGCCGCGCCGCTCGAGCCGCAGCGCTTCCCGTCTGCGGGGAGCGTGCCGTCGATCAAGTATGCGTTCACGGCGTCGTCGATGCACTTCACGCCTCGGCCGTATGCGGTGTGACCTTCGCCTTCGTAGGTTAGGAGCACACCGGATTCGAGCTGCGCTGCCAGGGCTTCCGCCCACGGGTAGGGCGTCGCGGGATCCCCGGTGGTTCCGATCACGAGGATCGGCGCAGCACCTGCGGCCATCGGCGGCGTCGGCTTCGTGGTGCGCACGGGCCAATGTGCGCAGACGAGGAGGCTGGTCAGCGTGGCCACGCCAAACGTCGGAGACGCAGCCGCGAACCGCATCACTTCGTTGCGGAGATCTGCGTAGGGAGGCGTCGGCGCGTCGAGGCAATTGACTGCGTTGTTGGCTTCCTGAATGGTGCCGTACGTACCGTCGTTCTGCCGTTCCGTGTACGCATCCACAAATCCGAGAAGCGTGCTGCCGTCGCCGCCCGCAGCTGCTGCGAGCGCATCCGAAAGCTGCCGATAGCCCTGGACGCCGCCGTAGAGCGGAGCGATCACCCCGAGCAGAAACTCGCCTGGCCCAAGCTTGCGATTCGCCGAGCGCGTCATGACCGGAGCCATGTCGATGGCAGCGGACAGCTTCATGAACGCGGCGGCGGGAGTCCCGCCCACCGCCCAGCGACAGTTGGTGCTCGCCGTCGTGCACCAATCGAAGAAGCTCGCGAGCGAGTTCTCGAATCCGACGGCTTGTTGGAGCGCGATTTCCGTCGAGGTGAGCTTCACGTCGAGTGCACCGTCCAGCACGAGCGCGCGCACGCGATCGGGAAACAGCTCGGCGTACCAGGCCCCGAGCTCGGTGCCGTATGAATATCCGAAGTAGGTGAGCTTCTCGTCGCCGAGCGCGGCGCGCACCTGATCCATGTCGCGTGCCACGTCCGGCGTCGCGAGGTGAGGTAACAGCTTTGCGTGTTTGGTCGCGCACTCGTTCGCGAACGCGGCTGCGGCCGAGTCGATGGCGGTCCACTCGGCTTCGGTATCCGGTGTCGGATCGGACGAGATCAGCGTCTCGATCGTGGAGTGGCAGTTGATCGGCGTGCTGCGCCCGACGCCACGTGGATCGAACGCCACGATATCGAAGCGGTCGAGGAGCTTTGCACCGGGTCCCGCTGCAAACCCGGGGAGAAAGTCGTACGCCGATCCACCCGGACCACCCGGATTGATCAGGAGTGAGCCGATCTTTTGTCCGCGTGCAGCGCGCCGGCGGACTGCGAGCTCGATGCGTTCGCCGCTCGGAGCTGCGTAGTCGAGCGGCACTTCGAGTGTCGCGCACTCGTCTGTTCCGCAAGCGGACCAGCGGAGGGGTGCGGGGACCGGCGGTGGCGGAAGTGCGCCGCTGCCAGCTGCAGGTGGGGTTTGCCCTGCTGCTCCGGAGCCCGCTATGGCACTCGCGCCGGCAGCACCCGCGCCGACGAAATCCGCTGTGCCGCCCGCACCGGCGTTCTGTGAAGCGGCGCCGGCGGTTGACGCCGGAACGGTCATCGCTGGTGTGGGCGAAGTCACGGGAGCGGCGCCCGCTGCACCGGCGTTGCTACCTGCAACATCGGCACTGGTTTGCGCGGTTGGGTTGGTCGCCTGCGCTAGACCATCGGAATCGTTCCCACAAGCCGCGCTCAATCCGATCGACGACAGCGTGAAAAGCGCGAGACACGCGCAGCATCGCAACATACTTGCTCCAAAGTTCGCAGCGTCCAGCGCGCGGTGAGGTCGATTGGACTGTAACCCATGGGCTCCGATGCGGCTCAAATCACGGGCTTGCGCGCACCTGGCGAATGTTACTGGCCTGCGCCGGTACTGCGGTTTGACTTATTCGCGCATGGAAGTGTCGCAGACATTCCGCTACGCAGGACGAGTCGAACGTCGCAATGGGATGACGCGACGCCTTCGGAGGAGCTCTAGTCATGTCGACGTTTCGCTCGCGCGTTCCGCAACATCGTTCCTGGTTCGAGTTCGCGTTCGCGTTCGGTGCTGCACTGGCGCCGGTTTGGATCGGATGTGGCAGCGATTCGGCGGTGACGCCGGGGATGCTGCCGTCGCCGACTCAGATGCTTCCAGCTGCAGGCGCCGGCGCGGTGGCAGGCTCGAGTGTGAGCGGAAGCGGAAGCATCGCAGGTGCGATGTCGACTGGGCGCGCGGGCACGACTGCAGCGGGTGCAGCTGCCAGCGGCGGAGCAGGCGCGCCGGCTGCCGGAGCAGCTGCAGGCGCGAGCGGTGCGGCGGCGGGATCTTCAGCGGGTGCGGCTGCAACGGCAGGCAGCGCTGCGGGCGCACCGAGTGCAGGCGGCGGAGCAGGAACAGCCGGAAGTGTCGCGGCAGGCAGTGGTGGTGCGGGCGGTGCAGCTGGCAGCGGCATGCCGGCGATGCACGAAGACCTCGGCAAAGGTGATGGACACGACGTCGTCTTGCTCGGCGACTCGTACATGTCGAACACGCTGCAGTTCGAAGGGACGGGAGGAGGCATCGTGCCTTCGCTCTTGAGTGCGAGTGGCCAGCGTTATCGCAACTACGCCGTGCAGGGGACGATGTTGCTCATGGACAACACGTATGGTCCTGCGATTCCGACGCAGTGGGATGACGCGAAGCGCATCAATGCCGACATCAAGACGGTCGTGATGACCGGCGGCGGCAACGACATCATTCAAAGCTCTTCGCTTCAGGCTTCGTGCATGATGGGTGGCGCTGACTGCAAGGCTCTCCTGGTAAAGGAGACGATGCGGTTCGATCAGCTGTGGACACAAATGGCAGACGCTGGCGTCGAAGACATCGTTCGCGTGATGTACGCGACGGATTCAGGGACGGTCGCCGATAGTTTGCTGATGGATCCCGAGGTTGGGAGCCCGCCACCGATTTGTTCGACGGGTAAGGTGCGCTGTCATTTCCTCGAGACCACGGACCTCGTCATGGGTCAGCGCGCGGTGGACGACATCCATCCACTTCAGTCCGCGAACGAACGCGTGGCGAAGGCGCTCGTCGACTTGATGACGAAGGAAGGCATGCGCCGCTGAGAGTGCACTCGGTGTTTTGGCCAGCCTCACCTGATTATTGACGAATCGCACTCCTGCGCCGAGCCTTGCAGCTGCACGGCCGGGAGAACGTGGGTGGTGAGACTTGTCAGCGCACCGTTGAAAGTGATTGTGCTCGCTCTATCGGGCTGGAGTTTGTGCGGTCAGGTGAACGCACAAAGCGAGCCGGGAGCCGAGCACAGCTTCGCGCTCGAACACGGCGAACATGCGCAGGTCGCAACCGCGCACGAGGGCGGCGAGCACGAACGCGGCGAGCACGAGCATGAACATCGCCCGCTCTCGCTCGGGCTAGACTTCGTCCTCGGGTTCGGCGCGTATCCATTGCTCTTGCCTACTCGAGGGGGCGCCGGCACTGAATCGGAGTCGGAAGAAGAGGGCGTTCCAGCTGGCTGGATGCGCAACCGCGACGTCGGCGTTCACGTGGAGTCGATTCTGATCGCCGGCAGCTACGAAGTCGCCGAGCACGTGGGCGTCGGGCTCCGCGTCCCGCTCACTCTGGGCAGTGTTCCGACGACCGACGGGTCGAGCCACGGCACGTTCGCATTCGGCAACCTCGAGCTCGAAGGCGAAACCGAGATCGAGTTGAGCGAGACAGCCGCGCTCGTCCTCAGCCTGGGTGTCGCGCTCCCGACCGCACAAGGCAGCGAAGAGCCCGAGCTCGAAGACGGCGAGCTCAGCAGCGACTACGACCGCTTCGTGCTCAATCGTATTGCCGCGTCGGCGCGTGGCTTCGAGGACAACGCGCTCTTCGAAGTCGACCGGCTCGGCATCATTCCGAAGGTCGGTTTCGACTTACGCGAAAACCATGTGCTCTTTCAGCCGTTCGTGAAGCTCGAAAGTTTGATCGCAACGAACAGCGAGCTCGAACGAAGCTTCGTCGCCGAGCTCGTGTTCGGGATGTTCTTCGGTTACGAAGTCAGCGAGCACTTCGATCTCGGCGCACGCCTCTGGGGCTCTGCCGCGTTCCTCGATGAAGTCGAGCAGGTCGGGGTCGTGGAGCCGCAAGTGCGTGCCCACTTTGCGCCGGTCGACGTCCTGCTCGGCGGAATCATCCCGTTTGCAGGTGAGCTCACCGAGCCGCAGTTCGGCGGCATCCGCTTGGGCGTGACGGCGCGGTTGTGAACGCTCAGTCGAGGTCGGTCCGCAGCTGAGGGCTGCCGACGAAGGGCTGCTACGCCAAGCCGACCTCGGCTTTGAGCAGCACTTCCTGGTGCAAGAGCCAAACGCTCTGGGAAACCGTCCTCGACCGCGTGGGCGCGGATCCGTTTTCGTTGGCCGCGCGCGGTGTGCTCGGTTCCAAGTGGTCGTAACACAACTCGAGTGTTAGACCGCTCGGCAGGATGACGAGGCAGACCTGCGGTGCAGAGCGAATCAGCATCCGCGACGCATCTGCACGCGCCGTGCCGCGTTCGACTCCCTTGTGCTGACGCAGTTTTCCGAGCGGCGTCGGCCGACGCTCACCGCTGCAGCGCGGACCTGTTGGCTCGAGGCAACAGGCAGCTCGCAGGCTCTACTCGAACGAGCTCGCCCACACCGAGTATCCGCCCATCGAGTACCCGTCCCAGATCACTACGGCTTTCCCGTGCGCATCGATTGCGATCTGCACCTGCGAGATCTGCGGCGTCACTTCATCCGTGTGCAACGTCACGTTGCCGATGAACCCGGCGTCGGTCTGCAGCCTCTCCACCTTGATCTCGCGCGACGTGTCTTGAATCTCCGACCACACACCAAACCCATCGCCGCTCGGATCGATCGCCAGCTGCGGAAGTGGTGCGCTGGTCGTGCTCACGGTGCTCAGTTGCTTCGCGCCCACCCAGTGATCCGACTCACCGTCGTACTGGTTCGCCCAAATCTGAACCCCGGGAGCCGCGTACTGCGTCCAGATCGCGGCGCCATGTCCAGCCGGCGACAGCGCGACGCGCGGCATCACGGCGGTAATCTCCGATTCCACCATCGCGATGTTGATCGAGTCTCTCCACTCACCGGTGGGCCCATGACTGCTGGCACGAATCGAAACTCGGCCATCCGTCATGCGCGGCCACACGATCACACCATTGCCGGTCTCGAACAGCTGACTGTCGGGATACCCAGCGGCGCCGCTGTCGTCCAGCAGTAGCGCGGCGTGCCATTTGGACGAATTTGGATCGAAGCGTGCAGACCACGGCGAAAACTGCGGCGCGTTCATCGTCTCGAACTCGGATTGTGTCCAGACCAGACTCGCGTTGCCCTGTGCGTCGAGCGACAAGCGAGGGCTGAACGCACTCTCGTCTGAAGCGGTGCCAGAGTTTCCCTGGCCGTTTCCATTGCCATTCGGGCCACTCTTCGACGTCGGGATCTCTTCTGAATCTCCCCAGCTTCCCGCAGCCAAGCGGTTCACCCAGATGTGCGAGTTCGTGCCGTCAGTCTGCGTCCAGGCGGCAATCCCATCGCCGTTCGAATCGAGCGCGATCAACGGGTCGTACGCGCTGCCGGTATCTTGTTGATCGATGCGGACGGGTTGTCCGAACTTCTGATCGCTGTACCGGACCGCCCAAATGTCGCCGTCGCTGTTTTCTTCTTGCTGCCACACGACGACGCCGCGGCCCATCGAGCTCATCGCAACCTGCGGTACGCCCGGGCTACCGCCGGCTGAGATCGCAAGCTTTGCTGGGCTCGCAGCCCAACCCATGCCCGCGACGTAACGCCGAGTCCACAGGCTGACGACAGTCGTCGAATCCTGCGTCCACTCCCCTTCGACCCACACCGCCAAACCGTTTCCTTCCGCGTCGAACGCGAAGCGCGGCTGCGGCGGTAGCGTGGACCACGGCCCGCCGATGCGCTTCGGCGCCGTAAAACTTGCACACGACTTGCGATCGGGCATGAGCCATGCGTCCGGCTTGCACGAGCACACGACCACGCCGGTCGAGTCGTCACACGTGGTGTCACAACCACCATTGTCCGTCTGACAGTTTTCGACGCTGACGCAACTTCCGGACTGGACCTGGTAGCCCGGATCACACTGACAAATATAGTCGCCGGGGATGTTCTGACAGCGGCCGTGACCCGCGCACGGATCACCCGCGGCGCACTCGTCGACGTCGGTGCAACCGGTCGTCTTGCGCACGTAGCCGTCGGCGCACGCGCCACTCTGTCCGCTCGCGCCCGCTTCAGGAGATCCAGCGACACCGCCTGTTCCCGCGGTCGGCCCGGTGCCTGCCGTTTGAAGCATGCCGCCTGCGCCGCCGGAGCCTGCAGCCGTCGGCGGCTTCATTTCTCCGGGCTTGCACTCGGCGTCCACTTTGTGTGGCGACTTCGCGTTTCGACTGAGCTCGTCTGCTTCGACTTCGATGCTCCACACGTTGCAGGCTTCGCCTGCGTTGCAGTTTGCGGGCGCTTGCACGCAGGCCTCGTGAATGAGCAGTTTCACGAAGCGGCTCTGGTTCGCGACGAACCCAGTCGCGAACTGAATCGTCATGAGTCGCGCGTCGTCGCCATTCCGCGCTTCGATGTGCAGCGTAAAGCTGCGGCTCGCGTCGCCGTTTTTCGGCGCGAGGACCAGCTTGATCGGCCAATCGGGATCGGTCGTTTCGACCGTGGGCTCGAGATTGCTCATCGGGCCGACGGCTTGAACCCGAATGCGCGCCATCATCTCGCGCGCGGCAGGCTCCGCATCGACCCACACGACCGTCTGCGCGAGATCTTCCGATTCCTTACACGCGCACAAGAGAACCAGTGCGCATCCGAGTATTTGGGCGCGCATCACGGCATTCGCCCCAGCGGCATGATCACGCCTCCAAGTCCGCCTCTCTCGAACGACTTGGACGGCGAGCTCGACGTCAGCGCGACGGTCGTTGCCACACCTCCTGCGACAACCACGCCCACTGCAGTCCAGAACCACCAGCGTTCGAACACTGACGTTGATTCCTGATCGCGAAGCGGCGCGAAATCATCGTCCGGGGATCGCAACGATGCGTTGCCTCCTGCCATGAACGCGCTCATCGCGACGTCGGTCACGGACATGCTCGGCGCGTTGGTCGTTTCCGACAGGTTCTTCGAAAGCGAGAGATTGAGCGACTTGGTCTGCCCAGCAGCGAGCTCGACGGTGCGCTCTTGCGAGAAATATCCCTCCGCAGTCACGACGGCATGATGAGAGCCCGGTTTGACTACTAACTCGTTCTCGGTGACCGGTTCGTCATCGAGCGTTACGAGCGCGGTCTTGGGCTGCAGTCGCAGCTGAAGTGTCCCCAGGTTGAGTTGCATCCAGGACAATAGTTCCTTGACGCCCTCGCGTTGGTTCGCCGTTAGTGGCTGCTTCGTTTCAGTCAGGGCTTCCGTGAGTTCGCGTTTGGAGACGGTGAAGCGCTCCAGGTGCAACGCAGAAATGCCCAATCCTCGCAAAACTCGCGCGTTCGGACGCAGGCCGTACGCCTGTTCGAAGAGCTCCCGCGCTTTCGCGTAATCCTGCGCGTCGAAAGCCTCCACGGCGCGGTCGAGGAGCTTGTCATAGTCCGGGGACGTTGACGCGTCCGCTTCCTCGACGCGACCCTCGGAGCTCAGTTCTTGCCCTTCTGACGTTCGCGGAAGTGCGCACAAGCAGAATACCGCTGCGGCAGCTACGACCCGCGACGACCAGCGGCGCAATAATGACTCGCCAGCGCCGGCGGAGACGGTTCTCACTGCGTAATGAGTTCGCACGAATGCAAACGACGGCTCAGCGTGCGACAGTCTGACACGCAGCGAGCGCACGGCACGGGGGCCACCGGATTTTGCAGTTACCGCACCCATGCCTTGGTCCTCCCGTAGACAGGTCGAACGCAACGCGAGCCGGACTGACCCGCGCGTGGCACTAGCACTTCGAGACGTGATAATACGCGTGTGCACGATAGTGGACTAAAAGTCCAGCGACCCACGAAATGACACTCCCCAGCATAGGAGACGTCGTCGACGACAAGTTCCGCATCGAACGAAAGCTCGGTGAAGGCGGAACGAGTACGATTTACGAGGTCCGGCACGCGATCACGGATAAGCGATTCGCGATCAAGTGGTTGTCGCCCGACCTGGCGAAAAATGATCTCGCCGTGCAGTTGTTGGTGCACGAGGCCAAGGTCTGCGGCCGGTTCGTACACCCGAACGCCGTGCAAATTTACGATATCTGCAGGACTGAGGAGTCCTACTACCTCCTGATGGAGTTTCTCGAGGGCGAGTCGCTCGAGACGCGGCTGCATCGGGAGCAACGCATGTCGCCACAAGCGGCGTGCGATATTTTGCTTCCGTGCATGGAAGCGTTGAGCGCTGCACATCGCGTCGGGATCGTTCATCGGGATCTCAAGCCGTCGAACATCTTCTTGTGTCGCATCGAAGGGCGCACGGAAGAACTGCCGAAGGTGCTCGATTTCGGCATCTCGAACTTCCTGCACAACGGGATCGAGATCTCTCCCAACACCGCGGGCAGTGGCACTCCGTTGTACATGGCGCCTGAGCAAATGCAGGCACAGCCTGCGGAGCCGCGGTTCGATATTTATGCGCTCGGAGTCGTGCTCTACGAGCTCGTGTCCGGCCAGCCGCCGTTCGACTCGGACGACTTCGATGATTTGGTTCACCGGGTCGTCGAGTCGCAGCCGACGCAGCTCGATCACCTGGTGCAGGTCGACCCAGTGTTCGCGAAGATCGTCGCGCGCGCGATGGCGCGTGGCGTCGAGGATCGGTTCGCGTCGATGGACGAGTTTGCGGCGGCTCTGCGCCCGTACAGCTCGTATCGGTCGAACTCGTCGCTGAGTCCCAAGAGCCCGAGTCAGCCGCCTACCCAGGTTCAACCTCGTCGGAGCGAGCCCTCGCGGCCGCCCGGCCGCCGGTCGTCGTGGGCGCAGACTTCGCAGGGGTTCATGCTGCAGCAGCACTTCCTCTCGCCGCACGCGGCCGAGGCCAAGTCGGCGCTGGCGGCGCTCATCGACGTCGCTCCTCCTGCTGCATCGGTCGCAGATTCCGAGCGTACGCTCGAAGATCTCGCGGTGATCGGGGCGGTCGCACTCGATCCCGAGCCGGCGGTGTTGAAGCCCCTGGCCGCAGCGCCGGCACCTGTCGCGAAGCCTCGAGAGCTCAAAGACACGAAGCCGATCATGCTCGCTGCCCGCGTGGCAAAAGCGAAACTGGAGGCCAGTCGCAAGAAGGACGTCGCGGCGGTCGCTTCAGCCGAAGCGCCAGCGCCAGCGCCAGCGCCGGTATCTGCTGTGGATGCCGACGTCGAGACTTCGCGTCCGATCACAGTGCTGCCACCAGCTGCATCCACTTCGGCCCCACCGATCGTGCTCCCGCCGTCCCGCGCTGCAGCGTTTTCAGTGAACCATGAGATCTTTTGGAAGGACGAGGCGTTCGGAGACGACACGCCGTTGAGCGCGGACGACATGCCGCGCATGCCGCGCGCGCGGCGAAAGCGTCAGATCGGCCTCGTTGCAGCGCTTGGCGGCGCTCTCGTCATCACGCTGTACACGCTCGCGCGCAGTCCTCAGAATCCGGCTGAATCCACGGTGGCGCGCACGACTTCGCGGTCGCTCGACGCGGATCGGTCGCCGGTTACGGCAGCGTCGCCTGCAGTTGCGGTGGCGACTCCGGTGCCGGTGCCGGCAGAGCCCATGCGCGTGTTCGAGCCTGAGGCTCGCGTTGCGCCCAAGCTAGAACCAACGGCTGAGTCTGTGGTCGCGGCGAAGACCGCGTCCGCGTCTGCAGATGCTCAAAGTATTCGACAGGCCCGGCGCGCTGCTCGTGCTGCGGCGCAGGCGAAGCGCGCTGCCGCTGCGAGCGACAGCCCGAAGCCGTCGAAGCGTGTAGCGAGTGCCGAGGGCAATGCGCGTGCAGAACGCGGGGCTGGCGAGTCGGGGCGGCCGGGGCTTGCGATGCCGGCGGCGTACGTGTCGCGGCAGGACTTCTGATTCTGACGGTCGTTGGCGTTACGTCCTCGTAGCCGCCGGCCGATAGCGCGACATGGCGGCAACGAGGACGCGCACGGCTACGAAGACGTGGACGCGATGCGTTATCTCACAAGCACACGTTCAGCACTGGCCCCATGCACGAGATCATCCCATTGCCACCCTTCGTGCAAGTGCAGGTGATGCTGCCGGTCGAGAGCAAACTGCAGTCACGACCGCACGCGCCGCAGTTCGTATTGCTGACCAAATCGACGCAAGAACCTCCACAGCAACCCGGTTGCGCGCCGGCGCTGCACGCCGTACCGCACGTTCCGCAGTTCATCGCGTCGGTCGCGAGATTCACGCACGTAGTGCCGCAGCAGGTCTGGCCGCCGGCACAGGCTGGCTGACAAGTCGGCATACTCGGCGCCCCAGCTGCCGGCGCTCCAGCTGCCGGTGCTCCAGCAGCAGGCGCCCCAGCTGCCGGCGCCCCCGCACCGCCTGCCCCAGCACCACCTGTTCCCGCACCACCTGCACCTGCGCCGGCGACCGGCGGCGTGCCGGCCGCGCCGCCTTGCATCATGCACTTCCCGGCCATGCACGTGTTGCCCGCAGGGCACTGTGTTCCGCACGCGCCGCAGTTCATCGCATCGGTCTGCAGATTGAACGTGTCGTCGACCTGACCGTTGCAGTCATCGTCGAGATTGTTGCAGGTCTCGGCCGTCGGCGAGAGCGTTGCAACGCAAGCGAGCTCTGCTTTGCCGGCCTGGCATTGCAGCAGCCCAGCACGGCACGGCCCCATGTTCGCTGCCACCACACACGCATTGCCGAGCGTCGCGACGTTGTCGAGCATGCCATCGCAGTCATCGTCGCTGCCCGAGTTCGCACACGACTCTGGGCTGGGAAGCACGGCATTGGTGCATGCGCCAAGCACACCGTTACTGCACGTCTGCGTGCCAGCGACGCATTTCCCGATGTTGAGCGTGCCGTCGCGGCCGTTGTAACAAGGCCGCATTTCACCGGCGGTACACGTGCAAGTCTCGTCGATCATGCCGTTGCAGTTCTCGTCCGCGGCGGGCTGTCCAGCGGCGGAACAAGCTTCGGCTGCAGGTGCTTTGAACTCCATGCACTCGCCGGGTTTTCCGTCCTTGCAGGTGCGCTTCCCAACACTGCACAGGCCCTCGCACGTCCAGCGTTGATCGGAACCTTGCGTGCAGCCTGTCTCACCGTCTGGATAACAGTCCTCGCTCGTCTCATCGACCATGCTGTCGCAGTCGTCGTCGACGCCGTTGCACTGTTCGACGCCCGGCTCGGGCTCGCCGGCGCAGGCTCCCCACGTGGTGCCGCTGCAACGCTGCGTTCCGCGGTTGCACATCTCGCTCGCGGTCTTGCTCGAAGGATCGACTAAACACGGCCGCTCTTCCCCATTGCTGCACGGACCCGTATCGGGCATCGCTGCATCTTTGGTCGGCATGCCGCCATCAGCGGCACTCGATCGGCCGCCCGAACCACTTGAGCCGCCTTTGCCCGCTGAGGACTTCGAACCAGCACTGCTGTTCGCGTTGCTCATCGAGCCAGTGCCGGACTTGCCGCCTGAACCCGCCTCGGAGTCGGCTTCGCTCGAACTCCCCTCGTCGCTAACGCAAAAGCCTTGAAAGCAGTGATCGCCAGGATCACAGTCCTCGGCCGTCGTTTTACAGTGATTCTTTCGGTCGTCGCTGAACGCGCATGCGACTAACAGACAAGAGAAGCACACCAACAAACTCGCACGCATGTTCACAATGAAGCTCCGTGATGCGTCTGAACCAAACCGATCGCGGCCCGGCGTCGGTTCCGACTTTCCATGCACGAGACCGCCAGTGCAGGCCACGTCTAGCAGGTCGGGCCGCAGTGTGCGACCGCTGGTGCTTCTGGTATCGAGACCCATCCCTCAGGAGAGTTAAGCGCTGAACTGCGATCCGCTCGGTTGGGACGCGATCTCGTGTCGACTGCGCCAACTCATGCTCAGGCGGTGCCTCCGATGGCGCGGAAACGAGCCAAAATCCTCGGCTCGGCGGGCGGTGACTCCAAACTCGTGTGGGATGCATGACAGAAGTGTCCGGGTCGTGATCACCGGTCACGCCCGCGGTCCGCGAAGTGTCCGGCGGGCCGCGCTATCCTCATGACCGCGAAAGGTCGTGACCGATGCCTACTCAACCGTTTGCTGCGCAGCAAGTGCAACCGTTTCAGTATCCGGCCGTGGCGAAGGTCGGAGAGTTTGCCGGCTTCGCGGCCGGCCTCGTCGTGACACTCGCGCTGCGGTTTAGTCCGAAATGGAGTCGCCCCGTGCCGGCAGGTCCGAGTGATGGCATCGAGCGTGGAGGCTACCCCCTTCAGGAGCGGCACAAGCCGGTGGTCGGTCCGAGGATCAGCGCGCGCGCTGACACGATGCCGGCAGGACGACTGCACGATCTCGTGAGCGGATTCGGCGATGGAGCGACGGCGGCGCCGCCGGCCACGTTTCAGCTCGAAGCGCGGTTGAGCAAGCTTTTGTCGGCAACATGATCAGCAAGTGGACTTGCTGCGTCGAGACAACCTAACAGTCAGAACCTAGTCCGAATCAACTAACAATCTACTCCGAGGGCTTCCACTGATTCGTCGACTCCAGTAGATCGATGGGCATGGGGGCACGCAAGAACTCTACGGATGCAACGTTGGCGGCGTGGAAGTTTGCTGATCTGTTCAACCGGCATTTTCGTGATCGCGACAAAGGTTTGGATCAGCTTTCGCCTTCATTGCGTAAACAGGCGCGTTCGGTTCTCGAGGCAACTGACAAGCTCAGGGAGAACAACGGTTGGATTCGAGATCCGGACGCGTTGTTCGACCTCGCGGATAGAGCGCGTGGTGAGCTAGAGAAGGCGAAGCTCGGTGCTCCTGCGCTCGCGACTGACGCGGCAGCTCCAAAGAAGCCGGCTGCGAAGTCGGATGATTCATTCATCATTTTGGTGCTCGGGGTGGTATTGGGTGCGTTGTTGGTGAACGGCTATTGCACCAGCCAGTCGAAGACCCATGCGCCCGCGAGGCCAAAGGTCCACTACGTCAACCCGGCGCGTTGAGTCCGTGTGTGCCGCCGCCACTAGCTTCAAGCGGTCGCATGCAGTTAACATTGCCGTGGCATGGTCGGCGTCGTGTACCGTTGTCCGGAATGTCGTACGCCGCTCGCACAGAAGCAGGTGGGGCCGGGATCGGTTTGGGCGTGCGGTTCGTGCGCCGGCGTTTGCGCCAACCTCGCCGTGTTGCGGCAACACGCGCCGGACCCGCTAGTTCAGCAGCTTTGGGCGAGCGCGCGTGATCGAGGGAGCGGCGCGGAACGTCCGTGTCCGTCCTGCTCGAACCCGCTTCGCACGTTCGAGTTGGATGCGAAAGGTGACCGCGTCCAGCTCGATGGATGCGTCCGATGCTTGATGCTTTGGTTCGACGGTCGCGAGCTCGAGCAGATCGGCGTTCAGTTGCCGGAGCGATCGGCGCAACGACAAGAGGTTCGCACCGCGCAAGCGCTGATGGATTCAGAAGGGCTGTATGAGAACGCGAAGTTCGAGACTGCCGCCGACATCGCCAAGCTCTTGATGATGCAGATTTACTACTGGCGGCCCTGGTGGTGAGTCCGGCGCCGCGTTCGCTTGCCGCTCCTGGCTGCGAGCCACAACGCTAACAGCGGTGCGAACCACTGCCCGGCTGAGCTTCGTCGGCCTGGTATTGCCGAGCACCCGTACGCCTCGTGCTTCGCGTCACTGCTCGAATCCGATTTCGCCTCGGACGGCGTAGCGCCTGCACCGGCCGCGTTTCGCGGAGGGTTCGAGATCGACGGCGCATCTGGGTCCGATCCTGCATCGGCGGGCGCAGTTGTCGGCGGCGGGGCTGCCGCGCCGGTCTTCGAACCGAACACGCCGTCATGGCACCCGAGCCAAAACCCTTCGTCGTCGCTCTTTCGGTACTGGCGCGTTCTGAGCTGTTCGTCGCAGATCTTGAACGGAGCAGAACGTTTGCCTGTTGCAGATCGCCGCCGAAACTCCAAACAAGTCGGCGCTTCAGCAAATCCAAACGTGAGATCGCCCTCGATCGGGATAGGCCACCGCATCGACACCCGATCACCTACGCTCGCGACAATCTCTACGTTCTCGCGATCTTCGATTGCGATGCAGCTCATCGCAGCGGTGCTCCCGCAACCACCACGCTCAGGGGCTCCCAGGATGACGCTCGCCTTTGCAGTTGGTGGCTTCAGCTCTTCATCGGCGAGCATCTCGGTGCCGGTCGTGAACGTGAGCGTGTTCGAGCCAGGTTCGTTGTTGGGATAGATCGGCTTTACGCGAATCGTGTACTTCGTGTTCGGAGCGAGCGGCTGCTTTGGAACGACCTCGGCCCAAGTGCCGGCGCAACTGGGTGTTGGGCCGGCGTAGACCGTGTGCTCAATCGGCTCGCCCGCGCTGTTCTCCAGCACGAGCGACTCTTGAACGAAGACGCCCTCGACCACGAGGCCCTTGTTGAGCGGTACGTTCTCGCTCCCATCCACTGGATCAGTGCGGTAGATGGCCGAGGCCAAGCACGAGCACGCGTGCGCCGGGGCGGCGGCCAGCGCCGCTCCGACGACCCAGCTAAACAAGACCGCAAAAACTAGCTGTGTGCGCATGCGTTCCTCGCCTCACGAGCGGGCATGGCACACGCTGGCACATGCACGTTCGTTGCAGCGCTGAGCTGCACATGCCGTACCAAGAATCCTTGCCGCTCAGGGCTGCAGGAGGGCAGCGTCGCAGAAGCCGAACCCGAGCTGTTGAGTCGGCTTCCACTCCCATTACAGACACACGCTCGGAACGAGTGCCGCAAAAATGGAATGAGCGCACGGTGCATGTCGTCGTGCACACGTGCGCGCGCTTCGATCCATGAGCCTCAGCCCTCAGCTGCTTGCTTGATCTTCGCGATGTCGAGCTTCTTCATCTTGAGCACAGCACCCATGACGCGCCCGGCTTTCGCCGTATCCGAGCTCGAGACCAATTCGGGCACGATCTTCGGCACGATCTGCCAGGACAGTCCGAACTTGTCTTTGAGCCAACCACACTGGTGCGCTTTTGGATCGCCACCTTCCGAGAGCTTCATCCAGTACTTGTCGATCTCTTCCTGAGTCTCACACATCACTTGGAGCGAGATCGCTTCGCTGAACTTGAAGTGCGGCCCACCGTTGAGAGCCGTGAACGATTGTCCTTCGAGCTCGAAGTCGACTGTCATCACCGTGCCCGCTTTTTGCCCGTGGACTTCTTTGCCCACGTCGCTGTACTTCGCGGTCCTCACGATGCGCGATTTGTCGAAGATCGAAACGTAGAATTTCGCTGCGTCTTCGCCCTGGCTGTCGAACCACAGACACGGACTGATTTTTTGGATCGTGGGCATCGCCTAGTCCTTCGTTAATGGGGGAGGACTGAACGTAAACACGGCGCCCACGTATGTCGGACCGGAAGTGTGCCCTCGTCTGGCCAGGACGGTGTCTCGATGTAGCTACTTCTTAGCTACCCCGAAAGGATCTCGCGCTGCGCCCTGGCGTACCCATCGAAGCCACGGGGTGAACACGCGATGAGTCCAATGCCTAACTTTCGGGTAGTCGGTAGTTGGTTGTTACTAGCCTTTGCAGCGCTGAGCTGCAGCGATTCGAGCGAGGGCTCGGGATTGCCGCAGACGATGGTCCCACCGGGCACTGCCGGCTCAGCCGGACCTGCCACGCCCGCAGTCGAAGGCGTCGTGCACGTGTCGACCGGTGACGTTCAGGGCGACGTCGTCGATGGGACTCGGCGCTATCTCAAGATCCCGTTTGCGAAGCCTCCTGTCGGCGACCTTCGCTGGCGTTCGCCGCAAAAGCCCGACGCTTGGACAGGCGTTCGTCACGAGCCGGAGCTTTCGAAAGCTTGCTCGCAGAACATGAGCTCGGGATCGATGGCGAGTCTGAACGAGGACTGTCTGTACCTCAACGTGTGGCAACCGCTCATGCCGCCGACAGCGGCACCGGTGATGGTGTGGATCCACGGCGGTGGCAACTTCGGCGGTGGCACGAACGACGTCGTGCCGACCAGCGATGACAAATTGTGGTTCGATGGCCACGTGTTCGCGCAACGACACGGCATCGTCGTCGTCACGCTGAACTATCGGCTCGGGCCACTCGGATTCTTCGCGCATCCAGATCTGGCCGCTGAAGGATCGAACGTGGGCAATCAGGGCTTGCTCGATCAGAATCTGGCGCTGCAGTGGGTGAAGGAGAACATCGCAGCGTTCGGCGGCAACCCGAACAACGTGACGATCTTCGGTGAGTCTGCCGGTTCTTCCGACGTGTGCACGCACGTCGCTTCTCCGAAAAGCGCGGGACTCTTTCATCGCGCGGTGAGCCAGAGCGGCGGCTGCACGGCAGCGCTCGGAAGTGCGATGACGCTACAAGCTGCAGCAGCGCCCGTGATGGCGTTTGCGAAAGCAGTCGGCTGCGAAAGCCCGACTGGACAGCTCGCGTGCATGCGACAGAAGCCGATCGATCTCGTTATGCAAAACGCGATGCAGCCCGATCCGATGAAAGATGCGGCAGGGACGACTCTGCGGTTCAGTGTCGTGGTCGATGGCCCGGGAGGATTTCTGCCGAAGAGTCCGCGTGAGATTTTCGATGCCGGCGAGTTGAATCGTGTTCCGTATATCCTCGGCAGCAACAACGATGAAGGTGCGTTGTTCTTGATCAGCACGGCCGGTCCTACGACGGATGCGGAATACCAAGCGCAGCTGCAGATGCGTTATCCGGCGATCGCGGCGCCGCTCGCGATGGTGTACCCGCCGTCGGCATACGGCGGAAATCCGCGCAAGGCACTCGAACGCGTGGTCGGAGACTCGGGCCTCGTATGCGGGACACATGACAGTGCGCGTCGCGCTGCCAAGGCGGGTCTGACTGTCTATTCGTACAACTTCAACGTGCCGTGGGCGATCGCGGGCGGAACGCTGGGTGCGACGCACGCCGCCGAGATCAGCCACGTGTTCGGTGTGCCGTTCATGCCCGATCCGGCGAGTCAGGCTGTGTCAGATGCGATGAACTCGTACTGGGCCAATTTTGCGAAGACGGGTGACCCCAACTTCGCCGGTGCTCCAGCGATCTGGCCGAAGTTTGCTCCGACGCCGGCTGACAGCGATCAGCGCCTGCAGCTGGATTCGACGTGGATGGTGTTGACCGACTTCCGAAAGCCGGAGTGTGCGTTTTGGCGCCAGCAGTACGAAGCGGGCGAGTAGCTCAACGCCGCTGCGCGATCGTCGCGATGTGTGCGGCTAGCGGGTGGGTGGAGTGGCGCTCCAAAAAGCGCTTGGCCAAACGCTGAGCCTTGTCTGCTGCTCCACGCTGCACCAACGCGTCGATCCGCAACGCATCGGCCTCTGGCGTCAAGCGACCTCGCGCGAACTGCTCGGCATGCTGATCCAACAGGCGCAACGCCTGCGTCGCCTCGTGCTCCGCCAACGCCGTGCGCGCTGCATCGAGCAACGCCAACTCCTCGCGAATGCCTGCTCGCGCTGGCCCCACCGTTCGCGCGATCACGGCGGGTGCCGGCGCCGGAGTGGGCTCCGCTGCTGCGAGCACGATCACCGGCTGCTGCACGTGGATCGACTGGGGCTGCGGTGCCGCTGCTGCGAGCGGCGCGGGCGCAGCAGTTCGCTGCTCGCGTGAATGCGACAACACTTGCCAACTCACCGCACCTGCCACGATCAGCGCGGACAACGAACCCCACAACGCCGGATGGGAGAACAACAACCCACCGCGCGGAATGTTTGCGACCGAACCGGGTGCCGCGGGATGGACGCCACTCTCGACTGCAGCCAGAGGCGGCAAAGCCGACAGCGCTTCTGCCATGCGCATTTTCATCGCCGCCGGAGCTGCGTCGTGCCGTGCCGCGTCGAGCAGCTGACGCTCGAGGTCGGTCGGATCAAGCCAGGGTGTCGGGTCTCTCATCGGCCCCTCTCTCTCTCGAACACGCGTTCGAGCCGGGCTGTCGCCGCTCGAAATTCTTCCCGCGCACGACGCACACGCGATGCCACCGTGCCGGCCGGCAAGTCGAGCGCACGAGCGATCTCAGTCGCAGAAAATCCTTCGACGTCGAACAGCACGAAGACCTCGACGAGGCTTCGATCCATCTTCGACAACACCCGATCGAGCAGTTGCAGCGTCATCGCCTGCGACTCGGCGAGACCCCGTTGCAACACCCGATCGTCGAGCTGGCCCTGCGGCTCGAGCCGCGCGGCACTCCGGCGGGAGCTGCGCGCGAGTCGGAGGGCAGTCCCGATCAAAAACGCACGCTCGCTCCCGAGCCAAATGTCGGCGATGCGCTCGACTGCGACTAAAAACGCTTGCTGGCCTACATCCGCCGCGGCTTCGGCATCGAGCCCGTACCGGCGCAACGTTCGCCAGACCAGGTTGTGATGCGCATCGAACATGGCCTTCAGGCGTGCTCGATCGCTTTGCGCGCGATCCGGCCCTGCGAGCACCGGAGTCGGCTCGACAGGTTCTGGAACGGCAGCGCTACGCGGATGCATGGATACTCAGCTATGCGATCTGGGGCCCGGTACGATCACGGAAAGCGCACGCCGAGGCCGAGATGTCCCTCCCAGCACGGGACATCGACGCGATGGAACACCTCGGGGCGAAACGCAAACCGATCGCGCCGCAACGGAGCCACGAGCCCCACACCCCCGAGAACTTGGAAAACCGCCCCAATGTCGATGCTTGCGAGGAGGCGTGCCCCCAAGTCGAGCCAACCTCGCGCGCTGGTCCGCGGCAGATAGCTGTTCGCCCCCTGGGCGTTCAGGCTTCCGACTGCGGCTGTCAGACAGGCACGTGCGCCGAGCGCTCCTGCACGCACACCGAGCGGGCACACGTCGAGCCGCACCGTCGTCAGCTGAAACGCTGCAACTCCGCCGGCTTGCGCGAGATCGCTCACCCAAACGTGTGCCGCGCTGAGCTGCAACGCGGGGACGAATATGCCGCGACCGCGGAACGCGAGCAGCACACCCGCGGTCAAGCCCGGCATCAGGCTCGGCGAGACGCCGGAGGCCACCTGCGCCCCGACGCTGAAGCCGAGGTGCTCGAAGGCGAACACGGGCGTGCTGGCTTCGGTCGAGTCTTCATCACCGGGAGTCGCTTCGTCGGACGACCCCGGCGTGGTTTTCTCGGCCGACGCCGGTGCCGGAATCGCGCTGGCTCCGGAGCCGCTTCCTGCCTCTCCAGCGGGCCCTCCTGCAGCTGAGGGAGGCGGCGGAGGTTGCGCCGGGCTGCCCGATGTATCGGCAGCGCCCGCACTCGACGAGGGTTGCGCGAACGCGGCTGGGTCCAACGTGAGCGCGATCAGAAACGCGACGGCGGAGGTCGCTTCACCGCAGCTGTCAGCTGCAAGCTTGCGTCGCGATCGCCGCTTGTCCGGCCACGAAATCGTGAGCTCGATCGTGACCGACCGCACCGCCGGACGCGAGACACCGACATTCAACACCGGCACATCCGAGGATGCGGGCACGAACACGATCCGATGAGACCGTTCGCGGACCTGCGCTTCGATCGCGTTCGTATCGACGCACCCCGAAGGGCCCTGCACGTTCAACACTGCGGGCGCCGGCTCGCTCGCCGTCGAGGTTTGCGCGCGCGCCGAGCCGACTCCCAACACCAAAATCGCATGGAGCGCGACGACACATCGACAAACCACGCCAAGATGTTGCATCAGTTCCTACCGGGGCCCAGCGCGGCTCGTCCCACCGCGCCGAGGACCGCGATTCAACGCCCTCTTGCAAGCGAGCGCAAATCGGGGTCCATCATGTGATTCTGATCGTGACTCGTCACCCACACTCTCGTGTCTCTCGCCCGCTGCTTCTCCTCCTGCCGCTCATGGCTGCAGGTTGCTCCGACGCCGTGGTCGCGCTCGGAGAGCAGGATCCACCGCGGTACCACTTCGGTGCTCCAGAGCTCGTGAGCGAGCTCTCCGACCCGGCCTCGAAGACCGACAACCCGAGCCTCACTTCCGACCTTCGCGAGATTTTCTTCACCTCGGAACGAAGTGGTGGTCCCGCCGAGATCTGGACCGCAGAACGTACGGATGCGAGCGACAACTTTGCTGCACCCGAGCTCGTTGCGCCGCTCAACTCAGAGGGCGTCGAGACGAGCCCGATCATCTCGGCGGACGGCCTCACGATGTGGCTCGGTTCAGATCGGGGTGGCGGTCTAGGGGATCTCGACATCTGGGTTTCGACGCGCACTTCGCGCAATGGAAGCTGGTCCACCCCCAAAAATCTAGCTGCACTCAACTCGGTCGCGAAGGACATTCCGCGTCCGCCGGGCCAGCATGGTTTGGTCATGCCACTCGGCTCGGATCGCGACGAGCGCGGGTTCTATGCGGTCTACTTCGCGACGCGTGAAGCTGCGTCTCGGCCGTTTGCAGCGCCTGAGCTCGTCGAGGAGCTGGCCTCGCGTTCAGCCAGCACGGTGGACGCGTTTTTGACCGACGACGGAACGGGGATGTTTTTCGTGTCAGGGCCCGCGTTTGGCCCGGCGGATTTGTTCGTGACTGCGCGCCGTAGCACTTCGGATCGATTTGGCCGCTCGGAGCCGCTCGCGGACTTGAACACGCCGAACGACGAGCGCGACCCGTGGCTGAGTGCGGACGGGAAACAGCTGTTCTTCTCTTCTGATCGGTCGGGCCACTACGAGATCTACGTCGCCAGCGTGCGGCGGGACCCTCCGTGAGGCGGGGGCCCGCCACCCAACCGGCTCGAGTTGATCGTTACAACGCGGTTCGTTCCCCGAGACGAAGGAAGTGAAAGCGTGCAGCTTCGCCGCTTTCTTCCGCCCGTTGTTCGAGCGCTTCGATCGGCTCGCGATAGTGCGCGAACGTCGTGTGATGGATCGGCATGACCGCAACGGGATCGACGCGCCGCACCAGCTCGAGCGCTTCGTCCGAGTTCAGCGAACGAAGACCGCGATCACCGTCGCCGCCTACGCCACCCATGTGCGGAAGCAGCAAGTCGACCCGTCCGTACTGCGCGACGAAGTCTTTCGTTTCGTCGGCGAGCACGGCATCGCCCGTCCAGTAGATCCGGTAACTGCCTGCAGCGTCCTTCCACTCGAGGAGATAGCCGTTGCCTTTGCCGACTTCGCGATCGGCGTCCGGATCGTGCGCGTGATGGGCCGCGACGGCGAGCACGCGCAACGTCGTCTCACCCGCGGTGAGTGTCGTCGATTCGCCCCAGTCGAGCCCCCGAACGTCAGTAAAACCCGCTCCGCGCATGGCTTCAGCGCCAGCGGCGGCGACGACGACCGGTAGGTTCTTTGGTAGCAATTCCTTCGCGCGTGCATCGACGTGATCGTTGTGCGTGTGGCTGATCAAGATCGCGTCGAGGCCATCGAGCGAGTAGGGCGCCGGTGCTAGATAGCGTGCGATCGACGCGTTCGGCTGTCCCGTGGACGGGTGCTTCGGAAACACGAACGCGTTCGGGCCGCGTGGCCCGAGCATCGGGTCGGTGATCACGCGCAAGCCTCCGCGCTCGAGGAACGCGGTCGGTCCACCGATCCATTGAATGCTGCCGTGAGCGACAGGTGCCGCAGTTTGCACCGAGCTCGTCTCCGGTCGCGCGACTTGGCTCGTCGCAGTCGCGTGCTGACCTGCACACGCGATGAGTGCGCTGCTAAGAAAGATAGGTGTGAAGTTTTTCATGGTTCGAGTTCCTTCCCAGCACTGTTTACGGCCGGGACCCGCCACGGGTAACTCCCGAACGTCGCACATGAGCCATGCATTTTTGTATAGCGCGCTAGACTGCAGCCATGATCGACTGGAGCGACCTTCAGTTCTGTCTCGCGGTAGCGCGGCACGGGACGCTGTCAGCGGCAGCTAAAGCGCTCGATGTCACGCAACCGACGGTGGGTCGGCGCATCGCCGCTTTCGAGCAGCGACTCGGCGCGAAGCTGTTCGTTCGCTCGCCGCGACATTGGGCGCTCTCGGAGGTCGGGCAAGCCGTGCTGCGACACGCGGAACACATGCAAGCGCATGCGTTGTCTGCCGAGAGTCTCGCAGCAGGTCGCGATGCGGGTGTCGTCGGGCGAGTGCGCATCACGGCCTCCGAGTGGATGATCTGCTCGGTGCTCGGGCCTGCGCTCGCGCCGTATCTGCCGCGTCATCCGGCGCTGTGTCTCGAGCTGATCGCGGACACGCGGCACCTGAGCTTGGTCAAACGCGAAGCCGACATTGCGCTGCGTCCGTCACGCTTCACGCACAAGGAGATCGTGCAGCGCGAGGTTGGCGTGCTCGCGTTTGGGCTGTATGCATCGGAGAGTTATCTCGCTCGATACGGTCAACCCGACTTTGCGCGGGGTTGCCCTGGGCACGTGTTCATCACGGCGACGGACGACATGAACAACTTGGCAGACTACGAGTGGTTGCCGCCTATGGCTGCAGACGCGCACGTCGCCGTTCGCACGAACGGCCGCCAGCCGATGGCGAGCATGGCTTCCGTGGGCATCGGCATCACATGTTTGCCGCGCTGCATGGGCGACGCGCTGCCGAGCTTGCGCCGCCTGGAAACGCCGGTGCCGAGTCCGGAGCGGCAGCTCTGGGTCGGCGTGCATCGTGCCGCGCGCACGACGCCGCGCATCCGGGTGGCGCTCGGCTTCATCACGGAGACGTTGGGAAGTATGCGCGACTTGCTGCGTCCGCCGCGCTGAGGACCCTCTGCACCCCGCGCGCAGAACTAGGTCAGGACGGCCTGTGCTGCTGGCCCGGACCATCCAACACCTGCGACCGAAGGCAGAAAAACTAACACGCCGCCCTCAGCTGAAGGCGGCGTGTCCCGTGTCGTCGATCGGCTACTCAGTTCGTTTTCCAAGGCTTGAGCGGCACAGTCAGTGTCGAACCGTTCGAGCCACCGTATGCGATCGACCAAGTCCCCGGTGCTTCCGACACCATCGGGAACGTGTTCGCATCTGCACCTGCGAGAGACAGACGCAAGTGGTGTCCCTTCTGGATTCGCGCCGCAACTGGCAAGAACGGAACTTCGACTTGCATGAGCTCGCCCGGTACGACCGCTGCTGCATCGGCCCGAGCAAAGCTACGCTCGGTGCCGCGCGCCGCAACACAACCACCACTCTTCGTTTTGCGATGCATCAGCCGTAAGACGCCTTCGGTGAGATACGTCGCGCGACCATCCGGTGCGACGTCTTCGAGATAAGCAAACACCGAACCATCGGTTTGATCCGACCGCATCGCGAGGCAGAGCTCGGGCGCACCGACGAGCTCCGAATCTCGCGCCACCTCGGCGCCATCGAATGACGCGCGTTCACCGCGAGCAAACCGCATGTCGCCGTAGTAAATCGGGTGATTGTCCTGGCTCGACCAGCGATTCCGTCCTGCGCCGGAGCTCGTCATCGGATCGACTTGGTAGCTGCGTTCACCTGCCTTGCGAACCGCGCGCGGCTCGAGCCCCGCCGCTGACAGCGACAGCGTTTGGTCTTTGACATCACTCGGTGGCCACACCCGTGTCGTCTTCCAAGTATCGGCGCCGAGCACGTAGTACTCGATTCCGCGCTCGATCGGCTTGCCTTCGAGCGTGTGTTTTACGAATGCGACGTCGTTTCCGAACTGCGTTTTCGGTGCGACGCGCGCTGGGGCAAAGGGTTCCCGTGCAAACGGGTCGGCGTCGAGGCCGCCCAGGTGTGTCGTCGCTCCGATCGAGACCTGCATCGGAACGTTCGGCAACGCGTCGTAGCGAGCGAGTGCACTTTGCGCGGTCGTACCATCGAGCCAGCTTGCGGAGGCGCGCGTCGGAATCGCGAACTCCGCGAGCTCCGCAGCGTGTCCGGACGGGCTCACGTCGCGAAACTGCGTCGAGCCGATGGAGTCGTCCGAGTACTGAATCCCGTTCAACGCATCCAGCGCGACATTGTTTTGGTGATCCTGCAAGGCTTGCCGCAAGAGACTGAAGTCCTCGTCGCCCGTCACCGGTCCGAGCTGGTACTCCGGACAAATCGAGGCATCCATCAGACATCCCTCGCCACGGTTCAATCCGAGCACGTCTGTGACGAGCGTATGCATGTGAAGATTCGGAATGCCGCCGGGAAACAAGTTCCCCGCGTACTGATCGAACTCCGCTGCGCGAACGATGCCGGCCTTGAGGCTCGGTGCGCCCGATGCGAGGCTCGCCTCTGCGAGCATGGCGGAGACGGAGATGCCCACTGCAGCGACGTTGCCATCGGACCACGGCTGCGAGCTGAGCCACGCGAGCATCTCGCGCTGATCATTGCGTTGGTCTTGAGTGAGATAACCGGCTTGCGATCCGAACGAGGCTCCAAACCCGCGCGGGTCCGCAATCGCGACGACGAAGCCTGCGTTGCGATAGAGGTCGACCGCCTCACCCGGTGCTTCTCGGCCGCGCGTGTACCACGTCTCGGTGTACACGCTCGGCAGCTTTCCCGATCCGTCGTCGAACCCAGGTGGGAAGTAGAGATTGACAGCGATGCGCACTCCGTCGGACATCGCGACGTGAATCGCGCGATCGGGTGCCGGAGCGTCGTGAAACGGAACGAGGTTGCCCTGCACTTCGTCGGTGCTCGCGAGTTGCTCGAGCTCTTCTTCGGTGTAGTCCGGTTCCGGAGTCGACGGCGTCGGCGTGTCGACAGCCGCATCGAGCTCCTGAATGTCGCCGGCGTCGCCGCTGTCAGCTTCAGGGGAAAGCTCGGAGCACCCAGTCCCGAGCGCGAGCAGCATCGCGAGAATTCCAAAGAGTGGCGTGCGGACGATACGATTCGAGGTCATGACAGCTCCTGTTTGCGTCCGGTTTAGTAAGTTGTCCGGCGCGCTGACTTGCGACCGACCCCTTTGCAGCCCGTGTGCCACCGCGGTTTTTAGGCCTATTCGCTCGAATCATTGCAGCGGCTGATACCGAGCTCTCCGCGGACAGCGGACACTCGTCCGCAGCCGCGCGGACAGGTGTCCGGGGCGGAGTGACGTGAGCTCGCCTCTCGTGGTGTACTCGCGCGCATGGCGTTCACCCCCGCGCAGCTGCAGCGCGAACTAACACCGACACCGACCGGCTCCGAGGCAGGCCGCGAGTTCAACCAAAGCCGCGTGTCGCTCTACTTCAGCGTGATCAGTGGCATCTCACTGGTCTTCTTCTTGCTTCACAACACGCTCGAAGTGCTCTCGGGCAACCTCACGTTCGCGCAGGTCTTCAGCTTCCAGCTCAACCACTGGCATTTGGGTGCGGTTGCGCTCGCCGGCTTACTCGGCTTCGCAACGCGACGGGGCGAGTGGAGCCCGACTGCGCTCGCTTGGGTCGACGTCGCCGGTTCCGTCGCAGTGCTGACGTGCGACGACATGATGGGGAGCGTGCTGCTCGGCGTGAATGCGCCGCACTTCGATCTCGTGCTCACGCTGGCGTACGTGCTGCTTCAAATGACGCGTGCGGTCATCGTGCCGAGCACGGTCCGCCGTACGATCCTGGTGTGTATCTTGGGTGCGGTGCCGCTCATGCTGATGGGTTGGCTGCTCGCGCGGTATGCTCCGGACGGTTGGAGTGCGAAGCGAACGATGTACGCGCCGCTGTACGTCGCGCTGTGGTGTCTGGATGCTGCGATTCCGGCGGCGCTCGCATCGAGCGTCATCTACGGATTGCGGCAGCAAGTTCGGCGTGCTTCGCAACTCGGGCAGTACACGTTGGAAGAGCGGATTGGCGAAGGTGGCATGGGCACGGTCTATCGCGCACGTCACGCGATGTTGCGGCGGCCGACGGCGGTGAAGTTGTTGCGGCCGGAGCGCACGGGCGAGCAGGCTTTGATTCGCTTCGAGCGCGAAGTGCAACTGACGAGCCGGCTGACGCACCCGAACACCGTCTCGATCTACGACTATGGCCGCACTGCCGATGGGGTCTTCTACTATGCGATGGAGTACCTCGACGGGCTCGATCTGCAGCGTTTAGTCGACGTCGACGGACCACAAGATCCCGCGCGCGTCGTTCACCTGCTCGCGCAAGTCTGCCGCGCGCTGAACGAAGCACACGGTCTCGGGTTGATCCATCGCGACGTGAAGCCGGCCAACATCATCTTGTGCGAGCACGGCGGCGTCGCGGACGTGGTCAAGGTCGTCGACTTCGGTTTGGTGAAGACGTTCGGCGGCACCGACGCGACCTTGAGCGGTGCGGATGTCATCGTCGGTACGCCGCATTTTCTCGCGCCTGAAGCGATTCGTTCCGGGACCTCGGTCGACGTGCGGAGTGATCTGTACGCCGTGGGGGCCGTCGGCTACTTCTTGATCGCCGGAAGTTACGTGTTCGATGGTGACAGCGCGCTCGAGGTGTGCGGGCATCACTTGCACACGCAGCCCGCTCCGCTCTCCACGCGGACGACGCGGCGCGTTCCGAGTGAGCTCGAAGACCTGATCTTGCGCTGCCTCGCGAAGAACCCGGAGCAGCGGCCACAGACTGCGCTGGGACTGCTCCAACAGCTGCTGGCCTGCGGTATTCCTGCATGGACCGACGAGCAAGCGCGCGCGTGGTGGGCGCAACGGCGCGCAGCGGGGCTTACGAAGCTGGTGCAACCGCAGCAGCGAACGCCC
>Ga0193752_1000835_pt1 | contig 27658 bp, 25 predicted proteins | sample H1c1metaG_FD_144924 | JGI IMG/M metagenome (GOLD analysis project Ga0193752, IMG submission 144924) | Soil microbial communities from a riparian zone of the East river system, Colorado, United States - H1c1 | ecosystem: Environmental > Terrestrial > Soil > Riparian zone | place: USA: East River...
CAATGCTGTGGCAGCCACAGATACATAACCCACTACAAGCAGGAAATCGCGCAGTTCAACAGAAATTCCCGGGGTCCCTTTTTCTGATGACAGCAATTCTGTTATCGCATACAGCAATAAAAGACCAATGGGAATGTGCAGAAAAAGGGGATGTATCCTTCCAAAAACCTGCAGCCACACGGGAACCGAAAGCCTGCTCTCAAAAACGAGTAGAAAGATAAGCAGGCAGGTGATCGCGAACCCGGTATTGTATAAGATGTTTCTCCAGCGCATGTGTGCGGTACGGCTTCTTTATGCTATCAGCCCGCTGACCTTTTTTCCAGCAACGTCTGTAAGGCGATAACGTCGCCCCTGATGTTTGAAAGTAAGTTTTTCGTGGTCAAGTCCAAGCAGATCGAGTATCGTTGCATGAAAGTCATGCACGTGAACCGGATCCTTCGCGACATTGTATCCAAATTCATCTGTTTCCCCATATACGATGCCTGGCTTTACACCGCCGCCCGCCATCCAAACGGTAAAGCAGCGGGGGTGATGGTCCCGTCCGTAATTATCAGCTGTGAGTTTTCCCTGGCAATAATTGGTTCTGCCGAATTCTCCGCCCCAGATCACTAGCGTTTCATCGAGCAAACCTCTTTGCTTCAGGTCTGTTACGAGGGCGGCGCTTGATCTGTCTACGTCCTGGCATTGTCCAACTATCTGGCTGGGTAGGTTGTCATGGGAATCCCAACCCTGGTGGTAGAGCTGAACGAAACGCACACCATTTTCGCTGAGTTTTCTGGCCAGCAGGCAGTTGGCTGCATAAGTGCCGGGAACCAGTGCATCGGGACCATACATTTTTATGATCGATTCGGGTTCCTTGGTCAGGTCTGTGACTTCAGGAACGGCGGTTTGCATCCGGTAGGCGAGTTCATATTGCTGCACCTTGGCTGCAATTTCAGGGTCGTGGAATTCCGCCATGGATTCGTTATTCAGTTCGGCCAGCTTGTCGAGCATTTTGCGCCGGTCGGCCATATCGATACTTTCATCATTCTTCAGATATAGAACAGGATTTTCGCCGCTGCTGAACTGAACGCCCTGGTGTACGGAATCCAGGAATCCATTGGTCCATAATTTAGAGTAGACGCCCTGACCATTTCCTTTGCCTTTGGACAGCAACACACAGAATGAAGGCAGGTTCTTATTTTCAGTTCCGAGACCGTAGCTCAACCATGCACCCATACTAGGACGGTTGCCGACCTGGGCTCCCGTCTGGAAAAAAGTAAGCGCCGGGTCGTGGTTGATGGCATCGGTGCTCAGGGTTCTGATGATACAGAGATCGTCGACAATTGACGCCATATGTGGAAGCAGTTCGCTTACCCATGCACGTGATTCACCGTACTGGGTGAACTTGAATTTGGAGCCTGCAAGCGGAAAATGCGCCTGGCCTGCAGTCATACCCGTTAACCTTTGCCCCTTCCTGATGGACTCGGGAAGGTCTTCACCATGGCGCTTGTTGAGCATAGGTTTGTAGTCGAAAAGGTCCAGTTGAGACGGCGCTCCGTTCTGAAACAGATAAATGACTCTTTTTGCCTTTGGAGCAAAATGAGGCAGGCCTGAAATGATCTTGTCCATTTGCTCTTCCTGACTGCCCTTGAACAGATCGGGAAGTAACAATGATCCCAGTGCCACACTTCCTACCCCAAGACTTAGTTTGGATAGAAAGTGACGCCTGTTCACATTCAGGCCCGTTTCTAACAGATGTTTGTTCATATCAGGTTTTTGTTAGTACTTCTTCCAGGTTATAAATAAGCAGTATGGTTTTCATCATAGCTGCAGCGGCCACCGGATCGGCTTTTTTGTTGTGTATATACTCGCCCTGATCCAAAGTTGTTTTTACATCAAGTTTTCCCGACCGGAATTGCGCTAGTTGATCAATGTAATATCCTGTAATGGTTGCCAGCTCTTTTTCCTTCGGTTTTCTCAGCACGATCCTTCTGAATGCATTCTCAAGTGCGTTCTTGTCGTCCATTTTCTCTGCTGCAAGGTTTTCCGCCAGCACCCTTGAGGCTTCCATTATCGTCGGATCATTCATCATGATCAGTGCCTGCAACGGTGTGTTTGTTTTCATTCTTTTCACTTCACACTGGTCCCTGTTGCTTGCATCGAACATCATCATGGATGGGGGAGGAAGGGTGAGTTTGATGAAGGTGTACATCCCTCTCCTATACAATTTATCCTTATGATCCTGCCGGTAAGTGGCCAGCTCACCCCTTCCGGAGGTGGAGGCTTCCCATAAGCCAGGGGGCTGATAAGGTTTCACACTGGGGCCGCCAACAGTGCGGTTCAGCATTCCACTGCTCGAAAGTATAATGTCCCTCGCGAACTCGGCGGTTACGCGATTTCGTGGAAAACGGGAGTAGTATGTGTTGTCCGGATCCTGTTCCTTTTGCTGTGGGGAGATGACGGATGATTGCCTGTATGTAGCCGACATGAGAATTTTCTTAACCAGCCTTTTCATGTTCCATCCACTTTCCATAAAATCCACGGCCAGCCAGTCGAGCAGCTCGGGATGCGTAGGCAGTTCACCCTGCATGCCGAAATCGCCCGAGGTCTTTACCAGTCCGTTGCCGAAAATTTCCTGCCACATCTGATTCACAAACACGCGGGCGGTCAAAGGATTATTTTTATTAACCGTCCATTCGGCCAGGCCCAGCCTGTTGCGCGGATATTTCAGCGTGTCGAAATTCATAACAGCCTTCGGTGCTGCAGCTCTCACTACCTTTCCATGTGAAGCATACTGCCCACGTTCAAGCACATACGTTTTCCTGACGGTGTCTTTATTTTCCTTCATGATCGATACATGCAGGGAAGAAGTATCACGGTGATTTATGAATGAGTAAAGTTTCTGCACCTCATCGGCAGTAATAGTGGTCATCGGTGTTTTTGCCGGGAAGGATGTGGATACGTCTCCTTCAAATCCTTTTTCCTCGGAATTGTTGAAGAAGGCAAAGAGTTTATAATAATCTTCCTGTGAAACAGGATCATATTTGTGGTCGTGGCACTGTGCGCATTCCACGGTCAGGCCGAGAATCCCCTTGCCATAGGTTTTTGTTTTGTCGATCAGGTATTCGACACGGTACTCTTCAGGAATGATGCCGCCTTCTTCCGTGTATTTATGATTTCGCAGAAATGCGGTAGCTAAGATCTTTTCCTTATTGGCGCCGGGAAGCAGGTCACCCGCGAGCTGCAGAGTGATGAACTGGTCGTAAGGAATATTTTTGTTAAAGGCGTGTATTACCCAATCGCGATAAGGCCATTGTGTGCGAACATTGTCGTCCTGATATCCATAGGAATCCGCGTAGCGGGCGACATCGAGCCAGTGAACGGCCATTTTCTCGCCATAGGCAGTACTTCCAAGCAGTGCGTTAACCTGTTTTTCGTAGGCATTTGCAGAAGTGTCGGCCAGGAAGCTGTTCATTGTTTCCAATGAAGGCGGTAGCCCGGTCAGATCGAGTGATAATCGTTTAAGCAACCTTTCCTTGTCGGCCTCAGGATTAGGGTGGAAGCCCCTTTTCTCCATTTTCGCCATGATAAAGCGGTCGATCTCATTCTTTGCCCAGGTCTTGTCTTCATTAACGGGCATTGGCGTTTTCTGGGGTTTATTGAAAGCCCAGTGACGTTCATATCTGCCGCCCTGTTTGATCCATTTCTTAATCAGTTCCTGCTCATGTTCGGTGAGTAAGCTCAGGTGCGACTCGGGAGCGGGCATCTGGTAGGATGGATCTTTGGAGGTAACCCTCCTGTAAATTTCTGATTTCTCGGGGTGTCCTGCAACGATGGCAAACTCTCCCTTGCTCTCCTTTAATGGAGCAAACGCTGAGTCTGCGATGTCGAGTCTTAGTCCCGCTTTTTGCTTTGATACGTCGGGGCCATGACAGGCGAAACACTTATCCGATAATATGGGCCTGATGTTGAAATTGTAGCTAATCTTGTCGGGCATGTCGGCTGCACCTGTGGGGTCCTTGCGGTCAAGGCAGGAAACCGCCAGTACAATTAGTAATGCAATACCCAGAATGGTGAGAAAGGCGTTCTTCTTCATGTTGGCGGCAGGTGATCGTTTTCACAAACTGCCAATTTACGCGTAAATTATGACACCCGGGTGTTAATAGTGGCAAAGTTCGGGTTAGCGCTTCGTAAAAGCTGCCGCCTGGCCTGAGCCGTCTGCCGTGACTACTTTAACAACATAACTGCCTGGGTGTAAAGAACTAACTTCGATGCGGAGCTTATTGTTGCCACTCATGATGTTCCATCTCTGCGATGCCTGAATGACTCCGCTTAGTGTGAACACCTGGACCACAGCGGAAGAGGCATTTTTACTAACAAATGCTACGTCAAGAAATGATGTGGCCGGGTTGGGAAAGAGTTTCATGGTGGAGGCTCCATTGTCATTGGTCAGGGCGATCATCTTTGAATATGACAATCCGGATTTGTCGCCGGTCATTCTCAGCCTGTATTGATTAGATCCCTGCAGGGGACGAAGATCCGTAAAGACATAGGTCCTGGTTCCCGCAGACGGGTCGATGAGCACCATACCGAGGGAATCAAAGCCGTTGGTACCGGTCCTTTCTATAATGAACCTGCCCTGCTGGCGGTTCAGATTCTCGGCTGTCCAAACCAGACGGTTGGCTCCGCCATTTACCGTGCCGGAAAACGAATGCATTTTCATCGGCAGGACGGCATCAACAGTAACAACTTTCGTTAGGGTAATTACGGTGCAGGTCCCGTTGCCCACTCTGGCCATGACTACTTTGCTGCCAAGAGTCGACCACCTGATTCCCGTCGGATTTCTGAGGGTTGAGCTTGCAGGTGTCGCATTCGTGCCGAAGTTCCAGGTATACACAGCGCCTGAGGCGGGACCATTAACAAAGCTGAAGTTCACCGGAGTATTGAGAGCAGCGACACTGGGGCCGCCGATGCTGAGCTGCTGTGCGGGATTTGGTCCAAATACAAGGCTTACGTCATCAATCAGCACGCCATATGTGTTTGGGTTGTTGTGACTCACAAAGGAGATATCCAACCGCCTGTCGGCCGAACCCGCCGGCACCGTCACGTCATAAGTGTGTGTGGTGTAACCGTACACCGTGTTGTTGTAAGAATGATTGACGTTGACGTATTGGTTGCCGGTTTGTGTACCGGTGATTTTCAGGTTAAGAGCTACTGTGGCCGCAGTTGTTGACTGTGTTCTTCTGGATCCCCGGTAGGTGAAACGGTATGTCGCCCCTGGAAGAATGCACACCTGTTGATTGATGCACCGTTCAAAATCTATTTCAGTGACAAAATTCGAGGATGCGGTTCCGCCGTAAGTCGGTTCTGGGTTCACTTCTGTGGTGCAATTGGTTGTCCATCCGGTGGTGCCGTTTGAAAATCCGCCGTTTACCACCAGGTTCTGGGCAATTGTCCGGGTAGTAACCAGGAGACTTAGGCATCCAATCAGTGTCGCGACTTTCTTCATAGGTATATAACGTGGATTCGCTGTCTTTATACACAAAGGGAGCCGGTTTTTATCTGCTTGATTCTAAGAAGGATAGCCCGCTTGCGAAGACTCGGGGTTTCCCGAACCGGGAAGGGGATTCCCGTTGTGCTACCTTTTCCCTTTTTTTGTTGTATGAACCAGATTTCGAATAACCAGGTCAGGCAGATATTGATGTTGTCTTTTATCATTCTGCTTGGTGTTATCCTCTACCTCGAGCTCAATACTTTCCTTCCCGCCTTCCTGGGTTCATATACCCTCTATGTGCTGATGCGGAAATACATGTTCATACTTCAGGAAAAATACAAATGGAAAAAATCCCTCGCTGCTGCATTGCTGATGTTTCTTTCCTTCCTTGTGATCCTGCTGCCGTTTTTTCTGCTGGCAAATATGATGGCATCAAAAGTCGGCTTCGCAATTCAGCATTCATCTGAAGTGTTACAATCCCTGAAGCAGTTCATTCAGCAATACGAAAAAAAATATTCGATAAATATCTTCACTGACACCAATATTCAGAGGCTTACATCACTCGGCGCACAGACCTTACCAAAATTGCTCACCGGCACACTCAGTTCAATTTTCGCCATCGTGCTCATGTATTTTATTTTATACTTCATGTTAACCGAAGGGAAAAAAATGGAGTCCGCTTTTTACAAATGGGCGCCATTGAAGGACGAAAATATTCTGCTACTGCGTAAGGATATGAATGGCATGGTACTCGCAAATGCAATAGGGATACCGCTTATAGCGGTTCTGCAGAGCATTGTCGCCCTGATAGGATACTTCATCATTGGGGTTCCCGAACCTTTGTTCTGGTTTGCGATCACCTGCATCACGGCGGTGCTTCCGGTCATTGGGGCGGCGATGGCATATATTCCACTCGGGTTATTGTTGTTCGCCGACGGCGATCCGGTCAGAGGCGTTATCCTGCTCGCATTTGGTTTTCTGATCGTTGGGAGCGCCGACAATATATTCCGTTTCTGGCTTGCGAAAAAACTGGTGGACATACATCCGATGATCACTGTTTTCGGTGTAATTATCGGCGTGAATATGTTTGGTTTTATCGGGTTGATTTTCGGACCGATCATTATCTCTCTTTTTCTTGTGATGATCAGAATATATTCGAATGAGTTTGGAAAGGGCAGGGTTGAACCCATGTAGATTGCGCTAAGGATTTATCATTAAAACGGGAAAAATTTCATTTTTAACAAACAATAAAATATATTCGGTATAACTGTTGCTAAGCATGGGTACTGATACTATTTTGGAACTGTCAATCGTTAAAGAGGAAGTCCAATATATATCCGAAAAACCCGTAAGCATGTCCCGAATACCGGTTCCTTCAATCCTTTGCATTGCTTTGCTCTTTTTGGCTCCAGGTCTGAGCTATGCCGCATCAAACACGGGTTACAAGAAAGATAAAAAAATCACACGAACCACTTCTTCGGCGGTTGCCAATAAAAAACTGTCCGCTTTCAGGGAGTCTGCTATCCTATATGATAGTCTCGGCCTGGATGAGATTGGGCTCAACCCCAAGGCGTTCCGGTATGCGTGGGCTGGATATCTCAAATTGAAGCGTAAAGGAAAACTTCGCAACACCAATTTTTTGTCGATCTGTGATTTCAGTCAGTCGTCAAAAAACAAAAGATTATATATCATCAATCTTCGGACGATGAAGGTTGAACGAAATACTTATGTCGCCCATGGACGAAAATCCGGTGGCGAATTCGCGCGGACTTTCTCTAACAGGGCGGAATCACATAAAAGCAGTCTTGGATTCTACGTAACAGGTACGCCTTATGTCGGTGAACACGGACTTTCCCTCCGAATCATTGGTCTTGAAAAGGGGATCAATGACAGGGCCCTCGCACGCAGAGTGGTGATTCATGGCTGCCAGTATGTAGGTAATGATTTTCTGACCAGCAATCCCTTTAGCGGAAGAAGCTATGGCTGTCCTGCGATACCTTCCGATGAAACTGAAGATGTGATCAATAATATTAAAGAAGGCAGCTGCCTTTTTATTTATCATCCTACTAAACAATACTTGCAGAAGTCTAAGATATTAAATGGCTGAGTGCACGTAAACCTCAGATGGTTTGAAGGTGAAAAAGCTCAATTTAGGTTCGTACCCTATGATTGGGCTTTTCTTTTATGTAGAACTTATACCCCGCGACCAGGTTTTTCTCTTTGTATAGAAGAATAATAGTTTATATTTAAACTTCTGACAAACAGTTTGTTGAAATAGTTCCTCATACAGCACTGCAGGTTTTACCGATCTGTTGGCAGTTTTTGGAATAGTTTTTTCAGAATATATTGTCCTATAGTAATTCACAATTTTCACTCACTAAAGTAACACTCATGAAAAGCATACTTTTCATTGCCTTTTTAGCAATTGCAACTATTGGTTGCGATACTCCAGAATCAACTACCGGCACCGAGAGCGCACCACCGATGTCGGATTCAACATCTACGACTGATTCCGCATCTATGCCAACGCCAACCGATACAGTTACGACAACTCCGGTTGACACTACTTCTACTTTGCCTGTGGATACATCTACTACGAGGTAAGAACGGTTTAGTGGCAATTGAACAGGAGCTTTGAACGGGCTGCTTCCGAAGGGGAGCGGCCTGTTTAGTGTTTAGAATTCTCCATTTTGATTTCTTTCTAAAACTTACCTTTACCGCGCCTAAACACCATATGTATATGCTAAAAAATGTTTTTCTGTTTGCTCTGATGTCCATTTCCCTGATTTCATGCGTAAGTTCAAAGAAGTACAAGGCCTCTCAGGCCAAGTACGAAACCCTAAACAGTGAGTTTCTAAGATTGCAATCCGATCTGAAGAATTGTGAAGACTTCAGCGCGCGTCAGAAAGCCAAGCTCGAAGCAGACATCGACGCCCTGACCAAACAAAATTCCTATCTCAAGGAAAACAACACCAATGTGCTGGGTCAGCTGAAAGACCTTTCCGTCTTGTCGGCAACGCAGGCAGAAAGTGTCAAGAAGTCCCTGGAAAACCTCGGTTCAAAGGATGCCTATATTCAGGATCTGAACAGCGCCCTGGCAAGAAAAGATTCGTTAAACATGGCCCTGGTGATGAACCTCAAAGGAGCCCTGAATGATGTGAATGATCAGGATGTGAACATCCAGGTTGAAAAGGGAGTGGTTTTCATTTCTATTTCCGACAAATTGTTGTTCAAGAGTGGAAGCTCTATCGTTTCTGACGCGGCTCAGACCGTGCTCGGCAAGGTTGCGCAGGTGCTGAACGCGAATCCGCAGCTGGATATCCTTGTTGAGGGTCATACTGATTCAGTGCCCATCACCAATAATTGTGTAATTGATAACTGGGATCTTTCGGCCAAGAGAGCTACTTCTGTGACGAGGATCCTTCAGAACAGATATAGTATCGATCCATTGAGGATGACTGCGGGCGGCAAGGGTCAGTATTCGCCACTGGTTGCCAATGATACGCCAGCTGGCAGGGCAACCAACCGTCGCACCAGGATCGTGATCCAGCCTCAACTTGATCAGTTCTTCAAGTTGCTCGAGAAAAAAAGTTAACCTTTAAATCTCATCGCCATGTTGTGGCAGGGAAGACGTCAAAGCACAAACGTTGAAGACAGAAGAGGAATGTCGACCACTGGTGGACTCGCCGTTGGCGGCGGTATCATTGGGGTGATCGTGGTTGTATTGAATTTGTTACTTGGTGGAGATGCGGATGTATCCCAACTCCCGGAATTACTTCCCGGTCAGCAGCAGGGTGCCCAGCAGGGCCCAATTGATGAAAGCCCTGAAGAAAAGAAAAGGGCGGACTTTGTAAAGACCGTACTTGCGGATACCGAAGACGTCTGGGATGATATTTTCAAAAAAACAGGGGAGGCATATCCCAAACCAACGCTCGTATTATTTCGCAGTGTGGTTCAGTCCGGATGCGGCAACGCAAGCGCCGCCTCCGGACCTTTTTATTGCCCCGGAGATAACAAGCTCTATATCGACCTCTCTTTTTTCGAAGAGCTTCAGAATCGTTTCAATGCTCCGGGTGATCTTCCCATGGCCTATGTGGTGGCCCATGAAGTTGGCCATCACGTACAAACTGTGATGGGTACATCGGCCAAACTTGCCCGCGCCCGCCAGCAGATGTCCGAAGTAGAATACAACAAACTTTCAGTAAAGAATGAACTTCAGGCAGACTTTTATGCCGGCATCTATGCGCACTATCTGAACCGCGAACACAGAATTCAAAATGAAGACATCGAGCAGGCCCTCGTTGCCGCCAATGCGATTGGCGACGATAACCTCCAGAAACAATCGCAGGGAACCGTTGTTCCCGATGCCTTTACCCATGGCAGCTCCCAACAAAGAATGTATTGGTTCAAGAAAGGTTTTGAATCAGGAGACATCTCGGAGGGTGATACTTTTTCGGACCCCTCGTTAAATTAATTCCATCATGCCGTCCATTCGCAAACTGGCAGTGATCAATGCCTCCGGTTTACTATTGCATATTTGTGTTGCTTACGCAACGCAGTTCCGGTTGATCAATATGAAGGATGTTGGGGAGATCTCTGACGAATATCCCTCTTTGTTTACGCCTGCGAGTTCAACCTTCGCCATCTGGGGAGTGATCTATCTTTTGCTGATCGCATTCACTGCATATCATCTTGTTCATGCCTGGAAGCATCCACCCGAACATGATGCCAACCGGGATCTGAAAAAGATGGGTTACCAGTTTGCCATTAACAATATTGGCGCGGCGCTATGGCTGATCTTCTGGGTGCATGACCAGCTCCTTATTTCCGTTTTGCTGATACTGGTTCTATTGGTGACACTGATCATCCTTCACCAGCGGCTTAGGATCCACAATCATTCGCGTTCTTTTGCGAATAAGACATTTACGCAGCTTCCGCTGAGCGTGTATCTGGGTTGGATCACCATTGCAACCATTGCCGATATCAGCAGCTGGCTTACCGCCATACATTGGAATGGCTGGAATGTGTCGCCGATCAACTGGGCGCTGACGATGATCGCGGTTACCGTGTTGCTGACTGTGGGGGTAATTAACCGTAAGAAGAATGTAGCCTTCGGTCTTGTCGTGATCTGGGGGCTCTATGGAATTATGCAAATGCGTATTGCGGTTGACAAGGAGGATTATCAACCCATCATTTGGCTGATTCAGGGAGGAATAGTGATCGTTGCGGCGGCTTGTTTGTTTGGACTGATCAGGAATCTTAGGAAGAAATAGATCTTAAAAGGAAGAAGGGACCTTTAAGCTTTGACGTTTTAGTCTTTCCCCACTTCCGACGGCTCTTCCTTTGGTTCGGCTTTTACCATCTCGACAGTCTTGTTAACTATTGAAAGCTGAAATTTTGTATTCAGGCTGATGTTCAAATCATTTGTTTGAAGAATAGTGCGTGCCGCAGGATCGCCAAGCAATACCGCAGCAAGATCACTGGCCAACGGTGAACCACTGATCACATTGCCAACCCTTCCCTGCACCAGCTCAATAGTAAATTTATACCCCGCTTTCCGGCCACTCCCTGCCTTCTCAAAATCAACCCTGTTTAAATCAAGTGTTTGATCACTTGCGGCTGATTTTTTCATCAGTATTTTGATAATCGGCAGGTATTTAGTCCAGACATGAACATACATCATTGGATATAAGTATTTCAACAAAGGTCGGTAATAAATGCCGAAATCTAAATTCCTGACCAAAAAGACCTCGTTCCGGGTCTTCCGACAAGCTTACAAAACGGTCTGGCTTTCGGTGAGCCCGAAGCGCAACCCTCCGGCTCTGAGCACATTGCGCATCAAAAAAACACATATCCGAGCCAATTTTCCCCAAGACAATTATTTTGAGCCCTCCTTTTAGTGTTTCGGGGCCGGATAACCTGTTCCTTCAACCCGGTGGCGGTGAATTCCACCATCCCGGGCATAGTCAACTGCTAAATAAGTAACTTAGGTTTAAGAACATCAATCCATGTAAATATGAGAATACCTGTTTATTGCCTGATTAGTCTGGTGCTGATAACCAGTGCTTGCCAGCAAAAGAATAAAACCCTCGAACCAAAGGACGAACCGAGACTGGCTGAACTCAGGGTTCCCGAAGGTTTTAAGATCAGTTTCTTTGCTTCCGACGTTGAGAATGCCCGGTCCCTGGCCCTTGGCGACAAAGGCACCGTCTTCGTGGGGAGCCGCAAAGGAAAAAATGTCTTTGCTCTGGTTGATGCCGACCATGATGGTGTCGCCGAGAAGAAATACACCGTTGCCGAGAACCTGAATTCGCCCAATGGTGTGGCTTTCCACAATGGGGCTCTCTACATTGCCGAGATCAGCAAGATCTGGAGGATCGACAATATCGAATCCACGCTCGAGCACCCGGCCAAACCCGTCCTCGTTTTTGATAGCCTGCCCACTGACACCCACCATGGATGGAAATACATAGCATTCGGCCCCGATGGCAAACTCTATATCCCCGTTGGCGCGCCCTGTAACATTTGCAATGACTCGGAAAAAGATCCACGATATGCTTCCATCACACGGATGAACCCCGATGGTACAGGATTCGAAGTATATGCCAGTGGCATAAGAAACACCGTCGGTATGACCTGGCATCCACAATCCAAAGAGCTATGGTTCACTGACAACGGCCGCGATCAGCTGGGGGATGATATTCCGCCGGATGAACTCAACATCGCCATAAAGAAGGGTGAACACTTTGGCTATCCCTATTGCCATGCAGGAGAAGTACTGGATCCTGACTTTGGAAAGGGGAAGAAATGCGAGGACTACATGCCCCCCGCACGAAAACTCACTCCTCATGGCGCCTCACTTGGAATCAAATTCAACACCGGCACCATGTTCCCGGCCAAATACAAAAACCAGGTCTTCATCGCCGAACATGGTTCCTGGAACCGCACCCAACCGATCGGTTACCGGGTAATGCTGGCTACCATTGAAGGGACTAGCGTTAAAACTTACGAACCCTTCATTGATGGATGGCTGAAAAATGGCGAAGCCTGGGGAAGACCGGTTGATGTGCTTTTTTTAAAAGATGGGTCGATGCTTGTGTCGGACGATCTTGCAAATGTGGTTTACAGGGTTAGCTATGCGGGTAAATAGCCAGGCTTTATCTTTGCGGCATGTTAAAGGAGATCCTTATCAATGCAACGGAGGCAGGAGCAGCCGTACTGAAGCACTATTTTGCAAACAAGAACCTCAGGATCAGCAACAAGGAAGGCGTCAATAACCTCGTTACCGAGGCTGATCACGCAGCCGAAAAAGCCATCATCGAAACCATCAGGGAACAATTTCCGGATCATTTTATCCTAAGCGAGGAAGTGGGTGAGATCCGTTCGGAATCCGAATATAAGTGGATTATCGATCCCATCGACGGAACGGTGAATTATGCGCATGGTATCCCGATCTGCTGTGTTTCGATCGGGCTCGAACACAAAGGAAAGATGATCCTGGGCGCCGTTTACAATCCCCTGCTTAATGAATTTTACATCGCCGAACTTGGCAAAGGCGCAACCCTAAATGGCGATCTGATCCGTGTGAGCGCTAAGGAAAAAGTAATGGATGCCTGCCTGGTCACCGGATTTCCCTACACATACCTGGACAATCCAAACGGCCCACTCCAGGTCTTCGACCGTTTTATTCGCAGGGGCGTGCCAGTCCGCAGACTGGGTTCCGCGGCCATGGACCTGTGCTGGGTAGCCGCAGGAAGATTTGATGGTTTTTATGAACATAAACTTCAAGCCTGGGACAGCGCTGCCGGTTTCCTAATGGTTGAAGAAGCCGGTGGAAGGGTTACGGACCTGACAGGAACATATTACAGCCCTTATCAGCCGGGAATTGTGGCTACCAATGGACTGATCCATGACGAGATCCTTCAATGGATCAATCCCTGATGACCCGATCCAATTAAATTGAGCACGATGACTGACCGCACAGAGATCACCTCCCTGGGAGAATTCGGACTGATTGACCATCTCACCAGGAACATAGAATTCCGGAATGTATCATCCATCCTTGGTGTAGGCGATGATGCCGCCGTGATCGACCATTTCGGCAAACAAACCGTGATCACCACCGACTTGCTGATAGAAGATGTTCATTTCGATTTGGTCTATACGCCACTGCGCCATTTGGGTTATAAAAGCGTAGTGGTGAACCTCAGTGATGTCTATGCCATGAATGCGACACCCACCCAGATTACCATGAGCATTGGCTTTAGCAACAGGTTCAGTCTCGAAGCACTCGACGAATTCTATGATGGGGTTTATGCGGCCTGTGAAAAATACGAGGTGGACCTGATCGGAGGCGACACCAGCACCTCACAGAAGGGTTTTATCATTTCTGTTACGGCCATCGGGGAAATCATCCCGGAAAAAATCGTCAAAAGGAATACAGCCAAGGCGGGCGACCTGATCTGCTGCTCGGGCGACCTTGGTGCTGCTTACATAGGTCTGCTCTTCCTGGAGCGGGAAAAAAAGATCTACCTGGAAAGTCCCGATGTACAGCCCGATCTTGAAGGTGAAAAATATGTGATCGGAAAACTGCTCAAGCCGGAGGCAAGAAAGGACATCATCGAATTTTTCGAAGCCAACGACATCATCCCAACATCAATGATGGACATCAGCGACGGGCTCAGTTCAGAATTATTGCATATCTGCCATAACAGTCAGCTCGGCTGCAGGATCTACGAAGAAAAAATACCCATCGCCGATGAAATGAAGGCGGCGGCCTATAAGTTCGAAATCGATCCTACCGCCTGCGCCCTCAGTGGAGGTGAAGACTATGAACTTCTCTTCACTATCCCACAATCCGAACATGATAAACTCGTTCTAAACGAGCAGATCAGCGTAATTGGCTATATGACCGACCTGGCGGAAGGAACAGAAATCATTACAAAAGGTGGGAATCAGTATAAGCTGACCGCCCAGGGCTGGAACGCATTTAAATGATGATATCCTTGGTAATCCGAAATCAGATAGGAACCCTTAAATGCAAATTGCTTGCTTCCCTATCAGGGTGCCTGATGTTGTTCTTACTGTTTTCCTGTTCGGTTTCAAAAAATGTTGTCAACAGAAAATATCCGCCTGCCCAATTAAAAAAAGACTTTCAGATTTTTCGCGGTGCGCTGGAAGAATCTCATCCCAGTTTATATTGGTTCACGCCTAAAGACAGCATGGACTTGATTTTCAACGCAGGCTACAGCGGCATCCAGGATTCCCTGACCGAACGCGAATTCAGGACCCGATTGTTGAAGGTTGTGGCCGCCATGCGCTGCGGACATACTTCTGTGTCCTACTCAAAAAAATACTCTCGATATCTGGACACAGCCGACCTGAAATTGTTTCCCTTGCTTTTTAAAGTGCTCGACGACACATTGGTAATCACCAGGAACCTCAACGAGAAAGACGAAGTGCTGAGCAGGGGAACGGTAGTCACGTCCATCAATGGCCGTTCAGCGGCTTCGCTGATCGACACCTTGATAGATTATACTACCGGAGACGGGTACTCGAAAACTGGAAGGCTGCAGTCGCTGAGCTCCTGGGGAAACTTCGGTGTTCTTTACAGGAACGTTATCGGTCTGCCTGACAGCTTTAATATCGGTTATGTTGACAACCAGGGTTACGCCAGGGAAAAGTTGATTCCTGTATTCAAGCCGGTATCAGACTCCTCCAATTCCGACACGCTGAAACCCGAAAAATACACAGCCAGGGAAAGGCGAAATCTGCGGTCGCTGTCTACCAGGAGCCTGCAGGTGGACACCCTGCTAAAATCCGGCTACATGTCCCTGAATACTTTCGCCAGGGGCAATGGCCTGAAAAAATTCTTCCACCGGTCTTTCCGTACGATGGATAACTATGGATTGAAATACCTTGTCATAGACCTTCGTTCAAACAGCGGAGGCGACGCAAGTAATTCAACCCTTCTGACACAGTACCTTGTTGACCATCCCTTTCGTATCGCCGATTCGTTGTACACCATTAAAAGAACGACGCGGTACCGCGACTATATTCCTTTTCAGCCGATATACTGGCTGATGATGAAGGCTGTGACAAAGAAGCGTGCCGATGGCAAATTTCATTTCGGATATTTCGAACGGCACGAGTTCAAACCCAAAACCGCCCATCATTTCAATGGGCAGATATATTTGCTCACGGGTGGCAATTCATTTTCCGCCACTACCTTGCTGGTGCGGGAACTCAAGGGGCAGAAGAACCTTACGATTGTTGGTGAAGAAACTGGTGGCGGAGGATATGGCAACACCGCCTGGATCATTCCGGAACTGACTTTGCCGAATACAAAACTCCGGATAGGTATTCCAAAATTCAGGTTGGTGATGAAAAAGGACCTGGTGCATGCGGGCAGAGGAGTGTTCCCCGATATTGAAGTGTCGCCAACACCCAATGACATACGCGAGGGCCGGGACGTCAAGGTGGAAAAGGTCAGGGAGCTGATACTCATGCAGCATTACAACTGATGCTGTGCGCCATCTCCGACCATAAAGCTGTCGGCATCTTTCAGAAAGGGCAATTTCTTTCTTAATTCATCAATGCGTTCCGCAGACAGAGAAGCCGTATATAATTCATCCTGCTGACCAGAAGAATGAAGCACCTGTCCGAGTGGATCTGCGATCAGGGATTCGCCCGTGTGGTTGTTGTTATTCCCATCCAGACCAATTCTGTTTACACCAACAACGTAACTCTGATTTTCAATTGCCCTTGCCTGCAACAATGTTTTCCATGCGTGTATTCTTGGTTCAGGCCAATTGGCCACATAGATGATCAGGTCGTATTCAGGTTCCACCAGAGCAGCAACAGCCTGTCGCTTCACCGGATCAAGCGGCACTGATTGACGCGACCAGACCGGAAACCTCAGGTCATAACAGATCAGCAGGTTGATCTTCCATCCCTTAACAGAAGCGATCAGGCGCTTATTACCCGGAGTATAATGCTGGTCTTCACGGCCTGCCCCAAAAAGATGCCGTTTATCATAGTATCCGAATTCCCCTTGTGGTAACATCCAAACGAACCGGTTGTAAAATTTCCCTCCTTCCCTGATCATCAGGCTGCCGCCAATGATAATACCATTCGATGCCGCCATCCTTCGCATCCAGGCTACCGCTGGGCCATCCATGGTTTCCGCGAACCGCTCAGGATTCATCGAGAATCCGGTGCTGAACATCTCCGGGAGAATGATGATCTCCATCTTCTCTTTGTGAGCATTGATCTTCTCTTCGAACATCCTCAGATTCGCCTCAGGGTCTTCCCAGTAAAGATCAGACTGTACGATCGTAACAAGCAGGGATGGCGATTTCATTCTGAGCGGGTTTGTTCATTAATTACTGTCAGACAAAGATCGCGTTCATATCCTTTTTGCAGGAGATAATCCATGAGCTTTCTTTTTTTTATGAACCCATTCTTCTCCCCGCTCAGTGTTGCCCGTTTTTTTTCCGCCAGTTTTCTCAGAGTCTTTTCATACTCATCCTGTTCAATTTCCCGGAGCCCGATCTTCATGCAATAGGCGCTGATTCCTTTCTGCTTCATTTCATAAATGATCTTCACCCGTCCCCATTGTTTCATTCTGAATTTTCCCCCTGCAAAGGCCTTCGCGAACCTTTCTTCATTGAGATAATCTTCCTCAATCAGTCTGGAAAGGGTGGTTTCCACGTCCTTCTTCCATAAACCCAGTGAGTATAACTTGTCTTTTACTTCCTGGTGGGTCCTTTCCTGGTAGCCACAGAAATGTTTCAGTTTTTGAAAAGCCTGGTCCGGCGTGAGGTAGTTTTTCTGGATCATCGTTCAATCAGCTTTCTTCCAGTCTTGGTGTGCATCCATAATGCTGGATGAGGATCTTGTCATAATCCTCCGCCTTTTTAAACAACAAGCCAAACATTTTCGTGCCGGTTTCCTTGTTCAGATCAAGGTCGTTCACCACGCCCGAAAGTACGATGTTCTGTCCCGAGCAACTCAGCACCAGCCCGTCAATACAATGGTTTTCCCTGAGCAGGAATTCATACAGCGTCCTGATCCGCTGACTGTCCTGCGGCAGCTGGCATAGATAAGCGTCTCCACTGATGAAGAAGCTTTCCGTATTGTATGCGATCCTGATTCTGGCGCTGCCTTCGCGCACCTCCCATTTATTGGTGCCTTCCCTTGCGAGCCGGATGTTCTTCCCCAGCTCCTTTAAAATTTCTTCGATCAGACGCGCGGGACCCGAGGGTGAGATGTCCGTAATCGGTATTTCGGGAATTTCAACAGAAGTGCCACAGGAAGGACAATACTTTCCTGCTTCGATATTTGAAAGCAGGACCAGAAAGTCGCAATTTGGACAACGTGTTGAGGGTGATCCGCGGTAAGGGAAATAGAGATCGAGCGCAACCTTCAGGTAGGAAACAGGCAGCGCAAAACCAAGGTTGTCGCCGCCTTTGATGATGAAGGTGTTTACGCCGATCACTCCACCTTTCTCATTGACGAGCGGACCTCCGCTATTACCAGGATTTATCGCCGCGTCGATCTGAATAAATTTCAATCCCTGTCGCACCCGGTCCACTTTGGATATTACGCCCTGGGTTGCCGTATAGTTTAATCCATAGGGATGTCCGATTGCCATCACTTCATCCCCATCCTTGAGCAATTTATCATCCCCTAGCAGGATGTCCGGAAACTCGGCCTTGGGAGGTGGCTGGATAAATGCCAGGTCGTGTTTTTTGTCGGTGTACCATACTTCCGAAAGGCGCTTGGGAAAGGCCTTGCCGGCAATGGTGAGTTCAGCGGCCTTCCCGACTACATGCTCATTTGTAACGATGAGGTCGTAAGCCTTAAGATAGAAGCCCGTACCGCTACTGCCATTGGCATTAATTTGAATAACGGCATGTTGAAAGTTTTCTATGATGCTTTGAAATTCCATGATGCATTAATCAAAATCCATTTGTGCAATCTCCTTCAAAAAACTTTCATTAAAGTCAATCAACGTGCTGTACTCCAGCTCCCTTGTGTTGAAATTCAGGGAAGGGTATTTTGGTGTCCAGGAATTGATCACTTCCATGATCGCGTCTTCTATGTCATTTCTAAAAAATTCATTTTTTGATTCGTCATAGTATTTAACACGAAATCCCAGGTCAAAAAAGTAATCCTGGTAATTGATATTCATAAACAGTTTGAAAAGCTGACTCAGTGGAGAGGGCAGGCTGTAAGAATACTGGCAGTATGCAAAACCGTACTCCATCACCTTTAGTGCAATCTCCGGATAATTATTGTCGCGATACCATTTCATGTTTTCCAGAGAGGTATCGATTGCATCAGTGACCGTCTTGTGCGCGCCAGGGGCGACGATGGCAAAACTGTGCCGGGATCTGAAAAAATGAAGGGCCAGTTCCTCATTGGTTTTGGCGAGTAGTTTTTTGAACCCCTCGATCATCAGGGGATTTCTTTCCGGAGCAGACTTGTCTTCTTTGCCATAGTAAGCGGAAGCGATTTTTTCCAGGTCCTGGAGTAGCTTGCCTTCCGGCAGGGTGAGGTAATCGATCCTGAATACGAGAGAAAGGAGCAGGTAGGAGATGCCGCCGGAGAACTTTTCCTGATCCAGTGAATCAACGATCTGCATTGAGGTTTCGATCCATTTACGCAAATAACGGAATTTGATTTCCTTCTCTGCATCGGCGAGGGTGGTGACATGATCGTGGTCGATTGGACTAAGGCTGCTGAATTCATCAAGCAGGAGGTCATCCTGTTTGTCGGCTTTGGTGGCCAGTTCTTTCAGTCCATAATAGATCTTGTTCGGGCTCGCGGAACTCAGGTCACAGTCGAATTTCATGTAGATAATGCCCTCTCGTAGTGAATACCGGCTGTAATAGAGGTTGAAATTCATCTCGAGCAGCCGCCTCATCACCGGTACAGCGGGCTTGTCCAGTTTAGCGAGTTGGACCTCGGCTGTAAATCTTGAAGCATTGATCTGCCCCCTTACGAGCTTTGAACCCTGGTGAAGCTGGAAATTGAAACCATCGGGGGTGGATTCAAGAATAACATTTTCTTCTTTGGGGTCTGCGAGGTAAGCGAAGATCTTTTCGCTGCTTTTGTAATATTCCTTTCCCCTGAATAGCTGGTCGGCCTCTGTCCAATGCGCCACCTGATCAACAGTTTTGTTGTTGTCGGAATACCTTCCGAAGGGTATTTGCGGCTCCTCTTCCTGCTTCTTCGACCAGCCAAACAGTTTGTCTAATACCATAGAAAAGGGTTGTCCTGCAAATTGACGGAGAAATTACATAACCTGCTTGATTTTCAGTAAAAAAACAACGTTTTTTCAACGCGCTGCGCCGGTGATGATAGCGGTTTTGGCACATGTGGGATTCTGCTCATTTTCCCTTAGGTTTGCTGAAATTCATAATAGATCTTCGCATGAAATTCATCGTTTCATCTTCAGCCTTATTAAAGCAGCTTCAGCAAATCAGTGGTGTGATCAACAGCAATACGGTTCTTCCCATTCTTGAAGATTTTTTGTTCGACATCAATAATAATAAATTGAGCGTTGTTGCTACTGACCTGGAAACGGTGATGAAAGTACAGCTTGAAGTGGAGGCCAACGGCTCCGGGAAGGTTTGCATACCGGCACGCATACTGGTCGATTCCCTCAAAAACCTCCCCGACCAGCCCCTTACCTTTAATATCGACAAGAATTTCGGCATCGAGATTACCAGCGATAATGGTAAGTACAAGGTGATGGGTGAGAACCCCGACAACTTCCCCAAGGAACCCGCCGCTGACGAAACAACATCCTTCACCATCAGTTCTTCGGCGTTGGTGACTGCTATCAATAAGACTTTGTTCGCGGTGAGCACCGACGACCTGCGTCCGGCGATGACGGGTGTGTATTTTGAAATGTCAAAGGACTCACTTCAGTTTGTTTCCACGGATGCGCACAGGCTGGTCCGTTTTAAAAGGGCTGATGTTCATTGCCCCGCCACGGATTCCATGATCGTTCCCAAAAAACCGCTGACCCTCTTGAAGGCAGCCATGCCGATGAATGAGGATGAACTGACGGTGAGTTATAACAGCAACCACCTTTTTGTAAAACATGGCACTACCCAGCTGAGCTGTCGCCTGATCGACGCACGCTTCCCGGACTATAAAGTGGTGATCCCCCTGGACAACCCTTACAAACTCACTGTCAACAAACAGGAATTTCAGAGCGCATTAAAGAGGGTCAGCATATTCAGTAATAAAAGCACCAACCAGGTTGTGGTAAATATCACCGGTAGCGAACTTCAGTTGGCGGCGCAGGATATAGATTTCTCTTTCGAAGGCACGGAACGTATGAAGTGCCAGTACAACGGAGAGGATCTGCAGATCGCATTCAATGCGCGTTTCCTGATCGAAATGCTGAATGCTACAGATAGCGAAGAGGTAACCATCGACCTGTCTACGCCCACTAAGGCGGGGATTCTCAAACCAGCCACCCAGGAAGACAGCGAAGAGTTGCTGATGCTGGTGATGCCGTTGATGCTGAATACGTAAAAAGAATTTCACGCCAAAAGATTTCACACCAAGCGCCACGAAGGCTTCACGCGAATACGCAAAGTAGACGCAAAGGCGCAAAAACGGTCGGTCTTTCCTTGCGCCTTTGCGCTGAGCTGATAGCAATTACAAAATAACTGCAATTGCGCCTTTGCGTGAAATCACCTTACATTTCCTGCGGTTCACGTGAACTACTGTTGCTGTTGCTGCTGAATCATCTCCATATATCTCCTGTAGGAATTGCTATCTCCATCATTATTGCCGGGGGCGGGCTGAGGTGTCAGTAATATCATATTGTCCTCGTGGCGGTGTCCATCCTCGTAACTGACGGAAACGCCCACATGAAGCACATGTTGGGAAGTACCTTTATAAGATCCGCGAACGGGTGAACAGTCGCTGAAATTCCTTCCCACAGCAAGCCGCACATGCAGGTCGCTGACTACGCAGTTATTTGTCGGATCGAGCCCCAGCCACCCATAGAATGGAATATAGACTTCCACCCATGCGTGTGTAGCCCCTTCACCTCTCATGCCGTTCTTATTCGGGCAGATATACCCACTCACGTATCGCGCAGGCACACCAAGCATCCGCAACATCACGATCAGGATGTGCGCAAAGTCCTGGCAGACCCCTGCCTTCAGCACCCATACCTCTTCAATGGTCGTTTCGACAGTGGTTATCCCCTTTATGTATTTGAAATTCCGGTAGACGAAGTCGGTGAGTTGCTTACAAACCTCCAACGGGCTTAGCTTGTGGTCGTATTGTTCTACCATCACTCTCATTTCCCCATCCGATGGAAACCGTACTACCTTAAAGAAGTCGATAAATGGCAGCTCATTTTTCAGGCCGATCAGGTGTTCCCATTGTTCTTCACGGTTGATCACGTCCTGGGCCGGTTCTCTAAGGTGGGTCACCACTTCGATCTTACTGTCGATCACCAGTTCGGTGTGGGGTTCTGCATGCATAAACAGACCCACTTCATTGCCATAATAATCATTATAGATCTCCACCGGCGGGTTGCTGGTGATCATGAGATTCTGCTTCAGCACTTCCTGGTAGTCGTCCTTGATAGGAAAGAGGATCACCTGGTTGGCGCTGTCCCTTACCGGAACGTGGTAATTGTATTTAGTGACATGATGGATCTTAAATCGGGGCATGGATCTGCGTGTTATAATGAGTATGCAAAATAATGTTGGTTGAGGGAATTTGCAATATTGTACAAGTCTTCTTTGACACGGAAGAGGTAGGCATGCAAACCTTGTTTCATGATTGAGTCGGCAGTTGAGTACCTCACCCGGCTGTGTAACTCGCCAATCATGAAATTGAGTTTGTTGTAGCCGTCCGTATTTCGTTCGCTTCTGAGCCTTTCAAAATACCTGTGCAGCCGGTTGATGGAGTAGATGATCGACCTGGGAAAGTTACCATTGAGTATCACCTGTTCGATCACATTTCTTGCTTCGAGACCGCCACGATAGGTTTTAAGGTATAATTCATACCCACTAATAGAATTCAGCAGGTGTTTCCAGTATTCGGCGCCGGCGTCTTCGGATATGCCTTCATTCTCGTTAACAAATTTCACCCCCAGGATGTCGGCCACCTGCACAGCGCGCTCGAGGAACTTGCCGATGTTGATAAAGGAATATCCTTCGCCCCTGATCATGGTCATGTCGGCCGTTCCATAATAGGACACACATTGCCTGGTCAGCCCATCAAGGATGGTGATTGGGTCTTCTTTGAGCAAGGCAGAATTCAGCTGTTCTTCTTTGATGGAATGATAGAATTCATTCAGGCACTGCCAGAGCTCCTTGGTAATATGGTCCTGGCCACTCCGCGCGTTCTCTCTTGCCCGGGTGATGATGTTGATGATCGAATTCCTGTTTTCCCGGTTGCTCACCATGTATTGAAGTACCGCCCGGCTGTTGCGGGTCAGGGAGTTGATCGGAGTGTCGTCCAGAATGGTGAACATTTTGAGGACGGGTTTCCAGGAAAACTCTTTGAAATCCTCCTGGGAAAATGCATAGTTAACGCGAAGCATTCTTATTATGCCGTCGCTTCGTTCCATATAACGGCTCATCCAGTATAAACTATCCGCAACCCTGCTTAACATGCAAGAAATTTAATTTTCTATTTCGATAATACCCAGGTGTCCTTACTTCCTCCTCCCTGCGATGAATTCACAACCAACGATCCTTCCCTCAGCGCTACACGGGTCAATCCACCAGGCACGATTTCAATGCCACTAGGCGAGCAGAGTGCATAGGGTCGCAAGTCCACCCGTCTCGGCGTTAGTGCACCATTCATATAACAGGGTGCCGATGACAGGCTGATGATCGGCTGCGCGATAAACTGTCGCGGATCCTGCATCACGGCTTCCAGGTAATTGCTGATCTCTTCATCCGAACTGGAATGCCCCATCAGCATTCCGTAGCCTCCGCTTTCATTTGTTTTTTTGATTACCATGCTCTGCACGTTCTTAAACACATAATCCCGCTGATCGGGTATGCCTAGCTGATAGGTCGGCACGTTCTTCAAAATGGGTTCTTCGTTTAGGTAGTACCTGATCATTTCGGGCACAAAACTGTAAATGGCCTTGTCGTCGGCCACTCCATTGCCCAAAGAGTTCACGATGGCCACATTTCCTTTCCGATAAGCGCTCATGATGCCCGAAACACCCAGGGTGCTTTCGGGCCTGAATACCAGTGGGTCCAGAAACTCATCGTCCACCCTCCGGTAGATCACGTCCACCTGCTGAAGACCCGAGGTGGTTTTCATGTATACCCTGTGGTTGTCCACTACCAGGTCGCGGCCTTCCACCAGTTCAACCCCCATCATCCGGGCCAGGGTCGTGTGTTCAAAATAGGCAGAATTGAACATGCCGGGTGTAAGGACCACAATGGTCGGATGAGCGATCTGCCTCGGCGAAAGAGACATCAGGTTTTTGTGAAGCAGGCTGGGATATTCCATCACGCTCCTGACTTGATTGGCGGGTAACAGATCCGGGAAGATCCTCTTGGTGATCTCCCTGTTTTCCAGCATATAGCTCACCCCGCTCGGAGTCCTGAGGTTGTCTTCGAGTATATAAAAGGACCCATCACTGTTCCTGATCAGGTCGATGCCGGCAATGTGGACATATATGTCATACGGTACCGGGAAACGGTACATCTCCCGCAGGTAGTGCGGGCAGCTGTACACCATATCGGCGGGCACTACCCTGTCCTTGATGATGAATTGGTTGTTGTAAACGTCTTTGAGAAAGAGGTTGAGGGCCTTCAGCCTCTGTGTTATACCCTTTTCGATATGGTCCCATTCGACTGCGGTGATGATCCTGGGGATGATGTCGAAAGGAAAGATCTTCTCAATGCCCTCGCCACTATTGTATACAGTGAACGTTATCCCCTGACTCATGAACAGCATCTTGGCCATTTCTTCCTTCTTGTTCAGTTCTTCCACGCTGAGCTGATGCATGAATTCCACAACATTCCGGTACTGCTCACGCAATTGGTTGTTGCTGTACATCTCGTCCCAGGTCTGGGAGTCCACAAAATAATTGTTAAGCAGTTCGTCGGCTTTCATACCTGAAGTTTCATCAAATGGCGGCTGGAATCGATAGGCAGGAAAAGATCGGACTCAACCAAATATAAAAAACAAAACACTAATTTCCTTCCCTTATTAATCAGGCCTTACTTTTATAAGATAATGTATGGAATGAAGACAATTGCCATGATTCCTGCGCGGTATAACGCGACCAGGTTTCCTGCCAAACTGATGCAGCCACTGGGGGAGAAGACAGTTATAAGCCACACCTACGACAATACTCTTGCTACCGGTTTGTTTGATGAAGTGATCGTGGTTACCGACAGCGACATCATTTTTGATGAAATTTCTTCGCGCGGGGGCAGGGTAGTGAAAAGTCTGCGCCAGCACGAAAGTGGAAGCGATCGCATTGCCGAGATCGCCATCGGTCTCGAAACCGATGTGATCGTGAATGTTCAGGGCGACGAACCCTTTGTGCAGAAAGCCCCCCTGCAGGCATTGCTGAAAGTATTTGAAGGGGGCCAGGGAGCCGGTGTGAAGGTGGCTTCTCTGATGCAGCAGATCACCGACCCTGCGGTCATCAGCGACCCCAACTTTGTAAAAGTTGCCGTGGACCTGGAATTCAACGCCTTGTTCTTCAGCAGGAGTGTTTTACCTTATGCCAGGAACAAAGAGATCAGCATTCCCTATTACGAACACATCGGCGTTTATGCCTTTCGGAAGCAGGCCTTACTGGATTTCACATCCTGGCCAATCACACCCCTGGAGGCCGCAGAAAAAATTGAATGTCTTCGCTATCTTGAACATGGAATCAGCCTGAAAATGGTGCTCACTGAATATATGGGTGTTGAAATTGACACTCCGGAAGACCTGCAGCGCGCGCTGGCTTTGATCTGATCAATATAAATATTTCAAAAGATTGCTGATATGAATTCACGTTTATGGGGCATCGACCTTGGAGGAACAAAGATTGAAGGGGTCGTTCTTGAATCACTGGAAAATCCCAAACCATTGGTCAGGCTAAGAGTTGATGCTGAGGCTCAGAAAGGATACGACTCCATTCTTCTACAGATCAGGAAGCTGGTACAAATGATGGAACAGGAGTCCGGGCAGCCGCCAAAAAAGATCGGCTTTGGCACACCGGGAGTGCTTGACCCGCTACTGATGACGATGAAAAACTGCAATTCAACAGCGTTGAATGGCCAACCTTTGCAAGAAGACCTCGAAAAACTGCTTGGCGTGCCTGTGGCGCTGGCTAATGATGCCAACTGTTTCGCCCTCGCGGAAACCAAATGGGGGATCGTAAAAGAAAAAGCCCCCGACGCCAAAGTGGTTTTCGGTATCATCATGGGTACCGGCGTAGGCGGTGGCCTTGTATTTCATGGCGGTCTGTGGAACGGAAAGCATGGCATCGGAGGTGAATGGGGACATAATTTTCTCGATGAGTCTGGCGGGCCATGTTACTGCGGTAAAACCGGCTGCGTGGAAAAGATTTTATCGGGCCCCAGCCTGGAAAAGTATTACACATCCATCACGGGGAACAAGTTGAAACTCCGGGAAATCATCGGTAGATATGACTCCGGTAACGACGCGGCTGCGAAACAGACCGTAGACCGTCTCATCCACTTTTTTGGAAAAGCCATTTCAGTAGTCACCAACATCCTCGACCCTGACGTGTACGTGATAGGTGGAGGTGTGGGAAATATTGACTTGATCTATACCGAGGGCGCCCGATCTTTACAGCAATTTATTTTTAATAACAGGGTAGACGTGCAGATACTCAAGCCTTCGCTGGGCGACAGTGCCGGTGTTTTTGGTGCCGCCGCCCTCGTCGACAACCAGTAAATCGCAAATTCAATTCTTATGAAGTTCCGGAATTTCAAAATGGTGGATTATGTAGTGTATGGACGCGGTTGCTTTTCCCAGCTGGCAGAGATCATAACACCACGCAGGAAGCAGGATGCTCCCATGATCTTTCTCGTCGACCATTTTTTTCAAAACAAACCCCTGATATCCCGCGTGCCTGCCGAAGGGAAGGACAAGATCATCTTTGCTGATATCACCTATGAGCCAAAGACCAGTTATGTTGACGCCATTGCCAACCAGCTCCGGGAAGAGTTTGGCAAGGTAAGCGGCATCATTGGAATCGGAGGCGGCTCTGCAATGGATCTGGCAAAAGCGGTTGGACTGATGATGAACAATCCCGGATCCTCTGCCGATTACCAGGGATGGGACCTGGTAAAAAACCCGGGAGTCTATAAAGTCGGGATCCCTACGCTAAGTGGCACTGGGGCCGAAGTATCCAGAACCACAGTGCTTACAGGTCCAACGAAGAAACTTGGGATGAACTCCGACTTCACCCCATTTGACCAGATCGTCCTGGATCCCGAACTAACCACCGGCGCTCCGGTAAACCAGCGATTCTACACGGGCATGGATTGTTATATTCACTGCATTGAAAGCCTCCAGGGAACCTACCTGAATGAATTCAGTAAATCATATGGCGACAAAGCCCTGGATCTTTGCCGGAAAGTATTTGTTGAAAAAGAAAGCTGGAACGATGAATCCGACGACCAGCTGATGATGGCTTCCTATGCCGGTGGCATGAGTATCGCTTACTCACAGGTGGGAGTGGCCCATGCCGTCAGTTACGGACTGAGCTATCTCCTGGGAACCAGGCATGGCATCGGCAACTGCATCGTGTTTGACAAACTGGAAGAATACTACCCCGAAGGTGTAGCCGAATTCAAATACATGGTGAAAAAGAATGGCGTGGACATTCCTCAGCAGGTCACCAAAGGATTGAGCGAGGAAGATTTTGATAAAATGATCAACGTTTCTCTTGGCATGAAGCCCTTGTGGGAAAATGCCCTGGGGAAGGACTGGGAAAAAATTATGACGCGGGATAAGCTGCGCGCACTATACGGCCAGCTGTAAACTCAATTGCTCCCCATGGAACTCAAGCCCGACAAATACCTGCGATTCCTTGGCGTTCCTGCGCTATTCGGCACAGACCGCACCAAAAAAATACTCGCGGTCAACCCCACGATTGCCCCGGTGAGGGAAGAAGCCGCCGAAGTCCGGATCTTCGTT
>Ga0193752_1000836_pt1 | contig 27593 bp, 33 predicted proteins | sample H1c1metaG_FD_144924 | JGI IMG/M metagenome (GOLD analysis project Ga0193752, IMG submission 144924) | Soil microbial communities from a riparian zone of the East river system, Colorado, United States - H1c1 | ecosystem: Environmental > Terrestrial > Soil > Riparian zone | place: USA: East River...
CGCGAGGCGGTGGACGTCAAGGTGCGCGAGCTGCTCGAGATGGGCGCCACCCTGGTGCAGGAGGCGGAGCTCGCCGACGGCGTGTGGACCGCGGTGTGCGAGAAAACCTGAGCCGGCGCGGCTAGCGCAGGCGCAGCTGCACTTCCATTTCATCGAGGCCGCGCGGGTCGCGCGCGGCATGGCTCACGGTCTGTGCGCGCTCGAGATAGCCGCGCGCCGCGTCGCGGTCGCCGGCGGCGGCGCTGGCGCGCGCCAGCTCGATCAGGTCGGCGTGGATCTTGCGCGGGTCGGCGAGCGAGTGGTCGATGGCGAGCGCCTGTTCGAGAGCGGCAACCGCTGCCGGGTGCTCGCCGTTCGCGAGCCTCGCGCGCCCGGCATTGCGTAGCGCGTTCGCCTGCTCGACGCGGTCGCCGCGCGAGCGCGCGGCGTCGGCCGCGGCCTGCGCCAGCCGCGCCGCCTCGGCGGGCTGGCCGCCGTCGAGCGCAAGCTGCGACTTGACGTTGAGCAGGGCGGGCGCGAGTTCGCAGGCGAGCCGCTCGCAGCGGCGCTCGGCGCGCGCCGTCCACTCGGCGGCGGCGGCGCGATCACCGGTCGCCAGCTCGAGGATCGCGCGTCGCAGCTCGGCCTGCAGCCGGCGCCGCTCCGGGAACGCTCGCCGCGCGTCGTCGAGCACGATCTTGAGGGCATCGCGCGCCGATCCTTCCCGCCCCATCCATTGGTACACCACCGAGAGGTTGATCGCGTTCGCGGCGATGGCATCCACGTCTTCCACGGAGCGCGCGAGGGCGAGCGCCTCTTCGTAGCGCCGTGCGGCGGCGGCATAGTCGCCGGCGCGCACCGAAGTGGCGGCGCGCGCGTTCGCGTCGACGGTGCGTGCGCCTACCGGCGGCAGCGGCGCGCTCGGTGGCGTGCCGCAGCCGGCGCAGAGCAGCGCGGCCGCGGCCGCGGTGCGCCAGGCGGTCATTGCCGCCCCGGCCCGGGCGCGCCGCGCGCCTCGAAGCTGTCGATCGGCAGCGTCGCGTCGGGCGTGTCCTTGAACGCGTCGGAGAGCGGCCAGACGCGCTTCGCCGCGCTGAACACCTCGCTCGCGTCGCGCATCGCCGACTCGCTGCGGTCGATGACGGGGCGCACGCCGCGCAGCGTTTCCTGGGCCTCCGCCGCGGTCTGGCGCAACTGGCCGACCGCGCCGTCGATCGAATCGAGCGTGGTGGCGAGCTTGCCGGCGAGCGCCGGGGCGGAACGCTCGATGCTTTCGCTCGCGCGCTGCGCCGACTGCAGCGCCGCGCCCGCCTGGCGGCTGATGTCGGCGGTGGCGCGGTCGGCGTTCTCGATCAGCCGGCGCATCGCCTTGTGGGTTGCCGGCAGCTGCTCGGCCTCGGCGCGCAGCGCCGCGAGGATCACCACCACGTCCTCACCCGTGCGGTTGACCTGCGACAGCGCCTGCTTGAGCTCGGCGAAGGCGGGCGCCGCCTGGCGGCGGAACTCCTCCACGATCTCGGAGATGCCGCGGCTGCGGTCGAACTCGATCTGCTCGCCCTCGACGAGCTCGCCGCTGATCGGCTTGCCGGGGATGATCTCGATCACGCTCGCGCCGATCACGCCCGATTCGCGGGCGAACCGGGCGCGGGACCCCTTGGGGATGCGCGGCATGTGCTGGCTCATGATGCCGAGCTGCACGTCGACGCCGCCGGAGACGAGGTGCATCTCCCTGACCGAGCCGATGGTGAAGCCGAAAAGCTTGACCGGCATCCCGGTGCTGATGCCCAGGGCGTCCGGCGTGATCACGCGGATCATGGTCTGGTGCACGAACCAGCCCTGCTTGTGCGCGACGATGCCGACGAAGGTGAGCACGAGCAGCAGCCCGACCAGCAGGAACGCGTTGACCTTGGCGAGCAGGTGCGGAAACCTGACCGGCGGCTGGAATTCTTCGCTCATGGGAGCCCCTCCTCCGCCAGGTCCACGAACAGCAGCGTGCCCTCGGGCTGGCGGGCCCGATATTCTGCCTCGAAGCGCGCCGCGCGGGCGCTCTGTTCGCGATTCAGGCCCTCGCCGAGGTCGTCGATCACGGCGAGCGCCGGCTCCTTGGCGAGCAGGCGCACGAAGGCGACCAGCTTTCTTTCGAAGGGATCCATCTCATCGGGCAGGCGGGCGAGGAAGCGCTGCGGATCGGCGCCGAGGGAGGCGAGCGCGTCGCGCGCGGTCCTGGCGATGCGCTCGACCGGGTGCGTGCCGTGATAGGCGGCCTGCAGCGAGATGTTCTCCCAGGCGTTGAGATTGGAAATCAGGCCCATCGCCCGGGTAAGGACCCCGATGCGGTCGTGCAGGCGGGCGCGATCCTGGCGCTTGAGGCCGCGCACGGTCTGGCCGAAGAGCTCGAGCTCCTCGCCGGCCGCGACGCGCGTCGCCAGCACCGCTCCGATGAGTCGCGTCTTGGCTTCGCTATCCGGCAGGCGCAGGCGCTGCGTGCTTCCGCCGGGCACCTCGATGAAGACCGGCGTGCGCCCGTCGCGCCTGAGGTCGTAGCGCAGGGCGAGGGCGCTCATGCCACCGCCTTGACCAGCCCGAAGAAGAGCACGCCGAACACCAGGTAGGCGAACACGGCATTGATCGTGAGCACCGCGACCGCGCTCTGCGTGACCGCACGGGTGACCGCCTGCGGCACGCCGTTCTGCGTGAACGCCGGCGGGTTGAGGCCGTGATAGCAGCAGGTGAGGGCGATGGCGAAGCCGAACATCAGGCTCTTCAGGATCGAATAGGCGAAGTCCACCGGCGCCACCAGATCGAAGAACTGCGTGTAGAGCTCGGTGAACGAGGCCTGGATGACGAACGGGCTGAGAATCATGCCGCCCGCCACGGCGAGGAACTGGATGTAGCTGGTGAGCGCGGCGGTGGCAATCATCACCCCCGCCACGCGCGGCACCACGAGGTAGTCATAGGACTCGATCCCCATGCTGCGCAGCGCGTCGGTCTGCCCGCTGATGCGCATCATGGCGAGCTCGGCGGACATCGCGGTGCCGGTGCGCAGGATCACCACCATTGCCGCGGCGAGCGGGCCGACCTCGCGCAGCACCACCCACAGCAGGATCTTGACCGCGAGCGAGGTGTCCGCATCGAGGACCTGCATCGTGAAGGCGATGATGAGCGCGCCCAGGCCCGAGGCGCGCAGCACCACGCCGGTGGAGGCCGTGACCCCGGTGAAGTAGACCTGCCGCAGGAAAGACTCGCGAACCGGCGCCCGGCGCAGCGCGCCCATGCGCAGCGCGACGGTCATGAACAGCCGCAGCCCGCCTTCGACCTCGCGCAGCGCCCGGATCACGCGGTTTCCCTCCCAGCGCTATTCTGCACCAAGCGGCACCGACGACGTTCCTAAGGCCCCCTTTTTCCCTTATAATCCGCGCCTTTTCGCGGTTGACGGGGATTCCCAAAATGGTGGTGATTCGACTGGCGCGCGGCGGCGCCAACAAGCGGCCTTTCTATCACGTGGTGGTGGCCGATTCGCGCCGTGCGGTGCAGGGCAAGTTTCTCGAGCGGCTGGGCTTCTACGACCCGAAGGCCCCCGCGGGCCGCGAGTCGCTGCGCGTCAACCTGGAGCGCGTCAAGCACTGGACCGGCAAGGGCGCGCAGCTCTCGCCCACGGCGAAGCGGCTCGTGAAGCTGTTTGCCAAGAAAGCAGCCTGATAGCCTCGTAGAAATGGGGCGCGTCGCCGGTCACTACGGCGTACGCGGATGGATCCGGGTACAGCGCCCGGAGGCGGCACTGGCGGACTGCGGCAGATGGTGGATCGGCGGGCAGGAGTATCCCGTCGAAGAGGTGAAAGAGCATTCGGGCGCGCTGCTGGCGAAGCTGGCTGGAATCGACAGCCGCGAGGCGGCGCTGAAGCTCAAGGGGTCGGAAGTGGCGGTGCAGCGCGAGTCGCTGCCCAAGCCGGAGCAGGGAACGTATTACCTCACCGACCTCGTAGGCCTCGAGGTGGTGAACGAGCAGGGACAGGTGCTCGGCGTCGTGAAGCGGATGTTCACGAACGGCGCGCAGGAAGTGATGGAAGTGGTCGGGGACCGGGCGAGATTGCTGCCTTGGGTCCCGGCGATAGTCAAAAGCGTCGATCTGGAAAGCAAGCGGATCGACGTGGAGTGGGGAGCGGACTGGTGATCCGCTTCGACGTGGTGACGCTGTTTCCGGAGATGTTTTCGGCAGTCACGCACAGCGGCATCACCAGCCGCGCGCTGGACGCGGGACTGTGGGCGTTGACGACGTGGAATCCACGGGATTTCACGACCGACAACTACCGGACGGTGGACGACCGGCCTTACGGCGGCGGGCCGGGCATGGTGATGCTCGGCGAGCCGATCGAAAGAGCGCTGGATGCGGTCAGGTCCAGCGGCGGCGGCAGGGTGGTGTACCTGACGCCGCAGGGCAGGAAGCTGGATCACCGCAAGGTGATGGAGTTTTCGAAGGAAGGCTCCCTGACCTTGCTGTGCGGCAGGTACGAAGGAATCGACGAGCGCCTGCTGGCGCGGCGCGTGGAGGAGGAGGTCTCGGTCGGAGACTTCGTCCTGTCGGGCGGCGAGCTGGCGGCGATGGCACTGATGGACGCGGTGGTACGGCAGCTGCCGGGGGCGCTCGGCGACGAGAACTCGGCGCTGGAAGAGTCGTTTGCCGACGGGTTGCTCGACTGCCCGCAGTACACGCGGCCGGAAGTTTGGCCGGCCGCCGCCGAGGGAGGACGTGTGCCGGAGGTGCTGCTGTCGGGGCACCACGAGCACATCCGGCGGTGGCGGTTGAAGCAGGCGCTGGGGCGGACCTGGCTGCGCAGGCCCGACCTGCTGGCGGTGAAGACGCTGAACGAAGAGCAAAAGAAGCTGCTGGCGGAATTCCAGCAGGAGCACAGGAGCCGAGCATGAATCTGATCCAGAAACTAGAGCAGGAAGAGATCCAGCGCCTGAAGAAGACCGTGCCCGATTTCGGGCCGGGCGACACGGTGGTGGTCAACGTCAACGTCGTCGAGGGCGAGCGCAAGCGCTCGCAGGCCTTCGAGGGCATGGTGATCGCCAAGCGCAACAAGGGCCTCAATTCCTCGTTCATCGTGCGCAAGATCTCCTCGGGCGAGGGCGTCGAGCGGACCTTCCAGACCTACTCGCCGCTCATCGCGTCGATCGAGGTGAAGCGCAAGGGCGATGTGCGCCGCGCCAAGCTCTATTACCTGCGCGCGCGCTCCGGCAAGTCGGCCCGCATCCGCGAACGCGTCGGTGCGGCCGAAGAGGTCGCCGCCGAGGAGTAGTAGGGGAGTAAAATCGGCTGATGCGCCGCGAAACCGCTGCCATCAGCCCGGTCACCGAGATCATCGCCGCCATCCGCGGCGGCGAGATCGTGGTCCTGGTCGACGACGAGGACCGCGAGAACGAAGGCGACCTGGTCTTCGCCGCCGAGTTCGTCAGCGCCGAGAAGATCAATTTCCTCGCCAAGCACGGGCGGGGACTCATCTGCATGCCGATCACCGAGGCGCATGCCGAGCGCCTCGGCCTCAAGCCGATGGTCGAGCAGAACCGCTCGCGCCACGGCACCAACTTCACCGTCTCCATCGAGGCCGCAGAGGGGATCGCGACCGGCATCTCTGCCCACGATCGCGCCCTGACGATCAAGGTCGCCTGCGCCAACGACTCGACGGCCGAAAACATCGTGCAGCCCGGACATGTGTTTCCGCTCATCGCGCAGGAAGGCGGCGTGCTGGTGCGCGCCGGGCACACCGAGGCCTGCTGCGACCTTGCGCGCCTCGCCGGCCTCGCGCCCGCCGCGGTGCTGTGCGAGATCATGCGCGATGACGGCAGCATGGCGCGCCTGCCCGATCTTCTCGAGTTCGCCGCCGAGCACAAGCTGAAGATCGGCACCATCGCCGACCTGATCGAATACCGCGGCCGCAACGAGTCGCTGGTGCAGCGCGCCGCCGGGCGCGAGATCACAACGCCATGGGGGGATTTTTCCCTTGTGCCGTACCGTGACCTGGCGGTCGGTTCCCTCCACCTCGCGCTGGTTCTTGGGAAGATCGATGCCAAGAAGGAAACCCTCGTGCGGGTGCACGAGCCGCTCTCGATCATCGACCTGCTCGATGTAGGGAGCAGCACGCACTCGTGGGGCGTGGGCGATGCGTTGCAGGCGGTGCAGAAAGCCGGCGGCGGCGTCGTGGTGCTGATGAATTGCAGCCAGCCGGGCGAGGCCCTGGGGGCGGCGAAGCCGCCGAAAGCCGGCCGCTCGATGGACCTGCGCCTCTACGGCATCGGCGCGCAGATCCTGCGCGACCTGGGCGTGGGCCGCATGCGCCTGATGGCGGCACCGCGCAAGATGCCCAGCATGGCCGGCTTCGGCCTGGAGGTGGTCGGATACCTGAGCGGCCCGCGCGCCGAACCGGGTACGGCGGCGAAGCGCTGAGCGCCATGCGCCTGGGCATCGTCGCCAGCCGGTTCAACGAGGAAATCGCCGGCCAGCTGCTCGAACGTGCGCGCGCGGAAGCGCGCAAGCTCGGAATCGAATTCGACGAAAAGTCGGTTCCCGGAGCCCTCGAGATCCCCGTCGCGTTGCAGTGGATGGCCCAATCGCGCCGCTACGACGCGCTGGTCGCGATCGGCGCGGTGATCCGCGGCGACACCTACCATTTCGAGGTGGTCTGCAACGAGTCGGCCCGCGGCGTGATGGATGTGGCGCTCGAGTCCGGCCTGCCGGTTGCCAACGGCATCCTCACCACCAACGACGAGGCACAGGCGGTTGCGCGGCTCGACAAGGGCGCCGAGGCGGTGCGCGTGGCGGTGGAAATGGCGAAACTGCGGGCGGCGCTGCGGACAACAGCGCGGAGCGGCGGCGTGCGTGAAGACCGCTAAGCGCCAGGCGCGCGAGATCGCGCTGCAGGCGCTCTACGCCTGGCAGCTTTCCGGCGGCGATCCGGTCGAGGAGGCGCGCTCGAACGAGGACTTCGACAAGATCGATGCCAAGTTCGTCGAGGCTCTGCTGCGCGGCGTGCTCGAGCGCGCAGCCGAGCTCGAGCAGATCATCACGCCGCACCTCGACCGCCAGTTCAAGCGGCTCTCGCCCATCGAGCGGGCGATCCTGTACATCGGCGCCTACGAGCTCGATGCGCATCCGAAGACGCCGTTCAAGGTGGTGCTGAACGAGGCGGTCGAGCTGGGCAAGAGCTTCGGCGCCACCGACGGCCATCGCTTCGTCAACGGCGTGCTGGAGAAGATCGCGATCGCGTTGCGGCCCGAAGAGGTCGCGCGCACGCGCACCAACGTCTGAACGAATTCGAGATCATTCGCCGCTTTTTCGATCGCCCGGCCAAGCATGCCCTGGTGGGGATCGGCGATGACTGCGCGCTGCTGCGCCCCGACGCCGGGCTCGAGCTTGCGCTGACCACCGACATGCTGGTCGAGGGCCGGCATTTCCTGCCCGGCGCCGACCCCGGGGCGCTCGGCCACAAGGCGCTCGCCGTCAATCTTTCCGATCTCGCCGCAATGGGCGCGGCGCCGCGCTGGGTCACCCTGGCGCTCGCGCTGCCTGCGGCCGACGAGCGCTGGCTGGCGGGATTCGCGCAGGGCTTCTTCGCGCTTGCCGAGCGCTTCGGCGTCGATCTGGTGGGCGGCGACACGACCCGCAGCCCGCTCCTCACCATCAGCGTCACTGCGCTGGGCGAGGTGCCTTCCGGCGTCGCGCTGTACCGCGCCGGAGCGCGTCCGGGCGACGACATCTGGGTGTCGGGCGAGCTCGGCGGCGCGGCGCTCGCGCTCGCGCATCCCGAGATCGCAGCGCTCGCCGACCGGCTGCACCGCCCGGAGCCGCGCGTGGAGCTCGGCGAGCGCTTGCGGGGTCTCGCGCGCGCGGCGATCGACGTCTCCGACGGCCTGGCGGGCGACCTGGGGCACATTCTCGAGCGCTCGCAGGTCGGCGCCGTCGTCGAGTACGCGAGGCTGCCGAAGCCGGCGGCGTTCGAGAAATTCCGCGAGCTCGAGCGCGATTGCGTGCTCTCCGGCGGCGACGACTATGAGCTGCTGTTCACCGCGGCGCAGCCGCAGCGCGACGAGATCGAGGCGCTCGGACGCGAGCTGAAGATTCCGCTATCGCGCATCGGCGCGATCCAGGCGGGCGCGGCCAAGCTCGCGGTGCTCGATGCCGCCGGCAAGCCGATGGCGCACCGCGGCGGCTTCGACCACTTCGCGCCGCAGGCAAGGTGAGGCGCGGATGATCGTGTTCCGGCCGCGCCCCGGATTCGCGTTTTCGCACCCGGCGCACGCCATCGCCCTTGGCTTCGGCGCGGGGCTCTCGCCGTTCGCCCCGGGCACCGCGGGCACGCTGCTGGCGTGGGCCGCAGCCTGGGCGCTCGCCTCGTTGCTGCCGCCGGCAGCGATGCTCGCGCTCGGCGCAGCCGCGTTCCTGATCGGCATCTGGGCCTGCGGGGTTACAGGCCGCCATCTCGGCGTTGCCGACCATGGCGCCATGGTGTGGGACGAGATCGCCGCCTTCCTGTTCGTGCTCGCCGTCGTGCCGCGCGAGCTCCCCTGGCAGGCAGCCGCCTTCGTCGTCTTCCGCTTCTTCGACATCGTCAAGCCGCAGCCGGTACGCTACTTCGAGCAGCGCTACGGCGGCGGCTTCGGCGTCATGTTCGACGACCTGGTGGCGGCCGGCTATACGCTGCTGGTTCTGGCGGTGCTGAAAAGAATCCTCCTGTGAAAGCGCTGGCGGCGAGGACGGGGCGACGATTGCAGCGCGCGAAAGCCATGCTGGTGACGGCCGAGTCCTGCACCGGCGGCTGGGTCGCCCAGGCAGTCACGTCGATCGCCGGTTCCTCGGCGTGGTTCGAGCGGGGCTTCGTCACCTATTCGAACGCCGCCAAGCACGAGGTCCTGGGCGTTTCAAAGAGAACGCTGAAGAATCACGGCGCGGTGAGCGAGGAGACGGCGCGCGAGATGGCGGCCGGCGCGCTGGCGCGCAGCCGGGGAACGATCGCGCTTGCCGTGACCGGCATCGCCGGCCCCGGCGGCGGCAGCGCAGCGAAGCCGGTCGGCACGGTGTGCTTCGCGTGGGCGAGGAAAGGCAGGTTGCCGCGCAGCGAGACGCGCCGGTTCCGCGGCGGCCGCGAGGCGGTGCGCAGGCGGTCGGTGATCCGGGCCCTCGAGGGGGTCCTGGAGCTCCTCGAAGGCGCATAATCCGGGGATGAACGCGGTGCGACCTGCCGCCGTCGCGGGGACGTTCTATCCAGGCGATGCCAAATCCCTGGCGGCGGATATCGACGAGATGCTGGGCGGCGTGGAGAGCCTCGCGCCGCGGCTCGGCTTCCCGAAGGCGCTGATCGTCCCGCACGCGGGGTACATCTATTCCGGGCCGGTGGCGGCCCACGCCTATGACGAGCTCGCGGCCGCACGCGGCGTGGTGCGCCGCGTGGTGCTGCTCGGCCCGGTGCACCGTGTGGCGGTGCGCGGCCTCGCGGCGCCGAGCGCCGAATCCTTCGCCACGCCCCTCGGCCGCATCAGGGTCGACCGCGACGCGCTGCAGGCGCTGAGCGACCTGCCTCAGGTGGTGACGAGCGATCGGGCGCACGCGCTCGAGCATTCGCTCGAGGTGCAGCTGCCGTTCCTGCAAAAGCAGCTGGGCGATTTCGCCCTGGTGCCCCTTGCGGTCGGAAACGCGAGCGTGGAGGAAGTTGCCGCAGTGATCGACCGGCTGTGGGGCGGGCCGGAAACCCTGATCGTCATCTCGACCGACTTGTCGCACTTCCACGCCTACGACAAGGCGCGCGCCATCGACGCGACGACGCTCGCGCGCATCGCCGCGCGCGCGGTGGATCTCGACCACGACTCGGCCTGCGGCGCCACGCCGCTCAACGGCTTTCTCGCGGTGGCGCGCAAGCGCGATCTGCCGGTCAGGCTGCTCGCGGCGTGCAACTCCGGCGATACGGCCGGCGGCAAGGACCGGGTGGTGGGCTACTCGGCGTTCGCCGCGCACGAGGGCGGCGGCGTCTCTCTCAAGGCCGCGGGACATGCTCTGCTGGCGATTGCGCGCGGCGCGATCGAAAAGGACCTCAACGGAGGAACGCAGGCGACCTTCGACCTTGCCTGGCTCAGGCAGGCGGGCGCCACGTTCGTCACGCTGACCAGGCAGGGGCGCCTGCGAGGGTGCATCGGCAGCCTCTCGGCCGCGCGGCCGCTCGGCGAGGACGTTGCCGAGAACGCGCGCGCTGCGGCGTTCCGCGATCCCCGCTTCCCGGCGCTGACACGCGAGGAATGGCCGCAGTGCCGGGTGGAAGTGTCGCTGCTGTCCGCTCCCAAGCCGCTGCGCTTCGCCGACGAGGCCGATTTGCTGGCGCAGATCGTGCCGGGAGAGGACGGGCTGATCCTGGAAGCTGACGGCAAGCGCGCTACTTTCCTTCCCCAGGTATGGGAGGGCTTGCCCGACAAGATCCTGTTTCTGAAAGAACTGGTGAAGAAGGCCGGGCTGCCGCAGGACACGCGGCTCGCGCGCTGCAAAGTCTCCCGCTACCGCGCGGCGAAATTCCATGAAGGGTAAGTGGTGGCACAAGCTCGACGACGGTCGCATCCAGTGCGACCTGTGCCCGCGCGACTGCAAGCTGCACGAGGGGCAGCGCGGGCTGTGCTTCGTGCGCAAGATGGAAGGCGGCGAAATGATCCTCGCCACCTACGGGCGCTCGTCGGGCTTCTGCGTCGACCCGGTGGAGAAGAAGCCGCTCAACCATTTCTACCCCGGCACCTCGATCCTGTCGTTCGGCACCGCCGGCTGCAACCTTGCCTGCAAGTTCTGCCAGAACTGGGATATCTCGAAGTCGCGCGAGATGGATCGCCTGCAGGACGAGGCGAGTCCGCAGGCGATCGCCGCCGCCGCGGTAAAGCTCGGCTGCAAGTCGGTCGCCTTTACCTACAACGACCCGGTGATCTTCGCCGAATACGCGATGGACATCGCCGACGCCTGCCATGCGCAAGGGATTCAGACCGTGGCGGTGACCGCCGGCTACATGCACGACGCGCCGCGGCGTGCGTTCTACGCCAAGATGGACGCCGCCAACGTCGACCTGAAGGCCTTCACCGACGATTTCTACTACCGGGTCTGCGGCGGCCGCCTGCAGCCGGTGCTCGACACGCTGGTCTATCTCGTCAAGGAAACGCAGGTCTGGACCGAGATCACCACCCTGCTGATCCCGGGCAAGAACGACTCTGACGAGGAGATCCGGGCCGAGTGCAAGTGGATCAAGGCGAATCTGGGCGCCGACGTGCCGCTGCATTTCAGCGCTTTCCACCCGGACTGGAAGATGACCGACATCGAGCGCACGCCCGCTGCAACGCTGACGCGGGCGAGGGAAATCGCGCAGCTCGCCGGGCTCAAGTACGTCTACACCGGCAACGTGCATGACGAGACCGGCGGCTCGACCTACTGCCCCGACTGCGAGAACGCGGTGATCGTGCGCGACTGGTACGACATCCGCGGCTACCACCTGTCGGACGACGGCGCGTGCAAGTTCTGCGGCGCGCGCGTCGGCGGCCGCTTCCAGAAGTTCGGCAAGCCCTTCGGGCCGCGGCGCATCCCAGTCCGCCTGGCGCCAGCAGTCCATTGAGTTCCAGGGGCGCCGAGCCCGGCGCGGCGCGTGCCACCACGCTCGGTGCCATGGCGGTACTTCTATGGTCCGCGCTCGCGCTGCTTACCGTCGGCGCGAAGCGGCTGCCGCCGTTCCAGCTTCTGGCGCTGACCTTCGCCATTGCCGGCGCAATGGGCCTCGCCCTCGCCGCCCGGCGCGGCGCTGCTCGCTACGGCAGCGCTCGCCGGCTATCACCTTTGCTACTTCGTCGCCCTGCGCAACGCACCGGCGGTGGACGCAAGCCTCATCGCCTACCTCTGGCCGCTGCTGATTGTGCTGTTCGCCGGAATCGCCCAAGGCGGGGTGCGCGCGGCTCACCTGGCCGGCGCGGCGCTCGGTCTTGGCGGCGCCTGGCTGGTGCTCTCCACCCGCGGCGCGCTCACGCTCGATCCGGCGTACGGCGCAGGCTACGCGGCGGCCGCGGCCTGCGCGCTGATATGGTCGGCATACTCGGTTGCCAACCGGCGCTTCGCCGACGCTCCGGTCGACATCGTCACGCTCGCCTGCCTGGCAACCGCCGTCCTCGGCGGGGTGGCGCATGCGCTCTTCGAGCGAAGCGTTGCGCCGGCGCCGCTCGAATGGCTCGCCGTGGCGCTGCTCGGCCTGGGGCCGGTGGGCGCGGCGTTCTTCCTGTGGGACCTCGGCACCAAGCGCGGCAACCTGCCGCTGCTCGGCGTGTTCTCTTATGCTGCGCCCGTGCTTTCCACGCTATTGCTCGTTGCCGCCGGCAGCGCCGAGCCGACCTGGCAGCTCGCCGCTGCCGCGCTGCTCGTCGCCGGCGGCGCCGCACTTGCTTCGTGGCCGCGCCGATGAAGCCGTTCTCGGAGGCCAGCGAACGCAATCGCGCGCCGATCCTCGCGGTGCTGAAGCGGGTGCTCAAGGATAGGAAGAAGGTCCTGGAGATCGGCTCGGGCACCGGCCAGCACGCCGCGTATTTCGCGCCGGAGCTGCCGCATCTCGTGTGGCAGGCGAGCGATGTGGCGGCGAACCTGCCCGGCATCCGCGAGTGGGGCGCCGTCCCGATCGAGCTCGATGTGGATGCCGACTGGCCAGCCATCGACGCGGATGCGGCGTTCACCGCGAACACCTGCCACATCATGTCGTGGCCGCAGGTCGAGCGGATGTTTGAGGGCATCGGCCGAATCGGCTCGGTGAAGGCGTTCTGCGTCTACGGACCGTTCAACTATGCCGGCCGCCACACTTCGGAGAGCAACGCGCGCTTCGACGCCATGCTGCGCGGCCGCGATCCGGCGAGCGGCCTGCGCGACTTCGAGGCGATCGTGGCGCTGGCGGCGAAGAACGGGCTGGCTCCCCGGGAAGACAACCCGATGCCCGCCAACAATCGCCTGCTCGTCTTCGCAAGGTAATGTACGCCAACTGTCCGAAGTGCAAAGCCGCATCCGGCGGCGCCGACGTTTGCCCGGCTTGTGGACTGATCTTCGCGAAATACCTGAAGGCGAGGGTGACGGTCCCGGTGCAGAGGGCCGCGGCGAAGGAGGAGGTCGATGAGAGCTCGTGGCAGGCGAGAACCAAGGCCGCGCTGCTCTACGTCCCCGAGGAAATTAACGCGTGGACCGTGTATCTGCGAGCCATGCTTCTCGTAGCCGCCGCGCTCTACGGCGGACATCTGGCGCTGATGGATATCCCGGATTGGGAAATGTCGCGCACCTTCATGCACCTCGTGATCCTGCCGTTCCACGAGTTCGGCCACATCCTGTTCCTGCCGTTCGGCGAGTTCATGACCCTGCTCGGCGGGTCGCTGTTCCAGGTGATGATGCCGCTCGGCCTCGGCGCCTATTTCATCGTCAAGAACCGCGATCCTTTCGCCGGCGCGCTGATGCTGTGGTGGGCGGCGGCCGGCGTGATGGATACCGCGCCGTACATCTACGACGCCTGGAAGCCGCAGCACGTACTGCTGACCGGCCGCACGGGCGACACCGGCGCGCACGATTTCATCGACGTGCTGGGCGATCTCGGGCTGCTGCACCGCGCCCAGCCGATCGGCCGGGCGGTGCATGCGTTCAGCGTCCTCCTGATGCTCGCCGCGCTCGCGTGGGGCGCCTGGCTGCTGCGCGCCCAGTACCGCAACCGGGCGACGCTCTAGTCTTTCAGCAGCAGCTGGACCAAGCCGGCGGTGCTGTCCCAGCGCTTGCCGCCGCGCGCCTCGAGTCGGGAATAGAACTGGTCAACGAGCGACGCTACCGGCAGCGCGGCGCCGCTCTTGCGCGCCTGGTCGAGGCAGATGCTCATGTCCTTGCGCATCCACTCGGTGGCGAAGCCGAAACCCTCGGCCTTGAGCTCGTTCATAGCCTTCCAGCGATTCTCCATCTGCCAGGACTGCGCTGCGCCCTTGGAGATGACCGAGATGACCTTCTCCACGTCCAGGTCGTTGCGCTTGGCGAAGGCGACCGCCTCGGCGAGGCCTTCGGCGATGCCGACGATGCAGATCTGGTTGACCATCTTGGTGAGCTGCCCGGCGCCCGGTCCGCCGATCAGCGCGCACATCTTTGCGTAGGCGTCGAGCACCGGCTTCGCCTTGTCGAAGGTGGCCGGTTCGCCGCCGCACATGATGCCGAGCTGGCCATTGACCGCGCCGGCCTGGCCACCCGACACCGGGGCGTCTACAAAGCCGATGCCCTTTTCCTTCGCCTTCTGGAAGACCTCGCGGGCAACGGTGGCGGATGCGGTGGTGTGATCGACCAGGATCGCGCCCTTCTTCATGCCGGCGAGCGCACCCTTGTCGCCGTACACGACCGAGCGCACGTCGTCGTCGTTGCCGACGCACAGCATGACGAAATCGCAGTCCTTGGCCGCCTCGGCAGGGGTCGCGGCGCTCTTGCCGCCGTACTCCTTCGCCCACTGCTGCGCCTTGGCGGCGCTGCGGTTGTAGACGGTCACGTCGTGGCCGCCCTTTTTCAGCAGGTGGCCGGCCATGGGGTAGCCCATCACGCCGAGCCCAAGGAACGCTACTTTCGCCATCTTCTTGTCTCCTAAAGAATTTTTTGGAAGTTGACAGGCCGCGGTCAACGACCTACGATAGCTGGACGTTTATACAGTACCCGGTGTTGGCCCACCGCCTAGCTGAAATGCGGCTGCCGTAGATGCCAACCAATATAAAAAGAGGTGCAGCAAATGGATGACAGCAAGTCTAAGGCATTGGCGGCGGCCCTGTCGCAGATCGAGAAACAGTACGGCAAGGGCTCGATCATGAAGATGGACGACGCCGCGATCCGGGACATCGACGTGGTGTCCACCGGCTCGCTCGGCCTGGATCTGGCGCTGGGCGTGGGCGGCCTGCCGCGCGGCCGGGTGGTCGAGATCTATGGGCCGGAGTCCTCCGGCAAGACGACCCTGACCCTGCAGGTCATCGCCGAGATGCAGAAGACCGGCGGCACCGCCGCCTTCATCGACGCGGAGAACGCGCTCGACATTTCCTACGCCGCCAAGCTCGGCGTCAAGACCGAAGACCTGCTGATCTCCCAGCCCGACACCGGCGAACAGGCGCTCGAGATCGCCGACATGCTGGTGCGCTCCGGCGCGGTGGACGTGATCGTCATCGACTCGGTGGCGGCGCTCACGCCCAAGGCCGAGATCGAGGGCGAGATGGGCGAGCCGCAGATGGGCCTGCAGGCGCGCCTCATGAGCCAGGCGCTGCGCAAGCTCACCGGCAACATCAAGCGCACCAACACGCTGGTGATCTTCATCAACCAGATCCGCATGAAGATCGGCGTCATGTTCGGCAACCCCGAGACCACCACCGGCGGCAACGCGCTCAAGTTCTACGCCTCGGTGCGCATCGACATCCGGCGCATCGGCTCGATCAAGAAGGGCGACGAGGTGACCGGCTCCGAGACCCGCGTCAAGGTGGTGAAGAACAAGGTGGCGCCGCCGTTCCGGCAGGCCGAGTTCGACATCCTGTACGGCGAAGGCATTTCGCGCGAAGGCGAGGTGCTGGAGCTCGGCGTCAACCACGGCGTGCTGGAGAAATCCGGCGCCTGGTACATCTACAACGGCGACCGGCTCGGCCAGGGCAAGGACAATTCGCGCGACTTCCTCAAGGAGAACGCGGCGCTGGCAAAAGAAATCGAGGGCAAGATCCGCGAGAAGGCCGGCGTGAAGGCGGCGGGGCCCGCAGCCGCCGCCGCTGCGGAGGAAGAGCCGGAAAGCAAGAAAGTCGAGCGCCTTCCCACCCGGAAACGTAGTAACGAGGGCTGAAGAAGCCAGCCCTTAAAGCACTCCGGTTGAAAGAAAAGCCTGACACGCCCGCGCAGCTGAAAGCGCGGGCGTTGCGATTCCTGGTGCGGCGAGAGCACTCGCGGGCCGAGCTGGTCCGCAAGCTCGCGCCGCACGCGGAATCGGAAGCAGCACTGAATGCCGTTGTTGATCTCCTGCAGTCGAAGAAGCAGCTTTCGGACGAGCGCTTCGCTGAAGAACGCGCTCGTTCTCTTTCCCGCAAGTATGGCGCCGCGATGATCCGCCAGGACCTGAAGGAACGGGGGGTGGCGGAGGAAATCGTCGAGCGCGTTTCCGCCGACGGCGACCTCGAGACAGCGAGAGCCATTCTTTCGCGCAAGTACCGCATACCCGCCACGACACGGGAGGAGCAAGCAAAGCGCGCGCGCTTCCTGCAGAGCCGCGGGTTCACCTATGAAGTCATCCGCAGCGTTCTGAAGGTCGAGTAGCGGGCGGCCGGTCGGCTTTTATCTCCCGGTATTTTTCTTTGGCGGCAGTCATCCGCCGCGAGAAAAGAAGCGTTCATACCTCACGCAACTGCGTGGGAGGGAGGTGAACGGAATGGATCAAGCACAAGCATTGGTACTCGTCAGGTCGCTGGCGAACGGCGTCGATCCGGAAAGCGGGGAAGTCTTCCCGGCGGAGAGCGCCTACCAGAGGCCGCAGATCGTGCGGGCGCTGTACGAGGCGGCGAGCGCGCTGGAGCGCATCGAGCGCTTCGAGCGGCGCCGCGCGCAGATGCCGGCCAAGACCGGCGAACCCTGGAGCGAGGAAGAGGACCGCAAGCTGCTCGCGGCGTTCGACGCCGGCCGGGCGCTGCAGGAGCTCGCCTCGGCGCACGAGCGCACCATGGGCGCGGTGCGCGCGAGGCTGTTGAAGTACGGGCGCATCAACGCCTAGTTTCTTCCAGAGAGTGGTTCCGGGGTGTCCGCGGCACCCCGGTTTTTTCTCCTGCTGCAGTAGAATCTCCTAGTGAAATCAAACGAGATCCGCTCCAGCTTCCTGGAATACTTCCGCTCCAAGGGGCATACCGTCGTTGCCTCGAGCCCGCTGGTGCCGCAGAACGACCCGACCCTGCTGTTCGTCAACTCGGGGATGGTGCAGTTCAAGGACGTGTTCCTCGGCAAGGACAAGCGGCCCTACACGCGCGCCACCACCTCGCAGCGCTCGGTGCGCGCCGGGGGCAAGCACAACGACCTCGAGAACGTCGGCTATACCGCGCGCCACCACACGTTCTTCGAGATGCTGGGCAACTTCTCGTTCGGCGACTACTTCAAGAAGGACGCGATCCAGTTCGCCTGGGAGCTCCTCACCGAGGTCTACAAGCTGCCGCCGGAGCGCCTGTGGGTCACGGTCTACCAGACCGACGACGAAGCCTACGAGCTGTGGACCAAGGTCATCGGCGTGCCGAAGGAGCGCGTGGTGCGCATCGGCGACAAGCCCGGCGGGCAGAAGTACCAGTCGGACAACTTCTGGCAGATGGCCGACACCGGTCCCTGCGGCCCGTGCAGCGAGATCTTCTACGACCACGGCGCCGAGGTCGCGGGCGGCCCGCCGGGATCGCCGGAGGCGGACGGCGACCGCTACATCGAGATCTGGAACCTGGTGTTCATGCAGTTCAACCGGGATGAAAAGGGCACCCTCAACCCGCTGCCCAAGCCCTCGGTGGATACCGGCATGGGCCTCGAGCGCATCGCCGCGGTGCTGCAGCACGTGCACTCGAACTACCAGATCGACCTGTTCCAGGACCTCATCAAGGCGGCCGCGCGCGAGACCGGGACGAAGGACCTGAAGAACCCGTCCCTGAACGTCATCGCCGACCACATCCGCGCGTGCTCGTTCCTGATCGTGGACGGCGTGATCCCGGGAAATGAGGGACGCGGGTATGTCTTGAGAAGAATTGTGCGACGGGCAATTCGGCATGGCTACCAGCTCGGGCAGAAGCAGCCGTTCTTCCACAAGCTGGTCGCCGATCTCGACCGGGCGATGGGCGACGCCTACCCGGAGCTGCGCCAGGCGAAAGGCAAGGTCGTCGAGACGCTGAAGGCCGAGGAGGAGAAGTTCGCCGAGACGCTGGAGAACGGCATGAAGCTGTTCGAGCTCGGCGCGAAGACCGAGGCCCGCGTGATGGGCTACATCCGCGACCATTTCGTGCGCGATTTCACCGGCTTCGAGGAGAAGAAGGGCGCTTTCTACGACGGCGTCTTCCACAAGGACAACGAAGATGTCCTGGTCGAAGCGAAGAGCGTCACGTCGGTCACGAATGCCGACAACCTGGTGAAGAGCCTGGTGCATGAAGTCGAGCGCTATTCGGCAGAGACCGGCAAGCCGGCGCGGATGTACCTGGTGCTCCACGGCAAAGGCGACAAGACGCCCGAGGACCTGCTGGACAAAGTCGGCCGGGGGCGCGACTACGACAAGGTCCGGGTGCTCTACCTGAAGGACGCATCCATCCCGTTCGACGGCCGTACCGCTTTCACGCTCTACGACACCTACGGCTTCCCCTTCGACCTGACGCAGGACCTGTGCCGCGAGAAGGGCATTCCGGTCGACGTCTCGGCCTACGACACCGCGATGCAGGAGCAGAGAACCAAGGCGCGCGCGGCGTCGAAGTTCTCGATGGCGGCGGGTCTGGAGTACTCCGGCGCGAAGACCGAGTTCCACGGCTATGACACGACCACCCTGCCCGCCAAGGTGGTCGCGCTCTACCGCGAGGGCGCGCAGGTGCAGGCGCTGAAAAGCGGGGAGCAGGGCACGGTGGTGCTGGACCGCACGCCGTTCTACGCCGAGTCGGGCGGCCAGGTGGGCGACCGTGGCGAGCTGGTCGCCTCCGGCGGCACGTTCGAGGTGTCCGACACGCAGAAGATCCAGGCCGACGTCTACGGCCACGAAGGCGCGCTGAAGAGCGGAGCGCTCAAGGTCGGCGACAGGGTCGAGGCGCGCGTCGACATGGCGCTGCGCACCGCCACCATGCGCAACCATTCGGTCACCCACATCATGCACAAGGCCTTGCGCGAGGTCCTGGGCTCCCACGTGCAGCAGAAGGGGTCGCTGGTCGACGAGAGCAAGACGCGCTTCGACTTCGCCCACGACAAGCCGCTGACCGACGAGCAGATGCGCGAGGTCGAGCAGCGCGTCAACGCGGAAATCATGCAGAACACCCCGACGCGCGCCCAGGTCATGCCGATCGAGGAAGCGAAGAAGGCGGGCGCGACGATGCTGTTCGGCGAGAAGTACGGCGACGAGGTGCGGGTGCTGGACATCGGCACCTCTCGCGAGTTTTGCGGCGGCACCCACGTCGCCCGCACCGGCGACATCGGGGTCTTCAAGCTGTACTCGGAAGGCGGCGTCGCGGCGGGCATTCGACGAGTCGAGGCCACCACCGGCGGCAATGCGCTGGCCATGATGAACAATCAGCTCCAGGAATTCCATGAAGTTGCGAAGGAGCTGCGCGCACAGCCCGGCGCGGGGATGGTCGAGAAAGCCCTTAAGGCCCTCATCGAGGAGAAGAAGGCGCTCGAGAAGGAGCTGTCCAAAGCCCGCTCCAAGCTGGCGATGGGCCAGGGCCAGGATCTTGCTTCGCAGGCGGTGGATGTCAAAGGCTCGAAGGTCCTGGTGGCGACGCTCGACGGCGCGGATGCGAAGACTCTGCGCGACACCATGGACAAACTGAAGGACCGCCTGAAATCGGCGGCCATCGTTCTCGGGGCGGTCAACGACGGCAAGGTTTCCCTGATTGCCGGGGTGACGGCCGACCTGATGGCGAGGGTCAAGGCGGGCGACCTGGTCAACTTCGTCGCGCAGCAGGTCGGCGGCAAGGGCGGCGGCCGCCCGGACATGGCGCAGGCCGGCGGCACCGAGCCGGCGAAGCTGCCCGGAGCGCTGCAAACCGTGAAATCCTGGGTGGAGGAACGCGTATGAAGAGACTGCTGCTGGCGGCTCTGCTCGCCATTCCGGTCGCGGGATTCGCGCACCACGGCTGGAGCGAGTACGACTCGTCCAAGACCCTCAAGCTCACCGGCAAGGTGCTCGAGTCCGGCTACGAGCATCCGCACGGCCACGTGCGGCTCGAGACCCCGGGCAAGACCTGGACGGTGATCCTCGCGCCGCCTTCGCGCATGGAGCGGCGCGGGCTGGAGAAAGGCATGCTCAAGCCGGGCGCCAGCGCGACCGTCGAGGGCTACGCGAACCGCGACAAGCCCGAGGAACTGCGCGCCGAGCGCATCCTCGTCGACGGCAAGACGATCGAGCTGCGATGACCGGCGGCGGGCCGCTCGGCGCCCTCGAGGCGTCCGGTCTGGGCCGGGCGATGCGCGAATGGCTCTGGCTCTACCCGAGCGTGGAGATCGTCCACATCACCGGCATCGCCCTGCTGTTCGGCTCGATCGCGGTGCTCGACCTGCGGCTGCTCGGCCTGTCGAGGAGCATTCCGGTGAAGAGCCTCACCCGGCACGTGCTGCCCTGGACCGCGGCGAGCTTCCTGCTCATCGTTCCCAGCGGCCTGATGATGTTCACCGCCCATGCCAGCGACTTCATCTCGAGCCCGGTGTTCGTGGTGAAGATGTGCCTGATCATGGCGGCGGGCCTGAATGCGGCTCTGTTCCATGCCATCGTGTCCCCGAGCATCGGCGTGTGGGACGCCGAGGAGATGCGCAAGCTGCCGCCGCCGCCCTCCGTGCGCCTTTCGGCAGCGGCATCGCTCCTGATCTGGATCTCGGTGATCGCCTGCGGGCGGCTGCTGGCGTACTTTTAGACTAAAAGCAGGGGCTAAAAGCCGATTCGTTGCCGGCGGCTGCGCGGGTCCTGGATGTCGTCCGGCCCGACCTCGCTGCGACCGGCGACCTTGGCCGCGCCGAAGGCCGAATGGATGGCGCGGCGCATCTCGCGCGGCGGCAGGCCGGCCAGCCGGTCGAGCGTGGTGGCCGACAGCGCCTCAGGGAACTGGCGTCCCCAGTCGTGCGAGTTGCGGATCTCGCGGTAGATCGTGCCGGCGATGCGCGCCGTGCCCTCGGCGTCGGGCGCGTCGATTTCGTAGACCGAAAGCCGGCTGAGCAGCGGCTCGGGGATGCGCGCGGCGTCGTTGGCGGTGGCGAGCCACAGCGCGCCCGATGCATCGATCGGCAGCTCGACGAATTCGTCCACGAAGCGCGTCGCCGTCTCGATCTCGAGCAGCTCGTAGAGCGCGCCGAGCGGGTCGTACTGCCCGTCGCCGCTTGCCTTGTCGATCTCGTCGACCACGATCACGGGATTGGCGTAGTCGCCGTTCAGGAACGTGTCGAACACCTTGCCCGGCTTGGCGTTCTTCCATTGCGACGAGGCGCCCGAGAGCACCCAGCCGGCGGTGAGCGAACTCATGGGCACGAAGCCAAACCCGGTGCCCAGCAGCTGAGAAATTTTTCGCGCGAAGTGCGTCTTGCCGATGCCGGGTTCGCCCAGCAGCAGCATCGGCGGCAGCTCGATCGAGTCGTTGGTATCGATGCACAGCGCGAGGTGCTTGCGGATGTCCCCGAGCACCTCGGCGAAGTTCGGCAGGTCGTCGAGCAGCGCGTCGATCTCGGGCAGCGCGGAGGGCTTGACGGTGAAGCGCTGGCCGCCGAGGCGCAGCATCTTCTCGTACAGCGCGCGCAGCGCCTCGTTTGCGCCGGCGGGCAGATCGTGCAGCGCCTTCTCGACCCGCGGCACGTCGTAGACGTCCTTGAAGCCTGCGATCGGTATTGAGACGCTAGCCGACATTGTCATTCACTTTCCCTTTTTCTCGCCGGTACCGCCACCTCGCAATGCCAAACTAGCATGATGCTTTTTACCTAGCAAACGCCATGCTTGGCAGACGGCGCGCGCGAGTGCCAATCGTGTACAGTGATCCGAAATGACTACGAAGACGCCAGAGCAGTTCAACGCCTTCGGCGGCGGCCACCTGCCGGGCCTGCTCGGCGTCGAGATCCTGTCGGTGGGCGAGGGCGGCGTCGAAAGCCGGCTGGCGGTGCGCCGCGAAGTGATGGCGCCCAACGGCTTCCTGCATGCCGCGACGGTGATCGCGCTCGCCGACACGAGCTGCGGCTACGGCTGCGTGGCGAGCCTGCCGCAGGGGGCGAGCGGCTTTACCACCATCGAGCTCAAGGCGAACTTCCTGGGCACCGCGCGCGAAGGCGCCATCCGCTGCCGCGCCACGCCGGTGCACCTCGGCCGCACCACCCAGGTGTGGGATGCGGTGGTCAGCGCGGAGGGCGGCGAGAAGAAGATCGCGCTGTTCCGCTGCACCCAGGCCGTGCTCTGGCCGAGATAGTCCAAGTGGACAGGGCTGCGCTTTCATGTTTGAATCCGTCGCAATGAGCCGGTACTTCTTTGGTTTCTTCTTTTACTTTCCCTGCCACCTGGCGGAAGGGACCGGCTAAGCTCAGCCCTACCAAGATCCTAAAAAGACCGCCAGCGCCCAAAAGCCCTGGCGGTTTTTTTTTCTACGTGACCAAGGCGAAACCATGGACAAGCAGATCGACGACAAGACATCGCTGACCGACGACGAGCGCATCGACCAGATCATCCCGCTGCCGCCGCCGGAGCACCTGATCCGCTTCTTCCCGATCCAGGGCACGCCGGTGGAGACGCTCGTCACGCAGACGCGCCGCAAGCTGCGCGAGATCCTGCACGGCAGGTCCGACCGGCTGCTGGTGATCATCGGTCCGTGCTCGATCCATGACCCGGTCGCCGCCCTGGAGTATGCGAAGAAGCTGAGCGAAGAAAGAAAGCGCCACAGCGACGACCTCGAGATCCTGCACGGCAAGTCCGACCGGCTGCTGGTGATCATCGGTCCGTGCTCGATCCATGACCCGGTCGCCGCCCTGGAGTATGCGAAGAAGCTGAGCGAAGAAAGAAAGCGCCACAGCGACGACCTCGAGATCCTGATGCGCGTGTATTTCGAGAAGCCGCGCACCACGGTCGGCTGGAAGGGCCTGATCAACGACCCGTACCTGAACGGCAGCTTCCGCATCAACGAGGGGCTGCGCGTGGCCCGCGACCTGCTGGTGCGCATCAACCAGGCCGGCGTGCCGGCCGGCTGCGAGTTCCTCGACGTCATCTCGCCGCAGTACATAGGCGACCTGGTGTCCTGGGGGGCGATCGGCGCGCGCACCACCGAGAGCCAGGTGCACCGCGAGCTCGCCTCCGGACTGTCGGCGCCGGTCGGCTTCAAGAACGGCACCGACGGCAACGTGAGGATCGCGGTGGATGCGCTGCTCGCGGCGGGCCAGAAGCACCATTTCCTCTCGGTGCACAAGAGCGGCCAGGTGGCGATCGTCGAGACGCGCGGCAACGACGACTGCCACATCATCCTGCGCGGCGGCAAGGCGCCGAACTACGACTCGGCCAGCGTGGCCGCGGCCTGCGCGGAGCTCGCCAAGGCGAAGCTCGCCGAGCGGCTGATGATCGACTGCTCGCACGCCAACGCCGCCAAGCAGTTCCAGCGCCAGGTCGACGTGGCGGGCGACATCGCCGCGCAGCTCGCCGCCGGCGAGCAGCGCATCGTCGGCGTGATGGTCGAGTCGCACCTGGTCGAAGGGCGCCAGGAGCTGCAGGCCGGCAAGCCGCTCAAGTTCGGGCAGAGCATCACCGACGCCTGCCTGGGCTGGGAGGACTCCGTGCGGCTGCTCGAATCGCTGGCCGAGGCGGTGCGCAAGCGGCGCAAGAGCAAATAGCCCGAACCCGCGTCCGCGCGGCATAATGCGATGGCCATGGGGGGACGACCGCAACAGCTGGCGCATCTCGAGCATCTGGGCGACGCGACGAAATTCGCCCCCAAGATCCACGCGCTTATCCCGAAGTGCAGCCTGCTCGAGAACTTCTCCACCGGCGAGGTGCGGTTGCTGGCGCACTTCATGGACGTCTACCGGGCGCCCACCGGCGCCGAGGTGATCCGCGAAGGCGACGGCGGCGACTTCATGCTGATGGTGCTCGAGGGCAAGATCGAGGTGCTCAGGCGCGACCGCTGGAACACGCCGCAGCTGCTTGCCGAGGTCGACGCCGGCAGGACGCTGGGCGAGATGTCGATGATCGACGGCGAGGCGCGCTTCGCCAGCTGCGTGGTGGCCGAGGCGGCGATGATCGCGGTGCTCGACCGCGAGGCCCTGGCGCGCATCATCGTCGAGCAGCCGCTGCTCGGCGCCAAGATCCTGATGGAGCTGGTGCTGATGCTCTCGCAGCGGCTGCGCGCGACCAGCCAGCGCCTGCTCGGGCTGCTCGACGAGAAATCGCAGCGCACGGTGAACGCTCTCTGAAAATCCGGCTGTTCGTCGCGGCGCTGATCGCGCTCGGCATCGTCGGTTTCTTCGCCCTCGGCGGGCACCGCTACCTCAGCTTCGACGCCGTCAAGGCGCAGCAGGCCGCGCTGCAGGCCTGGTACCAGTCGCATCCCTGGCAGGCCTCGCTCGTTTTCTTCCTCGCCTATGTCGCCGCGACCGGACTGTCGCTGCCCGGCGCGACGCTGCTCACCCTGGCGGCCGGCGCGATCTTCGGCCTGCTGTGGGGCGCGGTGCTGGTGTCGTTCGCTTCGTCGATCGGCGCGACGGTCGCTTTCCTTCTCAGCCGCTTCCTGCTGCGCGACTGGGTGCAGGCGCGCTTCGGCAGCCAGCTGCGCGGCATCAACGAAGGCGTGGCGAAGGAGGGCGCGTTCTACCTCTTCACGCTGCGCATCGTCCCGGCAGTGCCGTTTTTCGTCATCAACCTCGCGATGGGGCCGACGCCGATCCGCGCACGCACCTTCTACTGGGTGAGCCAGCTCGGCATGCTTCCCGCCACCGTGATCTACGTGAACGCCGGCACGCAGCTCGCCGCGCTCTCTTCGCCCGCCGGAATCCTCTCGCCGCACCTGCTCGGCGCGTTCGTGCTGCTCGGGCTGTTCCCGCTGATCGCGAAGAAGCTGCTGGACGTGCTCAAGGCGCGCAGGGTCTACGCGCGCTGGCCGCGGCCGGCGAAGTTCGACCGCAACCTGGTAGTGATCGGCGGCGGCTCGGCCGGGCTGGTTTCGGCCTATATCGCCGCCGCGGTGCGCGCCAAGGTGACGCTGGTAGAGAAGCACCGCATGGGCGGCGACTGCCTCAACACCGGCTGCGTGCCTTCCAAGGCGCTGATCAAGACGGCGAAGGTCGTGTCGCTCTTCAGGAAAGCAGAATCCTTCGGTCTGAAAAAAACAGAGGTTGAATTCGACTTCGCCGACGTCATGGATCGCGTGCAGCGCGTCATCAAGACCGTCGAGCCGCACGATTCCGCCGAGCGCTACCGGTCGCTCGGCGTGGAGGTCCTGCAGGGCGAGGCGAAGATCACCTCGCCCTGGACCGTCGAGGTCGACGGCAAGGCGCTCACCACGCGCGCCATCGTCATCGCCGCCGGCGCGCGGCCGTTCGTGCCGCCGATCCCGGGCATCGAGGGCATCGAGGTGCTGACCTCCGACACCCTGTGGAACCTGCGCGAGCTGCCGCGCCGCCTCGCGGTGCTCGGCGGCGGGCCGGTCGGCTGCGAGCTGGCGCAGGCGTTCGCGCGCCTGGGCTCGCAGGTGACCCAGATCGAAATGCTGCCGCGGCTGCTCGCCCGCGAGGATCCCGACGTCTCGGAGATGGTGCGCAGCCGGTTCGTCGAGGAAGGTATCGACGTGCGGACCGGTCACGTCGCCTTGAAGGTGGAAAGCAAGGCGCTGGTGTGCGAGCACGAGGGCAGGCAGGTGCGCATCGAGTTCGACCAGCTGCTCTGCGCGGTCGGCCGCGTTGCGAACACCGCCGGCTACGGTCTGGAGGAGCTCGGCATCCCGCTCACCCGCTCGCGCACCATCGAGACCAACGAGTCCCTGCAGACGGTCTATCCGAATATCTACGCCTGCGGCGACGTCGCCGGGCCGTATCAGTTCACCCACACCGCCGCGCACCAGGCGTGGTACGCGTCGGTCAACGCTCTCTTCGGCCGCTTCCGCAAGTTCCGCGCCGACTATTCGGTGATTCCCTGGGCCACCTTCACCGAGCCCGAGGTGGCGCGCGTCGGCCTGAACGAGACCGAGGCGAAGGAGCGCGGCGTGCCCTGCGAGGTCACGGTGTACGGCCTGGATGATCTGGATCGCGCCATCGCCGACGAGGTGGAGGTCGGCATGGTGAAGGTGCTCACCGTGCCGGGCAAGGATCGCATCCTCGGCGCCACCATCGTCGGCGAGCACGCCGGCGATCTGATCGCGGAATTCGTCGCCGCCATGAAGCATGGCATCGGCCTGAACAAGATCCTCGGCACCATCCACATCTATCCGACTCTCGCCGAAGCCAGCAAATACGCCGCCGGGGTCTGGAAGAAGGCGCACGCGCCGCAGGGCCTGCTGCGAAAGGCAGAGCGATTCCACGCCTGGATGCGCGGCTGAGCATCGTCGTTCCGGTGCTGAACGAGGCGGCCGGCATCCGCGCCGCGCTCGAGGCGCTGGCGCCGCTGCGCGGGCAAGGCCACGAGGTGATTGTCGTCGACGGCGGCAGTACCGATGGCACGCCCGAGCTGGCGCGCCCTCTTTGCAACCTGCTGCTTACTGCGCCGCGCGGGCGTGCAATGCAGATGAACGCCGGGGCACGAGCAGCGAGGGGTGACGTTCTGCTTTTCCTGCACGCCGATACCTTTTGCCCTCCGGACGCTGCGCGCGCCATCGAACAAGCGACGAGAAACCATCTGTGGGGAAGATTCGACGTCGAGATCGAAGGCGAGCATCCGCTTCTCAAGGTCGTGGCTTGGTCGATGAACCTGCGCTCGCGCCTGACCGGCATCGCCACCGGCGACCAGGCGATCTTCGTGCGGCGCGACGCCTTCCCCGGGTTTGCCGAGATTCCGCTGATGGAGGACATCGCCTTCAGCAAGGCGATGAAGCGCCGCGGCGCGCCCGCCTGCCTGCGCAGCCGCGTGCGCACTTCGGGGCGGCGCTGGGAGGCGCGCGGCGTGCTGCGCACCGTGGCGCTGATGTGGCGGCTGCGCCTGGCCTACGCGCTCGGCGCCGACCCGGCGCGCCTGGCCGAGAAATACCGGTGAAGATCCCCGTGATCGTCTTTTCCCGCGCCCCGGTTCCAGGGCGCGTCAAGACGCGGCTCGCTGCGCGCGTGGGAGGATGGCGCGCGGCACGCCTGCACATGCGGCTTACGCGGCGCGCATTGCGCACCGCACGCGCCGCATGCGTGGGGCCGGTGGAATTGCATGTCACTTCAGATCACGCGGCGTTCGGCTTTTTCCGACCGAGATTTCTGCAGAAGGGGAATACGCTGGGCGAGCGGATGTACCGGGCGCTGCGCCGCCACCGCCGCGCGATCCTGATCGGCTCCGATTGCCCGGCGCTCGAGCCGCGCGACCTGCGGCGCGCGGCGCGCCTTTTGTGCGCGGGATATCGCGTCGTGCTATTGCCGACTGAAGACGGGGGCTATGCGCTTATCGCGGCGCAGCATGCGCCGCGCGCCATCTTTGAGGGGATTGCCTGGGGAGAACCCCAGGTGTTCGATGAAACCGCGAAACGCCTGGCCGGGATTCGCTGGGGCCGGTTGCGCGTCCTGCGGGACATCGACCGGCCCGAGGACCTGGATCAGATCGCGCCGCTTTTCCTGAGGCGATCGGCGATGCGCCCGGCGATCACGCCGTAGCCCTGTGCATTCGGGTGGATCGGGTCGGATTTGAGGCTGGCGTCCTTGAGGACGTCGCCGATCACGGATTCCTCGTAGGGCAGGGCGAACTGCTTGGCGA
>Ga0193752_1000837_pt1 | contig 27567 bp, 17 predicted proteins | sample H1c1metaG_FD_144924 | JGI IMG/M metagenome (GOLD analysis project Ga0193752, IMG submission 144924) | Soil microbial communities from a riparian zone of the East river system, Colorado, United States - H1c1 | ecosystem: Environmental > Terrestrial > Soil > Riparian zone | place: USA: East River...
TTGTCCGGAACCGTTATTAAGCGTCATAATCTTTATCAATTGCCCTTTGGCATCAGTGACGTTGAGTATAGCCGATGTGGTATTTGATGGAAGGTGATAACGAAAAGTTGTAGTGCCTCTTACCGGATTGGGGGTGTTCTGTTCTAAAAAGGCGGTTTTCGCTGTGGTGCCGGCTCCATTTATTGAAGCCTTCAGTTTAAATAACTCATCCTTCAGTTCTTCAATTTGCTGATGCTGTTCCTGCATTGCTTTGATCATAATAGGAATCAACTCCTGGTAGTTTACCGCTTTTATTGTAAAGTTTTCAATCTTCATTGATGGTTTGCCTTCGGTATAGGTATTCGGATCCTTTCCGTCTGCCGTCTTAGGGTGCAGTACGGGCGCAGGGTTGCTTACTGGTATGTCAAATTTTGACTCTTGAACCAATTCTGGCAGCACCTTCTCCAGGTCCTGTGCGATCAGGCCCCAATGTGCGCCGGAGGGCAGGTGCAGCGGGGCGTATTTCGCTTCGGTTTTGAACTCATAATGTTTTGGTTGGAGTTTGTTGATAATAGCCATCGCATCCGAAAAATCCTCAATGTCTTTTTTGAGGTTGCGGTCGCTGGTTGCAAATCCAGTGGACGAATACACGCGACCGAAGAATACGGCGGCATACGCAGCACTGTCGCTGGCGGCACCCAAACCATAGCCGTTCACGGAATGGAAGTATCCGCCCGCATATCCTTTGGTGCTATTGCCATACACACCGTATCCACTAAAGCTGTTTCCGTAAACTCCGTATCCACCGGAACTGTAGCCGTTAATACCATAGGTACCTCCGTACCCATAAGCGCCTACTTTCCCCCCATAGCCGTATATACCCGTCTGGTTGGTGCAGGACGCATACAAACCATAATAACCATTGCTGGTATAGGCGTCGAAGCCGTCACTGTTCGTGCTGCTGGCCATTCCGCCAAAGCCATTAATGCTGATCCCAAAGATGCCGTAAGAGGATCCGCCTCCGTACACACCATACCTGCTGCTGGTGCCGTAGACGCCGTACTGGCTTCCGACGCCATAGACGCCATACGTTCCTCCTGCGCCATACACTGCGAACGAGCCGCTGGTTTTTCCATAGACTGCTACCGTACCGGCACCGGCATCGACAGAAAACTTATAAGCGGGGGTTGCAGTTCCAACGCCCACGTTCCCGGTTGGTGTAACCGTAACCCTCGCCAGATTGTTAGTAAACAAGCGCAGTGGAATCGCGTTGGTAGTGCCAAGTTTGGAAGTGGTAGCCGATGCATTACTGTTACCAGCGAGGCTCCAAAATGGCGTTGTGTTCTGCGCGTGAGACACAAGAAAAAACGAACTCAATAAAGATGAGAAGAGTAATGTTAGGGGGCGCATATGATTGTGATTTAGTGGCTGGGGAAAATCCGGAAGGGAGACAGAAGAAGGAAAGTTTGGAGAGGGTAATACGGAAGCTTATGAAGATAAGAATAAATATCTCTCAACAACTGCAGCATGGATACAAAAATTTTTCGCCTGCAAAAGTCTCAAGCTTCACCTTTTGCTTACATAAGAATATCCCTGCTTTGACAGATTAGGATTGATTCAGTTTCACGCATGGTCTTCGGAAGAACACCAAACATCTGTCTTATCCAGAACGGGCAATGAAGACAGTGGGGTTGATCGTAGAATTCAGTATCGGGAACTGCCATCTCCACAGTAATATTTTTGGGTGGTGAAATATTTATGTAAACGATTGTGTATTTTTGAACTTATCGCATCGTTAACTGATTGCTCCCATGAATTCCCAGAAATTTAACTGGTCTGAAATTCATCTTGAGAATGAAAAAGACCTGCTGGCCACAGCAGCCTCTGGTGATGAAGCCGCATTCGAGGTGATTTTCGAGGGCTACAGGCATGCGGTGTATTCATACGGAATGTATCTGCTAAGAGATGCTGCCCTTGCGGATGACTTAGTACAGGACGTTTTCCTTAAAATCTGGCTCAACCGGCTGAAACTTAACGAGGTCGACTCATTCAGGAACTGGTTATTTATTGTGGTTAAGCATGTGATCTTCGATTTGTTGAAGGCTCAATTGAGGGAGCAAACAGCGATCAGGAGCCTGCCTGTAACAGATCTAAGCCGGGAAACGGAGCAATCCATCCTTTCAGGGGAATACGACAGTCTTGTTCACGAAGCCTTCGATCACCTTACTCCACAGCAACAATTGGTTTACCAGCTTAGCCGCCAGCAAGGGATGGATACCAATGAAATAGCCGTAAAGCTGAAAATATCTCCTAACACGGTTAAGACTCACCTGGTCCATGCCCTCCGCAGCATCCGGAAGTTCGTTCAACCGCACTTGAGCGGTTTTGTCCTTGTGCTTTTGCGCTGGCTCGATAATTTTTAAATTTTTCATTTATCTACTCCTTTCGCTGTTTTCTACAGTCTTTATAAAGGATCCGGTTTATGCACCCGGCCCGGAAACTCGCATGCAGTATGAAAGGTTGAAATATTTGCTTAGGAAACATATGTCGGATGACATTTCTGCCCCGGAAAGATCGGAACTTCTGCATCTGCTGAACGATAGTGAAGCCAAAGCCCACTTCGATAAACTGCTTGATGAATTAGGCGTTTCCCAACTGCCGCTGCACGAACAGCCTGAAACGAAAGCCCGGCAAATCTTCGCTTCCATTACAGGTCATAAAGAAGTGGCTACACCTGTAAAACAGATGAAGCCATATTTATACTATGCGGCAGCATCTATTATCCTGTTAATAATTGCTGACGTATTTTATTTTAAACCGCAGACACGGGAAACACAAATTGCACACAGCACACTTATCAAAACCGAGCCCAAAACCCGCAGGTACCTGCTGTTGCCGGATAGCAGTAAAGTCATCCTTAATACAGGCTCTTCACTGACGTTTGATAATTTTACGGGTAAAACAAGAGAAGTTCACCTTTCAGGCGAAGCTTTTTTTGACATAAAGCACAATCCTCAAAAACCATTTATTGTACATACAGGCAGGATTAAAACCACTGTTTTGGGCACGGCTTTTAATATCAGGGCCGATTCTTCGAGTCACATAACCGTCACCGTTTCCAGGGGGAAGGTGAAGGTAGAAGACGGAACCAAGCCTCTGGCCCTATTGTTATCTAACCAGCAGGTAACAGTAGATACGTTTTCCGGCCGGTCAATAAGCGCAACCGTAAACGCGGCTGCCGTAACAGAGTGGAACCGCAAAGACCTAAAATTTGATGATACGCCCTTGAGCGAAGTGGCCCTGGCAGTTGAAACGCGTTTTGGTTTGCCCATTGTATTTTCTGATCCGGCACTGAAAGACAATCATGTCACGGCTGAATTTATCAGAAACGAATCTCTGGAGGAAATACTACAGGTGATTACAAAAATCAATGGGATGCAGTATGCGATTGACAAAGAGAAAGTAACGATAAGTTCAAAATAACAACTGCACCGGGGAGGTGGTCGAAAAAACAATCACACAAAATATAAAACCCCAAGCTATGCCATATAATCATTCACCCTGACGGATAAAATAAAAAACCGCTTCAACCCTTCAGTTGAAACGGCCTGGGAGCCTTCTGTCTTCTAGTAAAAGAAGAAGGCTAATTAAACAATTATAGCAATTATTTAAACCAACCAAATTTATGAACATTTCTGCAATTTTTGCAGAACAAGGGCTCGCCATGCTGCTAACCCGTGTTCAGCAACTGCTTGTTCCCAATAAAGAGAGAGTACGCTGGCTTATGAGATTGACTTTTGTTTCGTTAATACTGCTGTTTTGTACCATAAACATCCTGGTGGCGCGGGATGCAAGTGGGCAGGATATGACCAGGGTAAAACTGAAATTTGAAGTGAAGAATGAATCGCTCATCGAATCGCTCAAAAAAATTCAGCGGCGAACCCCATTTACTTTCGCCTACAATAGAAAAGATCTGGCGGGCATATCCGTTAACGACGTGCCGGCACAGGAAAGAACGGTAAAAGAAATTCTCGACCTGCTTTTCCGGGATACCAGGCTTAAATATGAGCAGGTGGGAGGTAACATTGTTATTTCCGTCCAGTCGGTTAAGGTGGCAACACTGTTTTCACAATCAGGGGCTCAGATTTATCTCCAGGGGCCGCCTCCAAAAATGGATATAACCGGAACAGTTAGAAATGAAACAGGCAATCCAATGGCGGGAGTGTCGGTAGCGGTACGAAACACAAAGAATGGAACTACAACCGATGAGCAGGGCAGGTTTAAAATAACCATCGAAGAGCCTAAGGTAATACTTGAGTTTTCTTTTGTTGGTTTTGAGAGCCAAAGCAGGGAAGTGCAGGGAGAGGGCGTTGTGGATATTGTTTTAAAAGAAGCATCTGCCGGTTTAAATGAGGTAGTTGTCGTAGGTTATGGTACGCAGAAAAAAATAGATATAACAGCGGCTATAGCCAGCACTAAAGCGGAGAACTTTGTAAAAGGATCGGTATCTGATGCCGGCCAGCTTATACGCGGCAAAGTGGCGGGGCTGGCTGTGGTTACACCCGATGCTAATCCAACCAGCGTATCACAAATTAACCTTAGAGGTATAGCCACTATTGGTGCTAATTCATCGCCCCTGATACTTATTGACAATGTGCCAGGAACACTCACAACAGTTGCGCCGGAAGATATTGAGTCTATTGACATTTTGAAAGACGGTTCAGCCTCGGCCATCTACGGTACCCGCGGAACCAATGGTGTAATCCTGATCACTACCAAAAAAGCCAATGGCCTTACGCCAATCACCGTAGACCTGAACACTTATTTTACGGTGCAGAAAATAACCAAGAAGCTGGACTTTATGAGCCCGGCCCAATACCGTGAACTCGTGGCACAGGGCAAACCCGGCGCTACCGACTACGGCGCCAATACCAACTGGCTGGATGAAGTAACACAAACACCTTTTTCGCAGGTGTACAACATCAACCTGAGGTCTGGTACAAAAAACACTAACTATAATGTGAACCTTAACTACCGCAAACTGAAAGGCCTGATACGGCGGACGGATAATACGATGCTTTATCCGCGCATTGAAGTAAACCACAACATGTTTGATGGTAAGTTGAAATTCAATGCCAACCTGGGCGGTTTTCAGCAGCAGTATTTTGCCGGTGCAGATGCCGACTACCTCAATAAACCGCTCAACGGTTCCTCCGTAGTTAGCTATAAGCCGGAAGTGTACAAGAATGCTTTGCATTACAACCCCACCGATCCGGTAAAAGACGATAATGGCGATTGGACGGAACACAACGATAAAACCGATTACGCCAACCCCGTCTCACTGCTGGAAGAAACCCAGGGCATGAGCAGGCTGAACAATTTCCGCACTATCGGATCGCTTATCTATCAGCCCATAAGCGAGCTGAATATAAGACTGATGGGTTCTCGCGATGTAACCAATGCTACCCGCGGCTATTATGAATCCAAGAAGCATTATTCCACGGTGCACGATGGCAAAAATGGTTATGCCTCAAGAGGTACCACGCGCAACCAGGAAGACCTGATTGAGCTTACAGCCACCTATAACAAGCAGCTGGGCGACCATAACATCACCGGCCTGCTGGGTTATAGTTGGAGACAATATGACTACGAAGACTATTACATGCAGAACTGGGACTTTCCTACGGACGACTTCACCTATAATAACATGGGTGCGGGCCTTGCGTTGAAAAGAGGTGAAGCAGTGCAGAACGCTTACCAGAGCCGTAATAAACTCATCGGGTATTTTGCAAGGCTTAACTATGGTTTTAGAGACAAATACCTGTTAACGGCCTCTGTTCGCAGGGAGGGCTCTTCCAAGTTTGGCGCAAACTACAAGTATGGAAACTTCCCCGCGGTTTCTGCGGGTTGGAATATTCAGAAAGAAGCGTTCTTTCAAAATCTGACAGCAGTAAGTACGCTCAAATTACGAGGTGGCTATGGTATTACCGGCACAGAGCCAAACGATCCTTATACTTCTTTGAACCGGATTAATTTCAATACCTATACACTGGTCGACGGCACCTGGATACAGGTTACGAATCTGGCCACCAACGCCAATCCTGATCTGCGCTGGGAGCGTAAGAAAGAAACCAATATCGGGCTTGACTTCGGCCTTTTTAAAAACAGGATCACCGGCTCTGTGGACTGGTATAACCGCACCACCAACGACCTGATATTTGATTACCCGGTTGCCACACCGCCTTATCTCTACAACACCATCAGGGCCAATGCGGCATCTATGAGCAACAAGGGCATAGAAGTGCAGGTGAACGCCATTGTTTTTGAAAAAAGAAGTTTTAACTGGACATCAACCATCAACTACTCTACCAACAAAAACAAGCTCCTCAGCCTGTCTGATAAAAACTTTCAGTTAGCCAGCGGCTACTTTGAAGCTGGTAATACCGGAGAGCCTATACAACAGAACCTCAGCCGCGTTCAGATCGGTCAGCCGATCGGTAACTTCTGGGGCTTTAAAAGTGTGGACATAGACGAAAACGGCCGCTGGATAATTGAAGGCAAAGATGGCAAACCCAAACCTATCGCAGAACAACAGACGGATGACAAACAAATCATCGGCAATGGTTTGCCAAGGCACTATCTTGCCTTTAACAACACCCTCGTGTATAAAGACTTTGATCTGAACTTCACCATGCGTGGCGCATTCGGCTTCCAGATACTCAATACCATGCGCATGTTCCATGAAGTGCCGGTAATGCTTACTCGCGGTAACCTGCTAACCACGGCTTATGATAATGTTTATGGAAAAAGACCGCTGGCAGATAACCAGGAGCTACAATACCTGAGCTATTACATTGAGAATGGTGACTATTGGAAAATAGACAACATCACCCTCGGTTATAACATATCCATCAGGAACAGCAAATACATTAAAAGGATAAGGCTTTACGTATCGGGCTCTAACCTTAAAACCTTCACAGGTTATAAAGGGATAGATCCCGAGGTGAATATCATCGGCATGAGCCCCGGTGTAGATGTGCGCACCCGTTACCCGGCAACAACTTCCTATACGGTAGGCGGATTCTTTACCTTTTAATTTTTTAAAAGTATTATCATGAAACGAGTAAAATCCTTCTTTTTATACGCGCTTCTTCTTTCATCGCTGTCCTGCAATAAGGACCTGAATGAAGTGGTGTTCTCCGATGTTACGGAACAAACCTATACTTATACGAATGTTTACCAGGCCATCGGCATTGTTTATGCTAATATGCGCGGGATGTGGGGGCATACTAACTATTATGGTCTGCAGGAAACTTCCAGCGACGAATTAGTGATGCCTGCAAACGCGTCCGGATGGGACGATGGTGGCATTTACAAAAGAATACACCTGCATACGTGGAACTCCGAAAATCCGCAGATGAATGATCTCTGGAATGCATTATATCCTGGTGTTACCAACAGTAATCGCATTATTGAATTGCTGGAAGCAGATAAAGTTCCTTTTCCTGCAGGGGTAACCAAAGAGTCGATAATTGCCGAAATGAGGGTGGCGAGGGCTTTTTTCTATTGGCTGATCCTTGACAACTTTGGTGACGCCGCATTTGTTACCACCACGGCCAAGGATTTACCACCCAGGGGTTCACGTAAAGAAATCTTTGATTTTGTTGTGGCTGAAATTAATGCCGCGATACCTTCTTTGAGCGAGGACGACAACCAGTTGATGTACGGCCGTTTTAATAAATGGGCGGCCAAGGCATTATTGGCCAATCTGTATTTGAACGCCAATGTGTATGCGGGTGAAGCCAAATGGACAGAGGCCATCACTGAGTGTGATGACATTATCAATTCTGGTAAGTATTCACTGGAGCCCAACTATCGCGACATCTTCAAGGCAAACAATGAAAATTCTCCGGAAATCATTTTTGCCATTCCGTTTAATGAAAATACCGGTGGCGGTTTTTTCACGGAAATGTTTTCATGGCATGGTGCATTGAAAGGCAAGGAAGATATGCAGGCTACACCCTGGGGTTCCGGATCAGCCATGGGCGTCTCCCAATTCATAGACACCTATGACTCCAACGATCAGCGTCTTGCCGATTCCTGGTTATTTGGTCCTCAGTTCGCACTGGATGGTACCACCCCATTGCTCGGCTCCTACGACCAGGCCGGCAAACAGTTGAACTTTACCAAGGATTTGCCGGATGGCTTATATACGAGCGAATTTGAAGGTTATCGCATGAACAAGTTTGAGGTAAAAATAGGCGCCAACAATAACCTGGATAATGACTTCCCCTTCTTTAGGTATGCGGAAGTGCTGATGATCAAAGCGGAATGTCTCTTACGCACGGGCGCAAAAGATGCTGCGGCTGAGTTGGTCACTTCAGTCAGGGAGCGGGCCTTTAAAGACAACCCGCCTTTGGCTACCGTTACGGGCGACGAGTTGGATGCAAATTCAGTGTACAAATATGGCTACATTGAAAATTATAACGTGGTGGACCCAGGCGATATTTCGCCGGTGGAACATGGCCGCATGCTGGATGAGCTGGGTTGGGAGTTTGCGTGGGAAGCCCATCGCCGCAGGGACGATATTCGGTTTGGGGTGTTTACCAAAAAAAGCTGGCTCTCTCATAAGCCCAATGGTGACGACAGGAGCACTTTTTTGATACCGCAGCAAGCCATCAATTCCAACCCGAATCTGAAGTAACTGCAAAAATTTAACTGACACAGGCGGGTGTTGTCTGCCTGTGTCATTACACCATCATCACATGAAAAAGAAATCATTAAGTGCCATAGCCTTGTTATTCGCCTGTTGTTATGGAAAGGCACAATCTGCTTTTCCGCAGATAGAGCCTGTTAGCTTTTCGCAGGTACAGATCACGGATAAGTTCTGGAAGCCACGTGTTGAAAAAATAGCGACGGTAACCGTGCCTGTTTGTATCGACCAGACAGAAGTAAAAACACCACGCATACGAAACTTTGAAAAGGTTGCCCGCAAGAAGGGTGAGAAACACGAAGGCATTTATTATGATGACTCTGATGTGTACAAAGCACTTGAGGCAATTGCTTACTCGCTCAAGAACCATCCTGATGCAGCAGTAGAGCAGAAAGCTGATGAGTGGATTGATAAAATAGCCGCGGCACAACAGCCCGATGGTTACCTTAATACGTATTATACGTTGAATGCGCCGGACCAGCGCTGGACGGATATGGAGAAGCATGAAGACTATTGCGCAGGTCATTTGATGGAAGCAGCTGTTGCTTACTACAATACCACGGGGAAAAGAAAGCTACTGGATGTAGCCATTCGGTTTGCCGACCATATTGATTCAACCTTCCGCCAGCAAAACAGGCATTGGATATCGGGGCACCAGGAGATAGAGCTGGCGCTGGTGAAATTGTATAAAGCAACGGGTAACAAAAAATACCTCGACCTCTCAGAATGGTTTATCGAACAACGTGGCCATGGTTATGGTAAGGGTGTAATATGGGATAAATGGAAAGACCCGAAATATTGTCAGGATGAAACGCCTGTCAAAGAACAGCGCAACATTACCGGTCATGCCGTACGTGCCATGTATCTCTACACAGGTGCTGCAGATATAGCTGCCGTTAAAAACGATCCCGGCTATATGAATGCGATGAAGCTTGTATGGGAAGATGTTGTGTATCGCAACATGTATATCACCGGCGGGATCGGTTCATCGGGAAGGAATGAAGGCTTTGGTGTGGATTATGATCTGCCCAACAAAGAAGCTTATTGCGAAACCTGTGCATCTGTTGGGATGGTTTTCTGGAACCAGCGTATGAATCAGTTAACCGGTGAGGCCAAATACATTGATGTGCTGGAAAGGAGCTTGTATAACGGCGCCCTGGATGGCCTGGCGCTTTCGGGCGACAGGTTTTTCTATGGCAACCCGCTGGCATCTGATGGCGATTATGGTAGAAGCGAATGGTTTGGAACCGCCTGTTGTCCGTCGAATATCGCGAGGTTAACGGCGTCTATCGGTGATTATATTTATGCCAAATCACCCGATGCAATCAGGATCAATTTATTTGTAGGCAGTTCCACTGTTGTTCCTGTTGGGAAAACAAAGGTGTCTATTGCACAAACCACCAATTATCCATGGGATGGAGCGGTGCAGGTGGCTGTATCGCCTGATAAGAAACTGAAGTTCCCGCTATACATAAGGATACCGGGCTGGGTAAAACAACAACCTGTGCCAGGGGACACCTATCATTATCTTAAGGCTGCAAATGCTGATTTTACATTAACGATTAATGGTCAACCGGCTTCTTACAACCTGCAGGACGGTTATGCTGTTATCAACCGGGAATGGAAGAAGAATGATAAGGTAAACCTTAACCTGCCCATGCAGGTAAACAGGGTGCTGGCATCAGACAGCGTGAAGGAAAATGTCAACCGGGTGGCATTGCAAAGAGGTCCATTGGTGTATTGTTTCGAGCACCCTGATAATGGTGGCAAAGCAATGAACATCATCTTGCCGGATAATGTTGTATTTACTACCCGCGACGAAAAAGACTTGCTCGGAGGTGTTGTTACATTGGAAGGCAAGGCACCGGTGGTAACTGTCTCGGCAGATGGCACTACTGTTAGCACAGAAACAAAAACTATCAAAGCCATTCCATATTATAGCTGGGCCAACCGCGGAAAGGGAGAGATGCAGGTATGGATACCGAGGAAAGCTACTAATATTCAATTGCGCAGTTCCGGCCAGGTAAGTATTAACCACTAACTAAATTTGCCCGGCGATGCCATATAGTGGATGAAGCAAAAGCAACCAATAGTAAAGTCGGCACCTGCCACAAGCAAGAGTAGGATTCTGCTATTCAAGCTGATTGCTATCTGTATCCCTTTTGTATTGCTTGTGGTGTTGGAGTTGGCCTTGCGTTTGTTTGGTTATGGTCATGATCTCAGCTTGTTTGTAACAGACCCCGCAGATGAAGACAGCTGGGTAATGAATAAATATGCTTCAGAAAAATTCTTCTCCAATACCGCGGATGCAACGGTTGGCAACGCCGAAAAATTCAGAAAAGAAAAGACAGCTGGAACGCTCCGAATTTTTGTGCTCGGAGAATCCACCACCATTGGTTATCCTTATATGCACAATGGCTCTTTCCACCGGATGCTGCAATACCGGTTACTGCGGGAGTACCCGCAGATGAATACAGAGATCATCAATCTCTCCCTTACCGGGGTCAACTCATTTACTGTACTCGACTTTGCCAGCAGGCTCGTGGATTATTCACCGGATGCCGTTTTGATTTATTGCGGCCATAATGAATATTACGGCGCTATGGGTGTTGCCTCGACCAATGGAATCAGCAGCAATCCGCTTTTTATCCATGCACTGCTTGCGCTGAGAGGGTGCAGGAGCTGGCAATTGTTTAACAATGGCTATGCGACGCTCACCAGGTTTTTTACAACCAGGCCGGCACATGACGAAACCCTGATGAAGCGCCTAGCCGGAGACCAGCAGGTAGCGTACGGTTCCGGGCTATTTGACAGAGGTATAGAACAGTTCAGGAACAACCTGGAACAGGTTTGCCAGTTATTATCTGAACGGAAAATTCCTGTTTTTGTGAGTAACCTGGTGAGCAATGAAAAAAGCCTGGAACCTTTTATCAGCGGCAGTGATACCGCATCGGCGCTTAAGCATTACCAGCTGGCGCACCAATACTATAGCCATGGTAAATATGAACTGGCTAAGCAATACTTTCTGAAATCAAAAGACGAGGACCTGCTGCGATTTCGAGCTCCCGAACAGGTAAATGAGATTATTTCGGACATTTGTTCAAGGTATCAGAAGGTGTACCTGGTGGATGCAAAAGTGTTGTTTGAGAAGAACTCCACCGGTGGCATATTGGGTGAGGAAACATTGCTCGAACATGTGCACCCTAACCTGTTTGGGTATGCACTTTTGTCAGATGCTTTTTATACGGCGTTGAAACACGAAAACATCCTGGCTGAAAAAACTGGCAATGCGATAAGTTTTGAGAGCTTCAGAACCGATATACCGGTGACAAAAGTGGATTCCATCGAGGGTGCTTATGAAATAGCCGCATTAAAAATGCGTTGGCCTTTTCATGATACTGCCAGAGAATTGCCCGTGCACACATTCGAAGAGCGTATGGCATCCAGGCTGCTGACCAAACAAATTACCTGGTTAAATATGCTGGATACATTAATGCCTTATTATGTTCAGCGACAGAATTATTCTGAGGCCTTAAAAGTGGCGGAATCTGCGATGCTGGAGTATCCTAGTGAGGCAGCCTTTTATTTATTCGCAGCCAACTATAGCAAAAAGTTGAAGGACAATGCGCGAGCTGAAATTTACTTGCGGAAAGCTTTTACCTTAAGACCATCTTACGAATTGGCGAAGGAATTGGTAGACTTACATCTTGGACAGGATGACCCCGAAGGCAGCTTGCAATACCTTGATTACCTTGTCAATCAAAACCGGGCTGCGTCCAATCTGGCTGCCGTGAAAAAGATGTTGGTGGAAATGGTTGCTTTAAAGCATCAACTCGAAATGGAGGTTACAAAAGCTTCAGCCCAACAAATAGCTGCGATATATCGCCGGTTGGGTTATGATAGTGTGGCTTTAAAATATTGGAAAAGATGAAAAGCGGAACGAAGAATTAGTTTATACCTATAGAGTTCTCAATGTCTATTCTATCAGAGCCAATCCATTTAGCAGTTCTTCGGCATTTGCAAGTTGATCCTGGAACAGGTTTTGAGACGTGTAGGCCACCATTTGTACAGTGCCTCCAGGATTTGAATAGTAATAACCGTAATAGGAAAATTTTATGCCTTTAACGGTGCCGTTCATCTGCATGAGTAACATCTTTTTCCCATTCACCATTCGATATTCCTGTTTTACGATGTAAATATCGGCAGACTCCTCTTGTGCATTTTGAAAGGCGGCCTGTGCCAGGGTTTCGATAGGAATTTCAATTCTTTCCACGAGCATCATGCCAAATACCTCATTTCCTTTCGCCGCAAAATGATATTCCACTTCATCATTGACGCCCCCTTTCTTGAAGGTCCATTTTTTTGCGTCGATCCAGACACCGACATTGGCCCTACTGCTCTTTACTAAAAATTTGGATTTGTCAGACTTAATGAACGGTTTTGCATTCACTGATATCTGTGGCTCCAAAGAGCTGTCTGTATCAATCGCCTTCCAAGTGCCGTCGGCATACAATACAACCTGGTCACCGTTATCGGTCACGGCTTTTTTCTGAGCGGCAGCATGAATACTTGTAAATAGTAGTAAGGCAGGGATAAGAAACTTGGTCATTAGGGTAAGGGTTAGGTCTGTAAACCTACAAAAAAGGCCTGGCAGATGCAAGTCATTGGGTTATTGAAGCGCGGACTGGGAAAACCTTAGGGCGTGTCGTTCTGGCTCCGCCCATAAGCTACTGGAACATCATATTTTTCGGGCTCACGAATTCTGTGGAGCGTATTGGGTTGTCCTTGCTCGTCTCGTTAAACAAAGCGCCAATGCACGCTCGACCATTGGCTTGATTTCCGATCCACAGTTTTCCCCGTCTGCCGCAAACACATTTATTGAATGCCCCCGCACCGGAATTAATATCTACACATCGCACCCGATACGGTTGGTATGACCTTCGCACATTGTGTTGTATTATCTAACTAATTATTTAAAATTCAAAAGTCACGAGAATGAGAAAAGTGTTTTTACTTTCAATGACATTCCTATGCATTATCACTACAGGCATCGGTCAATTGCAACGAGGAAATGTGTTAGTTGGCGGCGACCTTACCAACATCGACCTGAATCTGAACAAAGGGGGAAATTTCAGTCTCGCCATCCAGCCCAAAGCAGCCTGGTTTATCCGCGACAACAAAGCGTTGGGTGCTTACTTTGACCTCAACCTGACCACCGCAAAGGGGGAGGGTACATCGGTCGGATACGGTGTAGGCGCATTGGCCCGGTATTACTTCGGCGACAGGGACATGCAGCTAACCCGGCACACCAGGTTTTTTATTGAAGCAAATACCGGAATTGAAGGTTACAACCCCGCAGTTGGCGACAACACCAATGGGCTGGGCATAGGCGCAGGACCGGGAATCGCTTATTTCATCACGCCAAATGTAGGTCTCGAAGGCCTGGTGAAGTACCGCACGATCGTAGGTTTTGGATCAGCACCTTCTTCCAGCAACCTGAGCTTTAATTTCGGGTTCCAGATTTATTTGCCGAGAAGAGAACTCAGAAGTGCTGTCAACGACGTTAAGAGTTCGGCCAATTAGAACGCACTAGACGATTTTCCCAATTTAGCGAGCACCTGGCATTTCAATCCGAACGATTGGGGAGGTCAGGTGCTCGTTTATCTTACTTCCCTCCGAGAAGATTAAAGTGTTACAGCCTGCCCCAATGCACATACTTTGCACAAATTCGAATATGATGTATATGACTTCTTCCTTTAGTGTAAATTCAAATTATATTAACCTGGTGAAAAATCGATCATCCCGTGCATAGGTTGTGCGGGATGTTTTCATTTACCAGGACCACGGTTCATTTTTTCAACCGCCTTTGCCCCTTCTTCAGTAATGCCCATCAGTTCCGTCATCACGCCCCATCGTCTTCTCAAGTTGATAGTGTATTCGTATCGATTACCAGTATTTTGGCACCTTTTGATTTCGCCTCGCCCACCATATGTTCCGTGCCACCCGGTCCATCAGCTCCCTGGCCATCCCATAAGGCAATCACCGACAAATGTGCGCCGCCATTAACCAGAGCACTATGCAGTGCCCATAAATTGGTTCTGGTCCAAATTGTATAATTTTCTTTTTTATCCAGCCACTTCGGGAGGGATGGGGTGTCGCACAGAATGTGATGCGGTAATCTTTCATACAATTTGTTGAACCGGTCTATCCACGACGGACCCGCAAATGCCACGGACCTTTCAATAAACTCGTCTGCTGGCAATCCAAGGTATAGTTCTGATGGGATGCCGAGCTCCATGCAAACTTCGTGAAATAGAATGTCGCCTCCACATGCACCTCCGGCAGTCCCAAGATATTGTTTGCTCTTGTCCGAGGTTTCGTTCAGCACCGCCTTCTTTATTTTTTCTTTAGCTGCCGTTTCATGCGTAGCGGGGAAGCGCGGGGTTGCCCGATCGGGTTTGTCAATCATGTGTCCGGAGAACAACAGTCTGTGCACTGGGGCCGATTGCACCGCATATTGCGCAGGAATCATTTTCAATATCGCGTCTACATTATCAGCAAAAATGCCTAGCGCCTTAAACAACAACAATTGCCGCTGCACTGCATCAAAGTTGAACGCATTCGCTTTTTGGAGCGCCATTTTGTATACAGTGGTTACGCGGGCAGGGGAAGATTCTGTCAGGAACACCAAATCCGCTTCGGTAATGTCCAGCCAGGTATTTTGCAGATTTTTCTGTTTCAGCATTTGTTCCTCTGCGGTGACGGTTACGCGCATCGCAGCGGCTAGTTGCTGCCTTTTTTCATTGAGATCTTCAAACTGTCTTTCTGCTTCCTTTTTCTTTGAAAACTTATTCTCCCATTGTATGGGATATTTTTCAGCGAGCGCGGATTGCACAGTGAGAAGACTTACGGCATTGATGCCCGCGTAAAAATGATTGAGATTGTAGTAATATCCCAGTTCGTAGAAAGCAATCGCTTCATCCAGCAACTCGCTTTGTAATGCGGCGGGTCCCTTTTGATCATCAGGTAGATTTTTCCAGACACTAACCCATCTCGCCTTCTTATTGCGGCCTTTCAAAGCGTAAACCTCCGCGCACTGTTCTTTCTCCAATGAAGACGGGTCGGTCAGTAATATATCGGTGGCGCTCTCGGACCTGCTCAGGAGCTCGGTCCCCAATGTCGCATTCTTTGGTAGTTCTTTTTCGGCAAGGCGCTGGTAAATGGTCGCGAGTCGGTTATTGGCATGCATATCGAAGTTGAGTTCCGATTTCACTTTTTCCCATACGAGTCTTGCCAGCTCAAATGCCCTGGATTGATAAAGCGCTTCACCGATCAGTCGCAGCCCGGGAATGGCCCAGTTATAGTTCTCAGCTTCATACGCCAGCAAGGAAAGCTTACCCACTGACCCCGACTCACGCGCAATACGCACTTCGTCTACAAAGCCCTCCGGCAACACAAGAAATTTTTCATAGTCTTGTGACTTCAACTTCGGGAGCAATTTAAAAACCGGACTGTCGATGCGATCCGAGCCAACAGTTTCTGTGATCATTTTAACGAGATCAGGCAATGCGGCGCCCGGTGCTTTATAATCATATGAAAGATACCTGTAGCCTAATATGTCGAAGGGTGTTTCACTTATTCCGGGAGACTTGATAAGAATTGTTCTCCTGTCGCGCAATGCATGGCGAATGCCCAATTCATAAAATGCATTTGCGTTGTGCATGGTAATGTCGGCGATCACCAGGTCCGCCATTAGAAGCAGCGAGAACATATCCTCCCTAATATCGCCCGCTTCAAAAATCTTTCCAGTGGTTCCCCCTTTTAATTTGACCAGGGCAAGTGCAGGGTCGATCAGTTCTTGCTGCACCTTGTCAAAGTTGATTTGTATGGGTGTCTGATCCGCAGCGGTGTTTTCTGCAAGCATTTTTTTCACGCCGAATGGCCGTACAATGAACACATCCATAAAAATCGTTTAAACAGCTTAGAGATATGGAAGGAAGGTACGAACCCGCTGATAATTTATTACCTTCCATAATGGCTTTGCAACCCGAACTCATCGATTTTTTCTTCCAGCAAATTGAGCTATCTGTTTCGAATACCCTGCGTGGCAATGTCGGGCAGCTGTTTGAACACCTGGCGTTGGAAGTCAAGGATAACCCTGTATTTAATACCTATCAACAGCAGGTGTCCAAATGGTCGGATTGGCTCGACAAAAACGAAGGCGGCAATGTCGGCATCGATTGGGAAATGCCACACTCTTTTACCGATGCCAAACAGTTGGCTTATGCTATGTATAAACAGGTAGAAACAAGCGATGAAGACTGGTTGTTTTTTGTCACCGGAGCAGACAATCTGGACGTCGCGGTTGTTTCCTTTAATCGCTACTTCCTCCCACACTTCAAGCAAGCATTACGAGACATTTCCAATGCCAACCCCGAGTCGGCGCGATCCACGCTTAAAAAGGTCGGTGGTAAAACAGTTTTCATCATTCATGGCCATGACCAGGGGTTGAAAACAGAGCTGCAACTGCTGCTGAAAAACGCGGGCGTTGCCTGCATCGTCCTGCACCAGGAAGCTGATATGGGTCGAACCGTTATTGACAAGCTCACTGAAGAAAGCGAACAGTCGAATTTTGCGGTTGCCGTGCTCAGCCCTGATGACCTGCTCGTAACCGGCCAATACCGGGCACGGCAAAATGTGATACTGGAAATGGGATATTTCGTAGGGTTGCTCGGCAAGGAAAGAGTACGGCTTCTGGTAAAGGGAGATATTGAAATCCCTTCGGATCTCTACGGAATTCTGTACGAGCGTTATGACGAACCGGGCGCCTGGAAAGCACGGCTTCTGAAGGAACTCATCGCAGCGGGGATTTTTGTAGACCTGGCTGCGGTAATCAACAGCTATTGAATGCCTTCAAAATGTCCCGGTCGTCACTTTTTTATCAAATCAAATACTGCTGGAAAATGGTCAGGGCTTACCTGCTCTTTTGCTGCCGTCTCGCCGATCTGCAGTAATTCTTCAACATTTTTTGCTGCGTCCATATTCATCAGATCGTCGATATTTTGCTGCTCGATCCCCTCGAGCTTCAATCGTGCGAATGTTTCAAGATCCATCTCCACGTTATAGCGGAGATAGCTAAACGCCTTTTGTCCATTGATCGCGTCTTTGCTCAAATCGCCCAACTCCCGGTCGATCTTTCTGAGCTTACCCAATCCCTTTCCAATAAAATGCATCATCAATTCTACCAATTCGTTTGCGTCGCTCATGAACTGGTCGGGCGCAAGTTGCGCAATCACGAGCAGGTTCGGGTCATTGTACTTATCGCCAAGCAGCTTTTTATCGCGCCGTCCGGTGCCCACTGAAATGATCAGTAGTTTGTCCGGACCTGTTTCCCATTTCAGCTTGTAGCCGTCGAGCGTCGCCGTTAGAAACAATTGTAGTGAGGGATTATTCATCATGCTCATGCCCCCATCTACAAAGACCCCTTTTTCATCGCCGACATCGACAATTTCCGGTTCAAAAAAGCTCGGCGCCGCAGTGCTGGCTCGCACGATATTCCGAACGAGGAATCGATTCTTCTCATAGTATATCCCGTCGGGATTATTTGTTACAGGCCAGGTGCTGAATGTATCCAGTCTTTTAGTCACCGCGCAGAACCCTGTTTTGTTCGAGTCGTCCCCAAGCCGGGTATCACCGAAAATTTTCTGGAGCTCTTCTTTTAATGGCGCCGAATCATACTTTCGGTTAACATAGATCCGCTTTCCAAAAATGTTGAGTCCATTCTTATCACTGAAAATCTTTTTTCCCAGGTCCCGGTACATCTCTTTTATTTCAGACACTTTGTGGCCGCCAATAGCCAATAAAGCCGCAATGATCGAGCCTGTACTCGTGCCACCAATGAGATCAAAATAATGATGCAGTCTGAATTCTTCTTTCGGCATTACCTTCTTTTCGTCGTGTTTTGATGCCAGAATTTCTTCCATTTTTTCCAGGAAACCGAGGGTCATGGCGCCGCGAATTCCTCCGCCATCCAGTGAGAGGATACGTTTGGGCCCTGGTGCCTTCAATCTTTTTTTCAACGATTCAGATGTGGGATACATAGCGGGTTTAGTGTTGAGGATGAAGAAAAGGAGACGAAATATGAAAGTAAGGGAAATTCAAAAACATTCCATCCGTTTTCCCGTGAAAACGCCCATCAGTAATGCCCAATTCCCAATAAAGTCATTGTTGTTCGACGGTTTGCTTCAACCCCTTCAGGATCTTTTTCCAACCTTTCACCGAGCGGCGATATCTTTTGTGCGCGCCTTCTCCCTGCCCCACGTCATCGGTGATATTGACTATGGTTTTACCATCTCGCAATTCCAGCGTATCGGTCACTGTAGACGTTGTCTGACGCTCACCCTTACCATTTTGTAGCTGGTATTTTAAGCGCCTGCCGGGTTCAATCTCCAGAATCTTCCCATTCATGGTATAGGGGATCACCCAGAATAATCTGCCCTTGAAGGTGATCGGGGACCCCGGAGTCCAATCGGAGAGGACACGCGCATTGAAAAAATATTTCCTGGTGATATCGGGGTCAGTCAGTGCCTGCCAAACTTTTTCTGGCGGGGCGCTGATGTTGATTGTTTGTCTAACGAAGTGTGGCATACTGAACTGCTTCAAGCTTTATGCCAGCCGGCAGGATAACGGCTAGGTGGTTGATTGTCAATGCTGATTTCTTTAATACTCGTTGTTCTGAAAGCGGAAAAGTGTTTTTGAGTGATACTTTCGTAAAGGTGGTTTCATGACATGGGTTAAGATTTTTCAGTTGCGCATAGCCATGCCGGAGTTTTTTTGTTCATGATTTCCTTTATAGGTACATTGTTTATAGAGCACCTCTCTGGTTTGTGAATCCCGTCTCATCTTTCCTTTTTACTCGAGGAATCTTTATCAACTACCCTTAAAGACATTCAGCTCAGTCGTATTGTAGATCCTCCATTCTATCCTTAGTCAGTTTATTAACAAGTAAAAATAAAGACTATGAAATTTATGTTGACCTGGCGGCTGCACACGGAAAAAAGGCAGGATGCGCTGAAAGGATTTTCTGCTATGACGGCTGAAGATGATAAAAAGGATATGGGACCAAACATCCGGTTGATAGGTCGCTGGCACGATGTGGCTGGCGGCGCGGGTGTTGCCATTTTTGAATCAGACGACCCTGTGGCAGTGGCCAACTGGGCGCTTAACTGGAATCCAATTCTCGACGCGACAGTTGTCCCGGTTCTTGATGATGAAGAGACAAGAAAGCTGGGGAAATCAAGGATAAAATCTTAGCCGGTTATTTCGTTATTCTGTATCATAAGGGAAGTTTTTAAAAACCTTTCTTAATTAAATCAATTGTATAGTTTAACGCTATTCGGTCTGGTCCGCCGAATAGTGAGAGCCTTCACGTCGTAGGTTTTTTAACCCCTAAATCAACTACAAATGAAAAAAGTATTATTTTTTTTGACCGTTGTCTTAACGGGTGGTTTTTGCTTCGGACAAACGTTACAGAAGGGAAATCTCGTGGGTCTTCATGTTTCAGCTACTAACTTAAAAGAAGGTGTAACCATGGAGCAATATGTTGAGTTTTTCACGACCAAGGTAATACCTGCCTATGATAAGGCTTTTCCGGGTGTGAAAATGTATTTAATCAAATCTTTGCGGGGGAAAGACAGTACCAGTTTGGGGATAATATATCTGTTTAATAGCGAGGCCGACAGAAACAAGTACGTCAGGGACGGTGCAACGACTGAACTATTCAACACAATAATTAATAAACTAGATGGCATTAACAAAGAATGGGATAAATATGTAACATCCGCCGAATCTGATACGTATAATGACTGGCTGGTTCAATAAGGAATACATTGTTCCTATGGCCGAAATTGATTGGTGCGTTCATCCCCTCAAAGCATTGCGCGTAGGAAATCAAAATTTTTAGGGCAGGATTCCAGGCAGACGGGCAAAGGTGCGTATGCACATACTTTGCACATAATCGGGTATGACGCAAATGACTTGTTACTTTTCTGTAGTATCAATTTATACTAACCTACTGATAAGCCGATCATCCCGCGCATAGTCTGTGCGGGATGTTTTAGTTTACCGGGAACGTCGTCACAGAGACCTGCCAGCATCATAAAATAGCCACACTACAGCGTTCAGGATGATTGCAAGAACAACCAGGATGAAGATGAACCAGATCCTGTACGGTAGTGGAGTGAATCCCGGGCTGCACACTGTTCGCCGGCTTGACTTAAGCACAATCCCGTCCGAAGAATAACGGAACGATTTGTCCGAAAATTCATGGTGCCGCGAAGTCGGCTCTCAGTAAATGGTATAAGCCTGGACTGTGGCGCCATCACCCTTCACCATCAACGTTGTGCCAGTACTGGCACAGGTATGTCCGGGCAATTTGAGTTTTTGTTGATACCACTTATCCAGGCTGGCATTGTAGATATCGATAAGGTCCAAAGGGGGCGACAGATATCCAGCGGCTCTGTTAAGGATGAACGCATAGTTTCCCGTAGCACAAGAGGCCGAAAACTTTCGTATTCCGGTTAATTGTTGCTGGCTCCATTGCGAGTTGCTGGTATTTAGTATTCTTATAAGTGGGGGTGAGGTTGAAGGACCACCCGTGGCACCGAAAATGATCTTTCCTGCTGCGCCCGCAGCAATGATTTTGGAAGGATTGCTATTGAAATAGAGTGGCTCGCTTGACCATACGTTGGAAGAAATATCGTGAATGCGCGCATTTGAATTCCCGGAACTATTGTAACCTGCAATGGCTATGATATTTCCCGCGGACGCCGCGACGGGTCCCCTGTTGCTCGCAAACGAGCCGGTTGTCCAACTGTTGTTGGACAGGTTTAGAATGTCAATTACAGATGAGAGGTATTCAGGGACGGTTTCCCCTTTGCCCCCTGCAAAGATGACCTTGTTCTTGGCACCAGAGACTGCAACATCAGCCCGGGCCTGACTGAGCGTGGCAGTTGACCAGGTATTGGCGGAAACATCATAGATGTCCACTCTGTTGCTTCCCATTTCATAGGCTGTGTAGCCTCCTGCAAAATATATCTTGTTCCCTACAGCCGCTGCGCCGACGTTCCATCGTGGCTGGCTTAATTCTGCCGTCGTCCGGGTGAGGGTCACTACGTCAAAAATATCCACCCGTGATTGAGGTACAAATCCCACTATACCCCAGCCAGTGTCTATCATGCCTCCGGCAAACAGGATTTTGTTGCCGGCAGCTACTGCTACTACATATTTACGATCTAAACTAAGCTGAGCATATGCTTTGAATTTTATTATAGTTGAACCAGGCTGAGGCTGAGATGGGCCAGGTCCTACTACCGCATTGCTGGAAACTTCGGCAAACAGAGTTCCATCAGTTGATTTGCGGCATGCCTGGGCAGATACAGTTATTACCGCTATCACAATTAAAATACGGTTGGCGTTTATCATATAGAATTTATTAAGAGAATTACTTCGACCGCTTTGGGGCACTGGACAATGCATAGAAGATTGGCAACAATCTCAAGGGAGCTTGTCATTCAGAGAGTCGTAATCCTGAACACCAGAGTTAACAATCCGTAGAAAATTAAAGGATTCTAATTGCCGGCGTTCCTGCCTAATGAATGTATTTGATATTCAGGCCCTGTAAATATAGATCATCACATTTCTATCTCAATACCCTTATAGGGTGATTGCGGAAACAGAAAGAGAAAGAGAAAGAATCAGAAAGAGAAAGAGGAACAGAAGGAGAAAGAGGATGACTAAGAGGCTCTGTATTCGCGCCTTCAGAATAAGGCCAGGCGAAGCTCGCCGACGCTCCCTTCGGGAGCTATGGCGGGCAAGCAAAATTTTCAAGTGCCGCTGAAAACGGCGAAGATGTGGATTGAAAATATAGAGACGATAGTTACAAATGCAGAAAAAAATTACCACGGGAGGCCGGAGCATTCCTTCGCCGTAGCGGCACTCAGAAAATTTTAGGCCTTATTCTGACAGCGCCCAGTTTTTTTGCCGACTTTTTTTTCAAAAAAAGTCGGTCAGGTTCTCTCTTGTAAAAGAGCTTCTCAAAAAAGTCTGTCAGGTTTCCTCTTTACCAAAGAGCATCTAAAAAGGTTCCCAGAATGAAAATCTTACAGAATTGTCCCGAATCGACATGCCGATATTCCAAAAAATCTTACCTTCTGCTACCCAAACCCCCTTAAACATGACAGGACTCCTTACTCAAATCGGCATTTGTCTTATTATCATCTGTTTTACAACTGTCTCATGCACAAAAAAAGGTGATCCGGGCCCGAGTGGTACCAATGGCACCAACGGCACTAATGGTACAAATGGCACCGATGGAACAGACGGCGCCCCGGGCACTGACGGGAATACCCTTTATATATCGGATACCATTCACCTTATCGACACTGATTTTGGAACTGGATACTGGACCGTTCCGACCGAAGGCGGTGGCACTTTGGGCAATGGGGCAAGGGTCGCGACGATAGACGTAGACACGATCACTCAACGCATTTTTGAATCAGGGATCGTAGTGGTCTATCTTAAGACCACCACTAATTTTACAAGCCCCAATCAATGGACTCAACTTCCTTTTCAGATAGGATCTTTCAGCGGAGGATATACCATCAATGTAACATTTGCGTTCGATGAAGGGCACCTTCGCATTTATTACTTTTTTTTGCACACCGATGCAGCCGCAACAGTTCCGAATATCTACTCTATTGTAGTGCCCACACTGGATTTGAGATACGTCATTCTTCCCGGCAGCGCTGGTTTTGGCGTAGCGCCGCCTGCGAGATTCATGGATGATGCTTCAATGAAAAATTATTTTCGCATCAGGTAAGCTTTTACGTATCATCCCGCGCATAGCTTGTGCGGGATGACTTTGTTTACGGGGAGCCGAGAGGCAGCAATAAGAAGAATTAGAAAACACAGTGAAGAAAGAGAAAGAAGGCGGAGAATTACTCTTGTATTGGCCTTCAGAATAAGGATGGGAAGGAACAGGAACAGGAACAGAAACAGGAAGAGAAAGAGCAGAGAATCACGATTGTATTGCGCCTTCAGAATAAGGACGGGAAGGAACAGGAACAGAAACAGGAAGAGAAAGAGCAGAGAATCGCAATTGTATTGCTGTATTGCGCCTTCAGAATAAGGCCGGCCGAAGCTTTAGCGAGGCAAAATTTTCAAGTGCCCCGGTGAACGGCGAAGAGCGCATTAAAAGCATGTACCATAGTCGAACTGCCCATTTCTTCGCCGTCGGGGCACGCAGAAAATTTTAGGCCTTATCTCTGACAGCGCCAGATTTTTTTGCCCAACTTTTTTTCTAAAAAAAAGTTGGACGAGTTTCCTCTTTGTAAAAGAGCTTCTAAAAAAAGTACGTCCGATTCTTCTCTGTAAAAGACCTTTACCCGGCGTCATCCCTCATAATTTCAACCGCTTTTGCGCCTTCTTCGTGCACCTTTAGTCTAATTCTCAAACATTTTAAACTTTTGCTCCTTACCTGGGTCCAACCCATAATATTATTCAAAAAAAATTAACTATGCGTACCAGGGCATAGGTATTAATTCAGAGAAACATGAGGTTGGCATTGTGATAGTTTTATTCGCGAGAATATTCAATTTATTTCTATGAAAAAGATCATTCAGTCCCTTTGCTTGCTGATCATGATGGGAGCAGGGATAATCTTCGCCTCCTCTTTTCATCACTTTGAACAAAGGGAGTTCCGCTTTCCATACCGCCAGGCTGGTCTTACCGAACGCGAGGCCACAGCCCATCTTCTAAGCCGGTTTAGTTTTGGTGCTACCACCGGGCAGATCGATGAAGTAATGAAGACTGGGCCAGAAAAATGGTTTGCGGCGCAGCTGAATTCTTCACTTCCGGATCAACAGGTAGAAGAAATGCTTGCCGGCTATGAGTCCCTGAAAATGACCAATGCCGAGATCGTTCAAACTTACCCAAAGGGCGGCCAGGTGCTGAGAATGGCTATCAAAGATGGGGTTGTTGATAAAGACTCGGCAAGAATCAATAAAAAAGATAATAAGCAGGCTATCAAAGCATATATGCGGGAAAATGACATTAAACCCCAGTCCGAATTAACCCGGGAGCTAATTAATCAAAAAATCATAAGGGCAGCCTTTTCTAATAATCAGCTCAAAGAAGTGATGACCGATTTTTGGTTCAACCATTTCAATGTGGCCCTATCCAAGGGCGGGGTCCGGCAATTTGTCACTTCGTATGAAAGAGATGTTATCCGGCCTAATTCCCTCGGAAAGTTCGAAACATTATTGCTGGCAACAGCCAAATCACCTGCCATGCTTACTTATCTCGATAACAACAAAAGCACCGTGAATGAAGAAAATATGATGGAGGGGCAAAAGAAGGTTGCGAAAAAAAGAGAGGAGATCACCACGTTGCAGGGAAGTGAAAAAGGCAAGATCAAAAAGCCGAAGATGCAGGGGCTGAATGAGAACTATGCCCGTGAGGTCATGGAGCTGCATACATTAGGTGTCGATGATGGCTATACACAGACCGATGTAACACAGGCGGCAAGAGTGCTGACGGGCTGGAGTTTGAACCCGGAAATAGAATATAATGCAAAAGCCAGGCAAAAACGCAATGAGCAACGGCTCAATAAGAGAGGATTTGTCTATGATGATAATTTTTTGTTTGCTGTTAATAAGCATGACAAAGGTGAGAAAAAAGTACTGGGTCAAACGTTTTCTGAAGGTGGAGGCTATGAAGAAGGGGTAAGATTGATTCATATTCTGGCGACCCATCCCTCAACGGCTAATTTCATTGCCAGGAAACTGGCAGTTCGATTTGTAACAGACAATCCCCCACAAAGTCTGGTCGATAAAATGGCAAAGACATTCCTCGATAAGGAGGGGGACATAAAGGAGGTAATGATCACCATGGTCAGCGCGCCTGAATTCTGGAGTGAAGATGTATTGCGTGAGAAAACAAAATCGCCGTTTGAACTGGCCATCAGTACGGTCAGAAGTACCGGGGCAAAGATCGAAGCGCCGTTTCAATTATATCGATGGATCAATAAAATGGGCCAAAATATGTACAATTACCAGGCGCCTACAGGATTTCCAGACAAAGGACAATACTGGATCAATTCCGGGTCTTTGCTCAACCGAATGAACTTTGGATTGGCACTGGCTTCCGGACGTATCCCGGGGATAAAGCTCAACCTGCTCGCACTGAACAACAATCATGAACCCGAGAGTGCCGAGGTCGCGCTGAGGACCTATTCCAGGTTATTGATGCCTGAACGGGATGTCGAGGAAACGATCAAGCGCCTTACACCGATGTTGAATGATCCGGATCTTATTCAAAAAGTTGATCAGGCCGCCGGGCAAACTGCCTCAGCGAAAAAAGCAATGCATGAAGATGAAGAAATGGTGATGAATGACAAGGAAGAAAGGAAAAGTGCGGAAGATAAGCCCTCCAAAAGGATCAATGGCAAAAAAGGGAAGGCACAGGTTCAATTGTTACCTGGTAACAACACCATGCTTGCGCAGGTAGTGGGAATTATTATTGGGTCCCCTGAGTTTCAACGCAGGTAATTAATCTTTAAAAATATTTGTATGACTTCAAGAAGAGTGTTCTTAAAAGATGGTGCCCTGGCGCTTTTTGCAGTCGGTATTGGCGGTGTACCCACTTTTATTTCAAGGGCTGCTGAAGGCCGCAAATTCAGATCACCCTATAAAAAAAATAAGATACTGATTTGTATTTTTCAAAGAGGTGCAATGGATGGGTTGATGGCGGTCACACCTTTTGAAGACAAATTTTTACAGAAAGCAAGACCTTCTTTATTCATGTCCGCTGCGAAAACCGCCAACAAGCCGCTGATCGATCTGGATGGCCGGTTCGGGCTACACCCTTCTATGAGTTCTTTTGAAAACCTTTTCAAAGAAAAAAGACTGGCTATTGTGCATGGTGTAGGTTCACCGAATACTACCCGCTCACATTTTGATGCACAGGATTATATGGAATCCGGTACTCCTTTCAATAAAGGCACCGGCAGCGGTTGGCTTAACCGGGCTATCGGCTTATTAGGGCATGAAGTTCCAACTCCTTTCCAGGCGGTCAGCCTAACCACATCGCTGCCGCAGTCTTTTTATGGAGATAATGCAGCACTGGCCATCAGTAATCTCGGGGATTTTGCTGTGCAGATGAGAGGTAATCCAATGGGAGCCAATACCGCAGCTAAAAGCTTTGAAGAGTTGTATGATAAAACGTCGTCTGACCTGTTGAATAAAACAGGGAAAGAGAGCTTTGAAGCCATTAAAATATTAAAGGCTGCAGACGTAAAAAATTACAAGCCATCCAACAGCGCTGTTTATCCTGTTTCACCCCTGGGCAATTCTTTAAAACAGGTTGCACAATTAATCAAGATGAATGTGGGGTTGGAAATTGCTTTCACTGAATGCGGGGGTTGGGATACCCATTACAACCAGGGAACAGAGACTGGAACTTTTTCCGGGAATGTGGCTGATCTTAGTAAAGCTATTACAGCATTTTGGACAGATTTGGGACAGTACGAGGACGATATGGAAGTGATGACGATGACGGAGTTTGGCAGAACGGTCCATCAAAATGGATCGAATGGAACAGACCATGGAAGAGGGTCCTGTATGTTCATCGTAGGAAATGATATTAATGGGGGAAAGGTGTATGGGAAAGTGCCTGAATTATCAATAGAAAACCTGGAAGACCAAAGAGATCTGCCGGTAACGACAGATTTCAGAGCTGTTTTTAATGAAGTGGCTACTGCTCATTTAAAAATTAAAGACAGTGGAAAGCTCTTTCCAGAATGGAAAGGTGATCCGGTT
>Ga0193752_1000838_pt1 | contig 27561 bp, 23 predicted proteins | sample H1c1metaG_FD_144924 | JGI IMG/M metagenome (GOLD analysis project Ga0193752, IMG submission 144924) | Soil microbial communities from a riparian zone of the East river system, Colorado, United States - H1c1 | ecosystem: Environmental > Terrestrial > Soil > Riparian zone | place: USA: East River...
TTATACAGATAATAATTTTATAGCAGTAATATTTTTATAGTGACAATAAGCTACATGGTATTCTTGTTTTGTTGTTGCCTTTATTCTTTTGGTGTGTTCTTTGGCGGGGTATAAAAATTCCATTCTGCCAGCACAGCAAGTTCGCGGGATGCCAGGTATTTTTTGGCCTGTTCGACTATCTGAGGATTTTGTTTTACTAAATCCGTTTTTTCTGAAAGATCGTTTTGAAGATCGTACAATTCAATGGGTGCGTTCGCATTTATATGCGTGCCTTTACGCACGGCTTTCCAATTACCGAACCGTACTGCCTGCATGCCTCGCATCGAATTGTGTATTTCCCAATATAAATAAGGATGTTTTTTCTGGGGCTTGCCCAATAACGTGGGCAAGAAAGAAATACCGTCAATTTTTTCGGAGGTATATGCGCCGGCGACTTCTCCAAAGGTGGGCAGCAGATCCCAGATAGCGGATGGATGATCCGATTGCGAACCTGGCTTAATAGTACCGGGCCAATAAGCAATGAAGGGTTCCCGTATTCCACCTTCATATAAAGTCCCTTTTCTGCCGCGAAGATCACCCGTACAATTAAAATAATCTGCATCCACTCCCCCTCCAACTGCTGCACCGTTATCGCCTGTAAATATTACCAGAGTATTCTTGTCAAGATTCAATTTTTTCAATTGTTGTAATATTCTGCCTACATATTCATCGAGCAGGCTAATCATGGCTGCATATGTAGCTCGCGGGGTCCGGTTTGGCAGATACCCACCTTTGTAAGGTTTATCTTCAAATTTCCCGAGATAAGGTTGAACATAGTGATCTGGTATCTGCAGCGACATATGCGGAAGCGTGTACGCCATATACAGGAAAAAAGGATTGTTTTTATTACTACTAATAAATTTCAAGGCCTCCCCTGTTATCGTATCACAGGAATATACTTTGCCCTGGTAGGCTTTATAAGATTCTGGGTCATCAGGATTTTTATCCCCCAGTTGCTGATGAGCACTGAAATAATCATTGGGCAGTTTTTCCGACACTTCATTACGCCATAAATGGGTCGGATAATAATTATGTGCCTGCTTCTGGTCGAGATAACCATAAAAAAGATCGATACCTTGTTTCCAGGGTACACCGGATGAGCCGGGACCGCCGAGTCCCCATTTTCCCATTGCGGCTGTTTTGTATCCGGCTGATTTCATCAGCTTTCCAAGTGTAAAAATATTGGCCGGTAATGGCAACTGACCGAACTCTGTAGAATCTTCAAATCCACCGAGTTCATAATTATCGCGTACGATACTATGCCCCGAATGCAAGCCGGTAATAAGGCTTGCCCGGGTAGGCGAACAAATAGAGTTGGCATAGAAACCTGTGAGCTTCATTCCCTCTTTTGCCATTCGGTCAAGGTTTGGTGTCAATATCTTTTGTTGGCCGAAAGCGCCGATGCTGGCATATCCCAGGTCATCAGCCATAATAAAAATGATGTTAGGCTTTTTCTGTGCCATAACAGATAAAGACAACACTAATAAAATTATGCAGCTAAAAAATTGTTTTCGGTATTTATTCATAGCGGCTCATTGTATCTGATATCTTTTAAAATTATCATATTCATCATTCATCATATTCTTCACTTATTTCATCATTCATTCATCATTCATCATCATTCATTGCCCACCTCAAACTGCCGGATCATTATCCTTGCCGTATTGGTCTTCAAATTTCGTAAAGAGGCCTGTAAAGTATGTGTGCCCGGTGAAAGTTTTTTTGATGTATACAGGTAATAACTATCTGTTACAGCCCCCCTCCTGTCTTTCTGTTCTATATACTGATGTTCTGCTGGCGTGTTGTCGATACGCAACTGTTCCAGTTTTACAAGTGGTGCTTTCATGATCTGCTTGTTGGTATCCCACCAGCAGCGGATACGTACATTTATTCCTTTATCAGGACTTGCGGTTTCAAATGAATCGGCTGGATGAAGTACCGTGATGGCAGCCCAGGGATGAATGAGCTCGTTACCTGACTCGTCCCACCATTTCCAGTTCTTTTGTTGCGATAAAACATATTCCTGTACCCCGGCCGCGCCTCCAAGCATTCTTGTTTTAAATGCGGAAACGGAATCGTGCCGTACTGCCACCACCCAATTGTTCTTTAATGCTTTTAATAATCCGTCATGTGTAGGTTCAGTAGCCAGGAACAAAGTACGGTATGCAAGGAGGTCATTTGACCACCACCATGATTCAGTACCATGAGCATCCTGCAAAGCAACAAGAGGAAGCTGATACCGATACTGATAAAGAAAAGGAAGGAAGAATAAAAAATTCTGACCAAAGTGAATGGTGCTGATGGCAGCATAGCCGCCATTTTTGACAGATTCGTCCAACAACATCCTGCACATCGCTTCGTTATTGGATATTTGCAGTATCAGTCCGCCTTTATTATTTAACAAGGGTTCAACAACAGTTTTTCTGTATTGGGGCCAGGGTGTCTCATTTTCTATTTTCAATGCAGGTGCATTTACCGGGGCAAAATAATCAAGTATATGGCCAAAGGTGCCCATTCCATCCACACTCACATTTTTGCCATAGGGTTCGTCAGCGTAAAAAAACGTGACCGGAACCTTCTTTTCATTCGCGATCCGTTGAGCTTCTGCCGACCAGGCAGCATTCCCATTTTTAGCACCCCATAAATGAATATGAAAGCTATCAGCGAGCATCACTGCTTCTGAGGGGCTGCCGGATCCCTGTGCTTCAAATTGAACCGTAAACACTTTTAATTTTGAGAGATCTTCTGTATTCCGAACCAATGCCTGCACTGGAGGTTTAGCTGCATCCAGTGATGAAAATGCATTCAGTGTTTTTAATGCATCGATGGCATAATAGGTCGACATTGGTGTTGAAGGCAGTCCCGGCCGGTTACCAAAACCACCATCCGTATTCCGGAGTGATAATAAATATTTTATACATCCTTTCAGATTTGCAGGTTTGGCGCCGGATAATTCCAGTGATTTTACGGCAGCCCAGGTATATACTACTTCATCGTTACCCGCTATTTGCGGATGCGGCTGATGTGTAAAACCTCCATCTTTAAGTTGACATGATTGCAGCCAGGTTATAATTTGATTTTGAGACGTATTATTTTCTCCAAGTATTTTTAGCGTATATAAACTCCACCAGGTATTAAGCACATTACCATCACCGTTAGCGGCAGGTGCATTATTGTAACTTCCATTCTGCCTTTTTCGTTCATTCAGATAATTTTTAAATGATGGTGAAATATCATCCACTGATATCTGCAACAGGTTTCGGCAAACCGGGGTCATTACTTCCTGCATCAATACTCCATAATTGTGCGTTTCATAATTGTAGAGATTATTTGCATCGGATTTCCAACCGCCTACTTCTTTTTTAAACCCGGATAAATCACCGCCAAGCCAGACAAGACTTTGTATTTGATGGTATAGTAAAATCCGTGCATCAAATCCGCTGGGACCGGTTTCTTTATTAACGGTTCGTTGGGGATGATGTTTTCGCACAAATTCTATCAGAGATGTTTTGTCGGCGGGAAGCTGATCTATATCCTTCAAAATGCCTATCACAGCATAAGTCGGCTCTATATGAGAATCCGGCTGATCATCCCATCCATAGCCACCATCGCTTTTGGAGAGTTTTGTATCTATGTATTGTTGTAACTGCTTCTTCCAGGAAGTTTGTGCACCAACTTGTTTATAACAACCACCAAAAATCATCAACACAAACAGACTTCTCCAAATATTCAAAGGCCGCATCAAAGGGTTTGTCATCAGTTCGTTTGTATTTTATATGGAAAATATGGGGCATTATCGATAGTGCACCCTGGCAGTATATCTGTTATCTTTTTAATGATGTCAGGGTTTTCATTCGCAACATCAATCTTCTCACCTGGATCAGTTTCCAGGTTGTAGAGCGCTATCGGTGCATTTTTATCCTTGTACATATCTTTTTTTATGGCTTTCCATTTACCCATCCGTAATGCAATGCTCTCCAGGTAATTCCTTGGCGTATTATTCTCAGGCTTATTCCAGTTATAGTTGTAGGTAAAATATTCCCAGTACAAATACGAATGATCTGCTTGTTTCTTTCCCGTCAATTCGGGCAAGAATGAAATCCCATCTATACCTGCAGGGGTAGAGATCCCAGTGGCCTGGCAGATGGTAGGCAACAGGTCCCATGATGCCGATATATGATTTGAAACTGTTGCAGGTTTTATTTTTCCGGGCCAATATGCTATCATCGGCACCCTGATTCCGCCTTCATATAATCCGAACTTTGATCCGTTAAAAGATCCATTACTTTTGAAGAACTTCGCAAAACCAGCATTGGCGCCATTGTCGCTCGCAAAAAATATAAGTGTATTATCTACTACGCCTTTTTCTTTTAATACCTTCATGATACGGCCTATATCCCTGTCTAGTTTGCTGATCATGGTAGCATAAACTTTAAAGTTAGGTTGCCAGTTGTTGTTTAAATATGGAGTATCAGGTGGCAATGAATACTCGCCGTGTGGAACGGTATAAGGCAGATATAAAAAGAAGGGTTGTTTTTTATCTATATCGTTGAGATAGTCCATTGTCTTTTGCACTATGAGGTCATGACTATATATTCCTTTTGCACCGTCCCTGTTTTGTTCGAGTTCAATCTTCTTGCCAGTTTCATATAAAAAAGGCGGATAATAATTATGAGCTTTTATCTGATCGAGATAGCCATAGGTGTAATCAAATCCCTGTTTTTCCGGTCCATTATTTTCGCCGCCCAGACCCCATTTACCAATAAGTGCGGTGTGATAACCAGCTTTTTTCAGATATTCAGCAACAATCATTTTTTCATCTGGCAGCGGCGGATCTTCCTGTTTATCTGTTAAGAAATTTCCGCGGATGTAAGTATGACCGGTGTGCCTACCCGTAAGCAATGTTTCACGTGAAGGTGCACAAACGCTACATCCTGAATAGTAATTTGTAAATCGCATACCGCCGGATGCCAGCGCATCGATATTTGGTGTATGAATGAGCTTTTGGCCATAACTGCCAAGGTCTCCATACCCCAGGTCATCGGCCAGGATTATTATGATGTTGGGTTTTTTCTGTGCGATGACAGGTAAAGATAATACCAGCAAAAAGCAGCTTAACAATTGTTTCATATATCTTTTTTGTTCCCCTCCTGCGAAGGAGGGGAGATGCCGAAGGCAGCGGGGTGGTTGTTCTTTGGTAACCTTATACTGATAACCTTCGAAGACCAAAGAACAACCACCCTCCTTCGCTAAAGCTACGGAGGCCAAAGCCCGCTCGCCGCCCTCCTTCGCAGAAGGGCAGCTTGTGTATTTAATTAAACCCAGGATTTTGCGTTAGTTTGGGATTTTTGTCCCTCGCATATTGCGGCACTGGTTGGAGATATCCTTTAGCAGCATCGAATTTAACGGTACGAACCACTACTTTTTCATAATTCAAAGTATTACCTGTAGCGGTAATTTTCATTCCATATAGTGGCTGACTGAAAACCTGTGCCGCTGTTTTCCAGCGCATGATATCATAGAATCTCTTTCCTTCAAAAGCAAATTCGATCCGGCGTTCATGACGAATTTGGTTGCGCATGTCCGTTTGGCCCAGTCCGGGTGGCAAAGCAGGTTGTCCTGCGCGTGCACGAACTTTATTAATAGCATCGTATACTGATGCATCGGGGCCTTGCACTTCGTTCTGTGCTTCAGCATAATTCAATAAAACTTCTGCATAGCGCAACATAATGACGTTAGTACCGTCAAGCACACCCCCAGTGGAGCCGATCGTTGAATCCTGCAATTTTCTTACAAAATACCCGGTCCTTCCCGCATTGCCAGTTATACCGGTAAGATTAATCTGGTTAGCATTGTTTGCTATTCCCAACCGGGTATATACTGTTTTGCCTCTCCAGGTACAGCCATCATAAATAATGGAAGCATAGAAACGTTTTTCCCTGTTCAGGTACGGTTTAGAAGGATCATAGAGTACAGATCCTCCGGCAGCAGTTTTCCCATCGGTAAATTCATAGTCGTCGACCAGGTTCTGGGTAGGATCACATGAGCCCCAACCCGCACCTTTGGCTACATCGACAACGCCCCAGTACTGGTTGATATTCTTTGACTTTATAGTAGGCGCAAACTGAATATCAAAAAGAACTTCTTTGTTGTTTTCATTATTGGCATAAAATAAGCCGACATAATCAGGGAACAGGTCGTACACTTTTCCATTACCCATTTCATCGATGATCCTTTTATTTGTAGCAGCTGCATCTGCCCATTTGCCTGCATATAGTTCCGCTTCTCCTTTCAATGCAAGCGCTGCTCCTTTGGTAGCACGCCCGATATTTTTTCCGGTTACGGAAAGCGGGAGGTCATTAGATGCTTCAGCGCATTCGGTTTGAACAAATGCCACACACTCTTCATAAGTATTTCTTGCAAAAAATATGTCGTCACCGGTATTGTTATCAAGCACTTTGGTGATCAATGGAATACCACCATACAGATCGATCAGTGTACGGTAGAAATGAACACGCAGAAACCGGGCCTGGGCAATCATCCTGTTTTTTGTTCCATCAGGGAAATCGCCACCTGTAACTTTTTGGATGAATAGATTACACTTCCTGATATTGGCATACATATTTGTCCAGGTGTTCTGAAACATCGAGGTAGAAGGATTATTGCTGCCATTGTCAAGATACTGGGCTGAAGCAAGACCGGATGAAGGTCCATACGTGGTATTGTCGGTAAAGTCGTCCAGCGGATCATTACTGATCTCACTGGGAACATTTGTAAATACATTTGGAAAAGGACCTGCATTCAGACTAAAGTAGATCTCATTTAAAAACAAATTGGCTGTTGCCGAATCTTCCCATACAGTTGCATCACTTAGTTTATCCGTAGGCGTTATCTCTAACTCATTTTTACTGCATGAAGTAAAAACGATCAGTGTTGAAAATATTATTAAACAGAACTTCATATAATTATTTTTAGCTGTAAACAGATCAGAAACCAACATTTACTCCAAACGAAACAGTCTTTTGCTGGAAATAATAGCGGGCCCTGTCGTTACCAATTTCCGGATCAAGGAACTTAATATGACTAAAGGTTAACAGGTTCTGACCCGACACGAACACACGAAACGATTGTAACTTCACGGTGTTTATGATCGATTTGGGTAACGAATAGCCCAGCTCAAGCGTCTTTAACCGTATGTAATTACCATTCTTTATCCAGAAGGATGATCTTTGCTGGTTGTTGGTGATGAGTGTTGAAGTGAGGCGGGGATAACTGGCTCCGGGATTTTCCGGTGACCAATAATCAGTTTGTTCTTCAAATATCTTGGCACCGTTATAAAATGGATAAGCAGTTTCGCCGCTAAGGTAAATACTTGCCTTACCTGCGCCTTGCCAAAGTGCCGAGAGATCAAATCCTTTCCAGGAAGCTTCCATATTAAAACCATATGTTATGAGCGGGAACAATGGATTGCCAATAAGTGTGTTATCGTTGGCATCTATTTTTCCATCCGGTGCGGTGGACTTACCATCTGCGCCAGCGGGCCCAGCCAAATCTGCATATTTTATGTCACCTGGTAATACGGGACCGAAAGTAGGAACTGCCTGACCCGCTTTCAGGGTTTTACCGTCATCCTCAAAATCACTCAGCTGATACAGACCGAGAGCCTCCAGACCGAATTGCGCGTTTAATGGTCTGCCTGTGGTACGCCTGTTGGGATTGTTGAATGTAGAATTTGCTTCCAGTGTCTGAACGAGTTTGTTCTTTGCATATGAAAAATTAAATGCGCCGGAGAGTCGAAGACCATTGGCAAATTTATGTTCAGATGTAACACTAAATTCGATACCCTGGTTTTCCATTATGCCACCGTTAACCTGTGAAATACCAATCCCGTATTCAGAAGGCACCACCTGGTTTGGACTGATCAGCATATCCGATCTTCTTTCTTTAAATACATCAATTGTAAATCCAAGTTTTCCATGCCACAACAGACCATCAATACCGATATCTGTTTTTTTAGCTGTTTCCCAGGTAATATTGGGATTTGCCTGTGCATTTTCGAAAATGCCCTGAACCTGTCCTGGGGCCGTTCCTCCAAAAACATAAGAACCACGCAAGCCATAAGAAGTCAGATACTGGAAGGCGTTACCGGCAAGGTTTCCGGATACACCGTAAGAACCACGAAGTTTTAAATGATCGATCCAGGGTAGCCTGTCTTTGATAAAATTTTCTTCAGATAATCTCCAGCCAACTGAAACAGCTGGGAAAAAAGCATATCGTTCATCAGGTGCAAAATAATAATGCCCGGAATAACGACCAGATAATCCAAGCATGTACTTGCTGTTGTATGAATAGTTTGCCTGGTAAACCCAACCCACCTGGGCGCTTTTACCGGATGAGCCCGAATTATTGAAATCAATCTTATCGCTGCTTCCCAATGACAGTTCATCAAGGAATACTGCATAATTTATACGCCCCGCAGAAAAAGCATTTGATATTCCATCCTGTTTTTCAAACACGCCTATTGCATTAATACTATGTTTTCCAAACGTGCGATCATAGTTTACATACCCCTGTATAACAATCCGCTGACTATCTCTAAAAGATTGCGACAATTGGGGAGTTGGTGGTCCGGAAACCTGTGGATTAAACTCATCCTGTGCATTCAGACTATAGAAAGTAAGAGGGAGACTCCATGTCTTACCAAAAGAATAATTCTTATTGTAGGCAAAAACCCCTTTTAGTGATAATCCTTTTATAAAAGGTATTTTTTGTTCTATAGACAATTTTGCATTGAGTATATTATTGTTATTATTATTGTAGCCGCTTTCATAGATCTGTGGCCACAATGCGTGTGCAGCCATGCCATTGCCATACTTAAGTGCTAATATCGGCGGGATTTCCGTTACGTCTGTAAATATCGAACTTCCATCATGTCCGCTGGGATTGGTTTGTTTTCCTAAAGAACCATTGAGGTCAAGTGATACCGTAGTGCTGGTAGTAACATCAGCATCTATATTGGCCGTTAAATTATATCGTTTAAAATTGATGTTTGGCACAACGCCCTCCTGGTATAGATAACCTATATTACTATAGAAACGTACTTTTTGCGAACCGCCGGTAAACGACAAAGTATGACGGGTAATGGGTGAATTGAAATTAAGGATCTCATTCACCCAATCCGTATTTGGATAATGATCCGGATCGCTGCCATCTTTAAATTTCTGAAGTTGTTCCGGAGTATAAGTTGCTGCATTGCCGATATTCTGATTGGCAATACTCAGCAAGCGGCCATAGTCATAGGAATTCAGGTAATTTGGTATTGAAGTTGGTTTTTGAAAACCATAAAATCCATCGTAATTAAGAGAAAATCTTCCTTCCTTTCCACGTTTGGTTGTTACGAGGATTACGCCATTTGCTCCTGCAAGGCCATAAGGCGCTACCGCAGCAGCATCCTTAAGTACGGTGATAGTTTCGACTTCGTTTGGATTAAGCTGGTTATAATCCATCGGGATTCCATTTACAATAACTAAGGGTGCGGAGTTACCTGTTGTACCTATACCCCTGATCTGTATCTGGTCGTTATCGTTGCCCGGAGCTCCGCCCGACTGACGTGAAAGTACACCCGCAAGCCGGCCACCCAGTGTATTACTGATATTGGCGACAGGCGCTTTTGTGATTTCTTCGCCTCCAATGGTGGAAACGGCTGCTGTTACAGCGCTTCTTTTCTGCTTGCCATAACCCAATACAACCACTTCATCCAGACCATTTATTACCGGTTGAAGAACAACTGACACTCTTTCTCCATCCTTTACCTTTAATTCCTTTGTTTCATAACCAACATAACTAAAAGTGATGATGGATGAAGTATTGTCCTGAAAACGCAGGTCAAATTCCCCGGCATTATTTGTGACAGTACCCAGCGATGTCTCCTTGACAGTTACTGTTACGCCGGACAAAGGCAAACCTTTGCTATCAGTCACTTTTCCGGATATCTGTATGATCGCCTCCTTTTTAATAACCGGCGATAATACAATAGCCTTATTCTCGAGTATGCTGAATTTTAAACCGGTTTCTGTTAAAATTTTGCCGAGTATTTCTGAAAGCGATACATCCTGCGCTTTGATGCTTACAATCGTTGCAGCAGGCAGGTCATCATCACTATAAAAAATACGATAACCACTTTTCTTTTCTATTATGGTGAGCGCCTTATTGAGTTTAACTTCTGTAAGATTAAGACTGATCTTCATATCTCCCTGGGAAAATCCCCTGGCAGAAACCTGCAAACAGCATCCCAATATCAGAATGAAACTTAATTTCATATATATGAGGGCTTTGAAAAAAAGTTCAGAATGGGCATTTCCTTCCACCCGTATGAATTTTTTCATACTTTTATGACGAGTTTAAAGTTTATTAAATCGGAACCGATAGCTTTCGCGGGCGCAGGTTCCAGTACTTTGGACAGCGGGAAATGGACCAACATTTCCCGTTTTTTATTGTAGCAATGGATGTTTTAATCTATCTTTTATTCTATCATAAGTAGTTTTATTTTTTAATAATGATTTTTCCGTTGTTTAAAGTAAAGTGAAAGGGTTTCATCAGTTGTAATTCTAGGAGAGCTTGCTCAACGGTTTCATTGGCAAAGGCTCCGGTAAGTTTATATTTTTTCTGTTCTTCGTTTTCAAATTCAATAGTTACATCATACCATCTCTCCATACGGATTGCCAGTTCTGCAAAAGTTTCTGACCTGAATATAAGGCGGTCCTCCATCCAGGCTGTTTCAGCCAACAGGCTGTCTGTTGGGTTGATGAGGGCTGTAGATACCTGGAAACCCCGGGAGCCTTTGTTATGATCTGTCTTATCCTGATTATCACCATTGTCCGAACCTAATGGCTTTGAATACACTACAATCTTCTCATTCGGTCGTGTAAGGACAGTCGATTGTTTTTCATTTTTTAATTGCACTTCAATCGAACCTTCGATCAGCGTTGCCTCGGCACTTTCATTGGGATAGGCTTTTACATTGAAAGAAGTACCCAGGTCACGGATATCCATCTGCCCGGTATGTATCAGGAAAGGATGATGATCATCGTGCCTGATTTCGAAAAATGCCTCACCCGATAAAAAGACCTCCCGTATGAAATCTTTACCAAAATCAACGGCATATGTGATGGTTGAACCCGCATTCAGCCAGACTTTGGATCCATCGGGGAGTATAAAGTGATTTTTAGCCCCTTTTGATGCAGCCAATGTTTTGTTTGATGCAGTTGCCACGGAAGATTGATTGCTTTTGTGCTGCAGGTTCCAGAATGCCGATATAGATATAACCATCAACACAGAAGCTGCTATGGCATATAAGGCCCGCTTTCTTATATTTAATACAGGTGGTGCATTATCTTCTGATTGTTGCCAGACTTCTGCAGCCAGTTGTTCCTTCTGAATTCGATGCATATGTTTTTCAAGCGCCGCTTCACGCTCAGTATATCCCGTTTTTTTTTCTGACGATACCCAGTAATGACTAATGGTCTCCAATGAATATAGTGCTTCCGGAAATTTTTCCAGAATGGCGTTTAGTTCTTTCAGTTCAGTTTCTGTGGCTTCGCCGGCTATTTTTTTCCCAGCCAGTTCCCACATTCTTTTTTCTTCATTCAAATTCATATAGAATAAGGCATTCGTTATTATCAATAACGATGTATCAGTAAGACAAACTTTTTTTGATTTTCCCTTAAAGGAATTTGAAATATTTTTTTGTTACCTGACGGGCTTTCTTTTTTCGATGGTGATACAGGGCTGTATCGCATCACTTAGTTTCTTCATGGCAATACCTATCTGGGCTTCCACTGTTTTAGGAGAAATGCCGAGCACTTCAGCCACTTCACGGTATTTCAGCCCATCTTCCCTGATCAGTTTAAAGATCATACGGCACCTTGGTGGGAGTAGTTGTATCGCCTGATCCATCTCCCTTATCATCTCCGAAGTAATATAAAGCTGTTCAGGATTGGGAGCAGAACTGGCAATTGTAAGACTGTCTTCAGCAAATAATGTGGTTATTTCTCGTTTTTGGTGAGCGAGGTAATTCAGGGAATGATTGCGGACACAGGTATAGAGGTAAACGGTGAGATTGTTGATGGTGTTCAGTTTCCGTCGCATATGCCACACCTGTAGGAAAACATCGGACACGATCTCCTCCGACGCTGGTTTATGTCTCACGAAAGAACCGGCAAACTGGAGAAGGGGTGTGATATAGATACGATACAAGCGCACATAAGCGGATTGATCGTCCGATAAAGCAATCAGCTGTTGAAGTACCGTAACTTCTTTAGAATCTATCATGATCTTTTGCAGACCCTTTTATAATAGCGGGTGGCAGGCAACGCTATAGATACTTCCGCAAAGTATATATTTTTTTCTACGGGAAAAAATCATTGTTGCTAACATCCTTCTAGTATGGGCACACAAAGGACTTTTGTTTTAGTATAAACATCAAGAGTTTCCGATTATGAAATTGTTATTTTTAAGCTTCAACAAAAAAAAAATTACTTTTCAAATTCGCTTTGTTTGCATTTCAAATTTTCCTTGAATGTACACAGCAGTTATTTAACAGGTGATTTATATGTCAGCTTCCACTCCAAAAGCAGGTTGCGGCACCTGAAAGGCTCCTCCTGCAGCTTTTCGTTTAACAAGTGCGCTTACGCGATACACAAGGAAAACACCTACGATAGTAATAACAACAATGATATATCCTAATGTATTGTAATGTTCCAACGGGCTGAATTTATCTTTCTGCACTACGATCATTCCTGCAACTGCAGCAGCGATACCACCGGCGACCTGCTGCAACGAAGAATTGATGCTCATAAATGCGCCACGGTCCCGCAATTCAGGGATGCCGGTTACCAAAGCGGTAGACGGTATCATTCTGCTCATAATACCTGCCATCATCATCACATTAAAAATAATAACCAGCCAAAGCGGTGTAGGTCCGAGGTTTGTATAAACTACCACCATAATGATCATCCATGCTGAAGCAAGTGCAAATATTTTAAACTTGTCTATTTTGTCGCTAAGTCTTCCAATCAAAGGCATAACAACGAGTGTGCTGATCCCCGCAACCATAAATATCAGAGGTAACTGATGTTGCGTGATTTGCAGGTTGTTAATGGCAAAAGCGCTGCCGAAGGGCATCATCATAAAACCACCAATAGATAGCAAAGCAGTCGCCGTAAAACCGATGCGATAGTCTTTGTTTGCGATGGTATGCAACAAATGATTGAAAGCAGATTTATCATGCTGAGCAGCGAGATGTTTATTAAGCGGTTGTAATTTAATGGCTATGAGAACTGCTACAATAGCCGCCATAGCTGCTACCCATAAGAATGGCGCGTGCCAGCCCCAGGCATTGGCAAGATACAAGCCAATTGGTATACCCAATACCTGGCTTGCTCCGAAACCCATTTGTACAAAACCCATTACCCTTCCACGCTGCTGTATCACAAATAAATCGGCTATGATGGCCATAGAGATAGACCCGATAACTCCGCCGAATAAGCCGGTAATAATCCTGGCACCGACAAGAAGCGGATACGATTTAGCCACGCCACATAATACCGTGCCTGCAATAAAACCGATATAAAAGAAAAGCAATAATTTCTTGCGGTCGAACCTGTCGGCAAAGCCTGCCGTAAGAATTCCTGAAATTCCTGCACTGAATGCATAAGCTGATACAGCCATACCGAAGTGGGATGGCTTTATGTCTAAAGATTTCATCAGTATATCACCTAGTGGCGACATCACCATAAAATCGAGTATTACAGTAAACTGGGTTATGGCCAGGATGAAAACGGCAAATTTCTGATATGCCGTAAATGGTGTTATTGGTTGCTTTTGTTGGTTCATTGTTGTTATGTTCTAATTTGTTGATTTATCCTGATCCGGTAATATTTCTAATTCGCTGATTTTTCTGGGTTGGTTATTCCAGCTCATCACATTCGAATCCGTTACAATTAATTACAGAGATAATTTGTTGAGGCGTAAGTGTGTCTGACACTATTCTTAATACGCAGTCAATATCCTTCTGGTCGATATTCCATTTAAGTATGGTATCGTGTGCATCCAGTGCAGGCTGTATGCGTTCCTTATCAAACGCCGTTTTAATATTCGTTCTAAATATGTGTATGTTACTAAAATCTGCGGTCATAAACATTTTTTTAGCTTATCATGAATATGCTATGGTATCAGGGCCCGAGCATAAATCGCTGGGTTTCAATTTCCACATCATAAATCGCTATAATGTCAATAGCTTTATAAGAATCGTTAAGATATTCAATATGCTTCCTGAAATCGCTAAGGCGTCAATGCTTTGATAACTAATTCAAAAGATTCTTCCATTACTTTTCTGGAAAATTTAAATGGTTTACCGCCGATACTTTTTCCTTCGCTGTGAAAACGTAAAAGAGCGTAAAGCGGCCCATAGGCCATAGACCAGAAAACTTCCAGCGATACAGGCTTTAATTCTTTTCTTTCAAGAGCATTCCTGAAAAAAATTTCCATAGAACTCTTAAATTCCCTCAAACTTTCTGTCAGTATATAATCTCCGTGTGAAGAATGCCTGATGATCTCAAAACAAGCCACGTCTTTCGGATATTTTAAAGCAAATCTCGAACGGTTGATCCACTGTTGTTTTAATCCTTCCTTAAATGGCCTTTCCGGAGAAAATCCCTTCATCATTTCGTGAAAAAACCTTTTGCCAATTTCCATTCCTATTTCTCTTATAAGATCTTCCTTGTCCTGGTAATATATATATAGTGTGGCGACAGATACATCGCAGGCCTTTGCAAGTTTATTCATGCTAAAGCCCTGGAAACCCTCTTCCACAATCATTTCGATTGCCTGCTGTTTTACCAAAAGTTCTTTGATATTATCTCTGGTCCGCATTAATATTCTAAATGTTTTATTTAAACAAAAAACAAATATAAGTGAATGCTCGCTTATTTATAAAATATTTTTTTTGCACATTTATATCCGGTCGGAACGTGCTTGTGTTTTTGCAACTCCGGTGAAATTTAATACTGCGACTACTCCGGTTTCCGTAGTGATCAGTGATATCACGGGTGATGGCAAGCCGGATCTCGCAATCAGTAATTCAGTATCCAATTCAATTTCGATATTAACCAACGCTACTGTTGCAGGTGTGATTGATGCGGGTTCTTTTAATGTCAGAGTTAATTTTGCAACGGGCCTTTTGGCCGGTTCGCTGAGTGCCGGTGATCTGGATGGCGATGGCAAACCCGATCTGGCAGTAATCAATGCGAATGGGGCAAGTCTGTCTGTTTTACGCAATACAACCAGCCATCTTATACTTCCATTGACGCTGCTTTCCTTTTCCGGAAGACTCGCGGGAACTGATGCCTTGCTGAACTGGACAACGGATCATGAGATCAATACGATTGTATTTGAAATAGAAAGAAGTCTGGATGGTAGCCATTTTAGTTTGGAAGGATCGATAAAAGCCAATAATGTCACGCGCATACAACAATACAATTTCACCGATGCAGGCATTACAACGATCAATGCACCGGCTTTGTATTACCGTTTGAAACAAAGAGATATTGACGGAAGATTTACCTATTCTCCTGTTATTAAGCTATCTCTGGCAAATAAGACCAGCATAGTGCAACTCTATCCGAACGTTGTTGTCAACCAGGCGACCCTTTACTTTACATTGAATAAAAACGAAAAAGTGCAGATAAACATTACAGACAATAGCGGCAGGATTGTCAAACGTTTCAGTCACAAGCTGGAGGCTGGTAGCTCTTCTTTGCCGGTAGATGTAAGCAGCCTGGCAACGGGCATTTATAATTTAGAGGTGCATTACCAGGGGAAACACGAAACAAAAAGATTCATAAAAGAATAGAGAAATAACCCCTTCAAATATTCCTGTCTACCCTTCGATTTTTGTGGAAGGTTTTTGTCGCTATAAACAGAATTACACCGTAACACTGTTCAACCCTTTTTCCAGAGCTGTTTCCATGATACCAGGTAGGGCTGTTCCCTCTACGCGAAAAGTGGTAATATCCTTCAGGCCCATAAAGCCAAGGATAAATCGTAAATAGGGTTCGGCAAAATCGTATACTTTCATTGGTCCGTCGGAGTAAACACCACTTGAAGCTATAGCGAGATAGGCTTTTTTGTTTGTCAGCAGTCCTTCTGCCTGTCCTGTCTGGTAACTGAATGTTTTTCCCTTACGAACGATATGATCTATCCAGGCTTTCAAGGCGGAAGGCATCTGGAAGTTGTACAACGGTAAGCCGATAATAATAATATCCGCGTTAATAAGTTCTTCTACTGCGCTATCAGATGGGGCGATGATATCAAGGTGCTGTTGCGTTTTGTCTTCCTCAGGTAGCAGATAACCTGCAATATGTATGTCGGTCAGATGCGCGTAGTCTTTGTCTACCACATTGTTCACCAGTACGCTGCTTCCGGGATAATTCCGTTTTAATTGTTCAATGATCTTGTTTCCTAACTGTATACTATTGGATGTTCCGTTTCTGGGACTTGAAATAACATGTAATATCTTTTTCATCACTATTTCTGTTTTAAATTTGTTACCGATAATTAAAATTGCGGAGACGGTATAAAGCTTTTCCGTTTCATTTCGCAATCCAAAATTATATACCTTCGCTTACAAAACATCACTAGTATACAAAAGGTAACCAGTAACCTTTTAGTTAGTAAATCTTTCGGGTATGAAAATTCAAAATCAAAAATCCAGACCGACAAAAGAACAATGTGTTGCTGATTTAGGTGCCGTTGGTGACGCACTTTATGTGATCGGCGGAAAATGGAAGCTCAGGGTAATCATTGCATTGTCCGATGGTAATAAAAGATTCAATGAGTTGCAACGCACGATACCTGGCATTTCTTCAAAGGTGTTGTCGAATGAATTGAAGGACCTGGAACAAAATGGCTTTGTAAAAAGAAATATATTTCCAAAATCACCTGTAATTGTTGAATATGAACGAACAAAATATAGCGACACGCTTAGAAATGTTTTGGGTTCGCTGAGTGAATGGGGCACCATGCACCGGAAGAAAATAATGAAGAAGTGAATAAAAAACCAATAAAAGACTTCATTAAAAGAACCATAAAGAACGAATAAAAAACATGCCGGTCATTGATTCATAAAAAAAAAGCAATTATGAAACTGAATAAAGAGTGGCACGCCACTCATCGCATGCCCCAAAATGCATCTATTGAAGATCGGATCAGCTGGCACCTGGAACACCAGAAGCACTGCAAATGCCGGGAGATCCCGGAAAAATTCCTGATGGAGATCAAAAAAAGAAAGGAATCGAATGACGCTCGAAATTATTAACGAACACCTTTTCCCAATACGCTCTCAAACGCTTTGTTTAAAACTTAAGGTGACAAACCAAAAGTATTACAGCCACTATAACAACAGTCGTATAGATGAGTTTATTATATTTTGCCAGCCAGTCAGGCAAAAAGAGATCAAAATTATCTTTTGTTGAATTCGAGTACCTCCGCGCTTTCAAAGTAATCGGACATATTCCTTTAAATACAACCAGAGTAATTCCTTCGAGTATTACAATACCGAGGCAGATCCAGGTCCACTTATCAATCTTGCTGTTTACTACCGCATATATAAAGTAAAATATTACCAAATTGAAAAAAGCCCAGATGGCGGTGTGAATTATTCGTACAATGAGAAGCTTATATTTTATTGTTATAATCATAATTAAATGAATCTGCGTAAATGCAAATAAATATAAACACGGGAAACACCTTATGACCACAATCTTTGTTTTGATTGATTTCCATCATCAGATAATTAATAATCAATTTTTTAATGCTGGGAGGATATAATAATCTCCACAAATTTTACTAAATATATTAGCAATTTAGGCGATCATTTCATATCTTTGCAGGAAACAATCTGGAGAAAATATGTTAAGCCTGTTTGATGAGACGGCCCTTTTTAATACCGGAAAGAAACAATTTACATCATTCGACATACCCGATGCCAGCCTGCAATTGTGGGAGCAGTTTTTTGAAAAGGATAAATCCGATCAATACTACGAAACGCTCTTACATAATTCACCCTGGCAACAACGGGAACGTAAGATGTACGATAAAATAGTACCCGATCCACGTTTGACCGCCTGGTATGGTCCCGCGGGGTTGCCCTTTACAGCCGAACTCCTGGCAATAAAAAGCAAAATTGAAGCTCAGTGTGATATCAGCTTCGACAGTGTACTGCTGAATCTGTATCGTGATGGAAGAGACTCAGTTTCCTGGCATAGCGACACTTCACCAGCAGACGGAATACACAAAGCCATTGCATCAGTTAGTTTTGGAGAAACAAGATCTTTTCAGGTGAGACATAAAACAAGAAAGGACCTGAAGATGATGGAAATTCCATTAACACATGGATCTTTCTTATTGATGGGCGCCGGAATGCAGGATCATTATGAACACCATATTCCCAAAACAGCCAGACAAATTTCTCCACGCATTAATCTTACATTCAGGATCACAAAATAAATCCGGATCACAAAATAGAAAGTTGCTTCTCCCGAATTAACTCTTTCAGGAAACCCCACTTGCCTTTTCGATGCGACTGGTATGTTTACGGGACCTGAACACTTTCATTGGATGCGGGTTGCATTTCCACTGCAACCACAGGTTTTTTATGCGCCAGCTTATCAATCACAATTTTTACCAGTCCGTGTTGGAGCGGTACCAGTAAAGCGGCAATCGCTACCAGTATCAGCAGCATGAGTAAGGGAGAATGATGCGTCCACTCCGATATATAAGGATGAATAAATAATGAGATGAATCCAAACAACAATAGCAGTCCATATTAATCAGGTCTTACGATTATCCTTACTATTTTATCCTTACTACTTTAGTTCTAAAACGGAACCATCCTGGCAAAATTGCGGCTACTATTTATTTTTCTTTTTAGATGCTTTCGCGATCTTGTTGTACTCCGAGGCAAGGCTTAGCCAGTACTCCAGTTTTTTCTTCGTATTTAGCGCCCCGATATCTACAAATACAAATCCCTTCATAACTCTCCCCGTAAAATCCATCGGTCCTACCCCATCTTTTTCCATCACTTCATCGTGTTTTGCCGGATCAAAGCGAACCATAAGACGCTCCTGTTCCACACCCACACACATTTTATTGTTCACCATGAAACATAGCCCGCCAAACATTGACTTTTCCTGTATTTTCTTATGCGAAACCGCAAGGATTTCTCTTACTCTGTCGGCGAGTTTTTCGTTGTATGCCATTTGACTTGCCTTTACATTTCATCGACCGGTTCTTGCCACCACTTTAAAGGAAATTCTATTTGGTTGACTGAACTTACGATCGCATCAGGTTTGAAAGCGTACAGTCCAAGATCTTCTTTTTTTGCAATACCGGACAGAACCAGAATCGTTTTATAACCCATCTGAATACCCCCTTGTATATCCGTTTCCATCGTATCACCGATAACAGTTGTTTTGGCAGTTTCCAATCCCAGGTATTTTCGCGCAGAACGCATCATCACCGGGCTGGGTTTCCCGGTTACAAAGGCTTTTCGACCCGTAGCTTCTTCTATCATCGCCGTAGTCGCGGCGATGCCCAGGTTATTCCAACCTGGCTTTTTGGGAGATGGATCTCTGTTGGTCGTGATAAATTTTGCACCTGCCAGAATCATGTCAACAGCACGCTGAACCATTTCCAAAGTAAAATTTCTGCCTTCACCTAAAACCACAAATTCGGGGTCGGTGTTTACCAGGGTGATCCCATTTTCATGTAAACTGGACAATAAACCACCTTCACCTAATACATAGGCAGTGCCCTGAGAGCCCTGATCGCCTAAAAATTTTCCGGTAGCCATTGCACTCGTATAAACATGGTCTTCGGTGACCTCTATTTTCAGCAGCCTTAGTTTACGTACAACTTCAAGCCTTGTTCGCTGGCTATTATTTGTCATGAAGGTAAATGGTATTTTATTTTTTAGCAATGTGGCAATAAATTCATCAGCGCCTTCTATTAATGTCTCACCACTATAGATAACACCATCCATATCAATCAGCAACCCATACTTCATAATAATCATTTTAGATATTTTATCAAACAGCGGCCTATCAAATATCGACTTTTTACAGTCGACTGTAGAAATCAGGAATTGGATTTAGTCCGGGTTTCTCACGCTGGTGCCAATACGGATAAATAGTCGGTTTATCACTTGCCTTATCCAGTTTAATAACCTGGTCCAGAGTCAGGTTCCAATCGGTTGCTGCAAGGTTCTCTTTTAACTGTTCTTCATTTCTTGCACCAATTACCAGACTTGAAACAGTAGGTCAGAAAGACCGGTAGAGTAAACATTTGCCGTGTCGAATAAATTCACTCCGGCATCAATGCAAAGATTTACCATTCTTCTAGCTTCATCTACCTATGTACTCCCCCACGCTTTAAAAAAATCGTTTCCGCCTCCAAAAGTGGCTGTCCCAAAACTTAAAGCAGGCACTTTCAATCCTGAGGTTCCGAGTTGTCTGTATTCCATAAATGAAATTTTATGATATTGCAAGATACTGCCGCCGATTTTTCCCTGGATTTATTTCTTGTTATCTTTACTGTGAATTTATAATATTACTCTCTAAAAATGATGACTTCTCTTTCAGATGCACTTATAGAAAAAGAGATAAAGGATTCATTCTCTATCAAATTTGTAGTAAAGAATACTTACTATACTTCAAATGCTTTTCGGCTCACTTATAACCGGATATTTCTGATTGACTCCGGCGATGGAGCAATAAAAATAGATGACAATATTTTTAAAATTTCACCATTTGAAATTTTTTTGGTTGCCAAAGGACAGGTGATTAGTTTTGAGCCGGGAGCACAGTTCACAGGGCACGAACTCAGCTTTGGCGACTGCTTTTGGGAAAAATCTCCATCGAGTGCCAATAATTGTAAAGTAGTTTTGTTTAATAATGCGTCTGCAAATCAACAGCTTCCTTTAAGTAAAGAAGACTATGAAGAACTCAGTTTAGTTTTCAGCCCGTTGTTGCGTGAATTTTCAAAAGAAGAGTATATAAATAAACTGGATGCAATGGCCGCTTATCTGAAAATTATCATGATAAAAATAGCCAATGTGAATGCTTCCCTTGCCAAAGGATTTGATAATTATGAAAATAAGATTTACAGGCAGTTTATAGAATTGATAGGCCAGCATTATCAACAATCACATGAAGTAGCAGACTATGCAAAACTTCTTGGCGTTACGGCCAGAAAACTGGCCGATTTGTCCAAACGTTGCAGTGGCAGAGGTGCTAAAGAACTTATAAACGGACAGCTGATCGCAGAAGCAAAACGATCATTACAATTTTCGTCAACACCCGTGAAAGAGATTGCTTACCAGCTAAATTTTTCTACTCCAGATCAATTCAGTCATTTCTTCAAAAAAAATGCCCGGGTATCTCCGCAACAGTATCGAACGCTTTTTGTGAATCTTGGCATGTAATGCCGTGTTTTCAACCACTAAAAACTTGTTCTCAGCCACGCAATAATTGACATGCGATTGACGGAATTTGACATTGCCGGTATCTTACCGTCAGAATAATTTTACAGGAATTATTAAATCTTTCAAATAATTCCTTAAACAAATTTTTCATTCAATTCTTTAAACATGTCACTCACCAAGCAAAAATCTATCGCAGGAATAACCATCCCTGACAGTAGTATCGCTAACCAGGCTACCGAACTTTTATTGGAACACGGAACAACATTCATTTTCAACCACTCATTAAGGGTATTCCTGTTTTCATCCCTGAACGGAAAAAGGAATAAATTAAAGTATGACGCAGAGTTATTATATATAAGTTCTGTTTTTCACGATTTGGGACTCACAAAACACTATAGCAGTCCGGATCTTCGATTTGAGGTCGACGGAGCCAATGCTGCCCGCGAGTTCCTTAAAAGTCATGGACTTCCGAAAGAGTCTCTGCAGCTTGTTTGGGACACGATCGCATTGCACACTACCATAGGAATTGCAGAACATAAGGAACCTGAAGTTGCGTTGATGTATTCAGGCGTTGGCTTGGATGTTATGGGTGATGGTTATGAACACCTGAGTGAAGAAAACAGAATCGAAATTGTAAGTGCATTTCCACGTAATAATTTCAAGAAAAACATCATTCCAACCTTCTTCGATGGATTTAAGCATAAAACTGAAACGACATTCGGAAATATTAAAGCTGATGTTTGTGCTTTTATGATTCCAAATTTTCATCGCACTAATTTCTGCGATTGTATCTTACAATCACCCTGGAGTGAATAACCATGATAGAAGTTTCGAATAATCACGGACTGAAATTATTTTTTAAAATCTTTCAGCCGCCATTCATCTTTCCACTCAACGAACGGCATGTCATTGTTCATTTTAACGGGCAGCCATAAATAGCGGCTGTCTTTCAAATCTTTCGGGTTCCATTTATCTGCAATAAAAATGAATTGATTCTTTTTATCCTGAACGGGCAAAACATAGGTTGATTGTCCGCCAAAGGTACTATCTGCATTTAGCCCAACCATTGGGTTTTCGGGAGAAAGTTTCCATGGACCATACAGGGTTGGAGCCATATGCATGGTAGCTCTATTAGGAGCCCAACCAGTAGCAGCGCTGGTAACGAGATAGTATTGACTTTTATATTTAAATAAAGCAGGCGCCTCCCTATGTTTACTAAACAACATTGAGTCTTTAGATGTGGGCGACAGGAAGTCGTCAGACAATCGCGCTATTCGTAAATCATAGTTGTCTCTTGAAGAATAAATATGATATGCGGCGCCATCATCATCTATAAACAAATTCATGTCACGTGACATGTTACCATTTGGCCGGAAGCCCGAAACATATTTATAGGGACCCGTTACATTATCACTTACAGCAACTCCGGCTCTCGCTGCTTTATACCCTTGTCCCCTCAATTCAAGGTGAAACCACATAACATATTTACCCGTTTTGGCATTGTATATAACCTTAGGCCGTTCCATCAAACAGCCCCGTGCTATATCGCTGGTAGTATCTTCAACGGAAGCGAGAGCCAGACCTTCAAATTTCCAATTATATAAATCGCCAGAGGAATATACATTAACGCCTTCCTGTTGTCTTCTTCCGCGTTTCTCCCCAAACCAATAATACTTCTTATTTGCATAGATAATTCCTCCACCGTGGGCGTTTATTATTTCACCTTTATCATCATACCAGGGTTTACCCGGTTTAAATGAGGTGTTAGGAGCTGTGCTTTTTGATTCAATGGTTTTTTGTTTAGCGTCTTCCTGCCCGTGTCTTTGGGAATTACAACTTATGGCGATAAACAAAGCAACTATAATAAATGGTTGTTCAAGTATTCGTGATCTCATATTTTCCTATTGATTGGTTTTCGCCCATAATATGGGTTTATAACTGAATTAAAGTTATTCTGATACCTGGGAACGACCAAAAGCACCATGTAACAATTTGTATAGCGGACGAGGACGCCCGCGCTACAATTGACCCATGCGTAAATTTACTAGTAATACAAACCACTTTATCGAAATTATACTTGTTCGTGCATTAGTATATTTTCAGGAATGGTATTTTTTTTATGATAACAATAGGAAAACTACAATAAAAACAGGCGTAAAGATGTTTACTAAAAAGTAACCATTATTTGTAAATGCTTCCGATCCGGGAATGAATCCGGCGGATCGATTGCATAAACAAACAACCCTTAATCCAAGTCTTTTAACCCATGAAAAAAATTTACTTACTACTGCCGTCTTTTAATGCAGTAGAATTCTCCAGGCATCACACATGCTGCTTCGAAATTAGTGTGCTATCTATTTTCAAACGTCCTTGACAACTCGCAAACGGTTTTTCAACCTTATTCGGGCTATAGCTATGATCGGTTATTACTGGCTTTATTAAGAAAATAGGTATTGTTTTAAACTACACTGCTTCGATGAAAAAGAATGTGTCTACCGTATTATTAGGAGCATTAATGCTTTTTGGAGCATTACGGTTATCGGCGCAGGCGCTTGAGCCCGGTTTTGGCGCACCTGTAATTCCCATCAACGTTTGTAACGCCCCTGCAACATTTAGCGTAAAAATCGTTGGCGGCATCAATGCCTGCGCACAGGGAAACCTGAGCCTGCAATTGCCGGCCGGTTTTGTATATGTTGGCGGATCAGCGACAATCACGGGTGGAACCGGTACTGTTACCGAATCTTCTTTTTCAGGCAATACTGCCAACCTTATTATCAATAATATCCCGGTAAATCCGGGTTTTTCCATTATAAGTTATCAGGCGTATGCTGGCTGCGGAGCACTGGCAAACCCCGCATCAGCAAACAACCAGGCTGTTTATTCTCTGAATTCAGCCTGCGCTCCTGCCAGCAATAGCACAAGCAACAGTTTTAATATTCAAAGTGCGTCTCTAAGTATCAGTAATGTTACCAATAATAGTTATATCGGTGCTGTTGACGACATGTACACCCGTACTGTTACCATCACCAATAACGGACTGGGTAGTGTGTCGAATATCACTCTTACCGATACAAGTGGTAATGGACTTTATGTAAAAGGTATTTCAGTAAGCGGTGGCTGGAATTTTCTGACCAGCAAAACTGTGATCGGAACGGACACAGTTACCACCTTCTCACTTACCGGGCCTGAACTTACCCAGGGTCAAAGTATTTCTCTGATTGAAAACGTGTCGCTGGTTAATGATTGTTTTCTTCAATCACGGCTGGGAGCCTGGTTCGGTTGCGACAATACAGTCTGTGTTACGGGCAATATTGCCGGCAGCTCTACCGCCGGTGCCACGCTAAACTATTCCTACTTGCCGCAACTGAAGCTTATTCCTGACCAGCAGGAACTGAGTTGTCGTAATAATATTTATTCACAAACCATCCGGCTTACCAACACGGGCAGCGCTCCTTTGCGGGATCTTGCCGTGAACCTGTTCTCTACCGCCCAGAACAGTTCACCCGCATTACAGTTGTTTAACAGCAGTAACAATGTAGCAAGCAGTCAGTCTGCTTTTCAGGGCTTTCAATACAAATTGGGAATAAGTGGTGCCTGGAGCGCTTTAACCTTAACGCAGTCATCAACTTTTGCATCACCAGCCGCCTGTTTGGGCGGAATGAGCGCCAATGTCGATTTCGTCATTCCAAAACTTAATCCCGGAGACACCATTTTTGTCCGTTACGATGAGAGATCCTGTGGGGTAAATATTCCGGTCAATGATATTCTTTATTCAGCTGGTTCAATACTGCGCTATAGTTACCGGGCAAGTTGCAATACGCGAACCAGCCCTGCATCTTCTTTTATCCGCACTCCATTAAGTACCACCTTAGCACCGTTGCCTTTGCTTCCGGCCAGGTTGGATCCTTTGACGAATTATACTTTCGACTATCATTTTCCATCTGCTGCTTCTAACCTTTACCAGCAAACAGGCATAAGCGGATCGTCTGTACGTTTTGAATTACAATTGACTGATAATATTGATTTTATAGGTGGTATCTCTGATATTAGTTTAGTTAATGGAGTTGGCGCTGTACTGGCTACTCCTTCTGCATTCAATTACAATGCGACCACCCATACCATTACGGCTACTTATTCTTTTGCCAGCGGATTTGTTTTCGCCGATTTACAAAACAGTCATTTTAAGATCGGGCAGATAAGCCTCGATTGCGGTGTACCTGTTACCGGTACTTCAGTCAATTTAAGTGCTTTCCTGAAAAATTTGGCCAGTTGTTCACAGGAAGAATATATTTTCTCACGCCAGGATCCGCTCAACATTAATTGCCCTGCCCCGCTCTGCGGAATAAATGGCGGTTTAATGTTTAGCGCGTTTCAACTGCGCCGTAGCAACTTTGGTTTGCCCGATAACGATAATAATGGCGTACCCGATGCTGCCGGTGTATTGGATTTGACAAAAATCCGCACGGACCTTGCTATGCCGGGAGATACCGTCGAAGCGGCATTTTATGGAAGCGTACATACAGGTATTTCATCACCAGCCGCTGGTTTTAGATATGGATATGCAATTGACACTTTTTCGACGCCAGGCAACTATTTTACCAGTCTTTATGCTAAAGTAGAACTGTACGCTGCCGGAAATGCCACTCCTTTTTATATCAGCAATAACCTCCCTGTCACCGATATCATTCCGGCAATCCGGAAAGTTGATTTCAGTATAACGGCTTTACAAGCCAGCAATCCTTTACCCGTAGGATATACTAAATTCAATGACGGCGATTCGATCGTTGTACGTGTATTTTATAAAATAGCCGTCAATACAGGAACATTGGTAGTCCCTGCCAGTTTCAGCAACGGTTTTTATGTTAGCGATGTTGCGAATCCAGCTGTCGCCGATCAATATTATTGTGGAAACAGGCCAACGGGCCTCGTAAACCTGGTCGGCTATACCCCCACCAGTTCAGGTGCACATAGCTATACATTGGTTGGCAATGGTACCGTAACGGCGGTATTGGATAACAAGCTTAAACTGGCACCTGCTGCAAACACCGCAGGTAATAAACCTTTTGTTTATGAATACAGGCCAATAAGTATCTATGACCAGATGACCTATACTGTGCCTGCGGGTTATGATTATGTTAGCTCCTCTGTTACTTATTCGTATACAACAGGCGTTAGTACCAGCTCCGGTTTAACGAATGGAATTTCACCTATAAACCCAGGCGGCAACCCTTTAGTATTCAATATTGCCCAGTTGTTCCAAAACGGTACATTTCCAAGGGGCGACCAGGGCAGTTTGTTAACTGCAACTGTGACTATTCGACCCAACTGCGATGCTCCTGCCAGTTCAGTGGACCGTTTTACACTTCGGCAAACAGCAGCTCCCGGTTCGGCACTCACAGATTACCTTGCTGATGTAGCCGATAGTATTTTTTATATGGCTCCTAATGTGTTTGCTGCTTCATCAAATGCTCAACAAACATCTGGTAATAACCAGGTAAGCTGGGAAATACAGGTAACCAATGCTTCAGCAGCCCAGGCATTACGTGTCTGGATGGCAAAGGCGCCAGGCGGAACTGTTACAATTACCAGCGTACAACGCTTATCAGGTTCCGGTGGAATTGTATTGAATACTGTTACCCCCAACGGAAATGGAATTTACCAGTTGGGCAACTATACGCAGATAAGTACTTATTACCGCATTAGTGCCACGTATCTCAGTTGTGACAGAGACAGTCTGAAGCTGTATTATGGTTATGATTGCAGTGGTTCTATTGGTTATCCTTCGTCAGCGGCTGCAGCCACTTATAAGAAAGAACTGCCGCTGTATGTAAATGCTCTTCAGCCAAGTTTGCAAACAACCCTTGTATCAGGACCCGCTTCTTTACCTACTAAGGATTTCTGTGATGTGCTTACATATGAACTGGAATCCGTGAACACGGGAATGGGTGAGGTTAATACAATTAGCATAAATGCTTTTCTTCCTG
>Ga0193752_1000839_pt1 | contig 27554 bp, 21 predicted proteins | sample H1c1metaG_FD_144924 | JGI IMG/M metagenome (GOLD analysis project Ga0193752, IMG submission 144924) | Soil microbial communities from a riparian zone of the East river system, Colorado, United States - H1c1 | ecosystem: Environmental > Terrestrial > Soil > Riparian zone | place: USA: East River...
AAACGTCTATTGTAGTTGTTCCAACGGATCCAACACCAAACGTGAAACCGGATGTGACGAAACCGGATGTTCAGGCGAAACCGGATGTGCCTAAGAAATCGGTGCAGCCTCTTAAGTATGTCGTAAAGGTTGTGGATGCGGGCGATCAGTCACCGCTCGATGCCAAGGTTAGACTCACGGGCGCAAAGGACAACGTAATTGTCGCCGTAACGCAACAAGAACCAGGCGTCTATGTGTTTAGCGTGACCAGCAACAAGCCCAAGGATTATCGCTTATCGGTGGAGGTGCCCGGCTATGCATTTGTGAACCAGGTGTACCGTATTGAAGCGGCAACAACAGAGGAGAAGACCGTGAATCGCACGGTCACTATGCGCAAGCTTACGCCTGGCGTAGTATCGATCCTGCGAAACTTATACTTCGATTTCGACAAGGCGACTTTCAAGACCGAATCTTATACGGAACTCAATAAGCTCGAAAACATGATGGCACAGAATCCCACCATGTCGATCGAAATCGCTGGTCACACCGATGCGATAGGTACGAAAGAGTACAATAAGGAACTATCCGTTCGTCGGGCCATGGCCGTTAGGACCTTCCTGGTGAAGAAGGGCATCGACGGCCGGAGGGTAAAAGCGGTGGGTTATGGCAAGAGTAAACCGCTTGCCAGTAACGACGACGAAGCCGATGGACGCGAACTTAACCGCCGCGTAGAGTTCAAAGTGCTCTCAAAGTAAGAATTAGTATTTAGTCTTTAGTCCTGAGTCCTTAGTGGGTACAGAGTAAACGAGTACTCCGGTGGATGCTTGGGGACTCACCAAATTTCGACAACTTTGCCGAAAGTGAGTTTGTCAGTATCGCGTTCCCCGTGGGAACGATCGCCTCCAGGCCTCATACTAACGACTCATGACCAACTACTCATGACTAACATTGTTCCCTATCAGCAGGAGAGTGGCTCGAAAAAAGAGCAGGTCGCAAGGATGTTCAACAGCATCAGCGGGCGCTACGATTTTCTGAATCATTTTCTCAGTATGGGCATCGATCGCGGATGGCGACGAAAGGCAATCGAGCTGTTGCGCCCCCTGAAGCCCCGGCATATTCTGGATGTGGCCACTGGCACAGGCGACTTTGCTGTGCAGGCGATGGCGCTAAACCCGGAAAAAATCGTTGGTGTGGATATTTCAGAGGGCATGTTGGACGTTGGTAAAAAGAAAGTGCTCGCCAAAGGCCTCGATAAGGTAGTCTCGTTGCAGTATGGCGATTCGGAGAACCTTCCGTTTGCCGACGGTTCATTCGATGCCATCACCGTAGGTTTTGGTGTGCGGAATTTCGAAGACCTGCGGCGCGGCTTGCAGGAGATGTACCGTGTGTTGAAGCCCGGAGGCAAAGCGGTGATCCTGGAGTTTTCCAGGCCTCGTTCGTTTCCGTTCAAGCAGGTGTACAACTTTTACTTTAGTTTTATTCTACCAAGAATTGGCAAGATGGTTTCGAAAGATGATTCGGCGTATACCTATCTGCCGAAGTCTGTCGAAGCGTTTCCGGATGGCGAGGATTTTCTTCACATCTTGCAGGATGTTGGATTTAAACAGAACCAATGCAGGTCACTTACATTTGGAGTAAGTTCCATTTACACCGGTACAAAATAGCATTCGCACTTTGTTTGTTCGCGCTTGGCTTCGTGGCAAATGTTACCTGCGTGGAGGCACAGCAGAAACGTTGGGTACAACGGAACAATCCCAATTACGATCAAAAGAAGCTCACTTACGGGTTTCTCATTGCCCTGCACAGCTCAACGTACAACACCAAGTATTCCGACGCGTTTGTAACGCAACAGTTTGATACGGTTTATTCGGTGAATCCGATGTGGACTTCGGGGTTCACACTTGGCTTCATTGTGAATTATCGACTAACGGATTATCTTGACTTCAGGCTTACGCCACAGGTTGCGTTTTATGAGAACAAAGTGCGCTACCTCTACACCAATGAAACGTACGTCGACGCCACCGTGGAAAGCACGATCGTAGAGTTCCCCGTGTTGTTCAAATACAAGTCGGAGAGGCGCGGCAACATCCGCATGTATATGGTGGGCGGAGTCAAACCGGCCATTCAGGCAACCGGTAAAAAAGAACAAACGAAACAGGAGTTGGAAATCAAGTCAGCCAATCTCAGCTTAGAGGCCGGGTTCGGATTCGACCTGTATTATCCATTGTTTAAGTTTTCTCCCGAAGTTCGCTTTTCTCATGGCCTGATCGATATGCTGGGCAATAAGACCAACGAATTTGGCCAGCCGCTACAGCGCGTCAGCACGAATATGGTGACCGTGTATTTCCTGTTTCAGTAGGCATTCGCCAGACCATTTATTCAGAAGACATCCATGACTTGTCAACGTCGTTGTTCGGCGTCATCGGGTTTCTTTCTGGCCTACCTCGAAGACCATCCCTGGATTTCAATCAGCTATGGGTTCAAATAAGGACTTTTATTAACTTTCGGACGACAAGGTTCGATAGTTTCACGCGTACAATAGCAATTACATGAGCAAGCGTATAGTATTGATTACCGGAGCCACATCTGGTATTGGTGAAGCAACGGCCAGGTTATTGGCCAGGTCCGATTATAAACTCATCCTATGCGGCCGTCGCGCCGACCGGCTTAAGTCCCTGGCATCAGATCTGGGCAAGTTAACGGACGTAACGACCCTGTCTTTTGATGTCCGCCAGCAACCGGAGGTTGAGAGAGCGATCAAATCACTACCGGCCGAGTGGAAATCCGTTGACGTTTTGATCAACAATGCGGGCAATGCCCATGGCATGGATCCGATTCAAAAAGGAAGTCTTCAGGATTGGGACAACATGATCGATATCAATGTGAAGGGACTGTTGTACGTCTCTCGTGAAATCATCCCCGGCATGACCGGCCGCCAGCGCGGGCACATCATCAACCTCGGATCGATTGCTGGTAAGGAGGTTTATCCCAATGGCAACGTCTATTGCGCGAGCAAGTTTGCCGTAGATGCCATTACGCAGGGTATGCGACTTGACCTGAATGCTTACGGCATCAAGGTCACCTCGATCAACCCGGGACTCGTTGATACTGAGTTTTCAATCGTGCGCTTCAAAGGCGATGCGGAACGTGCGGCGAATGTATACAAAGGCATGAAACCTCTTACGGGCGAAGACATTGCGGACATCATGTTGTACGTGCTGCAAGCCCCCGCACACGTCGTGCTGGCGGACATTACGGTGTTCCCCACGGCACAGGCAAGCGCCGCTGTAGTAAAAAGAGAGCAATAGGCATCCCGTTGCATCGGCGGAAGAATCGCATGAAGTACTTGCAAAACGTCAATTTGTTTAGTGCTGGGCCACAGGCGTCTGCCCCGGGATGGTCATTGGCTGTGCCGGTTTAATTTTGTCGTAGTCCACTACACCATTGCGTTCGGCCCACTTGAAATAGTCCGCCGACAGTTCGTTCACGATTTCCGGCTTCTGCTGTGCAAGGTCTTGGGTTTCGCCTCGGTCGCTTACGATATTGTACAACTCCCATTGATAAGATGGAAAGGTGGAAACAATCTTCCACCCGCCTTTGCGCACCGCGCGATTTCCGGCACGTTCCCAGAAGATTCCCTCAGCACGGGTCACCACCTCGGCCTGCCCCTTAAGCACAGGCACGAGGCTTCGTCCGGGCAGTGAATTTGACTTGTAATTGTTATAGGAGGAAGGGTATTGAGCACCTGCCACTTCATAGAATGTGGGTGCGATGTCGATGAGATGCGCCGTCCCGGTAACGAGCTTGCCAGCGGGCACTTTCTCGGGCCACCAGGCTATAAAGGGCGAACTGAAGCCTCCTTCATGCATGTTGTTCTTGTATTGGCGCAGCGGCGTATTCGACACATAGGCCCAGGGTTGCTCCTGGTAATCATAAGACCCGGGAGTTCCCACAGGCCCCGTGTTCCGGGTGGGCTTGCGCGCTGTTCCTGAAAATCCTCCTTGCGCACCATTATCTGAGATGAAAACGATAAGCGTGTTCTTGTCTTTATCAAGTTCTTTCAGTTTTACGAGCAGCCTTCCGATGGATTGATCCACACGGTCGAGCATGGCTGCATAAACCTCCATTTTCGCTTTCCATAGTTGCTTCTGGTCGAATGTCAGGTTGTCCCATAACGGAACATCTTTGTCGCGTGACGCAACGCTGTGGCCAGGCGGCAATATACCGAGATCGCGCTGCCGTTTGAGACGCTCGCCGCGAAGCGAATCCCATCCAATGTCATAGCGCCCCCGGTATTTGGCTACATCTTCCGGTAACGCCTGTAGTGGCCAGTGAGGAGCGTTGAAGGCGAGATAGAGGAAGAAGGGCTTCCCCGTCTTGTTTTGTTCGTCGAGGAACGCCAGCGCATTGTCGGTGATCTTGTTGGTGAGATACTCGCCCGGTTTCAATATCTCCTTGCGGTTATTCTTGATCAGTACCACTGGTTCAGCCTTCCCGAATTCACCGATGTCGAAGTAATTGCTGGCGCCGGGAATGAATCCATAGAACTGCTCGAAGCCCCGTTGATTGGGCCAGGCCAAACTATCCTTTCCCAGGTGCGCCTTTCCTGACATGAGTGTGGAGTAACCATTTTGTTTCAATACTTCGGCGATCGTGAGCGATTCGTGATTGAGGAATCCTTGATAAGGTGGCAGTCCCAGATTTACGTCGAAGTAGCCCATTCCGGCCTTGTGAGGATACTGCCCGGTAATCAGCGATGCACGGGTAGGGGCGCAAATGGAGTTGTTGTAGAATTCCCTGAAACGGGTGCCTTCGCTGGCCAGCCTGTCCAGATTCGGGGTCTTAATTTCTGATCCATAGGAACCGATATCGGAGAATCCCATGTCGTCGACCAGGATCAGCACGATATTTGGCTTTGTCGCGGCACGCTTTTGCGCCAGGACGGATCCGGGCGTGGGGACCGTGAGGATTAACAGTAGAAGAAATATATAGCACTGATAATAACGGCGCAATTGAAGAGAAGACATAGCGATGGTTATGGTAGGAAGAACACCAGGCCTGCAAATAAAATAAATATCTACTATTTCCATAGAGTTTAAATATTTTATATCTTTGGCTCAGCCGACCACCAATTTTCGGTTAACCTTTTGTTCAACCTAAAAGCAATTGATTATGGTGCGTCGTGTTATTTTATCGAGCGTCTTCGCTCTCTTTTTTCTGCCTTTGTTCGCGCAGCCTTCGGGCAAGAACGGACTCACGCTGACACAATTCGAAGAGAAGTTACGAAATACCAGTGAACCTCAGATTCTCGACGTTCGATCGCCACAGGAGTTTGACGAGAATCACCTCAAAGGCGCCATCAACTTTTTTGTTCCCGACGATGAGCAGCTCGCCACGGCAAGTGCAGGACTAAACAAGAACAAACCAGTATTTGTCTATTCCATAAACAACGGAAGGAGCACGACCGTATCGGCGAAGCTTGTCGCGGCGGGTTTCAAAGAGGTGTACGCGCTTCCCGGCGGACTTGCCCATTGGATCGGTGCAGGTAATCCCATTGAAACCTCGGCAGGAACGGGTACCGGTCTCACGAAAGCAGAGTTTGATAAGCTGATACCGGTAGAAGAGGTTGTCCTTGTAGATGTTGGTTCAAAGCATTGTGGCGGATGCAAGAAACTTGCTCCGGTGGTTGAGGAAATTTCGCACGAACAAGGTGTGAAAGTGATCAAGATCGAGCTGTACGACAATCGGCAACTGGCCAAAGAGCTGGGCATTGAATCAGTACCCACACTAATTCTGTACAAAGGGAAGACACCCATCTGGAGAAAGTCTGGCGCGATGACCAAGAACGAGATCGTAGACGCCCTGGACAACTCCTTGTAGCATAATTAAAGTTCGTAGCTCAACCTTCCTTCGTAACGATCACGCCTGTGTAACCGGGCGCCTATGGCGATTCCGGTTGCGTCCGTAGGCGTATGTGTATGTAAGACACAATGATGTTTTTTGCGTCTTGTCCATATTCCTGTACCATTTTGTCCTGATTGCCCTTGATGCTATACAGCACGGCGAGGTCAAGACAGAATAGGTATTCGAATGGCGGAGGTAGGCACGTTGCACACCATTTGGAGAACACTTTTATTCCGACTTCAAGCTCTTTACCGGATTCATCCGGGCGGCTCTTATCGACTGATAGCTTACCGTAACCAGCGCAATCGCCAGCGCTCCGGTTACTGACCATACCATGGTTTGCCACGAAATGGCTACGCGGTATGGGTATTTTTCCAGCCATTGCGACATCGCGTAATAGGCAATGGGCACGGCGGCCAGACTCGAAATTCCGATCAGTACGACGAAGCCTGATGAGAGCTTTCCCCATAACTGAATTACTGTGGCACCCAATACTTTTCGAATGCCGATTTCCTTCGTGTGTTGTTCGGCTACAAACGAGGCAAGACCGACCAGGCCCAGGCAACTAATGAATGCGGCCAGTACCGTGAACACGTAGGCCAGGTGTCCTATGCGCTCTTCTGTCGAGAATTTCTTGCCATACTCGACATCAGAAAACTTGTAATCAAAAGGAACTGTAGGAGCATACTTCCTGACTACTGATTCGATGACGGCGATGGACTCGCTGGTGCTACGCGCGGGATTTAGTTTGAAGTTAACCCAATTGACCGCGTCCGATTTGGTATCAAGGCCGTAGAGGTTGGGCCTGACTTCGCGATAAGGCGATTCCATAATGAGATCTTTCACAATGCCGATTACATGAAACTTTTGATCACCGCGGGTGATCTCCATGCCAATCGGATTTTTTTCACCTATGAACTTCACAGCGGCCTCGTTCAGGATCAACGCCATCGTGTCTGCTGCAAAATCAGGCGTGAAATCACGTCCCTCTTTTATTTCCCAGCCGAGTGTAGCGCCGTAATCCATACTCACAGCAATAACTCCGAAGTCAGAAGACTGTAAGTCAGGATCTTTTCCTTTCCAGGAGAACGTACTACTGTTGTTGTATATTTCCGTGAGAGAGCTGGAAGACTCGCTCACCTCAACAACGGCACCTGTGCTTTTCAACTCCTGTCGCAAGGCATCGTACTTTCCGTTGAAGTCGGGCGACTTCACCTGCATCATGATTAATCCGTCGCGATTGTATCCGATAGGCCTGTTTTTGGAGTATTGGATTTGATCGTAGATGATCAGCGTGCTGATGACGAGCGCAATGGAAACGGCAAATTGAAACACCACCAGTACTTTCCGGGGAAGCGATCCTTGCCTGCCTGTTTTGAAAGAGCTCTTCAGCACATGCACGGGCCGGAATGAAGAAAGGAAGAAGGCTGGATAAGAACCGGCCAAAAGACTCGTGATGATGATGAAGGTTGCACTCGATATCCAAAAGAAGGGATTGCTCCATTCGATTTCAATGTGCTTGTCGGCTAACCTGTTAAACCACGGCAGGGCTACCTGAACCGCACCGAGGGCTACCACAAAAGCCAGCATTACCACAAGCAGACTTTCACTTAAGAACTGGTGAATTAACTGGCCACGGACTGAACCGATAGTCATTCGAATGCCCACTTCCTTGGCGCGCTTTTCTGATCGCGCCGTGGCAAGATTCATGAAATTGATACAGGCCAATAGCAGTACTGCGGCGCCGATGATGCCGAACATCCATACCATGTCAATCTGGCCGCCGGTCTTTACGCCATTTTCCCAATTCGAACGCAGATGCCATTCACTCATAGGGTGAAGAATGATCTCGGGTTTAAAAGTATTGTCTTTGGAATGGATGGCGCGAATCGGTTTCACTTTTTCCGCCACCTGCTTCATATCAGCGCCCGGAGCCAATTGTGCGAAAAGTTGAAAGGAATTGTTATCCCATTTGTCTGCGGCACGCTTCATCCAGTCTTCAGAGCCAACACGCAGGTCCCAGCTCGACAGAAACTTTAACTCGTTGAAGCTCGAGTTGGATGGCAGATCTTCATACACACCGGTTACTTTCACATCCAATCTGCCGCCGATGCTTACAGATTGATTGAGCGGCTCTGTATTTCCGAATAGCGCCTTGGCGGCTGATGCGGAAAGAAGAATGGAGGCAGGGTCATCGAGTCCGCTTCGCGTGCCCGAAATCATCCTTAATGAAATCATTTCAGGGAAGTCCTTTTGTACGGCATTGCCTGTTTGGGAAATGCTGTGCTCGCCCCAGGTCAAAATATTGTCATCTGTCCAGGTGGACATCGACAAGTGAGTGAAGTCGTTTCCATAGTTATCGCGCATAGCATTCTCCAACGGACGCGGTATGGCATAACCGGTTATAACTTTACCATCGACCGTCTGCTGTTGCATAATCTGAACTATTCGGCCGTAGTGTTGATGATGTTTGTCGAAGGACAGCTCGCTCCATACCCACAAGCCGATCAGCGTCGCGATAGTCATCGCTACTGCCAGTCCGCCGATGTTGATCAACGAGTATCCCTGGTTACGAAGCAGGTTTCTCCAGGCAATCGTGAAATAGCTTTTATACATGGCGAAGAGAAGTTTACAGGTGTTTAGGAATTTTCGTGCCAGCTCACGCATATCCGTTTTGGAAGCTCATTTAGCCACAATTTTGGACCTGAATTGTTCGATTTCGGCCAGGCCGTCGCGAATTCGGTCATTTTTGAATAAGTAGTTGACTGGCTCAATTAGGATCTCAGGCAACGGATGAAGTGACTGCGCTGAATTCTATCTTCAAATATTGAGGGTGTTGCCGATTTGCAGGGGAGTGATTGTCAACCAGGCTTGCGGGAAAATTTGTCCTTCTGCCAATTGTGTGGATTGTTTCGGATGTACGTCGATATGCGCTGATATTCGTCGACATTGCGGATGATGTGATCATGAAACCGCGACTGCCAGGCAAAGGTCCTTCCCAACCTGCGAGTGTGTTTCGTGACGGCAGATTTGTACGATCCGATGATTGATGACAGGGTGTTTTTGCCTGGGTTTTGAAAACGCGGATGGAAGCGGTGCGGCGCCAATTTGAACACAGGTGATTCCGCGAATTCAAAATTGTCTTTTAGAATGACGATACCGTGAACGTGGTTAGGCATCACCACAAATTCTCCCAGTTCAACGTTCTTTGCGTGATTCATTATTTCGTGCCAACAAGAATTTGCGACTATACCTGTTTGCGACAACATCATTTTTGAATTTATAACCTTTCCGAAATAATACCGGCGATCACCCGTGCAGATGGTTATGAAATAGGCCGCATCCAAACCATAATTCCACCAGGATGCGCGTGCAGATGCGCTGCGATATTTGTTTTGATATTTTTCGGCCACTGTTTGTTGCGTTGACGCATGTGTGCGTGACTGAAAATGTACCTGATTGCAGGGAACCTGTTGGGAATTGACGCACCGATTTTCCTGATAATTTTTGGGGTGATTAATGGGGCATTGGTTTATTCGGCGTGCGTTCCGGACGTTGTGGCGGTCGTGCGTTGGGTACGGGAATCGACGGGTCGCGTACGATGGGATCAACGGGCGTCACGTACGACGGGGATCAACGTGCGTCACGTACGACGATCGTGCGTAGGGACAACGCATGCGTTGTCCCTACGGTGCGTGGATCCAATTGATGCGCCCATCGCCATCGCCAAACAACCAACCGCCGATCCACAAAAAAAACGCCGGGATTTCATTTCGAAACCCCGGCGTCATAATATTGAAAAACCGGTCTATCGTTTGAAACCAAGCGCACTGCCGCCGCAGTATCCCGTCGATCCGTCGAACGTGTACTGGATGTAATAGATGCCGGTGGTGTTGCATGGATACGCAATCGCCGAAATGAACTGACCATTCACCTTGCTCGACGCTACCTTGTTCCGATTCGAATCGTAAAGGCTCACCACGATGCCATCAGTAGGCTGGGCCGCAGCGCAGATGTTGATCATGTATTGCGTGCCCTTCGTAAACACGTACGAATATTCCACGTAGTCTTTGCCGCCCTTCTCGATCTTGTAGCTCTTCAAGAAATTGAAGCCGGCTCCAAGCTTGGGTATACACTGGTTGCTCAAGGCATCAGCATTGCACTGTCCGATCACCTCCACGGCGCTGAAAATTATAACGGATAGAACAGTTAGAAATAGCTTTTTCATAGGTTCCAAATATTCTTAGCTTATTACCTTGTTTCTGATTCCTGCGGTGATCGACTTGATCGAGCTCACGTCTTCCGGCGTGATCTCAATGGTACTCGAACTGTTATCCTTGATCACCATAACACCATCGACAATTTCGAACGTCGATTCCTTATACGTATAAGATACTTTCACCTTGTCGTAAGCCTTTTTCAATTCTTCGACATCCGTGAGCAACGCGGCCATGTTAGGGTCGCTGTCCTTGTAAAAGGAGAGGAGCAGCATGATGTTTTCCAGGATGATCTTCTGCTCACCGATCGTTTCCTGAAGCTCCCTGTTGGTTGGGTTGGCAGCAGCCACTTCACATAAGATGTGCAATGCTTCAAGCCATCCACCCGTCAGGAACAATACGCTCAGGTTGGAGCGATCTTGTGTCTGGAGATAGTGGTTGATGCTGTTGAAGTTTTGCGTGGTGATCAGCAACAAGGAGTCTAAATTCTTGCTGTTGGTGGCGAGGCGGCCGATAGTCTCGATGTCGAAGAACTGACCGATGTTAAGACCATCGGCAAGCGACTTGATCGAGCCCATGTACTTCACGCCATCGTTGTTCTGCTCGTAGATGTTCGTGTAGCCCAGGTCTGTGCCGTACACCCCCAGGTTCAGCGCCTTTTTATAGTTGCTGTTGTACTTGGAAATGTTGTCGGGCGAGTTCAGGTAGGTGCCGTTGTATTTTTTGCCGGACTCTTTCAGCAATACGGAGATTTCTAATGGGGCGGGAATACGCTGGAGAACGTCCCCGATAACCCCCTCGGAAATAGAAGGGCCAGCGGCCTTGGTTGAGTCAAGGCCTTCCAGGAAGGCTTGCTCATCGGTCTTTTTTTCGGAGCCGCAGGCAGTCATTAAGGCCACCAACACACCGAGTACTACGATTCTCATAGCTATAAAATTATTCGTTTACAAAGTTAAAAATTCAGCAATCCACGGCAAAAAGGCACATATGCAGGTTGTCACTTTTTGGTTTGATCAGCTTTAGGCAGCGCTACTGTAACCGGTAATCCGGCAAATGAATTAATGATTTTCCGAAGCAGCTCAAAATACAGAGTAGCGTACAGAATAACCGTCATAAGCCATATTACCAGGTTGTTGAAAAGGTAGGTACTCACCATAGTTCCAAACATATTTTTACGCGGTGCGAAAAAGTGTGCACGGTAGTCAAGGGCATTCGCGGGCAGCGGATCCAGAAAGATAGGATTGATCTGCTGATACAGCTGGCCCTCATATTCGATAATGCGGTCCTTTTCCGATACGTTCTTCACCAGGTCTGCCAGGCTCTCGTTGTAGTAGCGATTCTTATAGTCGTTCAGACTATATCCACCGTCCTTTTCGCTTTTCAGCACCTGGGCATCTTTGGCTGCCACTGCCCGGTTGTACGCATCCTGATAGAACTTCTTATAAGCGGCAAAGTAGTTTTCCAGCTTCGTATTGAAGTCAGGCGTAAAAGCCTGCAGGGTCCAGTCCCTGGCCATGTCTTGTTCGAGACCTTTCTTGAAGAAGTCGCGGCGCAGGATGTTTTGGATGATCGTCAGATCCTTCGTCATGATCGCCTTGATCGAGTCACTCTTTTCGCCGAGGTTGTCGGCAATGAACTTCCGCTTTCGGTCGAGCTCGCTTACCAGGTATGCAGACCGGAAGTCAGCCTGGCTCTCAAACTGTTCTGTTGTAAAGTAAGGCTTTTCGTAAGAATTGTTCTTGAACTGATCGACGGCCAGCGCTTCGTAGGCCCATCGGGACGCCATCATATCGGCCACTACGGGAACCTTGCCTTTCGTGCTGATCAGGTCGTTGAGCTTGTCGAAGCTGAACAGCAATCCGCTCAGGATCATCTGGGGAATGAGCAGCAGCGGGATCATGACATATACGGTAACCGCGGAATTGAAGGCTGATGAAATGTTCAGACCCAGTACGTTTGCGAAACACGATACCGTGAAAAGTACAAACCAGAACGGTATCAACATGCGCCATTCGATTTCCAGGATGAGGTCTCCGACCAATACGAAAGTGAAGGTTTGCAATGCCGACATCGAGAAAAGGATAAGCAACTTCGAGGTGAGGTAGCTGTTCCAGCTGAGGTTGAGGAACGATTCGCGTCGCAGAATCTTCCGGTCGCGGATAATCTCTTCGGCACTCACGGTCAACCCCATAAACAGGGCCACGATGATGCTCATAAGCAGAAAGGCCGGGAAGTTGTCGTTGAACCGGAACATGTACCCCGTGCCGCCAGGGGCGCTTCGATACTTAATGATCACGGCCAGGATCACGGCGAGGAGGGGGGCCTCCAGCAGGTTGATCAGGAGATACTGCTTGTTGCTGAGCTTCGATAGCGTATCGCGCGTTACGAAGATCAGTGTTTGCTTGAATTTGTTTGGAAGGTTGAGCGACTGAGGAGGAGCCTCCTGCACGTCTTCCACGCGATTGGGTCGGAACCGTTCTTTGAACATGTCGTACCACTGGGGAGGTGTGATCTTCCGCTTGTTGGTAGGCTGTCCGTATTCGTCGACGACCTTCGCCTCGATGATATTGAATATCTGTTCCGGGTTTACATTACCGCAGGTTTCACATTGACCGCGGTTGCTGTCGACCTGATGGGTTGATTTCTTAAAGTAAGTTACGGCCTCTACCGGTGGACCGTAGTATGCCGGGTATCCGCCCGTATCCATGATGATCATCTTGTCGAACATCTTGTAGATGTCTGACGAAGGCTGGTGGATGACGACAAAGATCAGCTTGCCTTTGAGAGACAGTTCCTTCAGCAAGTCGATAACGTTTTCTGAATCGCGCGACGAAAGACCCGATGTGGGTTCGTCGAGGAACATGATGGCCGGTTCGCGGATCAGTTCCAGGGCGATGTTCAGGCGCTTGCGCTGGCCACCGGATATGGTCTTATCCAACGGATTGCCTACACGAAGATCTTTACGTTGATCCAACCCGAGGTTCTCCAGCACATCCATTACGCGCTTGTGGAGTTGTTCCGTTGTTAAATCTGCAAAGCACAGCTTGGCGTTGTAGTAGAGGTTTTCGTAAACCGTAAGTTCTTCTATGAGCAGGTCATCCTGCGATACATATCCGATTACACCATGAATTTGCTCCTTTTGCGCATGGATGTCGAAGCCGTTAACCAGGATTCTTCCCTTGGTGGGCTTCACGAGTCCGGCCATCACGTTCAGCAGGGTGGTCTTTCCCGCGCCGCTCGCGCCCATAATGCCGATGAGTTTCCCTGGACCTTCGGAGATGTTTACGTTGCGCAGACCGATGGCGCCCGTAGGGAACTTCAGTTCCTCGATTTCGACGTTGAATGAAAGTTTTGTCGTCTTGAGCTCTTCGTTGAAGTTGGCCACGAGGTCGCTATAGTACAGCGCGTCGCCGGCCTGGGTCTTGATCGTGCTGCCATGAGAGAACAGGTACACACGGTTCGGCTGCATGGGGAAACCATTCAGCGCGTTGGATTCTTCACCCAGGTACTTGGTAAAGTACATGTCGACTCCGCGTACACGCATGAAGATCAGGTGTCCGCCGATATGGCCGTGTACGTGCCTGTTGCGCCGACCCTCGTCGCTCGCATTTCGGTCCAGGATGAGAATGTCTTCGTAGTTTAACGTCGCTGCGTCTTCAGAAATAACGAAGTTCTCGATGAGCGTGTATTCGTCCTGGATGATGTTAAATACGTTTGAAGCCGTATTGATGATCTCCATCCGCTGGGGTGTAAAGTTCTTGTCGGTGGCGACAAGTTCCAGCAGTTTGATCAAGACGACTACTTTTTGTTTCTGTGTAAGCGTCTTGTTGATCTTTTTACAGATCCCCAAAGTCTTAACGGAATCCTTTACTGAAGTTAATTTTTGTTTGCCCGCCTCGTCTTCTTTGCCATAGCCGGAAAACTGGTCGTACAGATCCAGGTGCTCCTTAATGGAGTCCTGATCCAGTTCCGTCTGGAAGAAGTTGATAACGAACTGGCGCTCACGTTCCGTAACACCACCATCCTGTTTCGTTATTATGGCAAAAAGTTGTGTGAGCGCCTTGAGTATTTCTTCACTCATATAACGATTGTAAGCATAAAAGCCTCAAAAAATGTCGGTCGTTTACATCCTATTCGTGTCGCTCTCGCACACGAGGGACGAACTTCCGATATCTTAAAAAATATATTTTAACTTAGTACGTCTTAAACTCGAACGGAATCTCTACCAGCTCGGAAAATTCCTGACCGGCTTCTTCCATGTCTTCGTCGTCTTCGTGGAAGTACCACAGTATCTTCATACCCTTGATGTCTTCCAGGGCCGACAATACGTCGAGAATAAGCTTGGACGATGCCGTGTTGAAGTATTCGAGTTTGAATACGAACTCTGTTGAAGGGTTCGCACCCTCACCATACTGTCCGATCCATTCGAGTACAGGGCGGTAGAATTCAGCCGAATCTTCAGGAAGAGAGCGACCGGATATTTCGAAAATGCCATTCTTTTTATCGAGGATTATCTTCGGGGTATCTTCAGTTCCCTCAAGATTTAAAATTTCCATGTTCTAGATCTTATTTAGTTAATTCAAAAGGTTCAGTAAAGTTATTCAGTTTCTCGTGGTACGTTCACCTTGAGGCAGAAAAAGCAATACTCGTTATTCATCTCGGGGAATTCAAACTCGAGTTTACTGCCTGACTTCCTGGCCATGTCTACAAAGCCCAGACCCGCGCCACCCTTTTCGGAAATGGTCGTGTTCTTGATAATTTCTTTGTACAGTTCTTTTAAACCGTCCTTATCAAGCCCGTTGATGTGATCGAGGGTCTTTTGAAGTTTGGCAACATTAGCCTTGCGAACCGGGTTGCCCGACATGATGCTGAACCGGTTTGCCTCTTTCCCGATGAGAAAGATGGCAGAGTGGCTGCGCGTCTGGCCGTCCACCAGTTCATCGCTGTGCTTCACGATGTTTTGGAGCGCCTCCACCATTACGTTGAACACCTTGCGCTTGATGCTCGAGTCTTCGCCGGAGGAGTCAAGGTTCCGCTCAGCCATCGACAGAATCGACTTGGTGCTCTCTTGGGTGAAATCACCCTGGTACACCAGAACCAGATTCTGCGACATCATCGTGCGGTGCAGATCATAAATGAAATTCATGCTTAGAAAAATTAAAATTTAATGGATGTGGTTCACTAAGTTAAATGTTTTTGCCTTTAGAACTTTACGAATCATTGTCGGCGGCTAAAATTTGATACCAATCAACAATACGTCGTCCGTTTGTTTCGTCTCGCCGCGCCAGCCTTCCCATTCGGTATCGAATGTTGTCATGGCGTCCGGCATCGGCGTTTTATGTACCCGTTCAATGATCTCGCGTACGCGCTTGGGTCCGAACTTGCGTCCCTCGGCTCCGCCAAACTGGTCGGGGAATCCGTCGGAGCTGAAGTATATCGAATCGCCCGCATCCAGCTTGAGCTTTGTATTGGTAAAGTTGGTCTGATTCTTAAAGATTCCACCACCTATCGGGAACTTGTTACCCTTCACCTCGTCCATTACGCCTTGTTTCATCACGTACAGGGGACGGTGAGCACCGGCGTATTCCACCTCGCGCTTGGTCATGTTGATCTTGCAAAGCGCGATATCCATACCATCTTTCGTCGTAGCGTCTTCGTCCTGACGTAACGTCGTGGTTACCCCTTCGTCGAGCAGGTCGAGGATCTTGCCCGGCTCCGTGATCTTACGGCTGCGAACGATGTCGTTCAGCAGGAAGTAGCCGATCAAAGACAGCAACGCTCCCGGTACGCCGTGGCCGGTACAGTCGACGGCCGCGATAAAGATCTCGTCTTTGATCTGTACAAACCAGGGAAAGTCTCCGCTGACCACGTCGCGCGGCTTGTAAAGAATGAATGAGTCAGGAAGTGCCTTGCCAATAACCCTGGAGTTAGGCAGGATGGCATTCTGAATGCGCTTCGCATAGTTGATCGACTCGGTGATCTTTTTATTCTTGTTCTGAACTTCGAGCTCAATCATCTTGCGGTCTGTGATATCGTGTGATACCACGAGCACCGATTCGAGTTTATTCGACTCATCGAATTCCGGGATCGCGTTGATGTGCATCACGCGTTTACCCATTTCCGACGAGAAGTCAAGTTCGGCAGAGGCCTTTTCGTTCGTGACATTCACCACTTCCACAATCTTTAACCATCCGTCGAGGATAGACTGGTCGAGATTTGCCTCTTTTACCTTCTTGTTTATAAAGAATGAAGGCTGCTGACCTGTGTATTCTTCGATAACGGGATTGATATACGAAATTGATTCGCCTTCGAGGCGCGTGATGAGGTCAAGGGAATTTTCCGACAGCGCCTGCATCTTGCTTCGCATACGTTGCTCCTGTTCGGCGCGCCGACGCTCAGTGATGTCGCGTGAGTTGAGAATGAAGCCGTGAATGGCCTGGTTTGACATGACGTTTGTACCGGTGGTTTCGATCCACATGAAACTGCCATCCTTGGCCCGGTACTCGTATTGAACCGTGACCTTTTCTTCGGGACTGGCCTTCATCTTTCGGAACAGCTCGTTGAACACTTCGCGGTGATCAGCGTGCACCTTTTCGATATCGCTCTTTCCAATCATTTCCTTCTGGCCGTAGCCAAGGATAGCCTCAACGGAAGGAGAGATGTATCGGATCGTCTGGTCGGCTTCATAGATCGTGATGACCTCCGAAGCGTTTTCGAGCAGCAATTGCATCCGTTTCTGGGTGCGGTTCACTTCTTCGATTTGCTCTTCGAGCTTCTGATTGGAACGCTGCAACTCTTCCTGTGTTGCCTGCATTTCCTCCGCGTTCTGGCGCAGTACTTCCTGCTTCTCCTTGAGTTCGTTACTCATTTCCTGAGATTCAGCCAGGAGCTTGCGCGTGCGTTCGTTTACCTTGATGTTAAAAATGGTACGGGCGAGAATCAGGGAGAGTTCCTGTACAAACTTTACCTGCGAGGCATCGAACTTCTTGAAGCCCGCGAACTCAAGCACGCCATACACTTCTTCGTTCGTGATGAGCGGCACGATCAAAATGCATCGCGGACGCTGTTCGCCCAGAATACCGGAAGTTACAGAAACATACTCATCGGGTATTTCCGTGCGAAGCACCGTATCTTTTTCTGCCGCTGCCTGGCCTACGAGACCCTCGGCAAACCGGAATTTGGCTTTCAGATATTTCTTGCGCGAGTAAGCGTAGCTGGCACGCATCTCCACCATCGGCCGTTTGGCGTCGTCGTCATTCACGATATAGAAGGCTGCCTGGATGGCACCGATCTTTTCGATGATGAACTTGATTACATCGTCGCCGAGTGAGTCGATTGTATCATGCATACGCAGGATCTCACTGATTTCGGCCACACCCCGCACAATCCAGTTGCGCTCCTTATCGCGACGCTCATTCTCGATGAGGTTGTTGCGCATATTGATGAGCGACATACCGAGAATGTCATTGTCGCTGGCGGGTTTGAACGCCGTATCGTACTTTCCTTCTCCGATACGTTGCGCGAAATTCGCGTTGTTTTTTAATGAGAGCACCAGTTCGTCAACTTTGGTACCCATTTGTCCGAATTCGTCGTTGGCCTTGTCGTCCGACGGCTCGGGCAGAACACCCTGTGCAACCAGGCCGAGCGTCGACTTCATGGCGTATAGCGGTCGGGTGATCGAGCGCGCGAACATCATGGCGAGCAGTGTGGCAAGTGCGACTACACAGATGCCCGCGTAGACAAAGATACTGACCATGTCGGCGGAATCGCCATACGCTTCTTCCGCGTCAATCTTAGTGATCAGGGCAATGTTCGTGTTGCCGATCTTGCGTCCCGTTTGCAGCGTGCGCTGGCCACGGTAGTCTTCCGCCTCGGGCACGGTAGCTTTGTCTTCAAACAGCGGAGCGAATGCGGCCACGGCCTTGTCGACGGGATCTCTGAGCAAAATGGCGGCCGTTGTATCATTTTTGAACGGACTGATCAGCGCGATTTTCCTCGACATCGGATCCTGGCGCGCGAGTATCACTTCGCCGGTCGTGCCCAGGCCCTGATAATTCTTCAACACCTTATAGGGTATACTGAGATTTAACTTTACAATCACGAGTTGCTTTACACCGGACGTGTCCTTGACTGCGCCAGCCGCGTAAGTAAAATAGTTTTTCGACTTCTTGTCCCGGAGAACGGAGGAAAAGTATATGCCGTTCTTCGCTCGATCAAATGTGACGCCGTCCGGATCGATGAAGTTGCCACTGACAGTTGGATCAGTGGAAGCGAGGATGGCGCCTGTAGGAGAAGTCACCATGATATCTTCGACACCCAGCAGGTATTTTTGTTTGGTCAATGCACTGGCCAGTACGTGGTCGGTCGATGCCGAGCTGAGCACGGTATCGCCTGCCCCCGGAGGAGGTCCCATGAGTGACGTGAGATCAGCTCCCCCAGACTCGGAGGCTGCATTGTTCCCGGACTTGATCGCGTCGGAATTCTGCAACACCTGAATGGCCGTTGACGCCCGTTCAAAGAAAGTGTTGAAATATGCAGCCCGGTTGTCGGCAATTACCCCAAGCGTTGCGGCAAATTTGTCCTGCGTGTTCTTTCGATGATAATCATAGCTGAAAAAACTGATTGCTGCAATCGCCACCAGCGACACAGTCATGATCAGCAGCGTGACCTTCGTACTAATATTGATGCTCTTCATCATAATTACCTGATGCTTTGCTATTGCTGTTTCTTAATCTTATCGGAGATGAGCTTTCCTGCTTCCTCCACAAACTTCTTCTGATCTTCCGATATCCGCGTAAACGATGCGAGTTCGATCACGCCATCCACCGTACCATTCTTCTTGATCGGCACGATCAACAAAAATTTAGGATAGGCGCTTCCCAGTCCTGACACGATCTTAACATAGCCTTCGGGTATGTCGTCAACAAAAAGGGTATTGCCAGTGACTACCGCCTGTCCGAGGAGTCCTTCGCCGAATTCAAATGAGATCTCGGCACTTTCCCCCAAGCCGAGTGCGTACCCGCTTTCAAGGAAGATGTGGCGTTTGCCGTCAACCTCGCGCGGGAGATAAAGTGCCCCTTGCCCTGCCTCCAGCTCTTTGGCGATGGAGTGGAGTGATTTCTCCAAAATCTCCTGTTGTGTGCCACCGCTGTTAAGGATCGAAGTGATGCCGGATAAGCTGATGGTGGTCTTGTTCGCGTTCTCCGCCTCCTGCTGGGCAACGTTGGCTTCCAGCTCGCGATCTTTATACACGATCAATTCCGTGCGATATCGCAGCGCCATGATCAGGGCTATGCAGCCCAGGACAAATGTAATCGCCAGCGCGATATACACGGGACTGAATGCCACACCATAACCACTGCTCAAACGCAACTCATAGGGCAGCGAGTAAACTAAGTAAAACGATACGCCTATGCCCAACATGAAGAGCGAGGCGAGTAGTAACGATAACTTGTACCGATCGCTAAAAATGCCTGTCATCTGTATTGTTTGTCTAGTTCCTTTAATACTTCAACGATCTCATCTATTCTCATGACGTGATCAATTTTTGTTACCGCCAGCGCAGCCTTGGGCATGGTGTCGATCATGCATTCGGTTGGCTCCTGGACGATGGTGGTTCCTCCGCGTTGATGAATGTGTTTCATTCCCAACGCGCCGTCCTTGTTTGCCCCCGACAGCAGAATCCCCAGCAGCTTCTCCTTATATACAAAGGCGCACGAGCTGAGCGTGATATCGATGGCTGGCCGTGAGTTGTTCACCATTTCTTCAGTTGATAAGGCGAAATTGTTTCCCAGTTCCACCGACATGTGATAGTTGGCTGGCGCGAGGTATACACTTCCTTTCTTTATTGTTTCTTTATCGTTCGGTTCAGTTACCTGCACCACACTCTTTATTGACAGCGCTTCCACGAATCCGTTCCTCACGTGCTTCAATCGATGAAGGCACATGATAATGGGCAACGGGAATCCTTTTGGCAACTGTGACAATATCTTCACCACTCCCTGGAAGCTGCCTGCCGACCCACCGATAACAACGGCTTTGTAGCTGTTATTTAGGTTGATTTTTTTCATTGTCGATCAACGGCTTCCTAGTCCTTAATTTTCTTATAGATTTTCTCTTCGTTATTCACCACAATGAAGCGGTTGGCATAATCGCACCAGATCAAGGACTCTTTCGATCCGATGGCGAGATATCCATATTTAAATAGGCTTTCGTGGAATTTCTTCAATACTTCGTTCTGCAGTGCCTGGTTGAAATAGATCATCACATTCCGGCACAAGACCAGGTCGAACTTGTTAAAAATATCTCCCGTTACGAGGTCATGACGGCGGAACGACACATTCGATAGCAATTCCTTATCGAAGATCGCCTGCCCGTTTTCTTCGCGATAGTACTCCTTAAAGGTGCGCGTACCCTGGAACCTGATGTAGTTCTTCTCGTTCAGCTCCATATTTTTAATAGGGTACGATCCGGTCTTCGCCTTGTCCAGGATGTTCACGTCGAGGTCGGTGGCGATCACCGTAACATCGTGGTGGATGCCCATCTCCTTGAGCATGATGGCCATTGAAAGCACTTCTTCGCCCGACGAGCAGCCCGCATGCCAGATCTTGAACTGTTTATGATTGAGCATGATAGCGGGAATCACCTCCTCGCGCATGATGCGCCAGAAGCTGGGATCGCGAAACATCTCGGTTACGTTCACGGTAAGCTCATCGAGGAATTCATTGATGAATGGGGGGCTTTCAGTAAGCTTTTTTAGCAGCGCCTCGACATTCAGTTTCTTGAGTTCCATAATACGGAGTACACGTCGCTTAAATGACGACATGGCGTAGTTCCGAAAGTCATAGTTATACTTCTGAAAGATAAGCTCCGAAATCCGTTTAAGGTCGGCGATGTCGATATCCAACATGGTGGTCTTTTAAAAGCAATTCAAAATTAGTGTCTTAAATAAACTGCGACGCGAATTATACCGACAAACCTTACATGCGTTGTAAATGCATTCCGGTCCTTGACATTGAATAAGTTCGACGTATACAGTCTTCACCGAAATCGCGCTACTTTTTTCATAATTAATCGTACAGAAAATCATACAACACCGTTGCTTTACTTAGGTAAAGTGTTTGTTTTTGGCTGTATTGACGCCGTTATCCGGCCAGACTCCTATAAGACTAATTTGTGCATCGCGGTACGATACGGCTCCATTTCTTCCTTCTTCGCATGTTCGCGCCGTGCTTTCGTGTGCGGCATCACCCGATCATGCCCGCTTTGTCCGTGGGTTAATCGGACGCGGATGCGGATCTTTCACCAAATTTTGGTTTTTCTGTACGCGTACGTGCCACATGCTGGTCGCCATCTGCTCCAATGCGCTGGCGCCAGTCTTCACACTGGTGCTCGCGATGTAGTTAAAAAATCCGGCATTTTGAGCGCCGAATGCACATTAACAGATCAACTGCCATGGGCCCATCAGGCCTATGACGCAAAAAATCCAGTACCAAGTAACCTAAAATAAGAATGCCGCCAAAGGCCGCCGACAGCAGGTGGGCTCCAAATGCGTTAACGCTCGCTGAGATTGGATTTATTGAAACTGAATGGCAGCAAAGCAGCGGCGGACGGGGCATGCAGCCAGCCACCCGGTCGTTCGAGCATGATTACCTCAATGGATTGCGATTGACGATGCTCAAACTCCAGCATCACCTGGCGGCAGGATCCGCAGCTGGTTGCCGGTGCCAACTGTTCAGTCCCAACCTTCCGCGCGACTACCACCATTTTACGAATTTGTTCGCCCGGATATTGAGCAGCCACCGCAAACAACGCCACACGCTCGGCACACATGCCGGCCGGGTAGGCAGCGTTTTCCTGGTTGGTGCCTGTAACGATCACGCCATTAGCCAGGAGTAAGGCGCTGGCAACGTGAAACCCGGAGTAGGGCGCATAGGCATAGGGCAACGCAGCTTCGGCTCTGGCAATAAGCACGAGGTCGTCGGCTGTCGGAGTGTAGTTGATCGTGACGTGAGTCATGGGCGAAAGATAGGGACCAAATCTAACTATATTGGCTTCGTAATAACAACTGTTATAAGGATGCCGGGTATTCTCATTCTGGGCGCAGGAAGATCTTCTTCGTCGCTCATATCATATGTGCAGCAGCAGGCAAAACGCCAGGGCTGGCAACTTACTGTGGGCGACTACTCGCCGGAGGCAGCACGTGAACGTTTGGCTGGCGATAATTACGGTAGGGCTATACGCTTTGATATACATGACCAGGTATTGAGCGCAACGGTCATCGGTGACGCCGACGTGGTGGTGTCGCTGATGCCGGCACACCTGCACGTAGCGGTTGCGCAACATTGCCTCGAGCGGGGCAAGCACCTGCTTACGGCGAGCTATGTGACCCGCGAAATGAAAGCCCTGGACGCCGATGCCCGCAGAAAGGGATTGCTTTTTCTCAATGAATGCGGCCTGGATCCGGGCATTGATCACATGAGCGCCCTGCAGGTGATCGATCGGATTCGGGACAAAGGAGGTAGACTCCTGTCGTTCGAGTCGTTTACCGGCGGGCTGATTGCTCCAGACACGGCACCTGAGAATCCCTGGCGCTATAAGTTTACATGGAACCCGCGAAACGTCGTGATGGCGGGACAAAGCACCGCCAAGTATTTGGTCGATGGCAGCTATCAATACATACCCTATCACCAGCTGTTTCGCCGCATCACACCGGTCAAAGTTGAAGGGGTCGCTTACGAGGGATACGCGAACCGCGACTCGCTCAAGTACCGGGAGGTCTATGGACTAGACGACATTCAGACGATGTTGAGAGGCACGTTGCGGTACAAGGGATTCTGCCATGCCTGGAATGTATTGGTGCAACTGGGGTGCTGCGACGACACCTACGAAATGGAGAAGGTCGAAACGATGACGCATCGACAGTTTATTGAGTCATTCGTCGCGCATCGGGACAGCACGGTTGAGCGCGCCATTTGTGATGCCCTGGCATTGCAGGCAGCAGGCCCTGAAATGCAAAGGCTTGACTGGAGCGGACTATTCAGCAATGAACGGGTAGGTTTAGCGGCTGGCACACCGGCCCGAATCCTGGAGCATATTCTGCTCAAGAAATGGACCTTGCTTGCCGAAGACAAGGACTTTGTTGTTATGTGGCACCGGTTTGTCTACACGCAGGAAGGCCACAAGCATGTATTGCATGCGCACCTCACCGCCATGGGCAACAATGCCGTCGAGACCGCAATGGCACGAACCGTTGGGTTGCCCCTGGGTATCGCTACGTGCCTGCTGATGGAAGGAAAGATCACGACGCGCGGTGTGGCTATTCCCGTGTCGCGCGATATATACGACCCCGTCTTACGTGAGCTGCGAACATTGGGGATCGAACTTCACGAAGAGGAGATAGATAATCGTTAGTACTATTTCAGGGTTGCATGTTTCGAAGGATTAGTGCCAGCATGGGATAGGTGCTTATAGGGCGACAGGCAGGTTCGCCTATAAATTGTCTCAACCATTTTTGCAATGGCGTACAGGTTACCGGTTGTTCAGCGCCGGATGCCCTCTACCGCTTCAGGGAATCCGCAGCGATAATGCCGGACACGGGCAGAATCAGCGCTGCAATCAATGTGGCGGGTAGCGATCCCGTTACAACGTAACATATAGTCAGTATGACTATATAGTAAACCGGTACCAGGAAAAGGCCAAATGCATACTTCAGGGATCCAAACCATTGGGGGTCTTTCACGTTGTTGCGTATAAAACGCCTGATAAATGCATACGGGGGAAAATTAAAGAGCCATCCAGCCCATACCAGGGGATTCAATAGTCGAAGCCAACGCGGCGACCGATGTGACGGACTTTGAACGGGCGCATGTGGAAACTGGTTGATTATTCTGTTGTCACTTTCCACCTGTGCCAGCATGTCGGTATGATATTCCCGATGCTGTCTCAGGAACGCATATTTGCCGGCGTAGTTCTCCCCGTCAATGTGCACGATGAGCGACGCCAAAGTTCGTTCCGTCACGTCTACGATACGCTCGAGTTTCTCGCGCTCATTCAGCGACGAGTGGTCGATGCTGTTCACGTCGATAGGATCTCCGAAGTTTACCAATACCCGCGTGCGGAAGGCGTGGTGATCGTCGTAGTGTACGCCGACCGGGATGATGGTCAGCGGAATGTTCTCATACTGGTGCTGGAATTTCAGGGCCATGCGGGCAAACCCCTTCTGCAGGTCTCCGCGTGTATAGGGATCGTTGTGATTTCCCTCGGCAAAAATGATAATGTCTTCTCCCTGCGCCAGCATCGCGATCCATTCCTGGAGAATGGCCTCGTTGTTTTTCAGCGTGCTGAAGCCATCGCGCATCCGGAACACGGGTTTTATCCTGACGGCTGTGAGCAGTTTAGTGACCAGGCCCTTCTTGAATACGCTTGCCCGCGCAATGGACCATGGATTCCGCTTCTGGCTGCAGATCACCAGCACGGCATCCAAAAAAGCATTCTGATGCGTGGGTACAAAGATGATCGGACCCTTAACATCGACTGCTGCGGCATTGTTTATCTGCCACGTCTTGAAATAGAAATTCAATCCTGCGGTGCACCAGACTTTCATCACCCTAAAAAATAACGGAGTCTTCATCATTTACGTTGCTTGTGAGAGCGGCCTCTTCCTCATGATCCAGGCAAAGGCGAAGCCGCTGATCAGGTGCCAGATTCCCCACCAGGCTGCCACCAGCGCCATCGGCCCGTTGCCGCCAAAAAAAGTAAATATCAGGATCAATCCAAGCCCTGCGTTTTGAATTCCGGTTTCGATGGCGACGGACCGGTTAACCGATTCCGTATTTCCCAGGCGCCAACTGAGCAGGTATGCGCACAACAGACCGAGGCCGTTGTGCAGTATGACAATCCAAAACACAGACAGGATATGATTCCTGAACACGTCGAGATTTCGCATTAGTCCACCGACAATGAATCCTATCAGTATGATCATCGAGACATAACGAACCCATCGTGAAATGGCCGCCGTTGCTCTGGGAAGATAATGCGCGAAGGTCATTCCGGCCACCAGCGGAATCAACAGAATAAGGACCATGTTCACCAGCAAATCGATGAAGCTGATGTCCATGGATTGAACCCTGACCAGCAGCGAAGGTACCAGGGAAGCCCAGAAGAAGAAACTGAGAGGCGTAAGCAAAAAGCAAAAAACAGAAGTGAAGGCCGATAGCGTTACCGACAAGGCGAGGTTGCCCCGTGCGAGCATAGAGAAAAAATTGGAAGCATTCCCACCCGGGCATGAAGCCACCAGGATCATACCCAGTGCCGTATCCTTGGGTGGCTGAATGATGTAAATTAAGATCACAGTTATAATAGGCAACAGCAGGTACTGGCTGAACAACCCAGTTAACAGGGCTTTACGGTCGTGCCGAAGCTGCCTGAAATGATCCACCCGGATGCCGAGTGCGACGCCAAACATGATCAGCGCCAGACAGGCATTCAGCACGATGATGCTGCCTTCTGAGAAATCAATGCTTATGGGTTGCGTTTCCAACGTAACGGGATATCAGCGCTAAGTATAGAAAAGTTTGACTAGCCAGGCAAATCGAAGTCCATCGGCTAAGGGCAGCACACTATAGCTGCGCTTCATAACCTGCGTCGGCAGGCAAGTCGTAGCCCTGGGCAGCGCGCACGGCTAATTGATCGCAGCGTTCGTTTTCCGCATGCCCGGCGTGGCCGCGTATCCAGTTGTACTTTGGATTATATCGCGCATGGAGCGGCAGGTACCGCAGCCAAAGATCCTTGTTCGCCTTATCCTTAAAATTCTTTGCCTGCCATCCCCATACCCATTTCTTCTCGATGGCGTCAACCACGTACTTTGAGTCAGAGTATACGTTGATGGCAATACCCGGTCGTGTGATGGCTTCGAGCCCGGTAATGACAGCCAGCAATTCCATCCGGTTGTTTGTGGTGAGGCGAAAACCGCCCGAAAGTTCCTTCACCGCATCCTTGTATTTCAAAATGACACCATATCCTCCGGGACCAGGATTTCCCTGGGCCGCACCGTCAGTATAGATTCGGATCATGCCACGAACAGATTAGACTTTAGAATTTTCACCGCGATTGCCAACAGGATCACGCCAAACACGCGACGCAACACCGCGAAGCCTGACTTTCCGATCTTTCGCTCCAGCCAGGAGGAAGAACGCAGCACAGCATAAATAAAGATGAGATTCACCAGTATCCCCATCAGTATATTAGGTTCGGCATAGACGGACCGAATGGAAAGGATTGTTGTGAGTGTGCCCGCACCAGCAATTAGCGGAAACGCCAGCGGTACAATTGACCCGGTACCGTGCGCATCCGGATCGTCTTTGATGAGCGTAATGCCGAGAATCATCTCGAGGGCAACAATGAACATGACGATGGCTCCTGCCAAGGCAAACGACGACACATCCAGTCCGAACAAATTCAGGATAGACTGGCCAAGGTAAAGGAAACCCACCATCAACGCGGCCGAAATAAGGGTTGCCTTCTCGGCTTCGATACGGCCCTCCCGCTTTCTGATGATGATAATAAAGGGAATAGACCCGAGGATATCGATAACGGAAAAGAGGATCAACGAAACAGAAAAGATCTCCTTCAGATCAAACATACAGGTAGTACTTAGTCGTTAGTATGTAGTCCTTAGTTCTTTTTAGTGCTTAGACGGTAGTATCTACCTATGCTAAACACAATCAATATCCAGGACTTCGGCTAAATCGCGCAAATCTAAAATAAAAATGCCGGACTTCTCAGCCCGGCATTTGCTGCGTCCTAAACCTTAACCTAAAAGAAAACCTGGTATTGCAGCACTACCTGGCCCTTGTTTGCAGATTTCATCAGATCATTACCCGTTGCTTCGTATACGGGCCTGTTTTGATAATCGAGTGTGATCTTGCTGTTGTGTCCCTTAATCAACCAGTTTACCCCCACGTCGATCACATTCATCCGGTCGCTGAGGCCGTCATAGTTGCCGCTCATCAGCGACGCATACGGCATCAACGTGCCCACCTCACCCAGCAGATCCTTCTTCAGCAGATAGCCCACCTGCGCATACAGCACCTGCCCGGTTCCAAACATGGGGAAGGCGTTGCCCTGGCTGCCCGAATAGGGACCATTTACAATCCCGTTCGCCGGGTTCATGATACCATTGTATCGCAGATAGTCCGGACCGTAGTCGAGGTTGAAGTATCCGGCATAGGCCGACAACGCTGTGCCCTTTTCTGTATTCACGGGAGCATCGTAGTACAAGGCGACCGACCAGAGATTCATGTTGTGATAGCTGGTGGTCGCACCGTTGTCCTCTGAGGTCCACAGGGCGTCCTTTTGCGTGACAAAACCGGCTTCGAGATTGAACACTCTTTTTTTGCCCAGGTACGTACCGGTCATGTAGGGCGTCACATGCGATTCCTTGTCGAAGAAGTT
>Ga0193752_1000841_pt1 | contig 27478 bp, 28 predicted proteins | sample H1c1metaG_FD_144924 | JGI IMG/M metagenome (GOLD analysis project Ga0193752, IMG submission 144924) | Soil microbial communities from a riparian zone of the East river system, Colorado, United States - H1c1 | ecosystem: Environmental > Terrestrial > Soil > Riparian zone | place: USA: East River...
TTAACTGCATTGTTCCAGAAAGCGTAACGGCCCGTAGTCAGCACCTGCTTCAGCAAACCATCACGGTACTGCAATACGATCTCAGTATCGCCTACATCGATTACCTGCAGGGCATTGGCCAGCTCAGGATCCTGCAACAGGATATTGATATCGGTTGAGCTGTTGAACGCAACAGTAACATCGTAGATCATGATCTTTTCATTGTTCCAGAACCAGTAAGTACCTGGCTGCAGCATTTTTTTGTACTCGCCGTTTTTGTAGACCAGGGCAACCTGGTAGGCGTAGATCCTTACTTTTTTCATTTCATTCTATTTTAAAAATTTACAATTGTTTTAAAAAAGCCGGTGATGCTTTCCATTTCGTCTTCACGGAAAATGCATGCTGTTATTTTCTCAGCAGCAGTTAACCAGGTTTTTTACTGAAATCATTTTCAGCAACTCAACATGTTTAAGTACAACTTGTCTGATGACATCATTACATTTTACTGGTGTTGATAAAAGTGGTGAACGTCGGGGTTTTAAATCCAGGACAGATCACCGGGAAAGCAACACCTGCTTTTTGATTGTCGCCATTTTTTAAGAAGCGGCGGACTTCTCATTCTTCATTAACAATGAAGTGTTCTACCACCTGAACTACCCGATTTTGAGCCGGGGCCGGATTCGAACCGGCGCTGCTTTCTGTTGCTCTAACCAACTGAGCTATCCGTGCTAAACGGAAAGGGAGTCGAACCCTTGACCCACAGGATGGAGGGAGTTGCTTATTGATGCAACAGCATACAGATAGTTACTACGTCTGCACTGCAGTGCTTGTTAAAACACTTGCCTGGTTTGCTGTCAATACATCAATTCCCTTTTCCGCGTTGGCGGAACTCTTCTGCCGCTGTCTTTGCAGCTGCAATATTTTAATTCATCATTACTTCCTGCCGCCTGAAACCAAATACTTCTTTCTTTTCAGTTGACGCATCCTTTTCATGCGGGTTGGTAATTTCTGCCAATGTCATTGGTTTGGTTATTGCTGTATCAAAGCCCAGGTGTTTACTCAGGCGCTTTGCTTTTTCAATGCCCAGTTTTCCAAATTCATACTTGGCGATCAATCTTCCTTTCCGCATCAGGGCACTGTCAACCATGGCCACCGGGCTGTTAAATGTGCATATCAATTGTACATTTAAGAAGTCGGCAAGTAAGCCATCCGAAATATTCAACAGGTTTGATACTGATGCATTGCTATTCAGTTTCCTGTCCATGATCACGTTCTCAGCATCTTCAATGATGAGTACACTGTTTGGATTGCTCACCAATAGTTGAATAAAATCGGGGTTGGTAATATCTCCCGCCACATTGGGCGAAACAAACAATACCCTTTTTTTAATTTTACCTATCAGGTAACGCAGGTAGGTTGTTTTACCCGTGCCCGGCAAACCATGCAGCAATACAATGCCTTTGTCTTTATTCCTGTTCAGCCGCTGGCTGATGGTATCATTCACTGCTTTAAAATCATCTTCATAAAAAAGATCAATGTCAAGCCTGGTGCGTTTTACTTCCAGCTGCCTGAACTCAAAACCGTTACGGCCACGGCTTATCAGGTTTATCTCCAGCGGTTTTCTGCGTTGTCGCTCTTTGAACACTTTCATTAACGCAGTGCATTCGTTTATAAAATCATCCTGCAGCCCGTTATGATAAATTTCGCAGTAGCTGTTGTCAAACTCCATGATACAGCCATTTTGCATAATAAAAAACGTATCATTGAAGCCGTATTCTTTTGTCCTGCTATCGTAATACCTGTATGTATGCACCGACTTTATCAGCTCCCCGAATTTTTCCTTAACGGCATTGAAAGCTTTTTCTCCGTCAATATTCCCGATATAACTTGCACAGGGAATACTGTTAAAGCAATACAGGTATAGCGATTTACCGCACAAAAAACCATTATCGAATATACCGTTGGCATTGATCACTTTTTGTTCGTTAATATTTTCCATTGTTTTATTTTTTAAGACCTCCCCAAACCCCTCCAAAGGAGGGGCTTTAGAGATCACTATTTTAAATTCTGTTTAACTTTTGCACCTCTTCTTATTGAACCACTTTATTGGCACAACTCGAGCTGGCAAAAGCTTCCGGCTTGGCCTTAAAAGCAAAACCCATTCCCATGATATAACCCATGGCTTCTTTAAGGGCATCATTGCTTTTAAAGTTTGGGTTGGTGTTGATGTCAGCATGCACTTCCATATCCACATTGTACAAAGTGAAGATCCTGCACAGTGCATAAGCCACTTCAATACTTTTAGCTACTTCTGTCAACATCCGTTGTTTAATGCTCATCTTTTGCAAACTGGTTTCGTTACTGATGTACATGAAACCTCCTTTACCCTTACGGATGAAAACAATTACGGTAGCAAACTCAGTTTCCTTACCCTTCACCTGGCTATCGGTACCAATACAAACCTTAAGCTGGTGCCCCATTTCTTTTTCCCGGAGTATGGCGGCCCGTACTTCGTCTTCAATTGGCCGAAGTATTTTTTGTCCGCTTAATTTTCTCCATTGCTGATGATGTTCCATTTCGTGTCGTTTTTACTTTTGTTTACAAACATTTATTCTTTAATGGAGCGACATTGGCGACGCTCCGTTCAACATTTGTTCTTTGGTCATCTTTATTTACCTTTTATTGAATCAGTATTCGAACCAATTGCTTGTTTTTAAATTCATTTATCTCATCGTACTTTTCAGCTGGTCGCCAATCCCTGTATTTATGATATCCCCTGAGTATTTTATCTTGTCTCTTTCTCAGATCATTTTTTTCCATATAATTATCCAGCTCTTTCATTTCTGATTCCAGTAATGCATCTTTGATCCTTATCTTATCGATCATATTGGGTCTTATCTTTAATACATATCTCCATGGTTCGGCAAACTCATACCTTTTATACAATTTTCCTTTTGAATCCATATCCCATACTTCCCTGAAAAACTGTTGTTCTGTTTCCGTGAATTCCATTCTTTCAAACTGAAATGGATATGGCCTTAAAAGATGTTGTGGCCTTACAACATAAATTTTCTTTCCTCTTCTTTTTCTCTTCCGTTTAAAGTCCTTCTTCCAGTCATACTCATAGGTATTTATCTTTTTAAGGATCGCTTCAAAAAATTCACCATACCTGCCTGCTGCAACATCTTCTCTCACTACAAAATGCCTGATCCATCCTTTTTGCACTGGTGGACGCAGGGGCTCCCATCCCAGGTTTTTATGTTGCAGGTACAATGCATGTTCCTTTTTATGTAATTGTATCAGCTGCTTGTCATGATCTTCATACTGCATTCTTTTTCTTTGCCTGGCAGTACTCAGGCGGTAACAGAGCATATCTTCTCCGTACTGTTGAATAAGTTTTGTGTCCATAATGTTTTAATTTTTCCTGATCGAAAACTTTGGTGCCATTGCACCAGTTGCGCTCTTGTATTCATTATGAACTGTGATGTTTTTTTCATTGCTTTAATTTTTTAGTCATTAATTTTTAATTGCCATGCGGCGCTCCGTGGAATTGAACCACGATCTCCGGGATTTCACTCCGGCGCATATAATCCATTCTGCCAAAGCACCAGTTTTTTTCAGAGTCCTGCAGAGGACTCGAACCTCCTTCTTTCGATTTGCAGTCGAATGCATACAGCCATGTCTGCCAGCAGGACATTTGCGGAGAGTAAAGGATTCGAACCCTTGCATCGTGTTAACGATGTATGGCGTAGCAGGCCATTACATTACCGCTCTGTCAACTCTCCATTTTTTGCGGAGAGAGAGGGACTCGAACCCCCGGACCTGTTACAGTCAACTGTTTTCAAGACAGCTCCCTCGACCAGCCGGGCTCTCTCCGTGCTGAGGATGAAGAAAGATTCGAACTTTCAACCCGGTACTTAACAAGCACCCGCTCTGCCGTTGAGCTATTCATCCTGTTCTCACTCCTTCTCCCGAAGGAGAGGGTTGGGGTGAGGTGTTGGCCCGCAGGGACTCGAACCCTGAACTCCCGGTGTAAAAGACCGGTACTCTAAACCAATTGAGTTACGAACCAGTTTTGTTGCGGTTGCTGGAATCGAACCAACTACTCCTGCTTTGTAACAACAGGTTTCTCCCACTGAATTAAACCGCAGTTCTGTGATGACTGAAAGACTCGAACTTTCAACTTCTACCATATCAGGGTAGCTCTCTACCAATTGAGTTAAGTCATCTGCTGTGGTTGCGGCTGCCAGATTCGAACTGGTATCTGAAGCTTATGAGACTTCTGAGTTAACCATTACTCCAAACCGCAGTTTTTTATTTGTCTGAACTATGATTTGGGCGGATTAAAAAGATTTAGTTGATTTCATTTAATCCTATTGATCCAATCAATCCTGCCAAATCCCCGTTCAGACAATTGTTTGTGCGGCCTCCAGGTTCGAACTGGATACAACCATCTTATGTTTACCTCTCAGAAAGAGAGGAAGACAGTCATGTTACCGATACACCAAACCGCATTCTTTTAAATTCGTTTTCATTTTTCACTTCCCCTGTCCAACATTCCTTGTTCCTTGTTCAATATTCATTCGGTTGACTCCGGGGATCGAACCCTGTTCCCTGCATTCACAGTGCAGTACTTTACCGGATAAGCTAGAGCCAACATTTGTTATTGAGATTGGATTCGAACCAATATCGACAGTTTCAGAAACCGCTATGCTGCCGTTGCACCACTCAATAATCTGCGGTTCGTACGAGAGTCGAACCCGTAGCCTTTGATAGACAATCAAAGATGTTAGCCGTTACACCAACGAACCTTTATAGCTGCGACAATTCTGCCGCAACTATGTCTTCACGGGTTTGTAGTCTGTACCGGGTTCGAACCGGTATCACCAGGTAGAAAGCCCGGTATCCTGAACCATTAGACGAACAGACCATTGTATAGAAGGCAGGATTCGAACCTACAGCCTCTCCGGTCCAGGCGGAGTATCCGGCCAATCGGAATGCTTCTATATTTTTCAATCAAAGAACTTGTAGAAAAAGGCACCCCTGTTGCATCTCACAGGGGGTAGCCTGTTTTCCTCCTTTCTGCGTTATTCCTTTTACCTGATCTCAAATTCAGCAGGGTGAATGACCCTGTTCCTGCTTTCATTTTTGTTGCCGGTATCGTTTTTATTTTTTTCAAACATGCTGATGATCACCCTTACCACCAACACAGCCAATATCATTTTCATTTCAACCTTCTTTTTATCGGGTATAAAAAAAGCCCGGTCATTTTTAATGTGACCGGGCTGTTCGTTGAGGTGTACTATACCTTATCGTTCAAACCACGGTCGTCTTTTATCATTTTTACTCATATTACCAATTGCTGCAAACCCACGTGTAGCCGGCACATAACAATAGCCTATGGGTAATGAGGTATGCTCATTCCATAACTGCATTAGCGTATGCAGGATACTAAATCGTTGTTGTTGCCTTTTTTGCATTTTTTACTTTTTACTTTTTACTTTTTACTTTAGAATTCTAAGATGCCCGTTTAAATATATTGCATAAAAAACCCCAACTTTTTTGTCGGGGCCTTTATTTGAATCAGTTGGTTTTGGTAAACTTTATGATGCAGCATAACATGCCCCGCTATTGCCATAATCCGACTTCGGACTAAAACAATTCACCGCTTCAATATGTAGTTGTGTGCGTAACATGTTTGTTGTTTAAAATTTTATTTGCGCTGCAAAGATGAATGTATTTTTTTGATACTGCCAAATTTTTGTGAAGAAATTTTTAAAATAATTTTTGTTGTGTGATTTTTACGAAGCTGAGAGCATAGTAAAATCAATAGTTTCAGGGCGAATAAAAAATCAAAATAATTTTCCCTGCTGCCCCGGCCGCTGAAACAATTTTGTATTCAGACTCCACTCCTCTGCGTTCATGTTATACAGCTTACCATATTTTTTATATTGCTGTGCCACCATATCTGCAATACTTCCTTCGCCACGCATGCGAACGCCCCAGCGGGTATCGTTCACTTTTCCGTCGTGGCTTTGTTCAATTAAATGCCAGACCTTATCGGCGTGGTTGGGAAAATTCTTATACAGCCAGTCGTGGAATAAAAATTTGATGGCACCATTCAAGCGAATGAAAGTATAAGCCGTGAATGTAGCGCCATTATCTGCAGCAGCTTTCATGATGCGCTGCATTTCGTGTTCATTCAGCCCCGGTATCATCGGGCCCATCATAATACCCATGCGTACGCCTGCACTACTGAGTTCATTGATCACTTTTAATTTTTGTTTGGCGGTAGTGGTACGTGGTTCCATACTGCGCCGCAGGTCTTCATTAAAAGAAGTGATGGAAACCATGGCAGATACAATTCCTTTCTTTGCCATCTCCTGCAACACATCTTTGTCTTTTAATATCCAGGAATTTTTGGTGAGTATGCCTACCGGCTGATTGAATTCATTGCAAACTTCCAGCAGGCCTCTTGTTAAGCGGTACTTTTGTTCTGCCGGCTGGTAGCAATCCGTATTGCCGCTGAGCATGATGGGTGTGCCATCCCATTTAGGGTGCATTAAAAATTTTCGCAGCAGTTGCGGTGCATTTTTCTTTACCAGGATCTTTTGTTCAAAATCCAGCCCGGCGCTGTAACCCCAGTATTCATGCACGTTACGGGCATAGCAATAAATACAACCGTGTTCACAACCGGCATAAGGGTTCATACTGTAGCCCATGCCCACATCTTTGCTTTCTACTTTGTTCACGATAGTTTTGGATTGCATCTCGATGTATTGTGTGGCAATGTTACTGGCTTCCCAGTCATCAACACCTTCAATATGTTCCTGCGTTTTTTCATCTTTTAAAAAACGGTTCTTTGTGTTGAACTGGGCACCACGGCCGGCGAGGTATTGTATTTTTTCTTCCTGTTGTGTGGCGGATACTTTGTGATGATCTTGTTGTAGTTTATTATTTTCCATATTTTTTTATCACAAAGGCACTAAGGTTTTTCACGAAGTACACAAAGAGCCCTTTGTGATCTTTGTGTTTTGCTTTGTGTACTTCGTGGTTAAATTTATCCAAACAATTCCCCCTGCTTAGTTGCCACTGGTAAATTTTGAAATTCGAAGCGTTTCGCTATCAGGTATTTTAATTCTCCTGCGGGTCGCTTTAACAACAACATGCCATCGGCAATAAACCGTCCTGTAAAATGTTTGTTGCTGTATTCAAGCCAGCCCTGTTCATATTGCCAGGGCAATAACCGGCGGGCAATGGTTAGATGCGGCTCTAAAATAAAATGAGGTTTGTTATCATCATTCAGTTTCATCAGCCTTTGTGTTTCGGTGCGTATTTGTTTTACCAGGCTTTGCACCGGTACTTTACTGGTGATATTAATATAAATGGTATGGCTGGGGAAACTGCCGTAATCTTTCAGCTCGATCTTTACCGGTTGAAAGCCCATGGCAATTGTGTTTAAATGGTTGATGATCCTTTCTTCCATCATTTCGTACTGCACATAATTTACCAGCGTTATATGCGGCTTGCCCCAACGGGCATTTTCGGCCTTATACTTTTCATAAAATTCATTTTTAACAGCTATGATCTTGTTCCGCAGCTCTTCGTGCGGCGATAGTACGAGGAGGTACTCGTAAATGCGGTAGCCCGGCAGCACAGTTCCCATTATTTCTTTCATAATTGAAAATATTTTGGTTACTAAATTTGTTAGCTAATTATTTTAGCATAAATTTACTAAATATTTTGGTATTTAAAGTTAATTTTTATGGAAGTGGAAAAGTTTTTTGGAAGTAATTATAGCGGCAGCAAGGGATTTACACAACAACAGGTAACTACTGCAAATGCAACAGGTTTTGGTGCCGCAGCCGATGATTATATGGAACGGGGTATTGACCTGAATGAGCAACTCATCCGCAATAAACCGGCGACTTTTTTTATGAAAGTAAGTGGTAGTAGTATGATCAATGCAGGCATTTATGATGGCGATATTGTGATCGTTGACAGAAGCCTGAAACCACAAAACGGCAAAATTGTAATTGCAGTTATTGATGGCGAAATGCTGATACGGCGGTACGAGAAAACAATAAATAGCCTGCGGCTGATCCCGGAAACAGCTAAACTTTCGCCCATTGATATAAGTGAATTTATGGATTTTAAAATTTGGGGGGTAGTGAGTTGTATAATACGAAATGTATGAAAGCAATTGTTGATTGTAATAACTTCTATTGTTCCTGCGAACGCCTTTTTCAGCCGCATTTAAACAAGCGGCCGGTTGTGGTATTGAGTAATAATGACGGGTGTATTATTTCAAGAAGTGATGAAGCAAAGAAACTGGGAGTGGAAATGGCTGGCCCCTACTTTAAAGCAAAGCCGTTGATACAAAAACATGATGTCGCCACTTTCTCTTCTAATTATAATTTGTATGGCGATCTTAGCTGGCGTGTGATGGAAACGCTTCGGATAATGTTTGGTAAAGATAAAGTAGAGGTCTACTCAGTTGATGAATGCTTTATAGATCTGGATGGATTTGATGAAAAAGAGATACACCCAGTGGGGTTACAGATAAGAGAAACCGTGGAACAATGGACGGGCATTAAAGTTTCAGTTGGCGTGGCACCCACAAAAGTATTGTGTAAAGTTGCCAATCATCTTGCCAAAAAAAATAAAGATGTAACCAACTGTGTTGTAATACTGGATAATCCGGAAAAAATTATGAGTGCCTTGCAGAACACACCAGTAGGAGAAATATGGGGTGTAGGCAGGCAATATGCATCAAAATTAAGATATGGATGGAATGTTCATACTGCATTTGAACTGAGCAACCTAAGCCTGGAGTTTGGACATAAGTTCCTTGGTGGTGTTGTGGGCGTTCGCCTTATAAAAGAATTAAGAGGAGAACCAACAATGGATATAGAAGATGAACTGGTAAATAAGAAAATGATTGCCACCACCCGCATGTTTGGAAGCCCGGTTGGTAATATCAGCGATATAAAAGAAGCAGTGGCAACCTATACCTCCCGGGCAGCTGAAAAATTACGCAGGCAGTATGGTGCCGCAAAAATCGTAAGTGTGTTTGTGGTAACAAAAGACCAGGACCATATGCTCAATTTTAAAAAACATGGTACCATCAGTACTTTTACAACACTTCCTGCAGCAACTTCTTTCACCAATGAATTAATAAAGCCTGCCGTTGAATTGGTTGATCAATTGTATGAAGAAGGCCAATTGTATAAAAAAGCAGGCGTAATGCTAAGCGGTATTGTACCAGATTCTTCCATACAAGGAAATCTATTTATGCCTGAAACCGGCAACTGCGGAAGAAAACTGATGGATATGATCGACAATATTAACTTCAGCCAGCGGGACGATGTGCTAAAATTTGCAGCCAGTGGAACAGACCGGGATTGGAAAATGCGCCAGGAATTAAGAAGCCCAAGATATACTACAAGATGGAATGAACTTTTTAAAGTACATTAATCAAACAGCCCCTTTTGTTTTTCAATAAAAGTTGGTTTGATCAGATCTAACCCTAACTCTTTATTCATTTTATCAACCAGGTAAACTGTTAGTTCCGGGGAGGTCGCTTCATCATGCATGTGCATGAAAAAATATAATTCCTTCATTCCTTTATTTAACCAATATTTCATCCGTTTAACCCACTCATCTATCCTTGTATAATCAGTAGGATGTAAACTATTACCTACATACCGAATGAAGGTTTTAGGAAGCGTAAGATGCATGTGTGAACAATCCCTTCTGCCGGCAGTATCGGTAATTACTGCGCCTATATTCATGGCAGCAAGCGTGGAAAATAATTCTTCTGTTATATCCGGTTTAGCAAACCAATCGGGGTGGCGAACTTCCATAAAGAATTGGAGGTCGGTTGGCAGTGACTTTAAAAAATCGAAAAGTTCCGTTTTCCTTTTTGGTGAGAATGTTTCACTTACCTGTATAAATATAGGACCAAGGAATTCTTCAAATGCGACAATGCCCCTGAAAAATTCATTGGTGATAAAATCCTTTCCCTTTAAACTACCACGGTGTGTTATTCCCTGGTACATTTTAGGGCAGAATTTAAAATCCCTGTTGCCGGCTTTGGCTGTCCACTTTTTTATTCCTGCTTCGCCGTAGACTTTATAATGGGTTGCATTCAGCTCTATACTATTGTAATGCTGCACATAATGATCCAGGAAATCTTTCTCCTTTGCTTTTGGAGGGTAAATTTTCCCCACCCATTCAGTCCTTCCCCATTTGGCACAACCAATATAAACTTTGGGACTTTTGATGGGTTTGCCTTTCAGGATGCTTTTATTAAATGCAGGTTCAGCCGCCAGGCTAAAATCTATACTGTCCAGGTCAGCTTCCGGTACACGCCCAAAATCCATGTTTTTAAATTTTAAAAATATTTGTTAATACAGTATTTTTCAAATGCTTATCTCCCGTTACTAAATTAAAGTAAATATACAGCTGCCACAGTATTTCTGCAAGCGTATGTACTGATCATTAAAGCCGGAAATTGGTACAGGCTCAAAAAACTTACATAATTAACAGCAATCCTTGAATTAAAAACAGGCGGGTAATATTTTGGCACGGTTTTCATACAATAAAACTAAAATGGAAAATATGAAAAAGAATCAGCAAAGCAGATTAACAAGAGCTGTTAACCAGTTTAAAGAAAATATAAAAAGCGTAACGGGTAAAAAAAACCAACGCTATCTCTATACTGAAGATGACCTGGGCGAAGATTTGCTGAATGCAGGTATAACCTACACATACAAAGCCATCAAACATCATTTTGAGCCCAACCCACTGAGGCACATGCTGAGAGCAAACTAAGCTTAAGCATTTAATATATATAATACCTGGTCCTTATTCGATGAATAGGGACCATTTTTTTCCATATCCTCAAAGCCCGGGCTCATTGACGGTAAATGAATAATACCGGCAGTAGCATGAATTTTCGCCAGGTTCACACATTTTACAAACACGATAGCCAAAAACGGGTAATTTTGCCGCCAGGGTAAAATTATGATCACAGAGAATAATAAGAAATGTGCTGTTATTGGCGCCGGTGTATCGGGTTTGGGCGCTGCCATACGCATGCGTAACAAAGGTTACCAGGTAACTGTATTCGAAGCGAATTCATTTCCGGGTGGCAAATGTTCGTCTGAAACAAAAGATGGTTACCGGTTCGACATGGGGCCTTCTGTTTTTACCATGCCGCAATATGTGGATGAACTTTTCATCCTTTCGGGTAAAAACCCGAGGGATCATTTTAATTATATTCCACTCGACCCTGTGTACAAATATTTTTTTGAGGATGGAAGTTTTTTAGATGCATATCATGGTAAAGAACAATTTGCCGAAAAATTAGCTGAAAAAACAAAAGATAAGAAAGAAGATATCATCAGGTATCTCAACAAAACAGAAGTGATCTTCAACCTTACCGATGAAGTTTTTTTGCAAAACTCTTTACATCGCCTTAAAAATTTCTTTACCTGGCCCGTATTAAAAGGCATGCTGAATTTTGGAAGGATCGGTGCTTTTGATACCATGAACAGCGCCAATCAAAAAGCATTTAAAGACAGCAGGCTGGTAAAAATATTCAACCGCTATGCCACCTATAATGGCTCCAGTCCTTACTTATCACCTGCCACGCTGAATGTGATCGCACATCTTGAGATCGTAAAAGGCGCTTTTTACCCCGAAGGTGGCATGGTCAGCATCACCAGGTCATTAACGCAACTGGCGAAAGATATTGGTGTGCAATTCAAATTCTCTACACCGGTAAGAGAGATAATAATTGAGAACAAAAAAGTAACTGGTGTAAGAACAGATAACGGAACAGAAAATTTTGATACCGTTATCAGCAATATGGACGTGTACAACAGCTATAAAAAATTAATGCCCCATGTTAAAAGGCCGGCAAAAACACTGGACCAGCCGAAATCTAGTTCGGGTATTATTTTTTATTGGGGCATCAAAAAAGAATTCAGGGAACTGGGATTGCACAATATTCTCTTTAGCGAAAATTATGAAGAAGAGTTCAATACCATCTTCGCTAAAAGATCTATTTATCACGACCCAACTATTTACCTGAACATCACCAGTAAGCATTCTCCCGAAGATGCACCGCCGGGATGTGAGAACTGGTTCTCCTTTATCAATGTGCCCAATAACCAGGGACAGGACTGGGATATGTTCATTACAGAAGCCCGTGAAAATATGATCCAAAAAATAAACAGGGTATTAAAAACAGATATCAGGCCATTGATCGAAAGCGAAATGGTTTTTGATCCACGGGTTATTGAAAGCCGCACTTCCAGTGCTTTTGGCGCTATTTACGGTAACAGCTCCAACAATAAGTTTGCAGCTTTTTTACGCCATGCCAATTTCTCAAAAGATATTAAAAACCTATACTTCTGCGGGGGCAGTGTACACCCGGGGCCTAGTATCCCTTTATGTCTTTTATCCGCAAAGATCACAACCGGGCTCATTAACTAAAAATTCAGGTCAGGAGCCATCATTTTAGACTAAATTTGCAGACTTTATAACAAAGCTAAACTGCTTTCAAACCCTTTAGGGATGGGCAAACAACATGAGCGACCCGGTTATCATAGAAATAAATAATTTAACCAAGACTTTTAAAAATGCCCCCGAACCGGCAGTTAACGGTATCTCGTTTTCTATAAAGCGAAATGAGATCTTTGGATTACTGGGACCCAATGGCGCCGGTAAAACCACCACCATTTCTATTCTTTGCGGCCTTTTCCCTCCCAGTTCCGGAACAATACTGATAGATGGAAAAAATATTAATACCGAACTGGCATCTATCAAAAGCATTGTGGGTGTTGTGCCGCAGGATATTGCACTGTACCCTACTTTAACGGCCCGGGAAAACCTGGCATTTTACGGCAGCATGTATGGCCTGCATGGAAAAGACCTGAAAGATAAGATTGAAGTGTGGCTACAGAAACTGGGATTGACAGATGCAGCTAAAAGAAAAGTATCAACTTATTCCGGCGGCATGAAGAGAAGGGTGAATTTAATTGCCGGTGTTTTACACAGCCCTAAGATCTTATTCTTAGATGAACCAACCGTTGGTGTAGATGTGCAAAGCCGCAATGTAATTATTGAATACCTAAAAGAAGTGAATGCTGCAGGTACTACCATTATCTATACATCTCACCATATGGAAGAAGCGGAGAATTTTTGTACCCGTGTTTCTATCATTGATCATGGAAAGATATTAACCGAAGGCACACCTTCTGAACTGATCAGCCGCAATGCCGGCTCAACTAACCTGGAGAATGTATTTTTAAATTTAACCAACCGAAAACTGAGAGACTGATGCTGAACAAATTACTGGCTACGGTTAAAAAAGAGATACTCCTGCTTTTGAGAGATAAAGTAGGGCTTTCAGTTTTATTCCTGATGCCGGTAGCGCTTATTTTGGTGATGACACTGATACAGGATTCAGCTTTTAAGTCTATTAATGAAAAAGGTATCCCCGTAATTTTTGTAAATAACGATCGTGATTCTTTAGGCAATGCTATTGAACAGGGTTTACGCAATAACGAGCTTTGCTATGTAAGCGATAGCATTGATGGAAAGCCCGCCACCAGCGAGATGGCGATGAAGGCTGTGAGTGAGGGAAAATTTTTACTGGGCATTGTTATTCCCAAAGGGGCAACGGCGGCCATACGAAAAAACGTTTCGGTATTGGTGAATGAAACATTGAATGGCGCCGATACTACACACAGGCGGCAGGATTCAGTAGAGATATCTATCCTGGTAGACCCGGTTGCAAAAAAATCTTTTTTGAGTACCGTCACCAGCAACCTGCGGGAGTTCATTTCTGAAGTGAAAACAAAGATCATGTTCGAAACTTTTTCAGAACAGATCGCAGAAGTGATCCCTGATAAGAACAATGCACCAAAGAATTCTTTTCAAAAATCGCAGATCATTTATTACACCGAAGTGTATGCATCAACAGCTACAGATAAGATCGTGCCCAATGCAGTACAACACAATGTACCGGCCTGGACCATCTTTGCCATGTTCTTTATTGCCATTCCATTATCAGGAAGTATTTTAAAAGAAAAAACAGAAGGCAGTGTTTTCAGGTTACATACCATGCCTACGCCTTTTTTGTTACTGGTCAACGGTAAAATAATTGTGTATGTAATGGTTTGCCTGATACAGTTCTTATTGATGCTGGCTGTTGGCAAATTCCTCTTACCACAAATGGGATTACCGGCACTGGTTTTAGGTAACAGCATCATGGGTATCTTTATTTTAACATTGGCCACAGCCTTTGCTGCTACCGGTTTTGGTGTTGCAGTGGGCACACTGGCGGCAACCGAACACCAGGCTGCCATCATGGGCTCACTTTCCATACTTTTGTTGTCGGCACTGGGAGGTATTTGGGTACCCAGTTATGTAATGCCCGAAGTAATGCGTAATATCAGTGCCTGGTCTCCATTGAACTGGTCGCTGGAAGGTTTTTATAAATTATTTTTACGGGGAGGGCAGGTAACGGATATTTTGCCAGAGTCATTTAAATTAATATTGTTCTTCCTGGCAACCATGGCCATTTCATACATGTACAATCTCAAAAAAAGGACCGTTTAAAAATGGATGCAAATATCATCATCGCAGAAATAAAAAAGTACATCGAAAAAAACATACTGGCAGAAGCGGTACAGGTCAATGCTGATACCAATTTAAAACAGGCAGGCATTGATTCATTCTCAACAGTTGAGATCATCCTTTTTATAGAACGCAGGTTTGGTGTTGCCATCCCTGATGAAAAACTGGTACCGGATAATTTTAAAACCATCCAGGCGCTTGCAGCAACCGTAGTGGAACTGATGCCCGGCGCGGAATAAGGTAATGGTTAATCCGTTAATCTGTTAATCCGTTGAAGATTGATTTGTTAACAGGGATTCTACGGATTAACAATTAACCAATTAACGGATTAACGTATTTTATATAAGCATGACACCACCTAACAAAGCTGATCTTCCCGGGAAAGTAATTTTAAGCGGTGCTGATTGTTTTCACCTGGTACTGGATAAGCATGCAAAAAAACACGGCGCAGGCGGTAATGTAATGCGAAAGGTTTTTTATTTCAACAGCAGTGTTTCATTTGAAAAGATAGAAAGTATATTAAAGCGTTCACCGGTCATTTACTGGCTCTGCAATATTGAACTGGTGCAGCCGTCATTCTTCAGGTTGCCATATTGGAAATATAAGGGCAGGGGCAACGAGATCATTATAAAGCAACACCATGCTGCAACTGAAAATGAGGTTCCCGAAAAAATTTTAACCAGGGATATCACCGTTGGATCAGATCGTTTTATTGAAGCTGATATTATTTATTATCCTTCGGGCAGTAGCGCCTTCGTTCTATCCTGGAACCATATTTTATTGGACGCAAAGGGAACCACGCTTTTGTTTGAACACCTTGATCATTTATCAGAAAACAAGTCGCAGGACTTCGATTCTTTTTTCCCTGCCAAAGAAAAAAAGACAAATATTTTTACTTACATAGATAATATGTACAAGGTTAAAAGATTTGTTCAAACCTCTGCAAAACCACCGGTAAGCTCGGTAGCTTCGGCAAAAACAAAGCACGGAGAAGAAGGAACGTTAAACAGGACAATTGCATTTAATATTGAGGAGACCGAAAAAATAGCTTCAAATGCATTTAAGACAGGTTCCCGTTTTGGCCCCACCTTATATTTCATTGCCTGTTGCTCACAGGTTATTCATCTGCTTAATAAAGAAAAAAATAAAGCCGGCGATCTTTGGCTGCCTGTTCCTTACGACGGAAGGTTGAGAGGTGCGACAGGGCCATTGATCTCAAACTGTGTTTCTTTTTTATTTTACCGCATTCCCGAAGCAGCATTAGCTAATGTGCCGCAAACTGTAAAATGTTTGAGTACACAAATGAAAGCACAGATCGCTGATGGTATTCCGCAGCGATACACCATGTTCCTGAACATGATGCGCCATATTCCATTATGGCTGTATTATTTTTTAGTGAGCCGTACCGGCAAAGGTGTGTTTGCAAGTTTTCTGTACACATCTACCGGCGATAATTTTAATGAATTAAAACATTTATTTGGAGAACCATTGCGTGATCTGAATATGATACCGGCACTTACATTTCCACCCGGCCTCACTTTTGTTTTTTTAAAGCATAATAATGAGCTCAACATAAACATTGCTTATTCGCCTGATGTTATCAGCGATAATGAACTACATTTAATAGAAGAAAAAATAAAGGAAATTTTACTGGCTGATCATTAATGGAAAATGTTCAACATACCGATATAGTTGTTTTAGGTGGAGGCTCTGCCGGAGTTGCTGCTGCTGTATCTGCTGCACGTAAAGGGTTACGGGTTATACTGATCGAACGTAATGCTTACCTGGGTGGAAAAGCAACTGCTGCAGAAGTCGGCACAGTTTGCGGTCTATATCATTTCAGTAAAAATGAAAAAGCATCATTTATAGTAAAAGGCTTTGCAAAAGAATTTGCCGGAAAATTGCAGGACCGGTCAGGCAGTTCGCCTTTATTTAGTTCTGAAGGTCTTCATTATTTACCATACAATATTGAAGCATTCAAACAGCTATGCCTGGAGTTGATAAACGAAAACGATATCTCTGTTTACTTCAATACAGTACTGGAGCATATCACGCTTGAAGAAAATAAACTACGATCTGTTCATATCATTGCTACCGGAAACCCTGTTACCATTAACCTGCAGGCGTTGGTTGATTGCTCGGGCGATAGCGTAATAAGCCAGGCAGCAGATCTTCCTTTAATAAAGAGTGAACACTACCAGGCAGCTGCACAGGTTTTTACCATGCAGGGCGTTGCAGAAGAAAATGAATCTAAACTCAGCCTGATCATGATGAAGGCACTGCGATCGGCCATTGATGATGATATCCTCGGTGATTTTTATGACCGGGTTTATATTGTACAGGGCTCTTTAAAAAATAATTCCGTTAATCTTAAAATTGGTATCCCGTTGGCAGTTACTTATGCCCCGGGGAATTTACAGGAACTGAGGACCGTTGCTTTGGGTATCGTTGAGAATCTTTCCAAGTTTTTAATTGATCATGTGGATGCATTTAAAAATGCCAGCCTTGCCCATATTGCTCCCGAAGTTGGCATCCGGGTGGGGCAACGCAGCACCGGAAAATATATCCTGACAGAAGAAGATGTACTAAGCTGCAAAAAATTCGATGATGCCATTGCAAACGCTTCCTGGCCCATGGAAATATGGGAGCAGAACAGGCGGGTAAAGATGCATTATTTTAAACTCGATGATTATTACCAGGTGCCTGCAGGTTGTTTGCAATCCAATAGTATTGATAATTTATTTTTTGCCGGCCGCAATATTTCTGCAACTGATGGCGCCATTGCCAGCGCCAGGGTAATGGGCATTTGTTTGCAAACAGGCTATTCTGCAGGTTGCATGGCTGCTGCAACTGCATTGGATCTTCCGCTTAACGATGCCACCAGGGAGATCCAAAACGGGCAATTATAAGTATTTTCGCAGGATGAGAACATGGCCCGTTTATGAAATTTTGAAAGAGGCTGCTACTAAATGGCCTGACAACCCAGCTGTTTATGATGACCTGGGCATGGTCAGTTTTCAGGAACTTTTTACGGAGACGGAAGAATTGCGGTTGCAACTGATGCAACTGGGAATTAAGGAAGGTATGGGGATCGGTGTAATGGCCGCTAACAGCCGGCATTTTATCATCGGCATTTTTGCGGCTGTAGGAACAGGCGCTGCGGTAATGCCAATGTCGCCGCAACTGAAAAAAGCAGAGATCGATGATATTTTACAAGACACAAAACTGCATGCGATCATAGATGACAGAACTGCGGCCCAGCCATTGGATGCTGTTGATACAGTGATACCGATGAAAGACGGATCATTCCGTTTCGGATTTACCGGTATTGATGGATCTGTTGCATTTGCTTCCTTTGTGCATGAGCCTGCATTTTTAAGATTTACTTCTGGCACTACAGGAAAATCGAAAGGCGTAATTGTTTCTCACCGATCAGTTTTGGATAGAATTGAAGGCGCCAACAAAGGACTGGAACTTGGGCCTGCCGATACCGTTATATGGGTGTTGCCCATGGCTTACCATTTTATGGTATCCATTATTTTGTATGTAAGATTTGGAACTGCGATTGCAGTAGCAAAAGATTTCCTGGCAAAGAATATCATTGAAATAACCAATCGCCACAACGGTACTTTATTATATGCTTCACCTGTACAAATAAGATTGCTGGCCAATGATTCAGGATCAGAACAAATGCCTTCGCTAAAAAAAGTGATCTCCACTTCTGCAGGCATTGGTTTGGATGTTTGTATTGCTTTTAAAAAGAGATTTGATATTGATGTAAACCAGGCTTATGGTATTATTGAAATTGGTTTACCCATTTTAAATTATACCAAATCAGCGGAACATCCCGAAGCTGTTGGCTATGCACAACCAGGCTATACAGTTGACATATTGGATGAAAATAACAACCCATTGCCAAACGGCAGCATCGGAAACTTAGGCATTAAAGGGCCGGGTATGTTCGACGCTTATCTTTTACCTCCTGTGTTAAGCAAAGACGTTTTAAAGAATGGCTACTTTTTAACTGCCGATTACGCTTCTAAAACTGAAGATGGTTTAATTAAAATAGAAGGCCGTTCAAAATCGGTGATCAACATTTCAGGATTAAAAGTTTTTCCCGAAGAAGTGGAAGCGGTGCTGGAGATGATACCGGGGATCAAACTGGCACGTATCAGCAGCAGCCCGCATCCCTTGCTGGGACAGATCATTGAAGCTGAAGTTGTTTTAAACGAAGGCGCTAAAATTGATGTGGAAGATGTATTGACCTACTGTAAAAAAAGACTTTCGGCTTTTAAAGCGCCGCAGCGGTTAAAGATCGTTGAATCATTGCCAATGACCAGTAGCGGGAAATTACAAAGACATTAAGCCTTTCCGGCTTTTAATTTTTCATAGATCGAAATATTCATCATTACCAGCAGCATGCCATAAAATGCATCTTCAAATGGTATTCTATGGATCCTGATACCGAGGTTTTCCGCATCATTATACAATACAACCGGTATTGCAGTAAGAAACCCGTTTACAATTAAGAAAGGTATTAAGCAGATAGCATAGGAAACCAGGAATGAAAGCGCATCAAAGCCTTTAAAAAAATTACGAAACAAATAAATAAGCAGAATAAAAGCACCAGTGAAGATAAATGTCCAGCTGGTATAGTATTTTTCAAAATAAATTACACCTGTGATCAATAAAAAAATAGCCAAGAGCCTCAAAACCATATCTCCATTTTTTTTATTTCCTAAGATTGGAAAATAACTTCTTATGCAGGCATAAATAAAAACACAGCAATAAGGAACAATAAAAAAGAAAAGCACTTCTTCCAGCGGCAGGTTGTAAAGTTTTAGGCCCGTGATATATGCCGGGTTAAAACTCCATACACCTTTGTAAGTAAAAAAAATATCCCATACAATGTACAGCAATGCCGGGATGACCATTGCCGGAAAAACATATTTCCATTTTTTATAGAAAGCTACTTTCTTATCAAAGCTCAAGGCCAGTGGACCAGCCAATGATGCAGCAAGAATAAGGAAATATGTGTAGTGAGGATTCAAATTATCTATTCCACAGTGGAAGTTTTGAAAATCTTTAGTGAAGGAAATTAAGCGGAAGCTGTTTCTCTTGCTTCAACCTTTGCATTTCTTTTTTTATCGTCTCTTACTTTATCCCAGTATTTTTTCGCTACCCATAAAAAGCCAAAACTTTCACCATCGTGTTTATCAAGGTGTTTATGGTGCATTTTATGTGCCCAGCGGATGGTACGAACATAGCTGTTATTGCTCCTGGTAAACCATTTCAGACGCTGGTGAATAATAACGTCGTGTACTAAAAAATAAGCAATGCCATATAAGGTAAGTCCGCTGCCAATTGCAATTGACCACCACGCCTGGTAGATAACCCCCAACATAATGAACAACCAACTGGGTATAGCAAAAATGAGGAAGAATGCATCATTCTTTTCGAAGATCCCCGGCCCCTTTTGATGGTGATCCTTGTGCAGGGTCCATAAAAAACCATGCATGATATACCTATGAATGCACCAGGTGAGCCCTTCCATTAAAATAAAAGTGCCTAACGCTATTCCTATGTATAATAACCAATTCATCAGATAGATAATAAATATTTATTTCAGGAATGTTCGCAAAAGCAGGAAGAACATTGCCTGGATCAACAGCAAATTTACAGCGAATTTGTTTTGTTTATTGAATTTTGCGAAATGAAATACCGTAAGCAGTAATAAACTTACAATAAACCAACATATATAGTTAAACATGGGTATTGACCCGTCACCATTCCAGGTCCAGTAGCCAAGTTTTACAGCCACCGGTTCCATCAGCCAGTCAAAGAAAACGGTCAGGGTTGCTCCATCAATAATTACGGAAAGTGCTTTTAAAGACATCGGCGTTTTCCCTGTATCGGCAGCAACACGGTTAATGGCTTTCATTAAGAGGGTATGTATGCTGATGCCGCTGCAATAAATAATAATGAACCAGTTTATACCGATCAATACAGGCACGTTCTTTATTTTATAGCCAAGTACATCTCCATAAGTATAATCGCCAAACAGTATACCGGTATTTATGCCGATGACCTCAACTGAGATACCAACTGCAAAACAGGTAAGTAAGAACAGGAAAAAAGGAATATTCTTTTCTGTTTGTGTCCATACCAACAAAGTGAAAGAAAGTGATAAGTTAACAGGTGTGGCAGCAAGAAAAAAGCCTTTATCAAAAAACAATAACCCAACCAGCCCGATGCTGTGAAATAAAACAGCTATGGCTGTGGCAATCTCAAATTTTGTGAACCTGTTTAACACGATTTTTTTCTGCTTAATGATCAGATGGGTGCCGTTTCAAGATACGCTTCCATTTTTGGAAAAGCAATCTTGAACCACTCGGTATATTTTTGAGGATGGGATTGAATGGAACTTTTTATTTCATCAACTGTTTTAAAACAGAAATCGCTCACTTCTTCTGCATTAGGAACAATATCTCCATCGTAAGTACCAATAAAGACATGGTCAAACTCGTGTTCGGTCAACCCATTATCAAAAGGTGCTTTGTAAACAAAATCAAATGCTTTTTTAAGTTCGGTATTAAATCCCATTTCTTCCTGCAGGCGTATTTCTGCAGCTGCCAGGGTTTCTTCGCCTGGTTTGGGATGACTGCAACAGGCATTGGTCCATAAGCCGGCGCTATGGTATTTTTTATCGGCTCTTTTATGCAACAGTATTTCGCCTTTATCATTGAATATAAAAATGCTGAAAGCCCTGTGGAGCAGGGCTTTTTGATGCACTTCCATTTTTTCCATGGTGCCCGTCTGCACATCATGCTCATCTACCAATATAACTTCCATCAGTGCTGTTGATTAATATAAATTGAACTGGCTCCTTAATCCTGCTTTTGCAACAATATAAGCCTTGCCATAATTTGGTATACGGATCCGCTGATCCATGATATTGGCTGGTGCAGTACGTTTAATTTTTTTGAAAAGCGATAAATAATATTTGTACGCCACATATACCCCAAACCTTGCCTTACTTGGTAAATTCAAAATGCCTTCATAAGCATTTTCAAAATCCACAGCTATATCATCCTCTATCTCCTTCTTCATGCGTGGGGTAAAATTGGTGAAATCAACTTCAGGAAAATAAGACCTGTTCAGCTGCTCATAATCTGCCTTTACATCACGAAGGAAATTTACTTTTTGAAAAGCTGCGCCCAGTGCCCTGGCTGAAGGTTTCAGGTCGTTGTACATATTTTTATCGCCCTCGCAAAAAACAAAAAGGCACATGAGGCCTACCACTTCGGCACTGCCATAAATATATTCTTTATACCCGTTGCTATTGTATTCTGTTTTGCTAAGGTCCATTTCCATGCTGCTGAAAAAAGCCTCGATCAGGTCATGCGAAATATTATACTCCCGTACAGTTATCTGGAAACTATGCAGGATCGGGTTCAGGCTAATCCCTCTTTCAATAGCTGCATAGGTATCTTTTTTGAACTCGGTCAGCAGCTCTTCTTTTTTGTATTGATGGAAAGTATCAACGATCTCGTCTGCAAAACGTACAAATCCATAAATATTATAGATAGGGATACGCAGGTCGGGATGCAGCAATTTAATAGCGCTGCTGAAAGATGTGCTGTACTTTTCAGTTACTGCCTTACTGCACTGTTGACTCACATCATGGAAAAGCTTAATCATTTCCTTTTAGTTGTTTTTTGTTCTTAAAAATTGTCTTTTGCCCTGTTCAGGTGCCAAAATGTTTTAAAACCTCGTTGGCAACCACTTCGCCGCTAATAAGGCTTGGCGGTACTCCGGGCCCGGGAACAGTTAGTTGACCGGTGTAAAATAAGTTTTTTATTTTAATACTCCTGCATGAAGGTCTGAAAATTGCCGTCTGCATCAGTGTATTAGCCAATCCGTAAGCATTGCCTTTGTAAGAATTGTAATCTGTTACAAAGTCGCTTATTGAGTAGCTTTTTTTATATATGATACTATTCCTTATTTCCTGGCCTGTCTTTTCTTCGAACCTGGCCATTATTTTCTGGAAATATTCTTCTCTCAATTCCTCCGTATCCGCCTTAAGTCCTGCAGCAACCGGGATAAGAAAAACCATATTATCACAGTCCGGAGGCGCTACTGTTTCATCGGTTACAGAAGATACAGACACATAGAACAAAGGATCTGTAGGCCATTGTTTACTGGTATATATCTCCTTGCCATGAACTTCAAAATCTGCATCAAAGAACAAAGAATGATGAGGCACGCCTTCTATCTTCTTATTGAGGCCTACATAATACAGCAGGCAACTCGGCGCCATCAAACGTTTATCCCAATACCTCTCATCGTATCTACGATAGTTCTCCGGTAAAAGTTTTGTCTCTATAAAATGATAATCGGCCCCGCCGATCACCACATCTGCATGATATGATGTCCCGTCTTCTGTCTCTACCTTTCTTGCCTTTGCATCAACTACATTTATGGCGGTCACATTGCTATCAAACACAAATTTCACCCCCAGTTCCATTGCCAGCTTGTACATGCCTTCCACCACGGCATACATGCCTTTTTTAGGATACCAGGTACCCAGTTTTATATCAGCATAATTCATCAGGCTGTATAAAGCTGGTGTATCCTTTGGCAATGCGCCCAAAAACAACACCGGGAATTCCATTAACTGCCTCAGCCTGGGATGCTTGAAGAATTTACCAATATGCTTGTCAATGGAAGTAAAAACATCCAGCTTAAACACACCTTTTATCGTCTCCCAATCTAAAAATTCAGTCAGTGATTGCCCGGGTTTATATACCAGTTTATTGATCCCTACCTCGTATTTATAAACAGCTTCCTCCAGGAACTTATCCAGTTTTTCGCCGCTTCCTGGTTCTATACTTTCAAATAACTTCTTTAATTCCTCGTAATTGGCTGGTATATCGGATTGGCCATCCTGCCAGTAAACACGGTAAGACGGGTCAAGCCTTTCCAGTTCATAATAATCCGATACCTTTTTGCCAAAACAGTTAAAATAACGCTCAAAAACATCCGGCATCCAGTACCAGCTTGGTCCCATATCGAAGGTAAAACCATCAGCCTTTAATTGCCTTGCCCTGCCCCCGGGCGTACTTTGTTTTTCAAGAACCGTTACATCCCATCCTGCTTTAGCCATAAATGAGGCGGCAGACAGGCCTGCAAAGCCGCTTCCTATAATTACTGTTTTTTTCAATGCACGAAAATAAGGTATTGGATGTAATAGAAACCAGTGGTAGTGGGTATTATTTTAAAAATCAGAACCTGCTAAGCTGTTGTTTTAGCAATTTCCGGGCAAAATGTATCCGGCTTTTGATGGTTCCCAATGGTTCGGTAAGAATATGAGCTATTTCATGATATTTATATCCTTCAATATACAACTCAAATGGATCTTTAAATATGCCAGGTAAATGATAAATGGCTGCCTTGATCTCTTTTAGAGAAAGGGTTGTTTCAGCTTCATTTACTGTAGTAAACTGGTTATAATCAAGTAAGAAATCGTTGGGGGTATTATCGAAAATGGTATTTTGCTTGGCACTGCGCCTGTAATTGTTGATAAAGATATTACGCATGATGGTATACATCCATGCCTTAATATTGGTGCCTGCATTGTATTTATCCTTGTTTGCCAGCGCACGGTATAAAGTTTCCTGTATCAGGTCTTTGGCCGATTCCATATCCCGGGTGAGGGTCATGGCAAATGGCTTAAGATACTCTGTATTAGTGATGAGTGATTGGTTGAATTCTATTGTAGACATACCATTCTGTTTAATCATTTCGCCTATAAAGTTAAACGTATTGTTTGATACAGTAGCACATTGTTGAGCCAATTCACTAAAAATTAACCAGTTCTTTAATCAAATTTTGTGTTTAAAAATCGGCCAGGAATTCCATTACTTCGGAATAAGATTTCTTGAATTTGATGGGGGGCAGTATCTTTTTTTCACAGGTATTTGTTAGCTGGCCGGATATGACCACCGGTATTTTTGGGAAGCTTTTACCCAGGTTATCAATGAATCTGTCGAAATTAAACCTGGGGCCTACAGAAGTTAAATGTGTGTAGATATAATCGGGGTTCTTTAACCTTACGAGGTACTCAACATCTTTTAAAGGAATACTACAGCCAAGATAGATAGTACAAACTCCTTTAGCTTTCAGCATATAGTTCATAAACAACAGGCCTAATTCATGGTATTCTGTATCTGGCAAAAACAATAGTACCGATTTATTTATTTTAACCGTCGTTCTTATATTTTCTATCCCTACTATCAGTTTTTGGCGGATGATATTGCTGACCAGGTGTTCCTGTGCCGGCACAATATGATTGGTGAGCCAGAGTATCCCTATTTTTTCCAGGAAGGGAAAAATGATCTGTGAAATGGTTTTTTCGATGCCCTTTGCTGTAATAAAATCATCCAGTACCGTTTCAAAAGATTCCATATCCAGGTCAACCATGTTTTGGATCAACACATTCACAATCCTGTCCTGCATTGCTTCCTGCTGATTTAGAGAGAGTATCTTATCCGTCATCTCTCCCTCATTCATCTTATCAATATGAGATATCTTGAAGCCGAATTTATTAAGCAGTGCAACATTCAATAATTTCTTGAGTTCATCATTACTATAAACCCTGATATTGGTGCCGGTACGGTTTGGTTTGAGAAATGTATAGCGCTGCTCCCATATACGGATGGTATGGGCTTTAATGCCCGACAGGTTCTCAAGGTCCTTAATGGTAAAGGAATGCTGCATATTGTTGTTTTACCTAAGCATATTACAAACCGACGGTTGGAATTGTTTAACCAAAACCCGGAAAATGTTTAACAAATGTAGTGTAATAGCTTAAAATGAGCGTGCAGGCAGGTCCTTAAATATCTTATTGACCAGGTTATTTTGAGGAAAGAGTATTGACCAGGCGGTAAGAAATATGATCATAAAATCGGTGTACAGGGATGCATTTTTTTGATACCATAATTCCAGCTGGCCTTTGTACAGGTATATGTTTGTGTACATAGCCCTGGGGTCGGGTGCTTCTGAAACCATTTTTTCTTCATCCCTGAAAATGAGGGAGCCAATACCTGTCATACCGGGTTTACTATTGTAAATTTTTTGCTGCACTTCTTCGGGGTATTGCTTAAAACTCACTTCCATCAATGGCCGGGGACCAACAATACTCATATCGCCTTTAAAAACATTGATGATCTGGGGAAGCTCATTTATTTTGGTTATCCGCAATATCTTACCAAAGCTGGTCACCCTTGGGTCGTTACGCAAAGTGATCTCGCCGGTGCCCATATTCGGGCTGTTCTTAAGCATGGTGGCAAATTTCCAGATGTTGAAAATGCGGTTCTTATAACCAAGCCTTTTTTGAAAATAAAACACTTCATGCTCGCCGGTAAGCATTAAGATGATGATGGAAGGAATAAGTACAGGAGATAAAAATATTAATGCAATGGTTGCAATCAGTAAGTCAATAAATCTTTTTACAATCTTATACATGGTTGGTCGTTGACCGTTCGTTGTTTTAAAAAACTTCTTTTATCTTATTGCTTACAGCTTCCAGTTCATCATCAGTAATATTTGTTGAGCAGGGAATACTTAAGCAACGTTGATACACATGATCTGACTGGTTGCTGGTATTGTAAAAAATATTATCCGTAAACATCCTCAGCTGATTCATCGGTACCCAAAAAGGGCGGCTCTGCATTTTGTTATCATTCAAAATTTTCAGCACATCTTTTTGTTTTTCAGTCATGATGGTAGGCAGCCAGCAATTGGCATTCACATCTGCACTTACTTCCTGGAAACTGATATCGCCGACTCCCTGCAATGCGTTTTTATAGAAGGCCATTATTTCCTGCTTACGTTTTATAAAGCCGGGCAGTTGCTCCATCTGCGCCACGCCCATGGCGGCTGCAACATTTACCAGGCGGTAATTGTAGCCGATCTCGTCATGCTTATATTCAAAAGGATCACTCTTGGCCTGGGTGGTTAAATGCTTGGCTTTTTTTGCCAAAGCTTCATCATCTGTTACGATCATGCCGCCGCCACCGGTTGTAATTATTTTATTGCCGTTGTAACTGAATGTGCCCATCAAACCAAAACTGCCGGCGTGTTTTCCTTTGTAATAAGAACCCAATGCTTCGGTGCTATCTTCGATCACTGTAACATTGTTTTGTTTGGCTAAAGCCATCAGGCGATCCATATCACAAATGTTACCTAACACATGTACAGGCATTAAAACAGGAATTCTCCTTCCGTCTTTTTTATAATGACATACGCCGTTACGCTGCTCCGTTTCTTCAGTAAAGAATTTTTCCAGCAGGTCCAGGTCCATTTGCCAGCTACCGGGATGAGTATCGATCAAAATAGGATCGGCACCTGTATATTTGATGGAATTGCAGGTAGCAATAAAAGTAATGTTTGGTGTGATAACATAATCATCTGCATTAACACCCATCATCACCAGGCAAATGTGCAGGGCTGTGGTACCGCTGCTGGTAGCCACTGCATATTTGGTACCGGCAAATTCAGCGCTGATTTTTTCAAACTGGTCAACGTAGGCGCCAACACTGCTCACCCAACCGGTGTCGAGGCAGTCTTTAACATATTTCCATTCATTGCCCGCCATATTGGGGCCACTGAGTAAAAGCATAGTCTTGTTTTTTTATAAACGCCTTAAACGCCAGGCTATTGCTGTGCAAACCTATATAAAAAAATTGCTCCAGCCTAAAAGCCAGAGCATTTGAGCAAAACAATTAAATAGTTCTATTATAATCTGAAATTAACCGCAAGGGTAACCCTGTTTTCGGTCGGGCGT
>Ga0193752_1000842_pt1 | contig 27473 bp, 29 predicted proteins | sample H1c1metaG_FD_144924 | JGI IMG/M metagenome (GOLD analysis project Ga0193752, IMG submission 144924) | Soil microbial communities from a riparian zone of the East river system, Colorado, United States - H1c1 | ecosystem: Environmental > Terrestrial > Soil > Riparian zone | place: USA: East River...
GTGGGCGGCTGCGACAAGACGGTGCCGGCGCAGCTCATGGGCGCGGCTTCGGCAGACGTGCCGGCGGTGCAACTGCTTGCCGGGCCGATGATGCCGACCTCGTTCCGCGGCGAGCGCCTGGGCGCCTGCACCGACTGCCGGCGGTTCTGGGCGATGCATCGTGCCGGAAAGGTCGACGAGGAAGGCATCGAGGAAGTAGAGGGGAACCTGGCGACTACCGCCGGTACCTGCGCCGTGATGGGCACCGCCTCGACCATGGCCTCCATTGCGGAGGGCCTTGGCATGGCATTGCCCGGCACGGCCGCGATTCCTGCAGTGCACGCCGACCGGCTGCGCGCCGCCGAAGCGAGCGGCAGACGCGCGGTGGAGATGGTGAAGAATCCGATCCGGCCCTCGCAGATCATCACCGAGAAGTCCGTGGAGAACGCACTGCGCGTGCTGCTGGCGATCGGCGGCTCGACCAACGCCATCGTGCACCTGACGGCGATCGCCGGCCGGGCGGGGGTGAAGGTCGATCTGAACCGGCTGAACGTTCTTTCCGATTCCACGCCGGTTCTCGTGGACCTCAAGCCGACCGGCCAGCACTACATGTCGGACCTCTACGCCGCCGGCGGCGTCGGCGCAGTGATGAGGGAACTGAAGCCGCTGCTGCATCTGGAATGCATGACCGTCGCCGGCGTCACCTTGGGCGAGGTCCTTGAAAAACACAATTCATGGGTGGACCGCGCCGTAGTGCGCGAATTCAAGGATCCGATCTCGCCGGTGGGCGGGCTGGTCGCCCTCTTCGGCTCGCTCGCGCCCAACGGCGCGATCCTCAAGCGCTCGGCCGCCGATCCCACGCTGTTCGAGAAGGAAGGCCGCGCCGTCGTCTTCACCTCGCTCGACGACATGGCCGCGCGGGTCGACTCGCCGGACCTGGACATCAAGCCCGACGATTTCATGGTGCTGCAGAACGCCGGCCCGAAGTCTGGCTACGCGATGCCCGAGGCCGGCTACCTGCCGATCCCGCAGAAGCTGGCGCGCGCCGGGCTGAAGGACATGGTGCGCATCTCGGACGCGCGCATGAGCGGCACCGCCTACGGCACCATCGTGCTGCACGTATCGCCCGAGGCCGCCGTTGGCGGACCGCTGGCATTGGTCAGGAACGGGGACCGAATCAGGCTTTCCGTTCGTGAGCGAAGAATCGACCTGCTGGTGAGCGAAACCGAACTACAGAAGCGCAAGAGCGCCTGGAAGGCTCCGGTTACGGCACCAGCAAGAGGGTATGCGAAGCTCTATATGGATCACGTGCTGCAGGCCGAGCACGGCTGCGACTTCGACTTCCTGAGGAAAGCCTAGCTACTTCTTTTCCGGATACTCGTACCGGATGCCGAAGCTCGCGTCGGGCTGCATGGTGAGGACCAGCTTGACCCAGCCGCGCTCGGCTTGCGTCTGGCCCTCGCGCAGTTGCAGCAGCTTGACCGGCGGCAGGCTCGGGTCGCAAGGCTGGAAGGGCTCGATGCGCTCATCGGGCAGGGTGACGAGGTAGCGCACGGCGCCGGTGTCGGCGAGCGGCTGGCTCAGCTCGATGATCACCTGCAGCTGCTTCCATTTTTCCGGCAGGCCGAGCGCAAGGCATTCGGCGGTGGCGCTCACCGCGTCGGTCTGCGCCGTGTCGGCCTTCTGGGCGGCGGCGCCGAGCGGCGCGAGCGCCAAGCACAGCGCGAAGACAAGACGGGACATGCGCTAAGCTTACTGCGTTTGAAGGCGCCGCCGAAACTCGTTTGCCTCGAGACCTACTGGAACGAGAGGCTGTTCCAGACCGTCTCGGTGAAGGGCTTCTTCGAAGCCATGGCGCCGCTGCTCGATCCGCCCCTCACGATCGCGCATCGCTTCGTCGAGTCCGAGACGGCGCTCGCGCACTACGCCAAGCGGCCCGGCGGCGTGATGTGGCGCCGGCGCGAGCTGTTCGACGCGCCGGTGTTCTATCTCGCGTTCCACGGCAGGCCGGGCGGCTTCGCCTCGACGCTCGGCCGCATCGGCGCCGAAGGTCTGTGCGAAACCTTCGCCGGCTACGGCGGCTATCGCAACCTGGTGTACTTCGCGGCGTGCAACGTGCTGCGCGGCGAGCGCGGCCTGTCGTTCGCGCGGCAGTTCATCAAGGCGAGCGGCACGCGCGCGGTGATCGGCTACACCACGCCGGTGAACTGGATGGCGAGCCTGGTGGCCGACATGCTGTTCCTGCACCGCTTCTACAGCGACCCCTCGCCGTGGCGTAACCTGCGGCGCATCTTCGGCTCGGTGCTGCGCGACTATCCCCGCGCCGGAAGCCTCGGCTACACGCTGATCACGGCCTGAACGGCAGGGTCTTGACGCCACTGCTGCGCCGCGGCACAATACTTTAAGCTTCATTCATTCTGGGTTCAATCGATTTATCTATGCGTCTCAATCTCTCCTACCGTACCGAGGGCGACGTCCTGTTCTGCGAAGTGAGCGGGCCCTACTCGCTCGCCGACTGCCTGCGCCTGGTCGACCAGGTGCGCGCCGAACGGCTGGCGCGCGGCGCGAGCCGCCTCCTCGTCGACATCCGCGGCGTGACCGGCGACATATCGCCGCTCGACCGCTACCGCCTCGGCATCTACTGCGCCGAGAAGCCCAACCGTCCCGAGCGCCTCGCCGTCGTGGCGCGGCGCGAGACCATCAACTGGATGTTCGAGAACGTGGCGTCGAACCGCGGGCTGCCGACCTGCGAGAGCGCCGACCCCCGCTACGCCGAGAACTGGCTGCGCGCCGCCGCGTAGGACAAGTAGACAAGCCGCGCGTGGCGCGGCATGATTACTTCAAGCTTGATCTATTCAGGTTTGGAGAAACAGCATGGCCGCGCCCGACCGCAGCATCGACCGGGAGTCGATTTCCCGCTCGCAAGACCACCACGCCCTGCGCATCTGGCTGCGGCTGCTCACCTGCACCCAGCTGATCGAGCGCCAGGTGCGCTCGCGGCTGCGCGAGCAGTTCGCCAGCACGCTGCCGCGCTTCGACCTGATGGCGCAGCTCGAGCGGCACCGTGAGGGGTTGAAGATGAACGAGCTCTCGCGCATGCTGATGGTGACCGGCGGCAACGTAACCGCGATCGTCGACCAGCTCGAGAACGAAGGCCTGGTCGAGCGGCTCGACGAGCCGGCCGACCGGCGCGCCTTTCGCATCCGCCTGACGCGCGCCGGCGAGCGCGGCTTCGCCGAGATGGCGCGCGCGCACGAGGGCTGGGTGGTCGAGCTGCTCGCCGGCCTGTCGCGCCGCGAGCAGGAAGACCTCCTCAAGCTCCTCGCCAAAGTGAAGCAGCACACGGTGGGGGTCCTGTCATGAGCCAGCCCAAGCACTTCCAGTGGCGCGTCGAAGGGGACAAGCGGGGCAAGGTCGGCGTAATCACGCTCAACCGGCCGGAGAAGAAGAATCCGCTCACGTTCGAGTCGTATGCGGAGTTGCGCGATTTTTTCCGCAATCCCCCGAAAGAAGTTAGAAGCATCGTTATTACCGGCGCCGGCGGGAATTTCTGCTCCGGCGGCGACGTGCACGAGATCATCGGGCCGCTGACGAAGATGACGATGCCGCAGCTGCTCGAGTTCACGCGCATGACCGGCGACCTGGTGAAAGCGATGCGCCACTGCCCGCAGCCGGTGATTGCCGCGGTCGAGGGCGTTTGCGCGGGCGCCGGCGCGATCGTCGCGATGGCGAGCGACCTGCGCTACGCGGCGCCGTCGGCCAAGACCGCGTTCCTCTTCGTGCGCGTGGGGCTCGCGGGCTGCGACATGGGGGCCTGCACCATCCTGCCGCGGATCATCGGCCAGGGCCGTGCCTCCGAGTTGCTCTATACCGGCCGCTCGATGAGCGCCGAGGAGGGGCTCGGGTGGGGGTTCTTCAACCGCATCGGCGAGCGTCCCCTGGAGCTTTCCATCGAAATCGCGAAAGAGCTCGCCGCGGGCCCGACGCTGGCCCACGCCATGACCAAGAAAATGCTGCACCAGGAATGGAACGCCGGCCTGGACGAGGCGATCGAAATGGAAGCGCAGGCCCAGGCCATCCTCATGCAGACGAAAGACTTCCAGCGCGCCTACCAGGCGTTCGCGGCGAAGCAGAAGCCGGTGTTCGAAGGCGACTGAGACGCCCGTGGACCGCTTCGCGCACCTGCAGTGGCCGTTTTTCGACGACCGGCACCGGAAGCTGGCGCGCGAGGCCGACGCCTGGGCGGCGCAAAACCTCGCGCACAGCCACGGCGAGGACGCCGACGCGATCTGTAGGCGGCTGGTGCAGGACCTGGGCTGCGCCGGCTATCTCCATCACAGCGCGACCGAGAAGCCCGACGTGCGCTCGATCGCGCTTCTGCGCGAAGTGTTCGCGTACCACTCGGGTCTGGCCGACTTTTCGTTTGTCATGCAGGGCCTGGGCAGCGGCCCCATCGCGCTCGCCGGCAGTGCTTCGCAGAAGGATTACTTGCGGAAGGCAGCCGCAGGCGACGCGATAGCGGCATTCGCGCTTTCGGAGCCCGATGCGGGTTCCGATGTTCAAGCACTGAGCACGACAGCGAGAAGGCAGGGAGACGGCTGGGTGCTTGACGGCACGAAGACCTGGATCTCGAACGGCGGGATCGCGCACTTCTATGTGGTGTTCGCGAAGGCGGAGGAAGGCATTACGGCTTTCGTCGTCGACGCCGGGGAGGTCGATGCCTCGGAGCGCATCGACATCATCGCGCCCCATCCGATGGCGGTGGTGAAGCTCAAGAACAGCAAAGGCGCGCTGCTTGGCGAGCCAGGGCAGGGCTTCAAGCTGGCCATGCGCAATCTGGACATCTTCAGGACCACCGTCGCGGCTGCCGCGATCGGCTTTGCCCGACGGGCTCTCGACGAATCGCTCACCAGGGCGAGAGACCGAAAGATGTTTGGCAGGACGCTGGGCGATTTGCAGATGTCGCAGGCCAAGCTGGCCGACATGGCGACGAGCATCGACGCGGCGGCGCTGCTCACCTATCGTTCGGCCTGGACAAGAGACGTCCAGGCAAAGCGGGTGACGCGCGAGGCTGCCATGGCGAAGATGTTCGCCACCGAGGCGGCGCAGGCGGTGATCGACGACGCGGTGCAGCTGCTCGGCGGCCTCGGCGTCAAGCGCGGCCACCCGGTGGAGCGGCTCTACCGCGAGGTGCGTGCGCTGCGCATTTACGAAGGAGCGACCGAGGTGCAGAAGCTGATCATTGCCAGGGATCTTCTGAAAGGATGAGTTACACGGCCCATCTGGACAGCTTCGCGCGCGACAACCTGCCGCCGCGCGCGCTGTGGCCGGAGCTGCGCTTCGACCTGCCCGAGCTGCAATACCCGAGCCGCCTGAATTGCGCCGTAGAGCTGCTCGACAAGCCGGTGACGCGCGGCCATGGACATCGCGTCGCGCTGCGCTCGCCCGACGGCGAGTGCACCTATACCCAGCTCTTCACGCAGGCGAACCGGCTGGCCAACGTGCTGGTGCGCGAGATGGGCCTCAAGCCCGGCAACCGCGTTCTGCTGCGCGGGCCGAACAATCCGATGATGGCGGCGTGCTGGTTCGCGGTGATGAAGGCGGGCGGGGTCTGCGTCGCCACCATGCCGCTGCTGCGGGCGAAGGAGCTGACCGAGATCATCGAGAAGGCGGAGATTTCGTATGCGCTGTGCGACCGGCGCCTCGACGACGAATTGAAGAAAGTGGAGTCTTCGTACCTGAAGGAAGTTCGCTACTGGTACGACGACAGCGCCAACTCGCTCGATAACTTGGCGCTCAGGCAGCCGCTGTGGTTCACCAACGTCGCCACCGCGTCCGACGACGTGGCGCTGATCGCCTTCACCTCGGGCACCACCGGCAAGCCGAAGGGGACGATGCACTTCCACCGCGACGTGATCGCGATGTGCGACCTCTTCCCGCGCTCCTGCCTCGGCCTGCAGAAGGACGACATCGTCTGCGGCACGCCGCCGCTCGCCTTCACCTTCGGCCTGGGCGGCATGCTGTGCTTCCCGATGCGCTACGGCGCCTCGAGCGTGCTGATGGAGAAGCTCGCGCCCGAGTCGCTGCTCGAAACCATCGACCGCTTCCGGGCCACCGTGTGCTTCACCACGCCGATCATGTATCGCCAGATGTCCTTGCTGTCAAAAAACTATGATCTGAAAAGTCTGCGAGCGTGCGTTTCCGCCGGCGAGGCGCTGCCCGACGCTACGCGAGCTGCTTTTCGCGAGGCGACCGGCATCGAGATCATCGACGGCATCGGCTCGACCGAGATGATCCACATCTTCATCTCGCATACGCCCGAGCGCGCGCGGCGCGGCGCCACGGGCTACGTGATTCCGGGCTACCAGGCGGCCGTTCTGGATAAACAGCTCGATCCCTGCAAGCCGGGGGAGGTGGGCAGGCTCGCGGTCAAGGGCCCGACCGGCTGCCGCTACCTCGCCGACGAGCGGCAGAAAGACTACGTGATCACCGAAGGACCCATGCGCGGCTGGAATCTGACGGGCGACGCGTACTCGATGGACGCCGACGGCTACTTCTTCTTCCAGGCGCGCACCGACGACATGATCGTCTCGGCCGGCTACAACATCGCCGGCCCGGAGGTGGAGAGCGCGCTGCTCGCGCATCCCGCCGTGGCCGAGTGCGGCGTGATCGGCGCGCCCGACGAGGAGCGCGGCACGATCGTGAAGGCATTTGTCGTTCTGAAGCCGGGGAACGAGAAAGACGAGAACATGAAGAAAGCCCTCCAGGAGCATGTCAAGAACGCCATCGCGCCCTACAAGTATCCGCGCGCGATCGAGTTCACCGACGCGCTGCCGCGCACCGAGACCGGGAAAGTCCAACGCTTCAAGCTGAGGCAAACAAGATGAAAATCCTGCAACCGCCGGGCTGGGCCCGCGCCAAGGGGTTCTCCAACGGCATCGCCTGCTCGGGGAACCTCGTCTTCATCGCCGGCCAGATCGGCTGGACCGGGCAGAGCAAATGGGAGGCGAAGGATTTCGCCGGCCAATTCAGGCAGGCGATCAAGAACATCCTCGCCGTGCTGGAGGAAGCGAACGGCAAGCCGGAGCACATTGTTCGCCTGACATGGTACGTGCTCGACAAGCAAGAGTATTTGAATTCGTTGAAAAGCGTGGGTGAGGCGTATCGGGAGCTCATGGGCAGGCACTACCCGACCATGGCGGTGGTGCAGGTGAGCGGCCTGGTCGAGGACGAGGCGCGCCTGGAGATCGAAGCGACGGCGGTGGTGCCATGAAGGTCAGCGTCGTAGGCGGAGGACCCGGCGGCCTGTACTTCGCGCTGCTGGCGAAGAAGGCCTGGCCGCGCTGGGACATCACGGTCTACGAGCGCAACCGCCCGGACGACACTTTCGGCTTCGGCGTCGTGTTCTCCGACCAGACGCTCGACGCCTTCAAGGCCTACGATACCGTTACCTACGAGCGCATCCGCCGCCGCTTCGCCTACTGGGGCGACGTCGACGTCGTCTACAAGGGCAAGGTGTTGCGCTCGGGCGGCAACGGCTTCTGCGGCTGCTCGCGCAACGCCCTGCTCAACATCCTGCAGGACCGCGGCCGCGAGCTCGGCGTGCAGATGCGCTTCCAGCGCGAAGTGGAAGGCCTCGAGGAATTCGCCGACTCGGACCTGATCGTCGTCGCCGACGGCATCAACTCGCGCATCCGGGAGAAATACAAGGACCATTTCCTGCCGAGCGTCGACCTGCGGCCCAACAAGTTCACCTGGCTGGGCTCGACCAGGCCGCTCGACGCCTTCAAGTACTTCTTCCGCGAGACGCCCGAGGGCATCATCCTCGCGCACGCCTACCAGTACGAGCCCGACCGCTCGACCTGGGTGATCGAGACCGACCCCGACACCTGGCGCAAACTGGGCTTCGACAGCCAGAGCGAGCAGGAAATGATTTCGACTTTGGAAAAGATTTTTTCCGAAGAACTGGACGGCCACCCGTTCATCGCCAACCGCTCGCTGTGGCGCAACTTCCCGACCATCACGAACAAGACCTGGGTGAAGGGCAACGCGGTGCTGGTGGGCGACGCCAAGGCGACCGCGCATTTCTCCATCGGCTCCGGCACCAAGCTGGCGATGGAAGACGCCATTGCCCTGTTCGAAGCATTCCGCAGCGAAGGGACCGCAGGGCAGGCGTTGGCGAAATACGATACGGCGAGGCGCGAGGAGGTAGAGAAGACCCAGCACGCCGCCAACGTCTCGCTCGCCTGGTTCGAGCACATGAAGCGCTACTGGGACATGGAGCCGGTGCAGTTCGCCTTCGGCGTCATGTCGCGCTCCAAGCAGATCACCTGGGAGAACCTCGAGCTGCGCGATCCTGTATTCATCAAGGAGATCCACGGCTGGTTCGCGAAGAAGGTGCAGGAGCAGGGCTTCGATATCGACCTCAAGAACCCGCCGGTACCGATGTTCACGCCCTTCCGCCTGCGCGACATGGTGCTGGAGAACCGGGTCGTGGTGTCGCCGATGGACCAGTACTCGGCGCTCGACGGCGTGCCTGGCGACTGGCATCTTGTCCATCTGGGCAGCCGCGCGGTCGGCGGCGCCGGCCTGGTCTACGTCGAGATGACCTGCCCCTCGCCCGAGGCGCGCATCTCGCCGGGAGACACCGGGCTGTGGAACGAGACGCAGAGGGACGCCTTCAAACGGATAGTTCAGTTCTGTAAGAGCAATTCCAAAGCGAAGATGTGCATGCAGCTCGGCCACTCCGGCCGCAAGGGCTCGACCCAGCTCGGCTGGCAGCGCATGGACCATCCGCTCGAGCAGGGCAACTGGCCTTTGCTTTCCGCTTCTGCGCTGCCCTACTACGAGGGAATCTCGCAGGTGCCGCGCGAGATGAATCGCAAGGACATGGACAAAGTCGTCGCCGATTTCCAGAAGAGCACTGTTTTTGCGGATCAGGCTGGGTTCGACATGCTCGAAATCCACATGGCGCACGGCTACCTGCTTGCCAGCTTTATTTCACCCCTCACCAACACCAGGAAAGACGAATACGGCGGATCGATCGAGAATCGGATGCGCTTCCCGCTGGAGGTCTGGAATGCCTGCAGGAAGGCGTTGCCGGAGAAAAAGCCGATGTCGGTGCGCATCTCCGCCACCGACTGGGCGCCGGGCGGCCTGACGGGGGAGGACCTCATGGCCGCGGTGCGCATGCTGAAGGCGGCGGGCTGCGACATGATCGACTGCTCGACCGGGCAGACCGTGCCCCATCAGCGGCCCATCTACGGCCGGATGTACCAGGCGCCGTTCTCCGACTGGGTGCGCAACGAGGTCGGCATCGCGACGATGACCGTCGGCGCGGTCACCACTCCCGACCAGGTAAATACGCTGCTTGCTTCCGGCAAGGCGGATCTGGTCGCGCTGGCGCGGCCGCACCTTGCCAATCCGTATTTCACGCTGCAGGCCTCGGCCTGGTACCAGCACCTGCCGCAATACTGGCCGCCGCAGTATCTTTCGGGACGCGACCAGGCATTCCGCAACTCGCCGCGCGAGCGCGCCGAGCAGACGGAGCTGCGCATCAAGGCGCGTCCCGCGAGCCATGAGGTCACGGACGCGAAGAAGGCTGCATGACGATTACCCTCTGGGAACTGGGCGGCAAGGCGGGCAGGCGCTACAGCCTGTTCTCGTGGCGCACGCGCATGGCGCTGGCGCACAAGGGCCTCGCATACGAGACGCAGCCGGTGTGCATGAGCGACAAGGCCGCCATCGCCTTTTCGAACGGCAAAACGGTGCCTGTCATCAAGGATGGCGAGACCGTAGTACGGGACTCCTGGAAAATCGCCGAGCATCTGGAAGACCATTACCCGCAGTCGCCATCGCTCTTCGGCGGCGCGATCGGCCGCGGCGTGTCGCAGGCCTTCAATACCTGGGTGGACCGCGTGGCGGTGCCCGCGATGCTGCCGGTGATCGTCGCCGACATCCACGAGCGCATCGACCCGCGCGACGACGGCTTCTTCCGCGACATGATGGAGAAGATCGTCAAGAAGACGCTGGAGCAGACGCGCGTCGAGCGCGACGATGCGCTGAAGCGCCTGGGCCGTGCGTTAGAGCCCATGCAGGCAGCGCTCAAGCGCCAGCCCTGGGTCTGCGGGGTCGCGCCGGCCTATGCCGACTACGCCCTGTTCTCGGTCTTCCAGTGGGCGCGCGTCATGAGCCCGCACGAAGTCCTCGGCCCGGAAGACCCGCTCTGCGCCTGGCGCGAGCGCATGCTCGACCTGCACGGCGGCCTGGCGCGCAATGTCCCGACCGCCTGAGCTGAAGCGCTGCCCTTGGCCGGGCAATCCGCTCGCCATCGCCTACCACGACAAGGAGTGGGGCGTGCCGGTGAAGGACGATCGCGTGCTTTTCGAGTTCCTGATCCTCGAGGGCGCGCAGGCCGGCCTGTCCTGGGACACCATCCTCGCCAAGCGCGAGAATTACCGTAAGGCCTTCGACGGCTTTGATTTTGCGAAAGTTGCCCGTTACGATTCCAGAAAGAAGAAAACTTTATTGAGAAATGCTGGGATCGTCCGCAATCGCGCCAAGATCGATGCCACCATCGTCAACGCCCGCTGTCTGATCGCGTTGAGGAAGGAGTTCGGCAGCTTTTCGCGCTATCTTTGGCGCTTCGTCGACGGCAAGCCGCTGCAGGGCCGGCGCAAGCGCCGCGGCGATGTGCCGGCGAGCACGCAAGTGTCGGACGCGCTGTCGAAGGACCTGAAGAAGCGCGGCTTCAAGTTCGTCGGCTCGACGATCATGTACGCGTTCATGCAGGCGGTCGGCATGGTGAACGATCACCAGATGAGCTGCTTTCGCTACGGGAAATTGTCGAAATGAGAGTGTTCGCCGGATTCTTCCTTTTCCTCCTTGCCGGAGCCGCCGTCGCCGCCGCCTACGACGCGAACGGCGTCGCGCTCGGCGGCACCGAGGAGGACGTGAAGAAGAAATTCCCCAGCGTGCGCTGCCAGCCGCTCGAGTGGAAGAGCAAGGCCGCCGACCGGCGCTGCGACGACGCCAAGATCTCGTTCGCCGGCGGCGTGCCGGCGCGCATTACCTTCTACCTCAGCCGCAACGCGGTCCAGGCTTTCGACGTGCGCTTCGACACGCGCGAGCTCGAGCGCGTCACCGGCTTCCTCAAGAAGCAGTACGGCGCGCCGCTCGCCGAGACGCGCGACAGCCTCGAGAGCAAGGACAATAAGGACAAGGACAGGAAACCGCGCGTGATCTACAAGGCACGCTGGGAGGCGGGCAAGGACCGCGCGGTGATCGTCGCCGACCTGGAGAAGAGCCGCACCTCGCTCCTCGCCTCCCGCGGCGACTTCGAAGAAGAGATCTACAAGGTCCGCTAGAGCTTCTTCAGCAGCTTCGCCGTCCGCTCGGCATCCTGCGGGCTGTCCAGCGCGATGTTGCAGACGAATTTCCGGCCGATGGCGTGCGCCGTGATGCCGCGGAAGCTGATGCCGGCATCGCCCAGCGTGCGCGCGATCCTCGCGCCCAGGCCCGGTTTGTCGCCGCCCTCGACGCGCACCCCGTGCATCGCCCCGGTCTTCGCGATGCCGGCGGCGAGCGCCGCCTTCTCCGCCTTTTTCCCCTTGATCGGCCCGACGATCAGCATGCCCGTACCCGGCTGCTCGGGCAGGCGCCGCGCGAACACCATCTCGAGGTTCACCTTTGCCTTGGCGAGCGACTCGAGGATGGGCGCGGCGCCGCCGGCGCGGTCCTCGATGGTGGCGATCCAGACGTCGTTGCGCGTTGCCTTGAGTGCCATGCTGCTTCCCCCTGGAAATTTGCCTGCAGCGCATAATCTACTCCCAGGAGGCCTCCATGGACCGGGCGAACGAGCGCAGGCAGGAAGTTGCCGCAGCAGTAGCGGATGTGCGGGAGATCGAGCAACGCGAAGGGGTGACCCGGGCAAGCCTCGATCGCATCAAGGCACGCCTGGCCCGGCTGGCCGCGCGCAAGGACTTGTTTAGCGAGAAGGATTTTCCGCCGCCGGCCGCGGGCGGCAAGCTCAAGTCCTGCCTGTACCGGGTGGCGGAGGACGCCGACCACCGCTTCGCTCTCTACGTCAACGCTTCGCTCGGCGGCCACAGCACGCCGGCGCACAACCACACCACCTGGGCGGTGATCGTCGGCGTGACCGGCGAGGAGCTGAACCGCTTCTACGACCGCGCCGGCGAGGGCGTGCGGGAGAAGGGCCAGTACGTCGTCAAGCAGGGTACCGGCGTGTGCTTCCTGCCGGAGGACCTGCACTCGATCCACATCGACGCGCCGCTGGTGAACTTCCACATGTACGGGCTCGGCCTGGACCACCTGCACAGCCGCGAGTACTACAAGGCAGAAGAGCAAGCCTGGAAGGTCTTCCCCGCGCATGGCGATATCCGCGAAGCGCGTTAGCGAGCGCCTCGCCGGAACCGCCGAACTCGCGCTGCTCGATGTGCGCGAGCAGGGCGTGCACTACCGCGGCCACCCGTTCTTCGCCTGCTCCGCGCCGCTCTCGCGCCTGGAGCTGATGATCGGAGATCTCGTTCCGCGCAAGAGCGTGCCGGTCATCCTGCTCGACGGCGGCAATGAAGGTCTCTCCGAGAAATCGGAACTCAAGCTGAAAGCGCTGGGCTATTCCGACGTCTCCATCCTCGAAGGTGGATGCGAAGGGTGGAAACAGGCCGGCCTGGAGCTGTTCAGCGGCGTCAACGTGCCGTCCAAGGCCTTCGGCGAGTTCGTCGAGCATCACTACGGGACGCCCCGCATTCCGCCCCACGAGCTGCCTAAAGAGAAATTCGTCATTCTGGATTCGCGTCCGTTCGAGGAATACCGGCGGATGAATATCCCGGGCGGCATCAACGTGCCGGGCGCCGAGCTCGCCTGGCGGGTGCACGACCTCGCGCCCGACCCGGAAACGCTGGTGGTGGTGAACTGCGCCGGGCGCACGCGCAGCATCATCGGCTGCCAGTCGCTGCGCAACGCCGGCATCCCGAACCGCGTCGTCGCGCTGAAGGACGGCACCATGGGCTGGGACCTCGCCGGCCTCGAGTGCGAGCGCGGTTCGCAGCGGGTGGGTGGCGCGCCTTCTGCGGCTGGCAAAGAGAAGGCTCTCGCTGCCGCAGAACGTGTTGTCCTACGGTTTCAAGTCAAGGTGACCTCCATTCGGGAAGTGAAGTCCTGGCAGGCAGACCCGAGCAGAACCGTCTACCTGCTGGATGTGCGCACTCGCGAAGAGTTTGAGAAGTCGCATGTCGCCGGCTCGCGCCATGCGCCCGGCGGGCAGCTGGTGCAGGCGAGCGACGAGTATGTCGGCGTGCGCAGCGCGCGCGTCGTGCTGATCGACCCCGAGCGCGTGCGCGCGGTGATGACCGCGTCGTGGCTCAACCAGATGGGCTGGGACGACGTCTACGTCCTGGACGATATTTCCGGCCTGCCGCTCGAGTCGGGCCCGCGCCCGGCGCCCGCGGTGAAGAAATGGAAGACCGTGGCCGACGTGGCTGGCGCGACGGTGCTCGACCTCTCGACAAGCCTGCGCTTCAACCGCGCGCACATTCCCGGTGCGTGGTGGGGCGTGCGCTCACGGCTTTCGCAGGTTTCTGAAAAAATACCAGCCGTGAAAAAACTGATCCTTACATCCGAAGACGGCTTGCTTGCCCACCTCGCCGCCCCCGAAGCGGCAGAGCAATTTCCGCAGGCCGATGTCGCGGTATTCGAAGGTGGGAACGCGGCGTGGAAAGGTCCCACTGAATCGGGCATCGAGCGCGCGACGACGGAGCGCGACGACGTCTGGTACAAGCCCTATGATCACGCCTCGGACTACAAGAAGCACGCGCGCGACTATCTGAGCTGGGAGGTCGCGCTGGTGGACCAGATCAAGCGCGATCCCACGATCCGCTTCCGCAGCTACTAATAGGAGGAGTCGATGAGGTTTCTGTGTGTGGCGTTGTTGGCGCTCGTGACGGGCGCGGCAAACGCCCAGGGTTATCCGAACAAGCCGATTACGATGGTGGTGCCGTTCTCGGCCGGCGGGCCGACCGACACGATCGCGAGGTTCCTCGGCGAGCGCATGTCCAGGACGCTCGGCCAGACAGTCGTGGTGGAGAACACCGCCGGCGCGGCGGGCAGCATCGCCTTCGGCCGCGTGGCGCGCGCGGCGCCCGACGGCTACCTCGTCGGCATCGGGCACATCGGCCCGAACGTCTTCAACGGCGCGATCTACAACCTGCAGTACGACCTGCTCAAGGACTTCGAGCCGGTGGCGATGGTGGCCACCAACCCGCAGATCCTCGTCGGCAAGACGACGCTCGCCGCGAAGGACCTGAAAGAGCTGGTGGCATGGGCCAAGTCGGAGGGCGACAAGGTTTCGTACGGCACCGCCGGTCCGGGCAGCCCCTCGCACGTGACCGGCGTCTACTTCAACCAGCTCACCGGCAGCAAGGCAAAGGCGATCCACTATAAAGGCGCGGCGCCGGCGATGACCGACGTCATCTCCGGACAGATCGACATCTACTTCGACCAAGCGGTCACGGCGGTGCCAAACTCGAAGGCCGGCCGGGTGAAGCCGTACGCCGTTACCGCGAACAAGCGCATCGCCGCCGCGCCCGAGATTCCGACCGTCGACGAAGCCGGGCTGCCGGGTCTCTACATGAGCATCTGGCACGCCATCTGGGCGCCGCGCGGCACGCCGCCTGCGGTCATCGCCCGCCTGAACGGCGCCGTCGTGGAAGCGCTCGCCGACGAGGCGGTGCGCAAGCGCCTGATGGACATCGGCCAGGAAATTCCGCCGCGCGAGCAGCAGACGCCGCAGGCGCTCGGCGCGCACCACAAGGCCGAGATCGAGAAGTGGTGGCCCCTGGTGAAGGCGGCGGGCGTCAAGGCCGATTAGCGATGGGGTACTCGATCGAGTGCGTGGTCGAGTGCGCCAATCATCTCGGCGAGAGTCCGATCTGGGACGTCGAGGAAGGGCGCCTCTATTGGGTCGACGGCACGGGCCGCCGCGTCGGTAATCCCGCGCTATGGCGGCTCGACCCGCGCACCGGCAAGGCGGAGAGCTGGAAGCTGGACCGCGATGTCGGCGCGATGGCGTTGCGCAAGAACGGCGGCGCGGTGCTCGCGCTCGACGACGGCTTCTACTTCTACGATTACCAGGGCGGCAAGCTCGATCTAATTTCCAAGGTCGATGCAGAGCAGCCGCGCACGCGGCTGAACGACGGCAAGTGCGACCGCCGCGGCCGCTTCTTCGCCGGCGGCATGGACGACAAGGAAGAGCTCGCCATCTGCGGCCTGTGGCGCCTCGACCCGGACTTGAAGATCACCAAGGTGGACGGCGGCATCATCTGCTCGAACGGCCCGTGCTGGAGCCCCGACGACCGGACGTTCTACTTCGCCGACACGTTCCAGGAGGAATTCTGGGCGTACGACTACGACATCGCGAAGGGCACCGTGTCGAACAGGCGGGTCTTCGCCACCACGAAGGACGACATCGGCGTCGCCGACGGCTCGACCGTGGACGCCGAGGGCTGCATGTGGAACGCGCAGCTCATCTCCGGCGAGCTGGTGCGCTACGCGCCCGACGGCAGCGTCGAGCGGCGCATCGGCATGCCGGTGCGCAACATCACCAGCGTGATCTTCGGCGGCGAGCGCCTCGACGAGATCTACGTCACGTCGATGGCGCGGGTGAAGCACCCCGCGGTGCACGACCACTTCGCCAAGGAAGTGAAGCCGCAGTTCGCCGCCGGCCACCTGTTCCGCATCAAGGGCCTGGGCATCAAGGGTCTGCCCGAGCCGCGCTTCGCCGGTTGAAGTTCGGGGACGGAGCCCTAACTCCGCCAGGGAATCGCCGTCGGCGATTCCGCAGAGTTAGGGCTCCGTCCCCGAACTAACGTGGGTAAGAGCCGTTGTTGACGTCGACGGTGGTGCCGCTCAGATAGGCGGGACTCTCCGTGCCGAGCCACAGGATGGCCTGCGCCACTTCCTCCGGCTGGCAGGGGCGGCCGAGGTGCACCGAGCGCATCACCGCGTCCTTGCGCGACTGCGGCAGCTGCTCGTACATGTCGGTGAGCGTCGGGCCGGGCGCGACGGCGTTCACCAGGATGCCGTCCTTGCCGAGCAGGCCGGCGTAGGTCTTGGTGATGTTGAGCAGTGCCGCCTTGGTCGCGCCGTACCAGAGGTCGGGATGTCCGGTGAAGGCCGCCACCGAGCCGACGTTGACGATGCGCCCGGACTTGCGCTTGCGCATCTGCGGCGCGACGGCCTCAATCAGCGCCACCGGCGCGCGCAGGTTGACGGCGAGGATTTCCTGCACGTGCGCTTCCGGAAACGCGTCGTGGGGATGGCAGTAGAGCGTGCCCGCGTTGTTGACCAGGACGTCGATCTCGCCGAGAGAAGAGATGAGCTTCGGTATGCCGGCGAGATCGGTCAGGTCGTACTTGATTCCGCCGCTTAGGGTTTCTTTATCCAAAGACAAAACCCGAAAGCCGGCTTTCCCGAAAAGCGCAGCGGTTGCTTTACCGATGCCGCGCGCGGCACCGGTGACCAGCGCTGTCTTCACGCAAGGCCGGGCATGGTGAAGCCAGCGGCCTTCAGCTCGGTGATCAGCTCGTTTTCCTGTTGCGAAGTCAGCTCGATGAGCGGCGGCCGGCAGGTCTTCCACTCGGCGTCCTTGCCGAAGTGCGCCACCGCGGCTTTCAGCGCCGGGATCATGGGTTGCTTCTGCACGATCTTGCGCGTCGCAGTGATGCCGGCCTGCAGCTTGTCGGCGTCTGCCGTCTTCCAGTTGCGGTAGACGTTGTCGATCGGCCCCGGGTTGATGTTGCCGGTGGCGGTGATGCAGCCCTTGCCGCCGCTTCTCATGTTGTCGAGCAGGAACACCTCGCTGCCGGCGAAGACGTCGAAGCCGCTCTTCGCGAACGCATCGAGCATCGCCTTGGTGTTCGCCCAGTCGCCGGAGGAATCTTTGACGCCGGCGATGCTGGCCGGATATTTCTTCAGCAGCCTCTCAATGAGGCCGAGAGTGATGGCGACCTGCGATACGGGGGGGATGTGATAGAGGTAAAGCTGCAGCCGCTCGTCGCCGACGCGCTCGATCACCTCGGCGAAATTCCGGAACAGGCCTTCGTCGGGCACGCCCTTGTAGTAGAAGGGCGGCAGCATCAGCACGCCGGCGCAGCCCAGCTCCACCGCGGCGCGCGTCATTTCGATCGAGTCGGACAGCGCGCTGTGCCCGGTGCCGGGCATCAGGCTCGCGGCGGGCACGCCGCCGGCGACCAGTGCTTCCAGCAGTTTTCTCTTCTCGGCGACCGACATCGAGTTCGCCTCGCTGTTGGTGCCGAACACCGCCAGGCCCGAGCAGCCGCTCTTCAGCAGCCACTTGCAGTGGCGCACGAAGCGCTCGGCATCGGGCGAGTAGTCCTTGCGGAATGGGGTGACGACGGGCGAGAGCACGCCTTCGATGCGCTTCACCTTGCTCAATGCGGGCTTGTTCATGTCAGTCCACCTTGGCGCCGGAGGCCTTGACGATCGGCGCCCAGCGCCCGAGCTCGGTTTTGATCATCGCCGTCATTTCCTCGGGGCTGGTGGGGATGATGTTGTAGCCCAGGTCGGTCATGCGCTTGATGAATTCCGGCGACTTGGTTGCCTGCACCGCGGCGGCGTTGAGCCGCATGACTACGTCGCGCGGCGTGCCGGCCGCCACCATCAGCCCGAACCACACGCCGGACTCGTAGCCGGCGACGCCCGCCTCGGCGAGCGTCGGCAGATCCGGCAGCGCCGGGTCGCGCTTCGCGCCGGTGGTAGCGAGCGCGCGCAGCTTGCCCGACTTGATGTGGGGCAGCGAGGAGGGGATGTTGTCGAACATCATGTGCACCTGGCCGCCGAGCAGGTCGGTCACCGCCGGGCCGCTGCCCTTGTAGGGGATGTGCAGGATGTCGGTGCCGGTCATCTGCGTGAACATCGCGCCCGACATGTGGATGCTGGTGCCGTTTCCGCTGGAGGCATATACCCACTTGCCGGGCTCCTTCTTCGCCAGCGCGATGACTTCCTTCACGCTGTTGGCGGGAACCGAGGGATGCACAACAAGGACGTTGTTGAGCGACACCAGCGCGGCGACCGAGGTCAGGTCCTTGTTCGGGTCGAACGGCATCTTGCTGTAGAGCGCCGGGTTGATCGCCTGGATGCCGCTGGTGCTCATGAAAAGCGTGTAGCCGTCGGGCGCCGAGCGCGCGGCTTCCGCGCCGCCGAGGTTGCCGCCGGCGCCGGGCTTGTTCTCGACCGTGACAGTCTGGCCGAGGATCCTGCTCAGCTCGTTGGCGGTCGAGCGCGAGGCGATGTCGACGGCGCCGGCGGGCGGGAACGGGCAGATCAGGCGGATCGGCTTGGAAGGGAAGGTCTGCGAGACGGCGGGGAAGGCGACGAGCAGGGCGGCGGCGAGGGCGAACAGGCGCGACACGGGCTGGCCTTTCGAAGGTAGAGTTGCCCGCAATTATGCACTTGGGGGAGGCCGTCAATATCGAGGACCTGCGCCGGCTGGCGAAACGCCGCCTGCCGCGCGCCATCTTCGATTTCTTCGACGGCGGCGCCGAGGACGAGACCACCCTGCGCGACAACCGCGCGGCCTTCGAGCGGGTCCGGCTGCTGCCGAAGGTGCTGGTGGATGTCTCCAAGGTCGACACGGCAATCGATCTCCTGGGAAAACCCTCCGCCCTTCCCCTGGCGATCGCCCCCACCGGCGGCATCAGCGCCGGCCGCGCCGAGGCCGAGCTGATCCTGGCCCGCGCGGCGAAGGCCTTCGGCGTGCCCTTCACCATGGCCACGCCCTCCGCTTTCAGCATCGAGCGCGTCGCCGGGGAAGTGGGCGGGCGCCTGTGGTTCCAGCTCTATGCGGTGCGCGACCACGAATTCAGGAAGAACCTGGTCGAAAGAGCGAAGAACGCCGGCTACGAAGCGATCCTCGTCACCGTCGACCTCCCGGTCTCGGGCAAGCGCGAGCGCGACCCGCGCAACGGCTTCGTCACGCCCTACAAGCCGAGCTGGAAAAACTCGCGCGACCTGCTCTTCAAGCCGGCCTGGGTGCTCGAAGTGCTGCGCCACGGCCTGCCGGGCATGGCGAACCTCGAGGGCTACCAGTTCAGCGCGCCCGCCGGCACCGACATCGTCACCGCGGTCGGGCGCGAGATGGACGCGGGGCTCGACTGGGAATACATCAAGCGCCTGCGCGAGCAGTGGCCACGCAAGCTGCTCCTCAAGGGCGTCGAGCGGCCCGACGATGCCGAGCGCGCGGTCTCCGTCGGCTGCGACGGGGTGGTGGTGTCGAATCATGGCGGCCGGCAGCTCGATGGCGCGGTGGCCACTCTGGATGCTTTGCCGCAGGTCAAAAGGGCAGTGGGCGAAAAACTGACGGTGTTGCTCGACGGCGGCGTGCGCCGCGGCGTCGACATCCTGAAGGCCCGCGCCCTGGGCGCGCAGGGCGTTCTTACCGGGCGCGCGACCCTCTTCGGGGCGATGGCCGGCGCCGAGCCGGGCGCGCGGCGCGCGCTCGAGATCCTGCAGACCGAGCTGGTGCGCGCGATGCAGCTTTGCGGCGTGCGCTCGGCGGCGGAGATCCGCGCGGACTTGATCGCTTATTGAAATCCCGGACGTAGTCCGGCGCGCCGAAGATCCACTCCAGCGAGTCGTAGTGCTGCTCAGCCGAGCGGCCGCTGAACATGTCGTTGCGCACCAGGCGCTTCAGGCCGTCGGGGACGTGGAAGATCATGCCCACCAGCTCGTTGGCCGAGATCTGCACGCGGGTAGCGCGAATGATCCGCTTCTTCTGATAGCTGGAAAAAGAGGCTTCAAAATCCCCGTCTGCTTCGTCGACGCAGGCGCCAAGGCACACTGCGTCCTCCATCGCCATAGCGGCGCCCTGCGCCATGTACTGGAGCATGAAGTGCGCCGCGTCGCCGAGCAGGGTGACGCGGCCGCGCGTCCAGTTGTCCACCGGCTCGCGGTGCAGCAGCATCCAGCGCCGGAACTCTTTCGGCGTGCGCATCAGCTTGGTCGGCTTCTCGCAGTAGTGCGCGAAAAAGGGCAGCACTTCGTCCGGCAGCGCGAGCTCGTTGTGCCCGCCGCTGGTGTGCTTGCCGATGATCGTAGCCACCAGGTTGAAAAGCTTCCAGCCGCGCAGCGGGTAGTGGACGATGTGCGCGTTGTCCGCCGCCCACAGGGTCGCCGCCGCGAAGCGCAGATCCTTCGGCACGTCTTGGATGTCGAGCACCGCCCGGTAGCACATGTGTCCGGTGATGAGCGGCATGGTGTCGCCGACGATGCGCTCGCGGATCACCGAGCGTCCGCCGTCGGCGCCGATCAGCGCGGCGCCTTTTACGGTCTCCCCTCTTGCCGTCTTTACATGGACTTCATCCTCTTGAACCTCAAAGCCGGCCACCTTGGTATCGGTGCGCAGCTCGATCAGGCCGGGCACGGCCTTGCAGCCGTCGAGCAGCGAGCCGTGGATGTCGGCGCGGTGCGTCACAGCGTAGGGGTTGCCGAAGCGCCTGGCGAAGCGCTTGTCGAGCGGGATGTCGGCCACCTTCTCGCCGCTGACCCCGTCCATCATCAGGAGCCGCTCGATGAACACGGCCTCGCGCTTGACCAGCGCGCCGACGCCCAGGGCGTCGAGGGCGTGCCAGGCGTTGGGGGCGATCTGGATGCCGGCGCCGATCTCGCCGAACTGCTGGGCCTGCTCGAGGACCACCGAGCGGAAACCCTTGCGCGCCAGGGCGAGCGCGGCGGCGAGGCCGCCGATGCCGCCGCCGGCGATCAGCACCGGCTTTGCGTTCCTGGCTGCGGTGTTTGCCTTCACCCCGGCATGTTAAGCGCGGCGCGGGCGAGTGGGAGGCCGGATCGGCCGGGGTTTCGACTAGCGGGGCCCCTTCGCCACGACGTCGAGCATCTGCAGGAAGTGGGCGTTGCCGGGTGAGGTTTTTCCCGACAGCCAGGATTCGATTTCTGTCGTAGAAACGTGCAGCAATGCCGCCAACTGTTCCAGGCCGCCGACATCGTCAATCGCGCGGCGCACCGTCCGCGTGTAGACGGTGTCGGGTATCACTGGCGAAAGCTAGCACCTGTGAAATGACCGTTCTGTACGGAATCGAACAGTTCGGTAAGCACGCATACAGAATAATCAGCGACATGCGGCCCGAACCCGACAACCAGACTCATTGTGGCCGCGGGAGGTAATCACCTCCTCGCCGCGCTGACGCCCGAGGAAATGAGGCGGGTGCGCGACCACCTGGAGCTGGTGACGCTCGCGCGAAGAACGACTCTCTACGAAACCGGCGCCCGCTTCCAGTACGCCTACTTCCCCACCAGCGGCATGGTGTCGCTGATGCATGTGATGTCCGACGGCAGCGCGGTCGAGGTCGGTGTCGTCGGCAACGAAGGCTTCACCGGCGTCTGCCAGCTCCTGAGCGGCGGTGCGGGCTCCCTGCGGGCGATCGTTCGCAGCGCCGGCAATGCGTATCGCATCAAGGCCGCGCACCTGCAGGCGGAATTCCAGCGCGGCGCGCGGCTGCAGCGCATCGCGCTGCGCTACGCCAGCTCGCTGGTCGCCCAGCTGGCGCAGACCGCGGCGTGCAACCAGCGCCACTCGGTCGACCAGCAACTGTGCCGCTGGCTGCTCACCGGCCTGGACCGGGCATCGTCCAACGAGGTGGTGACCACCCAGGAGACGATCGCCAACATGCTGGGCGTGCGCCGCGAAGGCGTCACCGAAGCCGCGCGCAACCTGCAGAAGGCGGGCCTGGTGCGTTCCTCGCGGGGGCGCATCGCAGTGCTGAGCCGCGCCAAGCTGGAGGCGCGCGCCTGCGAGTGCTACAAGGCGCTGCGCGGGGAGACCGACCGCCTGATACGCGACGTGTACGGCGCCAAGGCCTAGAACAGAATCGCGATGCCGTCGAGCTCGGCCTCGGAATTCACCAGGTCGACGCGCTTGTGCGCGATGCGGTAGCCCTCGCCCGAGCGCCGCAGCCGGTGCTCGACCAGCGCGCCCCACACGCGCTGCTTCTCGGAGCGGAATTCCACCAGCACCAGGGTCGAATTGACCTTCAGCTCGCCGTTTTCTTCCCGGGTTTCTATGTTGCCGATCTGATGAATCGTCCTTGCCAATGGAAGCCGCGCATGCGCACGAGGATGCCGCGCTTGTTTCACACGCAGCTCGAGCAGGGTGCGGTCGTCGTAGATGATCGAGCTGGTCTGGAGCGGGTCCTTCTGCCCGCGCTCGAGCGGCAGCCAGTAGGTCGCGTCCTCGGTGAACAGCGCGAGCCACGCCTCGAGCTGCGCCGTGTCGAGGAGCCTTGCCTCATGGAAGAGGAACTGTTCGACGCTCATTGCTGCCGCATCACTGCGTCATATAGTCGAGCCAGGCGCCCATCTGCGCGCGCAGGTAGACCTCGCTCGTGCCGGTCGCGCCGCGCCTGCCGCCGCCGGGCTCCTCCGCGTCGCGGCCGAATCCCCGTCCGATCTGCGCCCATTCCACCGCGCCGCTTGCGAAGCCGCGCTGGATGCGCTCGTAGACCTCCAGGTCGTCGGTCAGCACCCAGGAGGCGGTGCCGTTGACCACGTTGGAGAAGGCGATGGTGTCGCGGAACAGGCGCTCGGGCGCCTGCTTCATGCGGAACGAGTAGGTGTAGACCACCGAGCGGTCGACGGCGAGGGGATGGATGATGCGCAGCTGGCGGAACTGGCTCATGAACGAGCAGTTCGGGTAGAGCACCGTATTCCACAGCGTGACGCGCAGGATACGGTCCGCCTCGGTTTCATTTGTTGTTTCAATTAATTTTTTTCTGTACTCCTCGAAGACCGGGTTTCCCATCCCCGCTACCAGGCGGCTGTCGTCGTGGTAGTCGCCCATGTAGCCGTGGCCGCGCGGCGTGGTCCAGATGCCGGTGTTCTCCCAGACGGATTCGGGGGCGCCGTTCTGCCGCATCTGGCGCACCGCGATGTCGAAGTAGTGCTCTTCGCCGGGCCTGCCCGGCTCGGGCGCGTTGCGCGCCACGGCGACCGACGAGGCGTGCACCCAGGCGGGGTGTGCGCCGTCGAGGTGGTTCTCGAGCATCAGCTTCCAGTTGCCGTTGTAGGCGTGCTTGAAGACGCCGCCGGCCACCTCGAGCTCGCCGCCCGGCGCGCGGTCGACGAAGTCGTCGAACGACGCTTTCGCCGCTCCCAGAAAGGTCTCCAGCGAATCTCCGGACGGCGCGAGCGAGGCAAAGATGAAGCCCCGGTAGTTCGCCACCCGGGGCACGCTTTTCAGTTTCAGGTCCTGCAGAGTTTCTTCCCGGTACCCCGAAGCGAAGGGAAGGGCCCGCAGGGCACCGGCACGGTCATAGCTCCACCCGTGATACGGGCAAACGAACCGCTCGGTATTGCCACGCCCCTCTGCGCAGACCATCGTGCCGCGATGCGCGCAGCGATTGATAAGGACATTGATCTGGTTTTCATCGTTAACAACAACGACCGGTTCCCGTCCCATACGGGTCGTGAAGTAGTCGCCGGGAGCCTTGACTTGGCTTTCATGGCCGAGGATCAGCCAGGCGCGGCCGAAGACGCGCTCCATCTCCAGCTCGAAGATCGCCGGGTCGGCGTACACCGAGCGGTGCACGCGGTCGGGCTGCACCAGCATCGCCAGGCGGGTTCGGTCAGATGCGCGGTCGGACACTTCCATGATCTTTCAATACTATCCCGGTTGTGACGATCTCTACGCTGGTGGTGGGAGGGGGAATCGGCGGGCTTTCGCTGGCGCGCGAGCTGGCGTTGCGCAAGCTCCCGGTCACCGTGCTGGAGAAGGCGCCGCGCATCGTTCCGGTGGGCGCCGGCATCATCATGAACCCCAACGCCATGGGCGTCCTCGAGCGCAACGGCCTCGCAGATGCTGTGCGCGCGAACGCCTGGCCGTACCTCGCGCGCGACACCTGCGATCGGCACGGTCGGCTCCTGGCGCAGCGCGACTACCGCCCGCTATACGATGCCGGCAAGCTGGCGGCCGGCGCGCTCGTGCACCGTGCGCACCTGCTCGACGTGCTCTTTCGCGGCGTGCCGCCGGGAGTGGTCCGTTTTGGTGCCGCCGTGCGCGACGTAGGAATATCTTCGGTGAAAACCGAAAGCGGAGAAGTGTTTGAAGCCGACGTCCTCGTCGGCGCCGACGGGATTCATTCGCCGGTGCGCCGCCAGCTCTTCGGGCAGGCGGCCCCGCGCTATCTGGGCTACCGCTCGCATCGCATGGTTCTGGACAACAGCCCCCGGGTGGAGAACTTCACCGAGATCCTCGGACGCGGACAGCGCATCGGCCTGGTGCCGATCTCGCGCGAGCGGATCTACATCTGGACCACCTTCAACTCGCCCAAGGACCCGCCGCCGGTCATCGCCAGTGCCGACGCCTTTCGCGCCATGTTCCGCCAGTTCACCGACCCGCGCGTGGTGCGGCTCTTCGCCCAGATTCGCTCGCCGGAGGAAATCATCACCACCGAAGTGGAGGAGCTGGCACAGGAACCATGGGTGCGAGGCAGGGCGGTCCTGCTCGGCGATGCGGTGCACGCCATGACGCCGAACATCGGCCAGGGCGCCGGCATGGCGATGGAGGACGCGGCGGTGCTGGCAGAAGAACTGGAGTCGTCTTCCAATATTGAGAATTCTCTCGAAAGCTACGTCCGCCGCCGCAAGCCCCGTGTCGAAACCATCGTGCGGGTATCGCGCGAGGCAGGCACCGAAGGGCAAATGTCGGGCATGATCGACTGCTGGCTGCGCGAGCGCCGCATACGGCGCTCCGGCCGGGACCGCGAGAGAATGCTGGCGGAGCTCGAGAGGCTCCTGGCATTCCGGGGCTGAAGGAAAGGGGAGGTTCGATGGCAAGGATCCGGCACATCGCGATCACGGCGGAAGACCCGTTCGTGACCGCAGAGCTGTTCAAGAAGGGCTTCGGCCTGCAAGAGCTGTCGCGCGGCGACAGCGAGCTGGCGCGCGAGGTGTACCTCACCGACGGCTATATCAACATCGCCATCGTCTGCTGGAAGCGCACCAAGGACACCCCCGACCCGTATCCCGACGGCTACGGCCTGGACCACTTCGGCTTCCAGGTCGACAGCCTCGAGGGCGCAGAAAAGCGCGCCAAGGACGCCGGCGCCACGCCGCAACCGCCGCCGCCGGTCGATCTCTCCAAGCTCGGCGAGCGCATCTTCTTCGAGACGAAGCTCCAGCTCGCGGGCGTCAAGTTCGATCTCTCGGCCCACGGCTGGCCCACCAAGACGGAATGATCGCCCTCGAAGCCGAGGGCGTTCGCAAGCTCTACACCAAGAACGGCCAGTCCCTCGCGGTCGTCGACGTGGCGCAGTTCGCCGCCCAGGACGGCGAGTTCATAACCGTCATCGGGCCGAGCGGCTGCGGCAAGAGCACCTTCCTGCACATCATGGGCGGCTTCATCCCGCCCGACAGCGGCAGCATCCGCGTCTACGGCAAGGAAGTGCGCGGCCCCGGCCCCGACCGCGGCATGATGTTCCAGGAGTTCGCGCTCTTTCCCTGGAAGAGCGTCGCTGGCAACATCGCCTGGGGCCTCGAGGCGCAGGGCTGGGAAAAAGCCCGCATCGAAGAAGCCGTGCGCAAGCACCTCGAAATGATGGGCCTCGCCGATTTCGCCCATCACTACCCCGCCGAGCTCTCCGGCGGCATGAAGCAGCGCACCGCGCTCGCCCGCGTCCTCGCCTTCGACCCCAAGGTCCTGCTGATGGACGAGCCCTTCGGCGCCCTCGACGCGCAAACGCGTGAGGTCATGCAGGAAGAGCTGATGAACCTCTGGGAGCGCACCCGCAAGACCGTGGTCTTCGTCACCCACGACATCGACGAAGCCGTCTTCCTCGGCGACCGCGTCGTCGTCCTCACCGCCCGCCCCGCCCGCCTGCGCGAAGAAATCAAGATCGACCTCCCTCGCCCCCGCGACCTCACCGTGCGCAAATCCGTGCAGTGCCTCGAATACCGAAACTACATCTGGGACCTCATCCGCAGCGAGTCCCAACGCGTCACAACGTAGTCCCGATGTCCTGAACAGTAAGTTCGGATTGCTTCCGCTTAGTGAGGCGCGTAACGTAATGGCGGGGAGGAAGCATGCGACATCTTCTATGGTTCTGCGTCACTACGTGCGTCCTTGCGGGCTGCGCGACAACCCCGGTCCCGATATCGGAAGCAAAACAGGCGCCGCCAGAGCGCGTGCTTGCCTTCCAAGCAAGGCCCGTCGGCCCGGTGAGTACTCTGGTCATTACGCGAGATGCTGGTTTTCTAGGAGGTGGCTGCTTCTACGCCCTCTCAATCAACAGTGTCGTTGCGGCGCGGTTGGACGTTGGAGAGCGATCAGGGTTTTTCGTCTCTCCTGGTGAGGTGCTCATGCGTGTTGGCCGTGATCCCCTAGGCAGTGGGCTATGTGCGTTGGGGCAAGAAGATTGGACTCAGAGAGAGACCTTCATTAAGGAAGGCGAAACGAAGTACTTTCGTATGTCTATCGACGCCAATGGAAAGACTGATATTCAGCGAGCAGATCCGTAGTCTGTACCCTCGCCCTCGACTCGGCATCGGAGGAATCGTGCGCCAACCCATTGTTCTACTGTTGACCCTCACCGCTGTCGGCTGCGCGGCGACCTACGAGCAACCGACGACTACGCATCAAGTCGTTCAAATGACCGTCACCGGGTCGCGGGCAGACATCCTTCGTGTCTCAAAGCAGGTGCTGGTTGCGGAGGGGTTCCAAATCACCAGTTCTGATGAGTCTGCCGGGGTCATCTCGACCGCTCTCAGAAACCTTCGCCTTACGCCCGTGCAGGCTGATTGCGGCACCACCATGGGCTTGGACTATCTGAAGGACAACCGGACTACTACTCGCGCGGCGTTCGGAATCATCGCCGAAGATGCAAAGGTTACCGTTAAAGCGAATATTGAAGGGGAGTACAAGCCAGGCGCTGTCGACCAAAACATCACACTGACCTGCGTATCGCGAGGACTCCTTGAGCGGGACATGGCGGCGAAGATCATCGCGATGACTCACAAATGACTGGCCTTGCCCGCGCTGCAGCCCGACGCCGAGAAGCGGTGGGCGGTTACGCAAGCTGTCTAGCAAAGCAACAAAAAGGCAACTCGCAGTTTGGATAGGCAATGGCATATTGCGTCCTATGACCAGAAAGCTCATCAGCTCAGGCTCCACCTTCGAGGCGCAGATCGGCTATTCCCGGGCGGTGGTGGCCGGCGAGTGGATCTTCGTTTCCGGCACGACCGGCTTCGACTACTCGACGATGACCATCTCGGACGATCTGCTGGCGCAGACGGAGCAATGCCTGAAGAATATCGAGGCGGCGCTCAAGCAGGCCGACGCCAGCCTCAAGGACGTGGTGCGCGTGACCTACATCCTGCCGAACGGAGCGGAGTTCGAGAAGTGCTGGCCGGTGCTGCGCAAGTACTTCGACGAGGTACGCCCGCCGCGCCGG
>Ga0193752_1000843_pt1 | contig 27446 bp, 24 predicted proteins | sample H1c1metaG_FD_144924 | JGI IMG/M metagenome (GOLD analysis project Ga0193752, IMG submission 144924) | Soil microbial communities from a riparian zone of the East river system, Colorado, United States - H1c1 | ecosystem: Environmental > Terrestrial > Soil > Riparian zone | place: USA: East River...
CTCGAGATCGGTGATGTCGGCCTCGTCGAACTGCGTGACGTGCGGAATCGAGATCCAGTTGCGGTGCAGGTAGGGCCCCGAGAGCTTCTGGATGCGCGACAGCGGCTTGACCTCGATCGGGCCGAACTTGGCGAAGTCGACCTCCGGCCACGGCGGAACTTGGAACGGCAGTCCCCCCTGCCCGCCCTTGTCGGGAGAGCGAACCGTCCGCCCTTGCAGAGCGCCTTTGACGAAGGCCTGCACGTCCTCGTGGAGGATGCGGCCCTTGGGGCCGCCGCCCTTGACCTGCGCGAGATCGACGCCGAGCTCGCGCGCGAACTTGCGCACCGACGGGCTGGCGTGCGGCTTCGCGCCGCTTTCCTCCTGCGGCTCGCGCGGCACCGGCCGCGGCGCCGCGGGCGCAGCCGCCGGCGGCCTGGATTCGGCCGCCCTCGGCGCTTCGGCCGGCGCGGCGGGCCTCGGCGCCGGCGCAGGCTCGTCCTGGCTCGCGGCGAGTACCAGGATCGGCATGCCCTTCGACACCTTGTCGCCGACCTTGATCCTCAGCTCCTTCACCGTGCCGGCGCTCGGCGCGGGTATCTCCATCGTCGCCTTGTCCGACTCGAGCGTGATCAGCGACTGCTCCTTGGTCACGGCGTCGCCGGGCTTGACCAGGATCTCGATCACCTCGACTTCCTTGAAGTCGCCGATATCGGGCACCGGCACGGTGACGGAGTCGCCATTCGAGCCGGTCGGTTGCGGCGCGCTTTTCTCCGGCTTGGGCTTGTCGGCGCTCTTCGCCTTCTCCTTCGCATCCAGCTCGAGGATCAGGGCGCCTTTCGACACCTTGTCGCCGACCTTGATCTTCAGCTCGCGCACCACGCCGTCGGTCGGCGACGGGATCTCCATCGTCGCCTTGTCCGATTCGAGCGTGATGAGCGACTGCTCCTTCGACACCGCGTCGCCGGGCTTGACCAGGATCTCGATGACCTCGACTTCCTTGAAATCACCGATGTCGGGAACGATGACCTGGCTCATACGGTGGTCGGATCCGCCTTCTCGGGATCGATGCCGTATTTCTTCAGAGCGTCTGCAACCGCCTTGGGCTTGCCTTCTCCCTGGTCGACGAGCGCCTTGAGCGCCGCAACTACGACGAAGTTGCGGTTCACCTCGAAGAAATGGCGCAGCTTGGCGCGCGAGTCGGAGCGGCCGAAGCCGTCGGTGCCGAGCACGCGGTAGACGCGCTCTTTCGGGATGAACGGCCGCACCTGCTCGGCGAAGGTCTTCACGTAGTCGCTCGCGGCGACCACGGCACCCGCCGGTCTTTCCTTCAGCATTTTTTCGACGAAAGAGATTTTTTGTTTTCCTTCGGGGTGCAGCAGATTCCATCGCTCGGCGGCCAGGCCGTCGCGGCGCAGCTCGGTGAAGCTGGTGGCGCTCCAGACGTCGGCGGCGATGCCCCAGTCGGCCTCCAGCATCTCGGCCGCTGCGAGCACTTCGCGCAGGATGGTGCCGGAGCCGAGCAGCTGCACGCGCGCCTTGTGCTTGGACTTCGATTCCCTGAGAAGGTACATCCCCTTGAGGATCCCTTCCTCCACCCCCTTCGGCATGGCGGGATGCTCGTAGTTCTCGTTCATCAGGGTGATGTAGTAGAAGACGTCCTCCTGCTTGCCGACCATGCGCCGCAGGCCGTCGTGCAGGATCACCGCCACTTCGTAGCCGTAGGTCGGGTCGTAGGAGACGCAGTTCGGAATCACCGAGGACAGGACGTGCGAATGACCGTCCTCGTGCTGCAGGCCCTCGCCGTTCAGCGTGGTGCGCCCGGCGGTGGCGCCGAGGAGGAAGCCGCGCGCGCGCTGGTCGGCCGCGGCCCAGGCGAGATCGCCGATGCGCTGCATGCCGAACATCGAATAGAAGATGTAGAACGGCACCGTCACCTGGTCGGAGTGGCTGTAGGAGGTGGCCGCGGCGATCCAGGAGGAGAACGCGCCCGCCTCGTTGATGCCTTCCTCGAGGATCTGGCCCTGCTTGTCCTCGCGGTAGAACATCACCTGGTCCTTGTCGACCGGCTCGTACTTCTGCCCCTCGGGGGCGAAGATGCCGAGCTGGCGGAACATGCCCTCCATGCCGAAGGTGCGCGCCTCGTCCGGCACGATCGGCACGATGCGCTTGCCCATCTCCTTGTCGCGCACCAGTACCGTGAGGGCCCGCACGAACGCCATGGTGGTCGAGATCTCGCGGCCTTCGCCCGATCCTTTGAGCAGCGCGTCGAATGCCTCGAGCGGCGGCACGGCAGGCGCGCTTTCAGCCTTGCGCCGCCGCGTCGGTACGAACCCGCCGAGCGCCTTGCGCCGCTCGTGCATGTATTTCATCTCGGGCGAGTCGGCCGGCGGAATATAGAACGGCAGCTCCTCGAGCTTGTCGTCCGGAATCGGGATGTTGAAGCGGTCGCGCATCTCGCGGATGGTGGCGACGTCGACCTTCTTCAGCTGGTGCGTCGGGTTCTTCGCCTGGCCCTGCTTGCCCATGCCGTAGCCCTTGATGGTCTTGGCGAGGATCACCGTCGGCTGGCCCTTGTGCTTCGCCGCCGCGGCGTAGGCGGCGTAGATCTTGTGCGGGTCATGGCCGCCGCGGTTCAGGCGCCAGATGTCCTCGTCGGTCATGCGCGAGACCATCTCGAGCACCTTGGGGTCCTTGCCGAAGAAGTTCTTGCGCACGAAGGCGCCGTCGTTCGCCTTGTAGTTCTGGTACTCGCCGTCGACCGTGTCCTCCATGATCTTGAGGAGGCGGCCTTCGTTGTCGCGCGCGAACAGCGGATCCCAGTAGGAGCCCCAGATCACCTTGATGACGTTCCAGCCGGCGCCGCGGAAATCGCCTTCCAGCTCCTGGATGATCTTGCCGTTGCCGCGCACCGGACCGTCCAGGCGCTGCAGGTTGCAGTTGACGATGAAGATCAGGTTGTCGAGCTTCTCGCGCGAGGCGAGGCCGATCGCGCCCAGCGACTCGGGCTCGTCCATCTCGCCGTCGCCGCAGAACACCCAGACCTTGCGATTGGCGGTGCGCGCGAGGCCGCGTGCCTCGAGGTACTTGAGGTAGCGCGCCATATAGATCGCCTGGATCGGCCCCAGGCCCATCGATACGGTCGGGAACTGCCAGAAATCCGGCATCAGCCAGGGGTGCGGATAGGAGGACACGCCCTTGCCGTCGACTTCGCGCCGGAAGTTGAGCAGCTGCTCCTGCGTCATGCGTCCTTCGAGCAGCGCGCGGGCATACACGCCCGGCGAGGAATGGCCCTGGAAGTAGATCAGGTCGCCGCCGTGGCCCTCGTGGGGAGCGTGCCAGAAGTGGTTCTGGCCAACCCCGAACAACGTACCGACCGAAGCGAAGCTCGCGATATGGCCGCCGAGCTCGTCGTCGTTCTTGTTGGCGCGCGCCACCATCACCAGCGCGTTCCAGCGGCAGTAGGAGCGGATGCGCTCCTCGAGCGCCGGGTCGCCCGGCGAGCGCTCCTCGAGGTGCGGAGGAATGGTGTTGATGTACGCGGTATTGGGCGAGAACGGGATGTTCGCGCCCGAGCGGCGCGCCTGGTCGATCAGCTTCTCGAGCAGGAAGTGCGCGCGCTCCGGGCCTTCGCGCTCGACCACGGCCTCGAGCGCGTCGAGCCATTCCTGCGTCTCCAACGTATCGGAGTCGTTTGCGGCGGGAAATTGGGGTACGGCGGACATTGTGATGCCTCGAGCTTGTGGCTTTCGGTCATCGTATTATGCAACACATGACAGCAAAGATTCTCGATGGAAAGTCGCTCGCGGCGCAGGTTCGCGCCGAGGTCAAGTCGAAAGTCGCCGCTCTTGCGCAGCGCGGCATTCGCCCCGGGCTGGCCGTGGTGCTCGCCGGCGACGACCCGGCCTCGAAGGTCTATGTCCGCAACAAGACCCGCGCCTGCGAGGAGGTCGGGGTGCGCTCGCAGCAGATCGACTATCCCGCCTCGGTCACTCAAGAAGAGCTAATGGCATGCATCAGGAAATTGAATGCCGACCCAGCGGTGCACGGCATCCTGATGCAGCTCCCACTGCCCAAGCATGTTGATTCGGCGCGCGTGCTCGAGGCGGTGTCGCCGGCGAAGGACGTCGACGGCTTCCACGCCGAGAGCATGGGCGCGCTGCTCGCCGGGGCGCCGGGCTTCGTGCCGTGCACGCCCGCCGGCGTGATGCGCATGCTCGAGCACGCCCAGGTCCCCCTCGCCGGGCGCCGGGCGGTGGTCATCGGCCGCTCCAACATCGTCGGCAAGCCGCTCGCCCTGCTGCTCTTGCAAAAGGACGCCACGGTCACCATCTGCCATTCGAAGACCAGGGATCTCGACGGGCTTGCGAAACAGGCCGACATCCTGGTCGCCGCCATCGGCCGCGCGAAACTCGTGACCGCGCAGATGGTCAAACCGGGCGCCTGCGTGATCGACGTGGGCATCAACCGCCTGGCCGACGGCTCGCTCGCCGGCGACGTCGATTTCGCCGCGGTGAACGATGTCGCCGGCTGGATTACCCCGGTGCCCGGCGGGGTCGGTCCGATGACGATTGCCATGCTTCTGGAAAACTGCCTTCACGCTGCAACCAAATGAACCCACTCCTGGATTTTTCCGGTCTTCCCCGCTTCAGCGAAATAAAGCCGGAGCACGTCACCCCCGCCGTGGACGAATTGCTCGCCGCGGGCCGCGCCACCGTCGCCGCGGCAGAGCGCTCCGCCCCGACCTGGGACGCGTTCGTCGCGCCGCAGGAGGATGCGAACGAGCGCATCGGCCGCGCCTGGGGCCAGGTGTCGCACCTGCACGGTGTGCTCGACAGCCCGGCGCTGCGCGAGGCCTACAACGACAACCTGCCCAAGCTCACCCAGTACTGGACCGAGCTCGGCCAGAACACGGCGCTGTTCGAGAAGTACCAGGCGCTTTCCCGCTCCCAGGAATTCAAGTCGCTTTCAAAGGCACGCCAGCGCATCGTCGAGAATGCGTTGCGCGACTTCCGCCTGAGCGGGGCCGAGTTGCCGGCGGAGAAGAAGAAACGCTATGCCGAGATCTCCGAAGAGCTCTCCAAGCTCGGCGCCAAGTTCTCCGAGAACGTGCTCGACGCCACCAATGCGTTCAGCATCGTGGTGGACGACAAGCGCATCGCCGGCATCCCGGAAGACGTGCTGCAGGCGGCGCGCGAGGCCGCGGAGAAGGAATCGAAGGCCGGCTGGAAGTTCACGCTGCACATGCCTTCCTACCTGCCGGTCATGCAGTACGCGCAGGACCGCTCGCTGCGCGAGACGATGTTCCGCGAGAGCGTCACCCGCGCCGCCGAGTTCGGCAGCAGGCAATGGGACAACACCCCCCTCATCGCGCGCCTCGTCGAGCTGCGCCGCGAGATGGCGCAGCTCCTCGGGTTCGGGAATTTCGCCGAGCTCTCGCTCGAGCCGAAGATGGCCGAGTCGCCGGCCCAGGTGCTCGCCTTCCTCGACGACCTGGCGCGCAAGGCGCGGCCGTTCGGCGAGCGCGATGCTGCAGAGCTGCGTGCATTCGCCCGGGACGAGCTGGGGATCGCCGAGCTGCAGGCCTGGGACGTCGCCTACGCCTCCGAGAAGCTGCGCGCAAAGCGCTACGCCTTCTCCGACCAGGAAGTGAAGCAGTACTTCCCCGAGGACGTGGTGCTGTCGGGCCTGTTCCGCCTGGTCGAGACGCTCTACGGCCTGACGATCGTGCCGGCGGCGGCGCCGGTATGGCACGAAGATGCGCGCTTCTTCGACGTGCGCGACGCGGCGGGCGGCTTGGTCGGCCAGTTCTATATCGATCTCTACGCGCGCGACACGAAGCGCGGCGGGGCGTGGATGGACGATGCGCGCGGCAGGCGGCGAAAGGAAGGCGCGGTGCAGACGCCGGTCGCCTACCTCACCTGCAACTTCTCGCGGCCGGTCGGCGGCAAGCCTGCGCTGTTCACGCACGACGAAGTGCTCACGCTGTTCCACGAGGCCGGGCACGGCCTGCACCACCTGCTGACGCGCATCGAGGACCTCGGCGTCTCCGGCATCAACGGCGTCGAGTGGGACGCGGTCGAGCTGCCGAGCCAGTTCATGGAGAACTTCTGCTGGGAGTGGGACGTGCTGCGCCACATGACGCGGCATGTGGACACGGGCCAGCCGTTGCCGCGCGCCCTCTTCGACAAGATGGTGGCGGCGAAGAACTTCCAGAGCGGCCTGGGCTTCCTGCGCCAGATCGAGTTCGCCGAGTTCGACATGCACCTGCACTCGGACTTCGACCCCGCGTCGAGCGCGCAAAAGCTGCTCGAGGAAGTGCGCAAGCGCGTCGCCGTCCTGCCGCAGCCGGCGTACAACCGCTTTCCAAACAGCTTCTCGCACATCTTCGGCGGCGGCTACGCGGCGGGCTACTACAGCTACAAGTGGGCCGAGGTGCTTTCGGCCGACGCCTACAGCCTGTTCGAGGAGCGAGGCGTTCTCGACAAGGCGACCGGCGAGCGCTTCCGCGACGAGATCCTCGCCGTCGGCGGCAGCCGCCCGGCGGCCGAGTCGTTCCGCGCCTTCCGCGGCCGCGAGCCGAGCGTCGAAGCCCTGCTGCGGCACAATGGTATGATCGCCGCATGATCGGCGCAGTACTCGCCACAGTTCTCACTTTGTGCGCGGCATCAGCCCAGGCGCAGCAGCTTTACCGCTGGACCGACGAGAAGGGCGCCACGCACATCACCGACACGCCACCGCCGCCCTCGGCGAAGAGCGTGCAGAAGCCGAAGGCCACCGCCGGCACGCCCGCACCGACCCAGGAACCGTTCGCGCTGGCTCAGGCGATGAAGGACTTCCCGGTCACGCTCTATACGGCGCCCAGCTGCAAGGAACCCTGCGAGCAGGCGCGCGGCGCGCTCAACCGGCGCGGCGTGCCGTTCAAGGAAATCCTGGTCTGGGAAGAAGACACCAACCTGGAGCTGAAGAAGCTCACCGGCGGCACCAGCGACGTGCCGGTGCTCCTCGTCGGCCGCAGCGTGCAAAAGGGCTTTCAGCAGGACGCTTTCGACGCGCTGCTCGATTCGGCGCGTTACCCTCGGGCCGGCCTGCTGCCGGCCCGTAAGCAGGGCGCCCCCAAGCCGCCCGAGGATTACGTGCCGCCGGAGCAGCGCCAGCAGGCGCCGCAGGCCGAGCCGGTGAAGCCCACAGAGGAATCCAGGCCCGCAGGGCCGTACGCCCCGCGCTCCAAGTAGCCGGGTGAAGCTCGCCACCTGGAACGTCAATTCGCTCAAGGTGCGACTGCCGCACCTGCTCGACTGGCTGGCCGCCGCCAAACCCGACGCGATATGCCTGCAGGAAACCAAGACCGAAGACGCCAACTTCCCGCTCGCTGCGATCGAGGCGGCCGGCTACCACGCGGTGTTTTGCGGCCAGAAGTCCTATAACGGCGTAGCGATCCTCGCGCGCTCGGCGCCCGCCGACGTGCAGCACGGCATCCCGAATTTTCCGGACGACCCGAAGCGCCTGATCGCCGCCACGGTCGGCGACACGCGCATCGTCTGCGCCTACGCGCCCAACGGCCAGTCGCTCGAATCGGAGAAGTACGCCTACAAGCTGCGCTGGTACGAAGCGCTTGCGGCGTGGATGAAGGACGAGCTGCAGAAGCAGCCACGGCTCGCGCTGCTCGGCGACATGAATGTCGCCCCCGAGGACCGCGACGTGCACAACCCCAAGCGCTGGGAAGGCGGCATCCACGTCTCGCCGCCGGAGCGCGCCGCGTTCGGCAAGCTGCTCGAGACGGGCTTTGCCGACGCATTCCGCCTCTTCGAGCAGCCGGAGAAGGAATTTTCCTGGTGGGACTACCGCCTGAATGCGTTCCAGCGCGGCTGGGGCCTGCGTATCGATTTCGTGCTGCTGTCGGCGCAGCTCGCCAAGGCCTGCCGGTCCGCAGCCATCGACAAAGGGCCGCGCGCGCTGGAGCGGCCTTCCGATCACGCTCCGGTGGTCGTCGAGCTGGCCTAGTCGATCAGCTCGTAGGCCGGCAGCGTGAGGAACTCGACGTAGCGGTCATCGACGGTGAGCGTCTCGAACAGCCGCGCCGCCTCGCCGTACTTGCCCTCGCCGAACGCGGCTTTCACCTTCGCCAGCTCTTCAGCAAGCAATTTTCTGAACAGATCCACCGTGACCTTGCGGCCGTCATCCAGCACGCCCTTCGGCGAGCGGATCCACTGCCAGATCTGCGAGCGCGAAATCTCGGCGGTGGCGGCGTCCTCCATCAGGTTGTAGACCGGCACGCAGCCGTTGCCGGCCAGCCAGGAGCCCAGGTACTGGATGCCCACCGAGATGTTGTTGCGCACCCCCGCCTCGGTGATCGGCTTCTCCGGCTGGAACGCGAGCAGGTCCTTGGCGCTCACGTTCACGTCCGGGCGCTGGCGGCCGTACTGGTTGGGCTGCGGCATATGCTTGTCGAACACTTCCTTCGCCACCGGCACGAGACCCGGGTGCGCGACCCAGGTGCCGTCGCAGCCGTCGGTCACCTCGCGCAGCTTGTCCTGGCGCACCTTCTCGATCGCCGCCTGGTTCGCCGCCGGGTCGTTCTTGATCGGGATCTGCGCCGCCATGCCGCCCATCGCCGGCGCACCGCGCCGGTGGCAGGTCTTGACGAGCAGCAGCGCGTAGGCGCGCATGAAGGGCGCGGTCATCGTTACCTGCGCCCGATCGGCGAGGCAGAAGTCGCGGTTCGAGCGGAATTTCTTGATGCAGGAAAAGATGTAGTCCCAGCGGCCGATGTTGAGGCCGGCGGAATGCTCGCGCAGCTCGTACAGGATCTCGTCCATCTCGAAAGCCGCGACCACCGTCTCGATCAGCGCGGTGGCCTTGATCGAGCCTTGCTGGATCTTCAGCTCTTCCTGCGCGAAAACGAAAATGTCATTCCACAGCCGCGCCTCGAGATGGGACTCCATCTTCGGCAGGTAGAAGTACGGTCCCGAGCCGCGCGCGAGCAGCTCCTTGGCGTTGTGGAAGAAGAACAGCGCGAAGTCGAAGATGCCGCCGGACACGGGCTTGCCGTCGATGCTGACGTGCTTCTCGTCGAGGTGCCAGCCGCGCGGCCGCGGGATGAGCACCGCGCTCTTGTCATTTAGGCGGTAGAACTTCTGCGTGCTGTCGGCTCCGGTGCTCTCGAAGCTGATCGTGCGGCGCACGGCATCGCGCAGGTTGATCTGCCCGTCGATCATGTTGTGCCAGGTCGGGCAGTTCGCGTCCTCGAAGTCCGCCATGAAGGTCGAGGCGCCGCAGTTGAGCGCGTTGATCACCATCTTGCGGTCGGTCGGGCCGGTGATCTCGACGCGGCGGTCGAGCATGTCCTTGGGCTGCGGCGCGACGACCCAGTCGGCTTCTCTTACTTTTTTGGTTTGCTCTAGAAAATCAGGCAGCGCGCCGCCATCGAACTCCGTTTGGCGCTGCGCGCGCAGCGCCAGCAACTCCTGGCGGCGCGGCTCGAACTTGCGATGCAGCTTGGCTAGAAAGGTCAGCGCTTCGGCGCTGAGGATGGGCGCGAATTCGCGCGTGATCTGTCCCGAGATGGCGACGCCCTCGGGGAGTGGGCCGGACATGTGCATAGCAGCATTTTATGTACGCCAATGTGGCACTGCAACATAAAAACGCAGCCCATGCGGGCTATGCCGGCGGAGACCTCTGGGCTTCCGGCTCCGACTCGTCTCCGATGCCAAGCTCTTGAATCTTACGGGTAATCGTATTCCTACCCATGCCCAGGAGGTTGGCCGCCTCGATCCGGCGACCGCCGGTACGCGCCAGCGCTTTGGCGATCAGGGTCCGCTCGAACTGGCGGCCGAGCGCGTCGAGGATGCCGGTATCGCCGCGCGCCAGACGCCGCTCCGCCTCGAGCTCGAGCGCGCCCACCCAGTCCGAGACGGTGCCGGCCGGCTGCTCGCGCAGCTCGGCGGGCAGATCGACAGCTTCGATCACCTGACCGGCGGCCATGACGGTGAGCCAGTGGCAGAGGTTTTCTATCTGGCGCACGTTGCCGGGAAATTCGAGGCGGGCGAGCTGCGCCAGCGCTTCGTCCGAGAGGCGCTTGGGCTCCACGCCCAGCTGGCGCGCGCTGGCGGCCAGGAAATGCCTGGCGAGCAGCGGGATGTCCTCCGAGCGCTCGCGCAGGCTGGGCAAGCGCAGCCGGATCACGTTCAGGCGGTGATACAGGTCCTCGCGAAAGGTGCCCTCGCGCACGCGCTGCTCGAGGTTCTGGTGCGTGGCGGCGATTACGCGGACATTGACCTTCATCTGCTGGTGTCCGCCGACGCGATAGAAGCTGCCGTCGGAAAGCACGCGCAGCAGCCGTGTCTGCAGCTCCGAGGGCATGTCGCCGATCTCGTCGAGGAACAGCGTCCCGCCCTCGGCCTGCTCGAAGCGGCCGCGGCGCTGCTGCTGCGCGCCGGTGAACGAGCCGCGCTCGTGGCCGAAGAGCTCCGACTCGAGCAGGTCCTTCGGCATGGCTGCGGTATTGATAGCGATGAACGGTTTGGCGGAGCGTGCACTATGACGGTGCAGCGCGCGGGCGACAAGCTCCTTACCGGTGCCGGACTCGCCGGTGATGAGCACCGTCACGCTCGACTGGGAAAGGCGGCCGATGGCGCGGAAAACCTCCTGCATGGCCGGCGCATGGCCGAGCATCTCGGGCGACTGCGGCAGCGGCTCGACCGCCTCCGCCTCGCGCCGGCTCTCGTCGAGCGCGCGCCGGATCAGCTCGACCGCCTGATCGACGTCGAAGGGCTTGGGCAGGTACTCGTACGCCCCGCCCTGGAAAGCGGCCACAGCGCTGTCCAGGTCTGAGTAGGCGGTCATCACGATGACCGGCACCTCCGGATGGCGCTGCTTGACTGTCTGCAGCAGCTCCAGGCCCGAGAGGCCCGGCATGCGCACATCGGACACCAGCACTTCGGGTGCGCTCCCGTCGAGCGCATCCAGCGCTTCCTGTGCAGTTGAGAACGAGCTGAACGCGATGCCTTCGCGGCTCAGCGCTTTTTCGATCACCCAGCGAATCGAGCGATCGTCGTCGACGATCCAGACCGGTTTCATGTCAGCGGCAGCAAAATCCTGAATGTTGTCCGGCCCGGCCGGGATTCGAACTCGATGACGCCCAGGTGATACTGGACGAACGTCTGCGCGAGCGATAGCCCCAAACCGGTGCCGCCTTCCCTCCCGGAGACCAGCGGATTGAAGATCCTGTCCTGGATCTCCTCCGGTACCCCCGGGCCATCGTCCACTACCTGCAATTCTAGTGCCAGCCTGTGGCGATGCCGCAGGATGGTGACTTGCCGCAGCGCCCGGGTGCGCAGAAGAACGCTCCGGCTCCCTGCCTGGGCCGCATTGCGCACGATATTGAGCACCGCCTGAATCAGCTGCTCGCGATCGCCCGACATCTCGGGAAGGCTCGGGTCGTAGTCGCGCTCGATGCGAGTGCCGGGAAATTCGGCTTGCACCAAGGCGCGCACCCGCTCCAGAACTTCGTGGATGCCGAGCGGCTCGACGCGCGGGGTGCGGTGGGGAGTGAGCATGCGGTCCATCAGCGCCTGCAGCCGGTCCGCTTCCTGAATGATGACTTGCGTGTACTCGCGCAGCTCGGGGTCCTTCAGCTCGCGCTCCAGGAGCTGCGCCGAGCCGCGCAGGCCGCCGAGCGGGTTCTTGATCTCGTGGGCGAGATTGCGGATCAGCTCGCGGCTTGCCTGCTGCTCGGAGGCGAGGCGCTCCTCCCGCAGCTGGCGCAATTGCTGCTCGATCGGACGCAGCTCGGCGAGCAAGGCTAGGCCGAACGCATCGATGCGCGTGACGGTGCACGACAGCGGCACTTCGACCCTGCCGCCGCGGGTGTAAGTGACGTTCTGCGCCGAGTAGTCCCAATGCGTGATGCGCGCCTCTTCGAGCGCGCGCTCGAGCTCGGTGCGCTCGGCAAAGAAGGCGAGGAACGGCTGGCCGATCAGGCTCTTTGCGCCGGTGGTAAGGAGGTTTTCTGCGGCCGGGTTGGCGTAGCGCACGACGAACTCGTCGTCCAGCACCACCACCGCCGTGGCGAGCAGGTCAAGGCCTGCGAAGGAGAACACTAGCGGATGTTACTGAGCTCGCGCTTCAGCGCATCGATGTTCTTCTGGTGGAGGTCGACGCTGTCCTTGAAGGGCTGCAGCCGCTCCAGCACCTTGGCGTAGTTTTTCTCGTCGCCGCCACGGGTCGACTCCTGCTCGGCGAGTTCCTTGCGCGCCTGGTCGAGAAGCTGCTGCTCGGAGGAGAGCTCCTTCTCGAGGATGTCGCGCTGGCGTTCCTTTGCAGTGGCGCGGGCCTGCGGCGTTTCGCGCGGGAACGACGAGGGAGAGGAGGGAGCCGCCGTCGGCGGCTGCTTCTGCGCCGGCACCACGTTTATCTCGCGAGAGACCAGCTCGCATTTCCTGCCGGAGGTCTCGCGCTTGTCGCTGGTGTAGAGCCGGTTGCCCTTCGCATCGACGCACTTGTAGATCTCCGTGACCTGCGCGTTGGCGGCGAGCGCGAGCGTGCCAAAAGTCACGAGAATCAATGGTCTAAGGACCCCCATAGCCACGCAGTCTACCCAAAAAAAGAAAGGGCGGGCTCGCCGCCCGCCCCTCTCCTGACGCAGTCTTACGAAGACCGGATTACGACGAGTAATACATGTCGAACTCAACCGGATGGGTGGTCATCCGGAAGCGGGTCAGCTCCTCGTGCTTGAGCGCCACGTAGGACTCGAGGAAGTCCTCCGAGAACACGCCGCCCTTGGTGAGGAAGGCATGGTCCTTGTCGAGGTTCATCAGCGCCTCTTCCAGCGAGGCGCAGACGTTCGGCACCTTCTTCGCTTCCTCGGGCGGCAAGTCGTACAGGTTCTTGTCCGTCGGGTCGCCCGGGTGGATCTTGTTCTGCACGCCGTCGAGGCCCGCCATCAGCATCGCCGCGAACGCGAGGTACGAGTTTGCCGTCGGATCCGGGAAGCGCACTTCGACGCGGCGCGCCTTCGGGTTGTTGACGTACGGAATGCGGCAGGAAGCCGAGCGGTTCTTCGCCGAGTACGCCAGGTTGATCGGCGCCTCGAAGCCCGGCACCAGGCGCTTATAGCTGTTGGTGCCCGGGTTGGTGATGGCGTTCAGCGCCTTGGCGTGCTTGATGATGCCGCCGATGTAGTACAGCGCGAACTCGGACAGGCCGGCATAGCCGTTACCCGCGAACAGGTTCTGGCCGCCCTTCCACACCGACTGGTGCACGTGCATGCCCGAGCCGTTGTCGCCGACGATCGGTTTCGGCATGAAGGTCGCGGTCTTGCCGTATGAAGCCGCCACGTTCCACACCGTGTACTTGAGGATCTGCGTCCAGTCGGCGCGCTTCACCAGGCTTTCGAATTTCGTGCCGATCTCGCACTGGCCGGGGGCCGCGACTTCGTGGTGATGGACTTCCACTTCGACGCCCTGCGCCTCGAGCGCGAGGCACATGGCGTTGCGGATATCCATCAGCGAATCGAACGGCGGCACCGGGAAATAGCCGCCCTTGATCGGCGCGCGATGGCCCATGTTCCCCGACTCGTAATCGATGCCGGTAGACCAGGGCGCCTCTTCCGACTTGATCTTCACGAAGCAGCCGGACATATCGACGTTCCAGGTAACGCCGTCGAAGATGAAGAACTCGGGCTCCGGGCCGAAGTAGGCGACGTCGCCGATGCCGCTCGACTTGAGGTACGCCTCGGCGCGCTTGGCGATGCCGCGCGGGCAGCGGTCGTAGGGCTTGCCGTCGGTCGGCTCGAACACGTCGCAGTTGATGTTCAGCATCGGCTCATCGGAGAACGGGTCCATGCGCGCGGTGGCCGGGTCCGGCATCAGCAGCATGTCGGAGGCCTGGATACCCTTCCAGCCGGCGATCGAGGAGCCGTCGAAGGCATGGCCGGACTCGAACTTGTCCTTGTTGAAGTACTTCATCGGCACCTGCACGTGCTGTTCCTTGCCGCGGGTGTCGGTGAAACGGAAGTCGACGAACTTGACCTCCTTGTCCTTGGCCATCTTCAATACTTCATCAGCCGTCATCGCCATCTGGCGGTCTCCTGAGCGTTTATGTAGTAGTAGTAGTTACGAGTAGTAGCTGGGCCATTCAGCACGTTCCATGCCAATCGCCGCTGCTGATTTCTGGGGCATTCTACTCATCTGGGGCGCACCGTATAGGGGCATGGCGCACTTTACCTGCACAACGAAAGGGCATCATGGATCAGATCAAGAAAGCAGCAGCAGAGCGGGCGAAGACGATGGGGCTGCCTTATGCGGGCGCGTTGCTCCCCGCCGAAGCCGGCGAGCTCATGAAGGCCGGGGTCAAGCTGGTCGACGTGCGGACCAAGCCCGAGCTCCAGTACGTCGGCAAGATTCCCGGAAGCCTGGCGGTGGAATGGCAGACCTGGCCCGGCGGCAAGCAAAACCCCGAATTCGTCGGCGAGCTGGCGGCGGCGGTGGGCAAGGACGAGCCGGTGATGTTCCTTTGCCGCTCGGGCGCCCGGTCACACGGCGCGGCCGAAGCTGCCATGCGCGCCGGCTGGAAAGAGACCTACAACATTCTCGAGGGGTTCGAAGGCGACAAGGACGCCGACGGGCACCGCAACATGACCAACGGCTGGCGCAAAGCCGGCCTGCCCTGGACCCAGAGCTAGGCTTTCCAGTCCACCCAGCCGAAGTAAGCGGTCAGTAGCACCACCAATCCGAAGACGATTCGATACCAGGCGAACGGCTTGAAGTCATGCGTCGCCACGTAGCGGATCAGCCAGCGGATCACCACGAACGCGGAGACGAAGGCCACCACCGAGCCGACGGCGAACACCGGCACGTCGGCCGCGGATAGCAGGTCGCGGTTCTTCCACAGATCGTAGAGCCCGGCCGCGATCAGCGTCGGCACCGCGAGGAAGAACGAGAACTCGGTCGCCGCCTTGCGCGACAGGCCGAACAGCATGCCGCCGATGATGGTCGCGCCGGAGCGCGACGTGCCGGGAATCAGCGCAAAGCATTGCGCGATACCGACTTTCAGCGCGTCCAGCCAGGTCATGCTGCGGGCTTCTTCCACCCGGTAGGTTCTATTTGGGTTCCTTTCAACCAGCAGGATCACCACGCCGCCGACGATGAACGCGAGTGCCACCGGCACGGCGTGAAACAGATACGCCTTGATGTACTTCGAGAACAACAGACCGAGGACTGCGGCGGGCATGAATGCGACGGCCAGGTTGCGATAGAGCGCGATATCGATCTTGAAGAAGCGCGCGCGATACTCCCACACCACCGCGAGCATCGCGCCGGTCTGAATCACCAGGTTGAACACGTTCCAGCGCTCGTCGCTGGCGTCGAGCAGCTCGCCGGCCAGGATCAGATGCCCGGTGCTCGAGATCGGCAGGAATTCGGTGAGACCCTCGACGACTCCGAGGATCAGCGCTTTGATCAGGGTGGCGATGTCCATGCGCCTAGTGTCACATGCCCGGATTGCTCAGGAATTGCCTGATGCCCCGCCAGAAGGCGGGGGCTGTGTCGGTGCTGTTGTGTCCGGCTCCAGGCAGTCCGACCCATTGCTTCGGCCCGGCCCAGGCTTCGTACAGGCGCCGCGCATGCTCCGGCGGAATAACCTCGTCCTGCTCGGCCGCGATGCAAAGGAGCGGCGACATGATCTTCGGCGCGAGCTGGACCGAGTCGAAACGGTGCTTGAGCAGCAGGTCGACGGGCAGGTACCAGTAGTAGCGCTTCGCCACCGACGCCAGGCTGTCGAACGGCGTAACCAGCACCACTCCGGAGAGCGGGCGCTCCGCCGCGAGCTGCACCGCCGCGCCGCTCCCCAGGCTGCGGCCGAAAGCGAAGACCTGTCTGGGCTTGAATTCCCTCACCGCGTGATCGTGCCATCGCAGCGCATCTGCCGTGAGCGACGCTGCGCTCGGCGAGCCCTCGCTGCCGCCGTAGCCGCGATAGCTCACCAGCAGCCAGCTTATTCCCGGCGCCTGACCCAGCGCGTCCTCGATCATCCCGGAGACGTCTTCCGCGTTGCCGCCGAAGTACAGGATCAGCGGCGCGCCGGGCGCGGCCTTGACGTGCCAGGCGTGGATCCTCTGATTCTCCGCCTCGAGAAACACCTCCTCCACCGCCGGGAATCGCTTGCGGATCTCCGCCCGCTGCGTTTCGTGCAGCGGGTACGGGTGGAAGAGGAGCCGGTCCTGCAGGAAATAGACCACCAGCGGCAGGCTGACTACAACGCCAAGGACGACTTTCGCGACAGAAAGAAGGAGCTCCATCAGCCGCGCGCGCCTGACGTCAGGACTTCTGATAGATCTCTGCGCCCTTCTTGACGAATTCGACCGACTTCTCCTGCATGCCCTTCTCGACGTAGTCGCGCACGTCCTGCGTGATCTTCATCGAGCAGAAGTGCGGGCCGCACATCGAGCAGAAGTGAGCCACCTTCATCGAGTCCTTGGGCAGCGTCTCGTCGTGGAAGTCCTTCGCCGTGTCCGGGTCGAGGCCGAGGTTGAACTGGTCCTCCCAGCGGAACTCGAAGCGCGCCTTGGAGACCGCGTTGTCGCGGATCTGCGCGCCGGGGTGGCCCTTGGCGAGATCGGCGGCATGCGCGGCGATCTTGTACGCCATGATGCCGTCCTTCACGTCCTTCTTGTTCGGCAGGCCGAGGTGCTCCTTCGGCGTCACGTAGCAAAGCATCGCCGTGCCGTACCAGCCGATTTGCGCCGCGCCGATCGCGCTCGTGATGTGGTCATAGCCGGGCGCGATGTCGGTGGTCAACGGTCCGAGCGTATAGAAGGGCGCCTCGTGGCACTCCTTCAGCTGGATCTCCATGTTCTCCTTGATGAGCTGCATGGGAACGTGGCCGGGGCCTTCGATCATTACCTGGACGTCGTGCTTCCACGCGACCTGCGTCAGTTCTCCGAGTGTTCTCAGTTCCGACAATTGGGCTTCATCGTTCGCGTCGTACCCGGACCCCGGACGCAAACCATCCCCCAAAGAAAATGAAACGTCGTACGCCTTCATGATCTCGCAGATGTCCTCGAAGTGCGTGTAGAGGAAGCTCTCCTTGTGGTGCGCGAGGCACCACTTCGCCATGATCGAGCCGCCGCGCGACACGATGCCCGTCATGCGCTTCGCGGTCATCGGCACATAGCGCAGCAGCACGCCGGCGTGGATCGTGAAGTAGTCGACGCCCTGCTCCGCCTGCTCGATCAGCGTGTCGCGGTAGATCTCCCAGGTCAGATCCTCGGCCTTGCCGTCGACCTTCTCCAGCGCCTGGTAGATCGGCACCGTGCCGATCGGCACCGGCGAATTGCGGATGATCCACTCGCGCGTCTCGTGGATGTGCTTGCCGGTGGAGAGGTCCATCACCGTGTCGCCGCCCCAGCGGATCGACCAGGTCATCTTCTCGACTTCCTCGCCGATGCCGGAGGAGACCGCCGAGTTGCCGATGTTGGCGTTGATCTTCACCAGGAAGTTGCGGCCGATGATCATCGGCTCGCTCTCCGGGTGGTTGATGTTCGCCGGGATGATGGCCCTGCCCCGTGCCACCTCGCTGCGCACGAACTCCGGCGTGATGAGCTCCGGGATCGAGGCGCCGAAGCTCTCGCCCTTGTGCTGGCGCATCAGCAGCTCGAGCATCTTCTCGCCGGTCTTGCCGGTGGCCTTCAGGCTCTCGATGTACGCCTCGCGCTGCAGGTTCTCGCGGATGGCGATGAACTCCATCTCCGGGGTAATGATTCCCTTGCGGGCGTAGTGCATCTGTGTGACGTTGCTCTTGCCTTTCCTGGGGCTTCTGCGGAGATTGAAGCGAAGCTCCGCGAGCTTGGGGTCGGCGAGGCGCTCCTTGCCGAAGGCAGACGAAGGGCCCGACAAGAGCTCGGTGTCGTTGCGGCCGGCAATCCAGGGCTCTCGCAGGGCAGGCAGGCCTGAGCGGATGTCGATCTTCGCGGCAGGGTCGGTGTAGGGGCCGGAGCAGTCGTAGACGTAGATCGGCGGGTTCTTCTCGCCGCCGAACATGCTCGGCGTATCCGCCTGGCTGACCTCGCGCATCGGCACCTTCAGGTCTCCGACGTAGACCTTGCGCGAGTTGGGCAGCGGCTTGATCGCCGCGTCGTCGACGTGGGCGGTGGCGGCGAGAAACTTCGGATTGGCGTTCATGGCGTTTCCTACGGCGGGATTACCCGCATCAGGTTCTAAGGGACTCTCTCACCCACTCTCGCGGGACCCCTACGCAAGGCGAGATTATAATCCCCCCCGCTATGAACATAGAGCAAGCGCGCAGCAACATGGTCGAGCAGCAGATCCGCACCTGGGAGGTGCTCGACCAGGAAGTGCTCGACCTGCTGTATCTCGTGCCGCGCGAGGAGTTCGTGCCGCCCGAGCACCGCGCGCTCGCCTTCTCCGACCTCGAGCTGCCGCTCGGCGAGGGGGAGCGCATGTGGACGCCCAAGATGGAAGCCCGCGTGCTGCAGGAGCTCGCGCCGAGGAAGCAGGACCTGGTGCTCGAAGTGGGCACCGGCAGCGGCTACCTGACGGCGCTGCTCGCGCACCGCGTCGGGCACGTGCACTCGGTCGAGATCAAGCCGAAGCTCGGCGAGCTCGGCCGCAGGAACCTCGCGCGCCACGGCGTGGACAACGTGACGCTGCACGCCGGCGACGGCGCGCGCGGCTGGCCGCGCCAGGCGCCCTACGACGTCATCGTGCTCACCGGCTCGACGCCGGTGCTGCCGCGCGCGCTGCTCGAGAGCCTGGCTCCCGGCGGGCGCCTGTTCGCGGTGGTCGGCGAGGCGCCCGCGATGGCGGCCCGCCTGGTCACCTGCGGTGCGCCTCCCGCCTCCCGCAGCAGCGACCTGTTCGAGACCGTGATCGCGCCGCTCGTGAACGCGGAGCATCCGCCGCGGTTCCGGTTTTGATGATGAAGCAGATCACGCCCGCCCAGCTCGCGGCCTGGCTCGCCGAACAGGCACGCCCCAGGCCGCTGCTGCTCGACGTGCGCGAGCCCTGGGAGTACGACAAGGCGCGCATCGCCGGCTCGCAGCACATTCCGATGAATGAGATTCCCGCGCGCCGGGACGAGATCGATTCGGCGGCGGAAATCGTCGTCATCTGCCATCATGGCGGCCGCAGCATGCAGGTAGCGATGTTTCTCGAAAACAACGGATTCGCCAAAGTGCACAACCTCGCAGGCGGCGTGGATTCCTGGGCCAGGACGGTCGATCCCTCGATGCCGGTCTACTGAAAGAATGAAAACAGCCAAGCTCCTGCTCCTGGCCTTCGCTGCCGCGGCGCAGCCCGCCGCGGCGGAGGACCTGATGCAGGTGTTCCGCGACTCGCAGCGCTATGACGCCACGTACTCGGCGGCGCGCAACACGCTCGCCGCCGGCCGCGAGCGCCTGCCGCAAGGCCGCGCGCTGCTGCTGCCCACGCTCAACCTGTCGGCCAACGCGACGCGCTCGCGCGTCGACGCCGAGTCGCGGGACCCGGCGGTCTCGCCGAGCTTCCTGCGCACGCCGGATACCTCGGGCTACACGCTCACCTTCACGCAGCCGATCTACCGCCGCCAGAACTGGCTGCAATACGAGCAGGGCGAGTTCCAGGTGCGGCAGGCCGAAGCCACCTTCGGCCTGGCGACCCAGGACCTGATCCTGCGCGTCGCGCAGGCGTATTTCGACGTCCTCGGCCAGTACGACACGCTCATCCTGGTGCGGGCGCAGAAGGCGGCCACCTCCGAGCAGTTGTCGCAGGCGAAGCGCAACTTCGAGGTCGGCACGGCGACCATCACCGACACCCACGAAGCGCAGGCGCGCTACGACCTCATCGCCGCCCAGGAGATCGCGGCGCAGAACGACCTGCAGGCGCGCCGCCGCCAGCTGCAGCTCATCGCCGGCAAGGAGTACGCCGAGCTCAAGCAGCTGCGCCCCGACGTCAAGCTCGCCCCGCCCAATCCGGACAATCCCGAGACCTGGGCCGAGCTGGCGGAGAAGCAGAGCTACACGGTGCTGGTCCAGGAGGCCGGCGCAGAGGTCGCCTCGCTCGAGGCGAAGCGCGCCTCCGCCGGACACCTGCCGACCCTCGACTTCATCGCCCAGTACGGCCAGAGCGGCGAATCCGCCTCGACCACCAGCTCCGTCGGCCGCGATACCAGCAGCTCGAGCGTCGGGCTGCAGCTCTCGCTGCCGATCTTCCAGGGCGGCAGCGTCTCCTCGCGCGAGCGCGAGGCGGCGGCGCTCTACCAGCGCTCGAAGGACGACCTGGAAAACGCCCGCCGCACCGCGCTGCTCACCGCGCGGCAGCTCTACCTGTCGACACTCAACGGCATCAGCCAGGTCGCGGCGTTCGAGCAGGCCAGGGTGTCCTCGCAGAGCGCCCTCGACTCGAACAAGCTCGGCTACGAGGTCGGCATCCGCATCAACATCGACGTCCTGAACGCGCAGCAGCAGCTCTATTCCACCGAGCGCGATCTCGCGCTCGCGCGCTACAACACCATCCTCAACAACCTGCGCCTCAAGGCCTCCGCCGGAACGCTGCGCGAAGAGGACCTCGAGGAAGTCAACCGGGTGCTGACAGTAGCCGTCGGCAGACCGCCAGATGTCGTGCGGTAGCACCGCGGTGCAGTTCGCATAGCTGTTTTCCCGCCGTCGCCATTTCGGCGCGGCGCACAGGATCTCCGAGCAGCCCCACCGCCTCCCGCAGCGCCTCACCTGGATCGGCCGCCTGCACGGCCGCGCCTGCCTCGAGCGCAAGACGCGTCGCTTCGGCGAAGTTGAACATGCTCGGACCGACCACCACCGGCGCGCCGCAGGCGAGCGCCTCGATCAGGTTCTGCCCGCCCAGCGGCAGGAACGAGCCGCCGATTACGGCGACGTCGCAGGCGGCAAAATAGAACGCCATCTCGCCCATCGTGTCGCCCAGATGGACTTTGGTCTTTGCCTCCGGAAATTCCTGCCTGCTGCGCCGCGTGTCGGCCCACTGCGCGACCTGGTCGAAGCGTTGCGGATGTCGCGGTACGACCACGATCAGGGTCGCCTCGCTTGTTTGTTTTCCTTCTCTTAGGAGGAGTTCCTCCTCGCCCTCGCGGGTGCTGGCCAGCAACAGCACCGGCCGGCCGAGGCGCTCGCGCCAGGCGCGCCCCGCCGCGAGCTGGCCGGCATCGGGCTCGACGTCGAACTTGAGGTTGCCGGTGACGGCGACATTGCGCGCGCCGAGTGCACGCAGACGTGCGGCGTCGGCCGCGCTTTGCGCGCACACCTCGGCCAGGCCGGCGAACATGGCGCGTCCGAGCCCCGGCCAGCGCGCGTAGCCACGAGCGGATTTCTCCGACATGCGCGCGTTTGCCAGCACCACCGGCACGCGCTCGTCGGCGCAGCCGGCGAGCAGATTCGGCCAAACCTCGGTTTCCATCAGCACGCCCAGGCGCGGATGCCAATGCCGGAGAAAGCGACGCACCGCTCCGGGCAGGTCGTAGGGAAGGTAGGTCACCAGCGCGTCCGCGCCGTGGATCTGCCGCAGCGTGTCGCGCCCGGCGGCCGTGGTGCAGGTGAGCAGCATGCGGTGGTCCGGAAGCGCGGCGCGCAGCGCCTCGACCAGCGGCGCGGCGGCGCGCGCCTCTCCGACCGACACGGCATGGATCCAGATGAGCTTCGTGCCGCCCGCGACCGGGTACCTGCCGAAGCGCTCGGCGATTCCCTGGCGATAGCCGGGCTCGCGCCGCCCCCGCCACCACAGGCGCATGAGGACGAGCGGCAGCACCGCGCGCACCAGCCAGGTGTAGAGCGTTCTCAGGCGAGCTCCGCCAGGGCGGCGAGCACTTCCCGGGCGCTCGGCGGCTTGCCGACGCCGCCGCGAAACGCGATGCGTCCGGTGCCCAGCGGGTGGGCGTCGAGCGGCTCGGAGTCGCAGAAGATGCCGAGCACCGGCACGCGCAAGGCCGCCGCGAGGTGCATGAGCCCGGTATCGACCCCGATGACCAGCTTCGCGTGGCCGATCAGGCCGCAGGCGTCGGCGAGCGGCATGCGTGGGGGCACCCACGCGCGCGGGATGGCGGCGGCGAGACGTTCGGCCCGCAAGCGCTCGCCGTCGTCGCCCCAAGGCAGCACGCAGACGAGGCCGCGCGCGGCCAGATGCCGCCCCACCTCGATCCAGTCGGCGTCGCGCCAGAGCTTCGCCGCGCGGGCCGTGGCGTGCAGCAGCACGCAATAGGGAGAAAACGGAATGCCGTCCGGCCGCGGCGGCGGGCTGATGCCATAGTCCAGGGCGCCGGGTACATAGCCGAGGGCGCGCGCCGCCACCGAGCGGTAGCGCTCGACCTTGTGGTCGGCGGCAGCGAACTCATAGCCCACATCGTAGAAGCGCGTGGCGAGCCTCTCGCGCGCCGTACCGCGGCCGAAGCCGTACACCGGACCGCGCGCCAGCGAAGCCACAACCGCGCTCTTCAGCAGGCCTTGCGTGTCGAGGATCGCGTCATAGGAATGCTCGCGCAGGCGGCGGCGAAACGCCGCCGCCTCGCGCCAGCTTTCCGGGCGCAGGAGCTGCCGGCGCCAGCGGCGCAGCGCGAGCGGCAGGATGCGCGTCACGCCGGGGTGCATGCGCGCGAGCGGTACGTAGGCTTGCTCGACTACCCACTCGAGCGCCGCGTCGGGCAGCGCGCGGCGCAGGTCGGTGACGGCGGGAAAAGTATGGATGATGTCCCCCAGCGAGGACATGCGGATGAGCAGTATCCGCTTCACCGCGTTAGAATGGTCCGCTGGTCACGCCTGCCGGATTTTATAAGAGAACGGAGTTGGGTACGCGCGCACCGCTCTCGGCCGTCATCATCACACGCAATGCGGCGCGCGTCCTCCCCGCGTGCCTCGAAAGCGTTTCTTTCGCGGACGAAACCATCGTCATCGACAGCGGCTCCACCGACGACACGCGCGAGCTCGCGGCGGCGAGCGGCGCGCGCGTGCTGCAGAAGGAGTGGCTCGGCTATGGCCGGCAGAAGCAGTTCGCGGTCGAGCACGCGGCGCACGACTGGGTGCTGTGCGTCGACGCCGACGAGCGCATCTCCCCCGAGCTCGCCGCGAGCATCCAGGCCGCCCTCGCCGCGCCGGCCTCGCCGGTCTACCGCATGGCGCGGCGCAACCGCTTCCTTGGCCGGTGGCTGTCGCATGGCGAAGGCTACCCCGACTGGAGCCCGCGCCTGTTCAACCGGCTGAACGCCCGCTGGAGCGAGGACCTGGTGCATGAGAAAGTGCTGTACGCGGTAACCCCCGGCACGCTGCGCGGCGACCTGATGCACGACTCGTTCGACGACCTGGCGACGTACCTCGATCGCCAGAACCGCTACACGACGCTCGCCGCGCGCCAGGCCTTCGAGCTCGGCCGCGGCGCGGGGCTGCTGCACCTCGTGTTCTCGCCGATGGTGCGCTTTCTCAAGTTCTACATCCTGCGCCTGGGCTTTCTCGACGGTGTGCCGGGACTGCTGCACATCTCCATCGGCTGCATGAACAGCTACATGAAGTACGCCAAGCTGATCGAGCTGCGCAAAGCCGAGCAGGGATGAAAAAAACCCGGACCCAACCGCGGCGGGTGCTGGTGACCGGCGTTGCCGGCTTCATCGGCATGCACTGTGCGCGGCGGCTGCTGGCGCGCGGCGACCAGGTGATAGGCGTCGACAATCTGTCCGACTACTACCCGGTCAAGCTGAAGCGCGACCGCCTCAAGCTGCTCAAGCACAAGAATTTTGAGTTCGAGCAGCTCGACATCGCCAAAGCAAAATCCCTGGATGCGGTTTTCAAGAGAAAACCCGATGCGGTCCTGCACCTCGCGGCGCAGGCGGGCGTGCGCTATTCGCTCGAGAATCCCGGCGCGTACGTGCAGACGAATCTGGTCGGCTTCGCCAACCTGCTCGAGTGCTGCCGGCGGCAGCCGCCGCGCAACCTCGTGTTCGCCTCGAGCTCGAGCGTCTACGGCGCCAATACCAAGCTGCCCTGGTCCGAGGCCGACAACGTCGACCGGCCGGTGAGCCTCTACGCCGCGACCAAGAAAGCGAACGAGCTGATGGCGCACGTCTACAGCCATCTTTACGGGCTGCCGGCGACAGGCCTGCGCTACTTCACTGTCTACGGTCCATGGGGCCGGCCCGACATGTCGCCGGTCATCTTTGCGCGCGCCATCATGGAAGGCAAGCCGATCCCGGTGTTCAATCACGGCGACATGCAGCGCGACTTCACCTACATCGACGACGTCGTCGAAGGCACGTTGCGCCTGCTCGACCGCCCCGCGCCATACGAGATCTACAACATCGGCAACCACACGCCGGTGTCCCTGCCCGACTACATCGCGATGCTCGAGCGCGCCCTGGGCAGGAAAGCCAAGCTGAAGATGAAGCCGATGCAGCCCGGCGACGTCAAGGCGACCTATGCCGATACGCGCGCCATCAGGAAAGCGGTCGGCTTTGCTCCCGCCACGCCGCTGCCGGCGGGCCTCGAGCGCTTCGCCGACTGGTTCAAGCGGTACTACGGCTACGCATGAAGCCCGACGGCGGGCTTGCGCTGCACTGGTGGCGCCTCAAGCGCAGCTTCAGCCGGCGCTGGCGCGAGTGGCGGCTGCCGCGCGGCTTCGAGCGCCTGGGTACCCGCTACGGCGGCTGGTGGCTGTACGCGCCGGCGGTCGGCAGCGAGCCGCTGCTGGTCGATTGCGGGCTGGGCAAGGACATCAGTTTCCCCGTCGCCTTTCTCGAGCGCTTCGGCGGCCGGGTGATCGGCCTGGATCCCAATCCCGTCGCGCTCGAGTATTGCCGCGCGCACTGTCCACCACGCATGGAAGTGCGCGCAGAAGCGCTCTGGAGCGAGCCCGGACTGCGCCTCAGTTTCCACATGCCCCGCGCCGCCGACCAGCTGCCCAAGGGAGCCGACGGCGTATCGGGGAGCCTTCTCGCCAGCCACGACTATGCCGGAGACGAGACGCGCGAAGTCACCACGACTTCCCTCGGCGAGGTGTTGGCAAGCGCCGGGTGCGCCGAATGCGACATGCTCAAGCTCGACATCGAGGGCGCGGAATACGGCGTGCTCGAGGCGCTGTGCGCCAGCGGGGACATCACGCGCACCCGGCAGCTGGCCGTCGAGTTCCACCACGGCTGGACCGAGCGCACCCTGCAAGACACGGAAAACTGCGTCGCACAGCTCGCCGCGCGCGGCTTCGAGCTGCGCCACAGCGAGAACCGCAACTTCCTGTTCGTCAGGCGCAACGGCTGAATGTCGGCAAGCCCCCCGGCGCCCGCTTCCGTCCTTGTCATCAATGTCTCGCGCATCGGCGACACGCTGCTGGTCACACCGGCGCTGCGGGCGCTCGCCGCCGCCTGGCCGCAGGCGCGCATCACCGTGCTCGGCCATCCCAAGCGCATCGAGATCCTGGAGCACCTGCCGTTCGTCGCCCGCACCGGCTCGATCACCAAGGGCCGTGCCGCATGGCGCGGGCGGCTCGGCGGCCGCCGCTGGGACCTCGCGCTGGTGTACGGCTTCGACAAGCCGCTGGTCGCGTATGCGCTGCGCGTAGCCCGGCGCGTCACGGCGTTCCGCCAGGACGACGCGGCGCTCGATGCGCGCCTGTTCCGCTGCGTGGAGCAGCCTGTGTTTCAGGCCGAGCACGCGGCGCTGCTCCCCTTGCGCCTGACGCGCGCGCTCGGCCTGCCCGACGCCGGCTTCCGGCTGGCCTACACGGTGACGGCGGAGGAGACGCACCGGGCGCGAGCCATGCTGGCGGCGCGGCTGCCGGGCGCCGCCAAGCCCCTCGTCGGGCTGCAGGTGGCGAGCTTTCCGACGAAGGGCTACCGCGACTGGCCGGTCGAGCATTTCGCCGAGCTGTGCCGGCGCATCGTTGCGCAATGGCCGGCCGCGCACCTGGTTCTGCTCGGCGGTGAGCTGGACCGCGAGCGCAACCGCAGCCTCGCCGCGCGCTTTCCGGGCCGCGCCAGCAGCTTTGCCGGCGAGCTGAGCCTCAGGCAGAGCGCCGCGCTCATGAACGAGCTCGGTCTGTATGTCGGCGTCGATACCGGGCCGACCCACATCATGGGCGCGCTCGAGCGGCCGATGGTCGCCCTCTACCATTGCTACTCGCCCAGCCGGCTGCTGCGGCCGCTCGATCGCGAGCGCTGCTACGTCGTCGACCACCCGCGCGCGCAGGCAGGCTGCAGCCCGGAGACGCCGATGGCGGAGATCCCTGTGGACGCGGCCTGGGAGAGCGTCGTGCGGGCGCTCGCCGACGCGTGACGCTTCGCGTCCTGCACCTCATCACGCGCCTGCCGGTAGGCGGCGCCGAGCGGCTGCTCGTGGACGTCGTGCGCAACCTGGAGCGGAGCCGCTTCGAATCGCTCGTCTGCTGCATCCAGGACAAGGGCGCGCTCGCTGCGGAGCTCGAGGCCGCCGGCGTCGCCGTGCATTGTCTCGACCGCATGCGGACCAAGCGTTTCGACTGGGGCGCGGTGTCCGCCCTCAAGCGCCTGATGCAGCGCGAGCGAATCGACGTGGTCCACTGCCACCTCTACCACGCGAACCTCTATGGACGCATCGCCGCCTGGCTCGCCGGTGTGCCCGCAGTGGTGAGCGTGCACAACACCTACACCCGCGTGAAGCTTCACCGGCGCCTTCTCAATCGCCTGCTCGCCCGCGTCACGGCGCGGATCATCGCCGTGTCGGACGAGACGCGCCGCGACGTCCTGCGCTACGACGGCGTGCCGGACGACAAGGTGGTCACCATCTACAACGGCGTCGACGTGCAGCGGGTCGCCTCCGCGCTCACGCGGACCCAGGCGCGGCAGCGGCTGGGTATCGGCGAGCAGTCGATCGCCATCGGCTGCGTCGGCAGGCTGGAGGAGCAAAAGGGGCACCGCTACCTGTTCGAAGCGCTCGCGGTGCTCGGCCGCGACGCACCGCCCCTCGCCGCACGCACCCACACGCTGCTGGTGGGCGACGGGCGACTGCGCACGCAGCTGGAGGAGCAGGTCCGGACGCTGGCGCTCGATGACCGGGTGGCGTTTCTGGGCACCCGCGGCGACGTGCCCGACATCCTGAAAGCGCTCGATCTGTACGTGATGCCCTCGCGCTGGGAGGGCCTGTCCATAGCCATGCTCGAAGCCATGGCAGCCGGGCTGGCGGTGATCATCAGCGATGTCGGCGGCGTCGGCCGGGTGCTCGGCGACGACCAGTTCGGACTGCGGGTGCCGCCCGCCGATCCCGGCAGGCTGGCGCGGGCGATTCGCGAGCTGGCGGAGCAGCCGGCGCGCCGCGAGGCGCTCGGCCGGGCGGCGCGCGAGCGGGTCGTGGACGCATTCAGCGCACAAGCGATGATCGCGGCGATCTCCAGGACGTACGAAGAGGCGGCGCGCGCGGAGCCGGTAAGATGACCGCGCTGATTGCCCCGGGGACAGGCCAATGGCCAATCTGAAGATGAGAACCAAGGTGCTGTTGC